>ERZ773107.1634-NODE-1634-length-19204-cov-6.778161_pt1 | contig 19204 bp, 20 predicted proteins | sample MGYA00580571_ERZ773107 | MGnify/ENA primary metagenome ERZ773107 (study PRJEB29015, sample SAMEA2737843) | human gut metagenome | biome: human gut; feature: human-associated habitat; material: faeces | place: China | collected 2012 ... | reverse complement strand
GCTTTGAGCGCCTGCTGATGTATGTCACCGGCATCCCCAACATCCGTGACGTCATCCCCTTCCCCCGCACCTGCGGAGGCTTCTGATGCAGCCCATTGCGGCACCGCTGCTGCAATGGTTCAACGCAAACAAAAGGCTCCTGCCCTTCCGGCAGGAGCCTTCTGCGTACCATATCTGGGTCAGCGAAATTATGCTGCAGCAGACCCGCGTAGCGGCGGCTATCCCCTATTATGAACGTTTTATCGCGGCATTGCCGGACCCTGCAGCGCTGGCGGCCTGTGAACCGGACGCTTTGCGCAAACTGTGGCAGGGCCTTGGCTACTACAACCGCGTCAACAATATGCAGAAGGCGGCCCGCATTGTCTGCGAGCAGTACGGCGGTGAGCTGCCCGCCGATTATGACGCCCTGCGCAGCCTGCCGGGCATCGGGGACTACACCGCGGGGGCGATTGCCAGTATCGCCTTCGGCATCCCCGCGCCCGCTGTGGATGGCAATGTCCTGCGCGTCTTTGCGCGGCTCTACAACGATGACGCCGATGTGATGACCCCGGCGACCAAAAAGGCCTTTACCGTGCGGGTGCTTGACCAGATGCCCAAGGCCACACCCGGGCCGTACAACGAGGCTTTGATGGAGCTCGGCGCGCTGGTATGCGTGCCCGGCACCCCGCGCTGCGGCGAGTGCCCGCTGGTGGGGCTCTGCCAGGGTTATGCGGCGGGCCGTGCGGCGGAGCTGCCGGTGAAGCCTGCGCCCAAGGCGAAGGCCCGCGTGCCGGTGACGGTGGCTCTGATTGAGAGCGAGGCCGGCCTGCTTTTGCAGCGCCGCCCTGCCCGCGGCCTGCTGGCCGGACTCTGGCAGCCTGCGGCGTGGGAGAAAAGCCTGACCCGCGAGGAACTGACTGCGGCGCTGGCGAATCTGGGTGTGCAGGCAGCGCTGGATGAGCCGCTGCCCCCGGCAAAGCACGTGTTTACGCACAAAATCTGGGAGCTTGGCGGCTGGCGCGGCACCGCACCGTCCTGCCCCCTGCCCGACGGCTATGTCTGGGCCGCCCCCGCCCAGCTGGCCGAGGTTTACCCCGTGCCGAACGCATTCGGTGCGTATGTGAAGGGGCGGTAACTGGCGGCGGAATTGCAGGGAGCGGCGTCCCGATAGATGTCGTTTCCCGGAACCGCGGGCGGATATGGAATCCGCCCCTACAGTGCAGCAATCATAAAAAACAGGAGCGTTTCCCTTACCCAGGGGTGACGCTCCTGTTTGTTTTTACATAGTATGGCTTGCGGTTATTCCAGATTGCCGGTCAGCAGCATGGCGGCGGTCAGGGCGGCCAGCGGCGCGGTTTCACAGCGCAGAATCCGCGGGCCAAGACCTACGGTGATTGCACCGGCGGCCTTGGCGGCGGCAGCTTCCTCAACCGAGAAGCCGCCCTCGCTGCCGGTCACGATGGCAAGGCGCTTGTACTGGCCGGGGTGCAGTACCTCCCGCAGGGAAGCACCGCCGCCCTCATAAAAATACAGAACAGCGTCAAACTTGCCGAACTCCGCGCAGACGGCGGCAAAATCATTCAGCGGCATGGCAACGTGCGGCAGCATGGCACGGCCCGCCTGCTTGGCGGCCTCGGCGGCAATGCGGTTGTAGCGCTCGTTCTTGGCGTCCTCTTTTTTGGGGGCGGCTACACAGTAGCGGCTGAAGAACGGCACAACCTCGGTCACGCCCAGCTCCACGCTGTGGCGGATGACCTCCTCCAGCTTGCCCTGCTTGGGGTAGCCCGCAAACAGTGTCACGGCGCAGTCCGGCTCGGCCTTGCTGGTGGTGCCGTCAGTTACGGTGAACTCCACCCGGCCGGGCTGAATGGCAGTGACCGTGCCGAGGTATTCCAGCCCATCGGGTCCGCAGAGCACAACCTCCTCGCCCAAGCGGGCGCGCATAACGTCCGCCAGATGATGGGCGTCGCTGCCGGTCAGTGCGGCGCGGCCGTCGGCCAGCTCCCGCGTAAAATAACGATGCGGCATGGTTTACGCCTCTTTCTTCTCGCAGATGATGCAGACCCAGCCGCGCTTCTCCTTGACCTCGACCGGCTCCAGACCCGCGGCCTTCAGGCCGGTAATGACCTCCTCGCGGCGCTCGTCAATGATGCCGCTGGCGATGAACCGTGCGCCGGGCGCCATCAGCACCGGCACGTGCGGGGCAAGAGACAGGATAGCCGCCGCCACGATGTTGGCCGTGATGATGTTGTACTGGCCGCTGGCCTTGTCGGACAAATCGCCGACAAGCACCTTGAAGTTTTCGGCTACACCGTTGCGCTCGGCGTTCTCACCCGCGGTGCGCACACACATCGGGTCAATGTCCACGCCCTCGGCACTGGCTGCGCCCAGCTTCAGCGCGGCGATGGCCAGAATGCCGGAGCCGGTGCCGATGTCCAGCACGCGCTCCCCGCCCTTGACAAGGCTGTCCAGCGTTTCAAGGCAGAGAGAGGTGGTCTCGTGCGTGCCGGTGCCGAAGGCCATGCCGGGGTCCATGATAATCTTGATGCGGTCGGTGTCATACTCCTCCCACCCGGGGACGATGGCCAGACGCTGGCCGATGTCCATCGCGTGGTAGTACTTCTTCCAGGCGTTCTGCCAGTCCTCCTGCTCAACGCCGGTGGTGTTCAGCTGGTAGTCGATGCCGCTGTTTTTCAGGCGCTCCTCAAACAGGGGCAGCACCTCGGCAGGGTTCTCGTCCGGTGCAAGATACATATGCACAATGACGATGTCACGCGGTTTATCCAGCAAATCCTGCTCAATCAGGTCAACGTGGGCAATCTCCCACGCCTGCTGCTCCAGGTCGCTGTAATCCTCGATATAAATGCCGCCGTTCGCAACCATGGTTGCGATAGCCTCGGCGGTGTCGGCGTCGCGCTTGGCAACGGTAATGCTGATGTCAGTCCATTCCATATGGGTGGCTCCTTCTATAAATGGTTTGCGGACGAATTCTATATCCGCCCGGGAAATGTGACATTTACCCATTTTTTTCTATTATACAGTATTTTCCCACGCAATTCAATCCGGAAAGGAGAAATCGCTATGCAAATCCAGCGCATTACCTCTGCCGAATGTGAGGAACTCTACCGCACGGCCCTGCCGCGGGACTTCCCGGCGGCGGAGCTGAAGCCGTTTTCGGAGATACAGCGCCTGCTGGACGCGGGGGTGTATGAACCGCTGCTTCTGACCGATGACACCGGAACGCGGCTGGCCTATGCGTGGCTGGTGGTGCTGCCCGCCCAGCGCACGGCGCTGCTCGACTACTTTGCCGTGCGGTATGACCTGCGGGGCGGCGGTGTGGGCACAGCAGCGCTGCAGCTGGTCAAGGAATACTGCGCTATGCGGGTGCAGGATTTGCTGCTGGAGTGCGAACACCCCGCCGAGGCCCCCGACCCGGACGCGGCGCGGCGGCGCATCGGGTTTTATCTGCGGGCCGGGGCGCGGGCCACAGCGCTGGAAAGCCGGGTGTTCGGCACACGGTACACGGTGCTCTCGCTGCCGTGCGGCGGCACCGTGCCCGATGCACAGCTCTGTAAGGAGCTGCGGGCGCTCTACCGCGTGATGGTGCCGCACCCCTATTATCGTGGGCAGGTCATATTTTACGGAAGCTAGGTCAATACTACCCCAAAAGGGAGGTATGACCTGTGAAACTGGACCCCAGACGATATGATGAGATGATTGGCCGGGCATCGCCGCCCTCGCCGGTGGTGCGGGACTGCGCGTGGGCATTCTGCGTGGGCGGGGCTATCTGCACATTGGGCGAGGGGCTGCGCCAGCTGTTCCTGATTTGGTATGACAAAACGCTGGCGGGCACGCTGACCAGCATTGCGCTGATTTTTCTGGCCGCGCTCTGTACCCTGCCCGGCTGGTACCAGAAGCTGGCGGCCAAGGCAGGCGCAGGCACGCTGGTGCCCATCACCGGGTTTGCCAATTCGGTGGTCAGCCCGGCCATTGAGTTCAAGGCCGAGGGCTGGATAACCGGCGTGGGGGCAAAGATTTTCGGCATTGCCGGGCCGGTGATTGCCTATGGCACACTGGCCAGCTTTGTGTGGGGCGTGCTTTACTGGCTGCTGGGAAAGGTGGGGTGACGGATGCGCAGGGGTGACACACTGCTGTTTGAACAGCCGCCTGTGGTGGGCGCGTGGGCGGCGGCAGGCGGCAAAAAGGAGAGCGAGGGCCCGCTGGCCTCCGCGTTTGACTTTCTGACGCAGGACGCCGGCTTTGCCGAGCAGGGCTGTGAAAACTGGGAGCAGGCCGAGAGCCTGTTGCAGCGCAGGGCGGTGGAGCTCTGCCTGCGCAAGGCGGATATTCCGCGCAGTAAAGTAGATATTGCCTTTGCGGGGGATTTGCAGGCCCAGTGCACGGCCAGCAACTACACGATGCGCGAACTGGGCATCCCCTTTGCCGGGGTGTACGGCGCGTGCAGCACGATGGCGGAAACGCTGGCCCTTGCGGCTGTGTTTGCGGCGGCCGGTATGGCTGAGCGCGCTCTGGCGCTGACCAGCAGCCATTTCTGCGCGGCGGAGCGTCAGTTCCGCACGCCGCTGGAATACGGTGCCAAGCGCACGCCCACGGCCCAGTGGACCGCCACCGCTGCGGGGGCCTGTCTGGTGCGGGCGCACGGTATCGGTGTGCCGGTGCGGTCGGTGACGTTCGGCCGCGTGCAGGACTACGCGGTGCATGACATCAACAATATGGGCGCAGCGATGATGCCCGCGGCGGCCTCCACGCTGCTGCACTATTTCGCCGCGTCCGGGACAAGCCCCAAGGACTTTGACGCCATTTTTACCGGCGACTTGGGCGAGGTCGGCACAGCCCTGCTGCGCGAGCAGATGGCCCAAGAGGGCCTGCCGCTGGACAACCACAAGGACTGCGGCTGCCTTTTGTATGACACGGCCGGGCAGAATGTGCAGGCGGGCGGCAGCGGGGCTGGGTGCAGCGCCGCCGTGCTGTGCTGTAAGATTCTGCCAATGCTGGCGGCGGGGCAGCTGCGACGGGTGCTGTTTGTGGCCACTGGCGCCCTGATGAGCCAGACAACTTTTTTGCAGGGCGAGAGCATCCCCGGCATCGCCCACTGTGTGGAGCTGGGAGGTGCACAATGAATTACGTCTGGGCGTTTGTGGTGGGCGGCGCTATCTGCGTGGTTGGCCAGCTACTGATTGACTACACCAAGCTCTCCCCTGCCAGAGTCCTGACCGGCTACGTGGTGGCCGGGGTGATTTTAAGCGCAGTGGGGCTGTACAAGCCGCTGGTGGATCTTGCCGGGGCGGGGGCCAGCGTGCCGCTGCTGGGATTCGGGCATCTGCTGGCGCAGGGCGTGCAGAACGCTGTGGACAGCTGCGGCCTGCCCGGCGCGTTCACCGGTGGGCTGACAGCCGCCAGCGGCGGCATTGCGGCCAGTCTGATTTTCGGCGTGCTGGCCGCAGCCGTGGGAAAAAGTCGCGACCAGAACTGAGCGTATGAACGCCGTTGCCGGTTCACCTGTAGGGCGGGGTGACCCCACCCCGCCGTCCATTTTGCCGCCAGCATTTTGACATTCCCCTTGGCTTGTTCTATACTGTACGTGATGTAAGAACAACAAAGGGGCGTTTCCATGCAAAAACAACTGACGCGGGGGCCGGTTATGCCGACCATGCTGCGATTTGCCGTGCCGATGATTCTGGGCGATTTGCTGCAGCAATGCTACAATATTGCCGATACCCTGATTGTGGGGCGGTTCATCGGTACCGGGGCGCTGGCCGCGGTCGGCTCGGCGTTCACGCTCATGACCTTCCTAACCTCAATTCTGCTGGGGTTGGCGATGGGCAGCGGGACGGTGTTCTCGATAAAATTCGGCCAGAAAGACGATGCAGCGCTGAAAGAAGGCGTCCTCGCCAGCTTTGTGCTGCTGGCGGCGGTCACGGCGGTGCTGACGGCGGCGGTGTATATCGGCTTTGACGGCATTCTGGGTTTTTTGCGCATCCCGGCGGAGCTGGACAGCATGATGCGCAGCTATCTGCGCATTGTGTTTGTGGGGCTGGCGGCAACATTTCTCTATAATTATTTTGCCTCGCTGCTGCGGGCGCTGGGCAACTCGGTAGTGCCGCTCGTGTTTCTGGGCGTGTCGGCCGGGCTGAACATTGCCCTTGACCTCTGGTTCGTCTGCGGGCTGGACTGGGGCGTGGCGGGCGCTGCCGCAGCCACGGTGCTGGCGCAGTACGTCTCCGGCGTTGGCATTGCGGTGTACACCTGGTGCGGCTTCCCGCTGCTGCGCGAGGCCTGCCGCGCTAAGCTGCGCCCCGCCCGCGTGAAGGAGATTGCGTCCTTCTCGGCGCTGACCTGCGTGCAGCAGTCGATTATGAACCTTGGGATTCTGGCCGTGCAGGGGCTGGTCAACAGCTTTGGCACAGCCGTGATGGCAGCCTTTGCGGCAGCGGTAAAAATTGACGCCTTTGCGTATCTGCCGGTGCAGGATTTCGGCAATGCGTTCTCCATTTTTCTGGCGCAGAACTACGGCGCGCAGGAAAAAGACCGCCTGAAGCAGGGTATGCGCGGCGCGTTTGCCGCAGCGGCGGTGTTCAGCGTGGCGGTCAGCTGCGTGGTGTACGCCTTTGCTGCGCCGCTGATGCGGATTTTTATTGACGCTGACGAGACGGCAGTGGTTGCCGAGGGTGTGCGGTATCTGCACATCGAGGGTGCGTTCTATCTCGGCATCGGTTGGCTGTTTTTGTTGTACGGGCTCTACCGCGCTGTGGGACGGCCCGGTATGTCGGTGGTGCTGACGGTCATCTCGCTGGGCACCCGCGTGGTGCTGGCGTATGTGCTCTCGGCCCTGCCCGCTATCGGCGTGGTGGGCATCTGGTGGAGTGTGCCCATCGGCTGGTTCCTTGCCGACGCCGCAGGCCTTGGGTATTATTGGCTCCGCCGCAAAACGCTGTTTGAGCTGCGGGGGTAAGGCTGGCCCTCATCAGTCAGCGGTCGGGGCCGCTGACAGCTTGCCCCGCAGGGGAAGCCTTCTCCTGCGGGAAAAGGTGGCGCGTAGCGCCGGATGAGGGCCAACCTTGCCGGAAGCTGACGTTTACCGGAACTTTACAACACAAACAAAAGCGGGCAGTGGACTGCAATCGTCCACTGCCCGCTGTATTTTTATGTCAGGAAACGCTGGAGCTCAGGGTGACTTCCAGCGTCAGCACCTTGCCCTCACGCTCGACCTGCAGGTTGACCTTGTCGCCAATGGCCTTGTCCTTCAGGTAATTCTTCAGCGCGGAGCTGTCGCTGACGGCGGTATCATCCACGGCCAGCACGCGGTCACCCACCTGCACACCGGCGGCCTCTGCGCCGCTGCCCTTGGTGACCTCGACCACATAGACGCCCATCGTGGTGACACCCAGCTGCTGTGCGGTCTGGGAATCCGTCACGTCCAGAATCTTGACGCCCAGTGCGGGGCGTGCCACAGCGCCGCTTTCAATCAGCTGCTGGCCAATTTCCATCGCGGTGTTGATGGGGATAGCGAAGCCGATGCCCTCGGCCTCGCTGTAGCTGCTCTTGGCGTTGACAATGCCGATCAGCTCACCATTGCCGTTGAACAGACCGCCGCCGGAGTTGCCCGGGCTGATGGAAGCATCGGTCTGAATCAGCGTCATATCGTTGTTCTGCACGGTAACCTGACGGTTCAGCGCGCTGACAATGCCGTCCGTGACGGTGTTGGACAGCGTGCCCAGCGGGTTGCCGACTGCCACGGCTACCTCGCCCACGGCCAGCGCGTCACTGTCACCAATGACCGCCGGGGTCAGGCCGGTGGCGTTGATCTTCAGCACTGCGATGTCGGAGGTGGGATCCTGCCCGACAACGGTGGCATCGTAGGACTCATCGCTGCCGTTCAGCTGCACCTTCACGCTGGTGGCACCGCTGACAACGTGGGCGCAGGTCAGGATGTAGCCATCCTGGCTGATGATAACGCCAGAGCCTGCGCCGCTCTGCACATAATAGCCGCCGAACCAGGTCTGGCTGCTGCTCATCTGCTCGGTGGTGATGGCCACAACGCTGGGCGAAACCACAGAGGCAATCTGCTGCACGCTCATGTTGGTGCCGTCCGTGCTGCCTGCGGCGGTGGCACCGGTGCTGCGCTGCACCTGCTGCACAACCACCTGATTGCCGGTCAGCCCGGCACGGCTGGCAACCACAGCACCGCCCAGACCGCCGCCGAAGCCCAGCGCGGCCACGCCAACACAGGCCAGCACGCGCAGAAGCACCTTGTTGGGCTTCTTCTTCTGGGGCACAGGGGGCTGCTGCGGGGCGCTGGAATAGCTGTAGCCATTGTAGCCGCCGTTATTGCCGCCGTTGCCGCCGCTGAAGCTGCTGGTGTAGCCGCTATTGTCCTGCCGCGGGTTCGGGTTGGCACTGCCGTAGCCGGTGGAATAATCAGTGCGGGCGGTGTTGGCCGTGTTGGCACCGCTGGAGCCTACGTTGGGGTAGGCCTTGTCCTGCGCGGGCTGCTGCGGGGCCTGTGCCGATTGCTGCGGCTGTGCAGGCTGGGAGGTATCCTGCTGGGGCGGGTTCTGCCCGCCGCCGGGTGTATTGTTATAGAGACCTGAGTAATCGTATTCGCTGCTCATATCGGTCGTCTCCTTTCGCTTTCTATGCCTACAGTATACAGGCTAATTGTGAAATAGGTTTCGTCAGAGAGTGAAAAGTGTGTGAAATGAATAGTTGCACGGAGCAACAAATTATGCTATGATTATACTATAAATACAATGAAAACTATACATCTGGTCGCTGGTGTACGATGACACGGCGCTGACCGCGCAGATTGTCATCCGCCGCAAGTGGGATGACGTGCTGCACTATGACCTGAACACAAACACGATGAGTTGATATGCGCATTATCGAAGAAAACGGACAGTATACCTTATATAAAGAGCAGGAGGCCATCGGCACGGCAGTGCTGGACGGTCAGGCAATTCGGCAATTTGAGATTGCGCCGCAGTGGCGCGGGCGGGGCTACGGCAGCTATCTGCTGAAAGAAATCCTGCGCCGCGGCGGTGGGCTTGACCCCAAGCAGGCCACGCGGTTCACGGCTCCCCTGCCCTGCGATGCGGCTGGCGTGGCACTGGCAGAAAAGTTTGATTTTGCCGCGGATGGTGCCCAGTTGGTGCGCCGCCGCGTGCCGGATTTGTCCGCCGTGCAGCTCTGCCACGAATTTCTGGCGGCGCGGCTGGCCCCGGGCGGACTGTATGTGGATGCCACCTGCGGGAACGGCCATGACACGCAGTTTTTGTGTGAGCTGGCCGGGCCCACAGGCCGCGTGCTGGGGCTGGATATTCAACAGCAGGCGGTGGATAACACAAACGCCCGGCTGGCGGCCGCCGGGTATGGGGCGGTGGGCCGCGCCATGGTGCACGACCACGCCCGCCTTGCCGAGGTGTTGAAGCCGGGCACGGCGGACTGCGTGCTGTTCAACTTCGGCTGGCTGCCCGGCGCAGAGCACGCGGTGCATTCCACCGCGGACGGCAGTGTGCCCGCCCTGCGTGCGGCGCTGGAGGCCCTGCGCCCCGGCGGCGTGCTGGCCGCAGTGCTCTACAGCGGAAAAATCATCGGTGATGCAGAGAAAAAGGCCGCGCTGGTATTTTTCAAAAGCCTGCCGCTGACAACGTACACCGTGCTGGTCTGTGAGTTTGCCAACTGGGCCGACACCGCACCCCTGCCGTGCTTTGTCATCAAGAAATAGGTAGAAAAAATCCGTATCGCGGTTTTGAGCCGTTGATACGGATTTTTTGTGCATTATTAAATGGGCAACACGAGGAAGGGTTCCCCTCATCAGTCAGCAACCCAATGCCTTCCCCCTTATACCTCCGGTGCGCCGCCGCCGATTTTGGGAATCGGGCAGTGCAGAATGTACCAGGCAAACAGCACGGACGAGATACTCCATGTCAGCGGGTAGGCCCAGAACACAACGCCGATTTTGTGGATGAAATGCAGCGTGATGGTGATGTAGGTGATGCGCAGCGCACACCAGACCATCAGCATGACCATCATCGGCACAACCGGGCGGCCCAGCCCGCGCAGGATGCCGGCGCAGCAGTGGCTGAACGCCAGCAGGCAGTAGAACAGCGCCGCCGTGTGGGCCTGCTGCACGCCGAAGGCAATCACATCCGGTTCACGGCTGAACGCGCCAATCAGCCACGGCGAGGCAAGGCAGATGCTCACGCCCACAACCTCGGCCATCAGCACCGAGCACAGGCAGCCGAATTTCATACCCTTTCTCACGCGGTCGGGTTGGCCTGCGCCCACGTTCTGGCTGACAAAGGTGGCCAGCGCCATCGAGAAGCAGGTCACCGGCAGGAAGGCAAAGCCCTCTACCTTGCTGTAAGCACCGCAGCCCGCCATGGCCTGCGCGCCAAAGGCGTTGATGTTGGACTGCACAATGACGTTGGCAATCGAAATGACCGAGTTCTGCACGCCGGACGGCAGGCCCTGCATAATGACGGCCTTGAGCGAGGGGCTGTCAAACCGGATTTCCTGCCAGCGGACGGCCCACGCCTCCTGACTGCGCATCAGCTTGGCAAAGGCCAGAATGGCGCTGACGGTCTGGGAGGCAATCGTGGCAAACGCTGCCGCGGCCACGCCCATGCGCAGCCAGCCGACAAGCACTAAGTCCAGAATAATGTTGATGATGGACGCGGTAATCAGGTACCGCATGGGGCTCTTGCTGTCACCGACAGATTGCAGAATACTCGCACCTACGTTGTACATAACAACGGCAATCGAGCCCATAAAATACATACGGAAATACGCCACCGAGTTGACAAGCACATCCGCGGGCGTGCCCATCCAGCGCAGAATCTGCGGCGTGAGGAGCACGCCCACAACGGTAAGCACCACGCCCGCGACAAGGCCCAGTGCCACGGTGGTGTGGATGGTGCGGCGCATCCGCTCCCAATCCTTGGCACCAAAATACCGCGCCACAACAACGCCCGCGCCCAGCGATACGCCGTTGACAAAGCCGGTGAGCAAAAATATCAGACTGCCGGATGAACCTACGGCGGCCAATGCCTCGCCGCCCAGAAAGTTGCCGACAATGAGCGAGTCGGCCGCATTATACAGCTGCTGGAACAGGTTGCTGACGAAAATCGGCAGCGCAAACAGCAGCATACCCTTGGCGACACTGCCTTGGGTCAGGGTTGTTTTCTGTTTTTCTTCCATTTCCTGCTTTCTCTATACAACAAATTCTGATTATACCAGCACATCTTTAATCAGCAGGCTCAGCCCGCCGGTTGCGGAGTGGATGAACTCCACGGCGTCATCGCTGCTGCAAAGCTCTGCGGGAATCTTGATTTCAATGCCGGATTCGGTCTTGAAGCTGCGGCTTTCCAGCTTTTTGATGCGGGCCGGGGTCACGGTCACGCGGTCGGTCTCCTGCACGCCGGTCTCGGCCAACGCTTCCTCAAATTTCGGCGCAGCCAGGGGGAAATTTTCCCGGATGCGCTGGCGCACATCCTCCACGGCAATCTGGTTGTCCACGGCCTGATTGCGCACCAGCAGTTCCACGGCGGTCTCGGTGCCGCCGTCAAATGGGGGCACATCGTCCAGCGCCTCCGGCTCGGGGTAGGCCTCCTTCACAGCGGCCACGGCGGTCTCGCAGACGGCCTTCAGCTTGGCCTTTTCCTGCAGGGCCTCGGTGCAGCCGAACACCCGGGTGGACAGATAAAAGTCCTTCTTGTCGTCCAGCGTGAACTTCTTCTCGATAAGGCGCACGGTGCCGTTGGCACGGTCGATGAGGGCTGCTTCGTCCGCCTTGGGGGTGCCGGGCAGCAGGGTGCGCTGGGGCACCATGCTGCTGAACCGGCCGTTGCCCAGCAACTCGGTGTGGTGGGTGTAGCCGGGGCGGTAGTTGAGCTTGAGTACGCCGTAGAACGGCACGCCGTCCGCGGTGAAGTCCACCACGGCCAGATCGCCCGCCGGGATGGACTGATACTGAATCATCTGCTCAAAGATAACGCCCGCAATGCGGCGGGACAGGTCGATGAAATCGTTGTTCTGCGCCATCTCCTGCGCAAAGGCGGAGTCGGGCAGGAACCGGCAGTTCTTGACCTCATCACTGGCAAAGGCACGCTCCAGCGTGGCGGTGTAATATTCGTACAGGTCGGCGTCCACATCCATGGCGCGGTCAGACAGCACCGGCTCGGACGCGCCGGGGTCGAGCAGATGCAGCACAACCTGATTGATTTTGACTTCCATAGAATTACTCCTGATTATAGTTACTGCTGTAGAGGGGGGGCTCGGCTTCCCCCTAGCGGGGAAGGCTTTGGGGGCTTGTAGGGCGGGGTGACCTCACCCCGCCGCAACATCGCGGCGGATGCCGTTTGCCATCCGCCACCCTGTAGAGCCCGGGCGTGTCCCGGTAACGGCATTTGCCGGGCAGCTACCGCGGGCGGAGCAGAGCTCCGCCCCTACAGTGAGGTGAAATCTCATAATTATTGTAATCGTAAGGGATTATGAAACTTACCTAAGTATACCACAATTTGCCTTGTTTGGGTAGTGCCTGCACCGGGCAGAATAGACAAGAGGTGATAAAATTGAACAAAAAAGACAAGGATGTGCTGCTCAGCCGCACGGTGCCCAGCCGCCAGAAACAGGTGCAGGAATATCTGGAGGGCCGCAGCCCCGGCACAATGCAGCGCTATGCCCCCGATGCCCATGCCGATGCACAGGAGGGCTGGGTGGAAACCGACCAGACCGTGCAGGAGCTTGTACACTGGCGGCAGGAGGCCACTACCTGACAGGTTTACTCCCCTGCCGTCAGCTTGCTGTTTGCCTTGCTGGTGAAGCGCTCCTTGTCCACGATGTAGCGCTCATGGGTGGCGGAGGCAACCTCGGTCACATCGTCATAGACGCGGGCGGTAAAGCGCAGACGCCGGTCCTCCACGGCGGTCAGCGTGCAGTCGCACTGCACAACCATACCCACCGGGGTGGGCGCGGTGTGGGCCAGCGTCAGCGCCGTGCCGACGGTGCTCTGGTCCAGCTCCAGCTCAGCGGCAATGGACTGCCAGCAGGTTTTTTCAATCAGCGCAGCCACGGCGGGGGTGGCCAGCACAGGCAGCTCTCCGCTGCCGAGGGCCTTGGCGGTGTTTTCGGTGGTGACACGCAGTGCGGCGTGCCCGTGGATGCCGGGGGTTAGCATAGACATTTCTCCTACTCTGGCGTTTTGGACTTTATTTATATAATAGCACATCCGCGGGAAAGTGAGAAGGGTATACAGAAAAGAAAGCGCTGTGCAGAAATACTTTTCTATTTCTACTTTTTTTGCCGCTTTTCTATTTTTTATTCATCCTACTCTTGCACTTTCGTTACAATTCCGCTATACTGTAAGGGATAAGCAAGGAGGCTGTAGTGTTTAAGCAAAAACAGACAGTCTCCCTTTTTTTCGGCCATTATAGAGGAGGATATATTTATGGCAGAGAAAATCGACTACTCGAAGGGCATCTATGATGCCAAACAGTTGGGCACGCCCAAGATGCTGATTCTGGGTGCACAGCATATGTTCGCCATGTTTGGCGCAACCGTGCTGGTGCCTCTGCTGACCGGCCTGAGCGTCAGCACCACGCTGCTCTGCGCGGGTCTGGGCACGCTGCTGTTCCACTTCCTGTGCAAGGGCAAGGTTCCTGCATTCCTGGGCTCCAGCTTTGCCTACCTGGGCGGCTTTACCATCGTGACCAACGGCGGCGCCAACCCGGAGAACCTGCCCTACGCCTGCGCGGCTGTGGCGCTTTCCGGTCTGGTCTACGTGGTGTTCAGCCTGCTGATTTCCGCATTCGGCATCCGCAAGATGATGAAGTTCTTCCCCCCGGTTGTCACCGGCCCCATCATCATTGCCATCGGCCTGATTCTGGCCCCCAGCGCCATCTCCAACTGCCAGTCCAACTGGCTGCTGGCCATTGTGGCACTGGCCACCGTCATTATCTGCAACATCTGGGGCAAGGGCATGGTTAAGATTCTGCCCATCCTCATCGGTGTGCTGGTTGCCTACGCGGTTGCTCTGCTGACCGGCGCCATCGACTTCCAGGCCATCGGCGAGGCAGCCTGGTTCGGCATCCCCCTCCACAAGGACTCTATGGGTCTGTTCGCCATGGACGGCAGCGAGACCTTCATCAGCGCAGTGTTCACCATCGTGCCCATCGCACTGGCTACCATGATGGAGCACATCGGCGATATTGCCGCCATCAGCGCCACCACCGGCAAGAACTACATCCGCGACCCCGGCCTGAACAAGACGCTGCTGGGCGATGGTCTGGCTACCTTTATGGCCGGCCTGCTGGGCGGCCCCGCCAACACCACCTACGGCGAGAACACCGGCGTTCTGGCACTGACCAAGATTTATGACCCGCTGGTCATTCGCATTGCGGCAGTCTTTGCCATGATTCTGAGCTTCTGCCCCAAGTTTGAGGCCATCATCAATACCATCCCCGCCGGTATCGTGGGCGGCATCAGCTTTGTGCTGTACGGTATGATTTCCGCCATCGGCGTGCGCAACGTTGTGGAGAATAAGGTGGACTTCACCAACTCCCGCAACCTGATTATCGCCGCCGTCATTCTGGTCTGCGCACTGGGCTTCAACTCGGTGGGCGGCGTCACCTTTGCCGTGTTCGGCGTGAATATCAACCTGTCCGGTCTGGCCATTGCCGCCATCGCCGGCATTCTGCTGAACGCCATCCTGCCCGGCAACGATTACGAGTTTGACGAGGGCAGCAACGAGCCCGAGGCCGCCAGCCTGCGCGTATAAGAGTTAGGGAAGGAACCGCTGCAATGACTGCATCCGATTTTACAAAGCTGCATCTGCAATACAAGGCAGAGCAGGCAGAGGGCGAGGTTCCGGCCGTCATTGAGCACGACTTCCCGGGCGGGCGAATGGTGGACCACTACTTCGTCACCCCCTCCCCCGCCTTCTGGGCGGATGAGGGCGTCAAAAGTCTGGACGGCGTTTCCGGCATCCTGTTCCTGCAGCAGCCAGACGGCGCGCCGTGGAAGATTCTGGTCCATGAGCCGAGCATGATTCGCGAGGTTGTCTTTGACTTCCCCGAGGAGGAAATGCACAAAATGCTGGCCGACAGCGGCGTAATCCTGCCCGGCGAGCCCGGCTTTACCCCCATCACCGATTGAACCCTCCCCCGGCTGTGGATTTCCCGCAGCCGGGGGATTTTTTGTTGCTGAGTTCTCAGCAAACTCTCTTTACCGGGCAACCCCTCTGGTCAGCTGCCGTTCCCGGGTAGCCATCCCAGCAAGCGCTGTTTACCGGCAGCCGCCCAATCCCTTTGCCAGCGAAAAAACCTGCATCTCGGGGCTGCTTTTTTGTATTTCCCTATTGACAATACGCACTATATGCTGTATCATATGAACAAACGAACATATGAAAGGACGATGACGATGGCTGAGGCCGAAAAAACGCCCGAGAGCGCACAGCTGGACGAGGAAGCCCTGCGCCGCCTGCAGGACGATTTGCCCAATGATGAGGTGCTCTATGACCTTGCCGAGCTCTTTCGTGTTTTTGGCGATTCAACGCGCATCAAGATCTTGTATGCCCTGTTTGAGAGCGAGCTCTGTGTTAACGATATTGCGCAGGTTGTGGGTATATCCCAAAGCGCAGTCAGCCATCAGCTGCGGCTGCTGAAATCCAGCAAGCTCGTCAAGTTCCGCCGCGAGGGCAAAGCGATGTTCTACTCACTGGATGATGACCATGTCCGCAGTATGATTGCGCTGGGCATGGAGCACACCGAGGAGTAACCGCACTTCCAAACAAGCTGCCTATAAAAATTTACAGATAAAAAAGGAGAACCCCGCCATGCAGAAGAAATTTAAAATTGAAGTGGATTGCGCCAACTGCGCCGCTAAAATTGAGACCGCCGTCAAGGCTCTGCCCGGCGTCAAAAACGCCAGCGTCAGCTTTATGGCCCAGAAAATGCTGCTGGAGGCCGATGACGACAAGTTTGACGCCGTGCTGAAGGACGCCATCAAGGCCGCCAAGAAGGTCGAGCCCGATTTCGAGATTGAGCTGTAAGCACAGGTAAAACGCCCAAGCGGCCCATCCCGGCGATGGGCTGTTTTTATACCCAAAATGGAGGTTATATCCATGACAAAGAAACAAAAAAAGACGCTGAAGCGCATTATCATTGCGGCGGCGCTTATGGTGGTGTTGGCACTGCTGTTCCACTTTGTGCCGCTGCCGTGGTTTGTGCAGCTGGTGCTGTGGCTTGTGCCCTATCTGGTCATTGGCCATGACGTGCTGCGCAAGGCGCTTATGGGCATCAAGAGCCGCGAAATCTTTGACGAAAACTTCCTGATGGCGGTTGCCACGGTGGGCGCTATGGCCTGCGGCGAGTACACAGAGGGCGTGGCCGTTATGCTGTTCTACCAGATTGGCGAGCTGTTCCAGTCCTACGCGGTCGGCAAAAGCCGCGCCAGCATTTCGGCGCTGATGGACATCCGCCCCGACAGCGCCAATCTGGAGGCCGAGGACGGCACCGTGACGGTGGTTGACCCCGATGATGTAGCCATCGGCTCGACGATTGTGGTCAAGCCCGGCGAGAAAATCCCGCTGGACGGCGTGGTGCTCTCCGGTGAATCCACGCTGAATACCGCTGCCCTGACCGGCGAGAGCCGCCCGCGCACCGTGCGCCCCGGCGATGAGGTCATCAGCGGCTGCGTGAACGCCGACAGCGTGCTGCGCGTAAAAACCACTACGCTGTACGGTCAGTCTACGGTGGCAAAAATTCTCGATCTGGTGGAAAATTCCAGCTTGAAGAAGTCTCCCATCGAGAACTTCATCACCAAATTTGCCCGCTACTACACCCCCGCCGTCTGCATCGGCGCGCTGGTGCTGGCCATTGTGCCGCCGCTGTTCCTGGGCGGCTGGCTCGACTGGATCATGCGCGCACTGACCTTCCTGGTTATCAGCTGCCCCTGCGCGCTGGTCATCTCGATTCCCCTCACCTTCTTCGGCGGCATCGGCGGCGCGTCCAAGTGCGGTATCCTTGTCAAGGGCGGAAACTATCTGGAGGCCCTCTCCAAGACCGGTGTTGCCGTGTTTGACAAGACCGGCACCCTGACGAAGGGCGTTTTCAAGGTCACCAAAGCTGTCCCGGCGGACGGCGTGACCGAGACCGAGCTGCTGGAAAGCGCCGCCCTGGCGGAGAGCTTCTCCAGCCACCCCATCAGCAAGAGCCTGCGCGAGGCCTGCCCCGGGCTGGACGCCCGCCGCGCCTCGGATGCGCAGGAAATCGCCGGTCACGGCGTCAAGACGCTGGTGGACGGCCATACCGTGCTGGCCGGCAACGCCCGCCTGATGGAGAGCGAGGGCGTGGCCTACACTGCCGCCGAGGGCGCGGGCACCATCGTCTATGTAGCCCGTGAGGGACAGTTCCTCGGCTCTATCCTGATTTCCGATGAGGAGAAGCCCACCGCAAAGGCCGCCATGCAGGGCCTGCAGGCGCAGGGCGTGCGCACCGTTATGCTGACCGGCGACACCCCCGCCGTGGCCGAAGCCGTGGCGAAGGACCTTGGCATTGACGAGGTTCACGCCGGACTGCTGCCCGCGGACAAGGTGGACTGGGTCGAGAAGCTGCTGGCCCAGAAGCCGGAGAAAAAGCAGTTGGCCTTTGTGGGCGATGGCATCAACGATGCGCCGGTGCTGATGCGTGCCGATATCGGCATTGCGATGGGCGCGCTGGGCTCTGACGCCGCCATTGAAGCCGCCGACATTGTGCTGATGGACGATGACCCGGCAAAAATTAGCCTTGCCATGCGGATTTCCGGCAAGTGTATGCGCATTGCCTACCAGAACATCGTCTTTGCGCTGGCCGTCAAGGCGCTCTGCCTGATTCTGACGGCGCTGGGCATCACGAATATGTGGTGGGGCGTCTTTGCCGACGTCGGCGTTATGATTCTGGCCGTCCTGAACGCCACCCGGATGCTGAGCGTGAAGGAATACCAGTAAACAAGGCATAATAAAGGGCGTGTGCGGAACCTGCCGCACACGCCCGATTTTTGTTTCTGCCGGGATGTCTATCCGATAGCGGTTGTTCGCCGGAAACGCGGAGGGGGCAAGACCCCTCCCTACAAGAGCCCCAAAGCCTTCCCCTCCGGGAAAGGTGGCCCCGCAGGGCCGGAAGGGGTCAGCCCGCATGTGCGTTTACAGCAGGCTCTCCGGGTCGAGATAAGCCCCATTCCTGCTACATTCAAGGTGCAGGTGGCTTTCCCCGCTGGCCTCGGCGGGGATGCTGCCCGAGGTGCCCAGAGTGTCGGCGGTGGTTATATCATCCCCAATCTTGACGGTGGCCACACGCAGGCCGCAGTAGCGCCAGATAACGCCGTCGGCGTCCATAATTTCCACCACGTTGCCCCACAGCGCGTCCTCACTCACCGCGACAATCCGCCCTGCCTTGGCGGGATGCACACTCTCCCCTGCCGGGGCGGCGTAGTCTGCACCGTTGTGGGTGCGCCAGTCGCCCAGCGTAGCGCTGTAGATAAGCTCGTCGCCGCTGTACCCGGTCAGCGGCTTGGCGTCCCAGATGCCGGGCTTTGTCGCCTGCTGCGGCGGGGCAGTCTGCGCCGCGGCGGGTGTGGGGGCGGCGGTGGCCGCAGGCTTCTCGGTGGCGGCGGGGGTCTGGGTCGGCTTGGGCACGTCCTGTGCAGGCTTGTCAATGGCGGCATCCGGCTGGGTCCACGTGGTATCGTTCTGCAGGGCCTCCTTGCGGATGCGCGTCAGGTCGGCCACGTTGTTCACTATGGTGCGCAGCGCCAGAATCCCCGCCGCGGTGGCGGCAAACACCATGGCCAGACAGAACAGATACAGCCCCTTTTCCTTGAAAAACTGCTTGATATGGTTCATGCTTCCCATCCTTTTCTTATGAAAATATTGTGTATACCGCTAGTTTGGGCACGTGTGGGCACTTTATACACAACAAATGAAATACAAATTGTATAATACAAAAGAATAATACAGACTGTTGCAAGCTGGATGCAAAAATTTTCGTTGCATTTCCGCGCAAAAGCGTGTATTATATGTTATTGGATTATTATAGAGGAGTGTGCCCCGATGTAACGCCAACACATCTCTTATCTACTTATTCTGTTATGGCAGCACCGCACAATTCCCGCCTGACGGCTTAAGCACCGCTGCCGCGGCTGCGAAGCACAATCTGCGTTGCAAAAATGC
>ERZ773107.1632-NODE-1632-length-19216-cov-23.611816_pt1 | contig 19216 bp, 20 predicted proteins | sample MGYA00580571_ERZ773107 | MGnify/ENA primary metagenome ERZ773107 (study PRJEB29015, sample SAMEA2737843) | human gut metagenome | biome: human gut; feature: human-associated habitat; material: faeces | place: China | collected 2012 ... | reverse complement strand
TCAACGGTGAGACCATCAAGATTTTCAACTACGGAAACTGCAAGCGGGACTTTACTTATGTGGATGACATCGTGGAAGGTGTTGTCCGAGTGATGAAGAAGCCGCCCGAGAAGAAGAACGGCGAGGATGGGCTGCCCATTCCTCCCTATGCAGTTTACAACATCGGCAACTCCAATCCTGAGAACCTGCTGGACTTTGTGCAGATTCTGTCTGAGGAACTGGTGCGTGCCGGTGTGTTGCCTGCGGACTATGATTTTGAGGCTCATAAGGAACTGGTTCCCATGCAGCCCGGTGATGTTCCTGTAACCTTTGCAGATACCGCGCCGCTGGAGCGGGACTTCGGTTTTAAGCCCCACACCCCCCTGAGGGAGGGCCTGCGGAAGTTTGCCCAGTGGTATAAGAAATTTTATACGGGGGAATCAAAATGAATATGGTACTCGAACAGGATGCTAAAAGATATGCGGGGGGGGGGTACCCCTGTTTCAACGGCTTTATCGGAAAGCGCAAAATGCACAGATTCCTCTTGCAAAGAAGTGGTACAGGCTGCTTTTTAAACTTGCCAGAGATAGAAGGCATATTGAATTAGCAGTTGGGACAAGTATTGGACCTGGACTGTATTTTGGACACGCTTACTGCATAACGATTAATCCGGAGGCTGTCTTAGGAAAAAATATCAATTTACATAAGGGTGTTACGATTGGTCAGGAAAACCGCGGGAAGCGCATGGGGATACCTGTAATTGGAGATAAGGTTTGGATTGGCGTAAATGCTACGATTGTTGGCGCGATTAAAGTTGGAAACGATGTTTTAATTGCACCGAACACTTATGTGAATTGCGATGTTCCAGATCATTCAATCGTTTTTGGAAATCCCTGCATTATTAAGCATAGAGATAATGCAACGGAAGGGTATATCAATAGGACTATCTGATTTAAATCGGGAGGATAGAACATTATGAAAATTGCAGTTGCTGGTACCGGCTATGTCGGTTTGTCCATTGCTACGCTGCTATCGCAGCATCATGAGGTCATGGCAGTGGATATTATCCCGGAAAAAGTTGACCTTATCAATCACAAGAAGTCTCCGATTCAGGACGAGTACATTGAAAAGTATCTGGCAGAAAAGAACTTAAATCTGACTGCCACGCTGGATGCTGAAACTGCCTACAAAGATGCGGATTTTGTAGTTATTGCAGCACCTACTAACTATGACAGCAAGAAAAACTTCTTTGATACTTCTGCAGTAGAAGCTGTCATCAAGCTGGTGATCCAGTATAATCCTGATGCCATCATGGTCATCAAGTCCACAATTCCGGTCGGATTCACGGCTTCTGTGCGTGAAAAGTACCACTGCGACAACATCATTTTCAGCCCGGAGTTCCTGCGGGAGTCTAAAGCTCTGTACGACAATCTGTACCCGAGCCGTATCATTGTGGGTACTGATGTGGATAATGCACGTCTGGTGAAGGCTGCCAATACTTTTGCTGGTTTACTGCAGGAAGGTGCAATCAAGGAGAATATCGATACCTTGATTATGGGCTTTACGGAAGCCGAGGCTGTTAAGTTGTTTGCCAACACTTATCTGGCTCTGCGTGTCAGCTATTTCAACGAGCTGGATACCTATGCGGAGATGAAGGGACTGAATACGCAGCAAATTATCAAGGGTGTGTGCCTTGATCCTCGTATTGGTGATCAGTACAACAACCCAAGCTTTGGCTACGGCGGTTACTGCCTGCCCAAGGACACCAAGCAGCTTCTGGCCAATTACGCTGATGTGCCGGAGAACCTGATTGAAGCAATCGTGGAGTCTAACCGTACCCGAAAAGACTACATTGCTGACCGTGTGCTGGAGATCGCTGGCGCATATGAAGCAAACGAGGCTTATGATCCTAGCAAGGAACACAATGTGGTGGTTGGCGTATACCGCCTGACCATGAAATCCAACTCTGATAACTTCCGCCAGAGCTCTATTCAGGGCGTTATGAAGCGTATCAAAGCCAAGGGCGCAACAGTCATCATTTATGAGCCGACCCTGGACAATGGCACTACCTTCTTTGGCAGCGAGGTTGTGAATGATCTTGAGGAATTCAAAAACCGCAGTCAGGCCATCATTGCCAACCGCTATGACAGCTGTCTGGATGACGTTCAGGAAAAGGTCTATACTCGTGACCTGTTCCGAAGAGACTAATACCTATAGCGATCATGTGTTCAGCCACATGGTTGTGCTGCTCAAGTGTGCTGCCTCTCCGTGGTAAGCAACAGGCAACGGATTATAATCCGGCCAAGGTATGCATTCATTAAGTTACTCTTTAGAAGAGAGAATAACCGGGTTGATATAAGGAAAACGATATGAAAAATGTTGTGTTTTTTAATAACAAGGGTGGCGTAGGAAAAACAACGTTTACCTACCACTTGGGCTTTGCGCTAGAGCGAATGGGTAAGAAAGTTCTTTTTGTTGATGCTGATCCACAGTGCAACCTGTCAAGCCACTTGTGTGACGATGCAATTATAAGTCAAGAATGGGGAACCAACGGAAACAGCATTTATAAAGCTGTCGAACCGATCGTTCTGGGATCGGGAGATATTAAACCGGTTAAGCCGTATAAGATTGAGAATAGAAATATATGGATTTTTGTTGGAGATCTGTTGCTGTCTGATTTTGAAACGGAATTAACTAATGCATGGACACAGTTACTGGCAGGACAAGAACGTGGTTTTAGAGTTACGTCTGCAATATACAGAGTAGTGATGAACTTTTGTAGAGAGCAGGAAATCGATTATGTCCTATTTGATATTGGTCCCAATATGGGCGCACTAAATAGGGCTATCTTGCTTGGATGCGACAATTATTTTATTCCAGTTGTTCCGGACATGTTTTCACTTCGAGGAATGCAAAATATTGGAAGAACATTCGCTACATGGATAAACAATTATCAGTTGTCTCTAGATAGAACGATGATTTCTGGATTTGACTGTGTGGCAGGAGCTCCAAAGTTTACGGGATATGTGCTGCAACAGTTCAATAAATATAGAAATCGAGAGACAAAGGCATTTGCGATGTGGAGTGAACAAATTCCAGAAACAATCGAAAACTATGTGGTTAAGCCGTTGACGATAGCAGCTTTGCAAAAATACAATCTGGTTGCAAAACGCAATGATTACAAAATCGCAGAATTTAAAAATTATAATGGATTAATTCCAAGGGCGCAAGCAGCACAAAAGCCGATATTTGAGCTTACAGCAGCGGATGGAGTAGTTGGTGGACATCTTAATTCGGTGAAAACCTGCAGTGATGAATTTGCTGAGGTAGCTAGTGTTTTTTCATCAATTGTATAACTAGATATAGAAGCCATGTCCAAAGCATGGCTGTGCTGCATGCTACCTCTCCGTGGTGAGCAGCAGGCAACGAGAGTCTATCTCGGCTAAAGCATATATTCGTCAATTTGCTCTTTGGATGAGGAGAAAACTATAATGGGAAAGTATTTTGGAACTGACGGTTTCCGTGGCGAAGCTGGAATCACTCTGACCGCAGATCATGCCTACAAGGTTGGTCGTTTTCTGGGCTGGTATTACAACGCTCTGCGTGAGCGCAATGGTGACACCGACCCCGCTCGTATCGTCATTGGCAAGGACACCCGCCGCAGCTCTTATATGTTCGAGTACAGCCTGGTCGCAGGTCTGACCGCTTCCGGTGCAGATGCTTACCTGCTCCATGTCACTACCACCCCTTCTGTGGCTTACATCGCCCGAGTGGACGACTTCGACTGCGGCATCATGATTTCTGCCAGCCATAATCCCTACTACGATAACGGCATCAAGCTGATCGACTGCTATGGCGAGAAGATGCCGGAGGAAATCTTGCTGTTAGTCGAGGATTACATTGACGGAAAGCTCCATGTGTTCGATAAGGACTGGCCGGAGCTGCCTTTCGCTCACAGGGAACACATTGGCTGCACGGTGGACTATGTGTCCGGCCGCAACCGCTACATGGGCTATCTGATCAGCCTTGGTATCTATTCCTTCAAAGGCGTGAAGGTTGGTCTGGACTGCGCCAACGGTAGTTCCTGGAACATCGCTAAGTCTGTGTTCGATGCGCTGGGTGCTGACACCTACGTCATCAATGCACAGCCCAACGGTACGAATATCAATAACAATGCTGGATCTACTCACATTGAGGGCTTGCAGAAGTTCGTGGTAGAGAAGGGTCTGGATGTTGGTTTCGCCTATGACGGCGATGCTGATCGTTGCCTGTGTGTGGATGAAAAGGGTAATGTGATCACTGGCGACCATATCCTGTACATCTACGGCTGCTACATGAAGGAGCGCGGCAAGCTGCTGACCAATACCGTCGTTACCACGGTCATGTCCAACTTCGGCCTGTATAAGGCTTTTGATGAGAATGGCATCGGCTACGCCAAGACCGCTGTGGGCGACAAGTACGTCTATGAGTACATGGCTAAGAACGGCTGCCGTATTGGCGGTGAGCAGAGCGGTCATATTATCTTCAGCAAGTACGCAAGCACCGGTGATGGTATCCTGACCAGCCTGAAGATGATGGAGGTCATGCTGGCCAAAAAACTGCCCATGAGCAAGCTGGCTGAGCCTCTGAAGATTTATCCGCAGGTACTGGAGAATGTCCGCGTCACCGATAAAAAGACCGCACAGAACGACCCGGCAGTGCAGGAGGCCGTCAAGGAAGTAGCCGAGGCTTTGGGCGATAACGGTCGAATTCTGGTGCGCGAGTCCGGTACGGAGCCGGTGGTCCGTGTGATGGTGGAAGCCCCTGACCATGACACGTGCCAGAAGTATGTGGACGAAGTAGTCAATGTGATTTGCGAAAAGGGATACAAGGCATAAAGTCGAAGATGACTCTTGGAGATGAATCCGGAGTCATTTTCCGTAATAGAGGGAAAGTATAAGAGAAAATACCGGGAGAAATAAACAATGTGTGGAATCGTTGGTTTTACAGGAAACCGACAGGCCGCGCAAAAGGCCGTCTGTCCAACCTGATCGAGAAAACAGATGCTGGCAATGCTCTGAAAGGAACCTACGGTATTGGTCATACTCGCTGGGCAACGCATGGTGAACCGAGCCAGACCAATGCGCATCCGCACGTTTCTGGTAATTGCAGTCGTTCCGGTTCCGGAGCAGTGGAAGCGGAAGTAGTTGGTGTACATAACGGCATCATCGAAAACTATACTGAGCTGAAAGAAAAGCTGTTGAAGCACGGCTATACTTTTTACAGTCAGACGGATACCGAGGTGGTCATCAAGCTGGTGGACTACTATTACAAAAAATATAACCTGGGTCCCATTGATGCCATTGCTAAAACGATGGTTCGTGTCCGTGGTTCCTATGCCCTTGAGCTGATGTTCCGTGACTATCCGGGTGAGATCTGGGGGGCTCGTAAGGACAGCCCGATGATCATTGGTATTGCAGACGGCGAGATCTATGTGGCATCGGATGTTCCTGCAATTCTGAAGTACACCCGGAATGTCTATTATATTGGCAATCTGGAATTTGCAAAGCTGACTCCGGGAGAAGCTCACTTCTATGACCTGAATGGAGACGAGATCGAGAAGCAGACCACGGAGATCAAATGGGATGCAGAAGCCGCAGAAAAGGCTGGGTTCTAGCATTTCATGATGAAAGAGATCCATGAGCAGCCGAAAGCTGTGCAGGATACTCTGAACTCTGTTATCAAGGATGGAAAGATCGACCTGTCCAGTGTGGAAATCACTGAGGATGAGATCAAGAGCTTCGAGCAGATTTACATTGTAGCCTGCGGTTCTGCATGGCATGTTGGCATGGCTGCACAGTATGTACTGGAAGATATGGCAGACATCCCGGTGCGTGTAGAATTGGCATCAGAGTTCCGCTATCGGAAGGTGACGATCAATCAGAAGGCACTGGTAATCGTTATCAGCCAGTCCGGTGAGACGGCGGATACGTTGGCGGCGCTCCGCCTTGCAAAAGAAAAGGGCATTAGCACACACTGGCAGTTGTCAATGTGGTTGGCAGTAGCATTGCCCGTGAAACAGACAAAGTGTTCTACACTCTTGCAGGCCCGGAAATCTCTGTTGCCACGACGAAGGCATACAGCGCACAGCTGGTAGCGATGTACTGTCTCGCAGTTGAGTTTGCCAAGGTCAGAGAGAAGATCACGGAAGAGCAGTACAGCTATTATATCTCTGAACTGCTGACCATCCCGGAGAAGATGCAGAAAGTTCTGGAAGACAAAGAGCGCATCCAGTGGTTTGCAGCAAAGTACGCCAATGCGCATGATGTGTTCTTCGTAGGTCGCGGCATCGACTATGCCATCTGCTTGGAAGGCAGCCTGAAGCTGAAGGAAATCAGCTATATCCACTCCGAGACATACGCTGCGGGCGAGCTGAAGCACGGCACGATCAGTCTGATCGAGCAGGGAACACTGGTCATCGGAGTGTTGACTCAGAGCGAGTTGTATGAAAAGACCATCAGCAATATGTTGGAGTGTAAGAGCCGTGGCGCATATTTGATGGGTTTGACCACTTACGGAAAGTATGAAACTGAGGATCAGGTGAACTTTACGGTTTATGTACCGAAAGTGGATGAACACTTTATTGGTAGTTTGGCGGTAATCCCGTTGCAGTTGCTGGGCTATTATGTGTCCGTCGCCAAGGGTCTGGATGTAGATAAGCCGAGAAATTTGGCGAAGAGCGTTACGGTTGAATAAAAAAGTGACAACAAGAATTGGGACAGTTTTTGCCGATAGTCTGATAGCATTTTATTGATTCTTGTGATTGCACTCTTCTTTATTCATCTTATGAGTGGGTCAAGAAAGCGCTTGATTTATGGAGCAGAGGATAGGATATCCGTAGAGTATCGGAGAAAAATCGAAGATTTGTCGCGAAAAAATGAAAGACGAACATAAAATGAAAACACGTCAAAGAAGCTTGAAATGAGGTAAAAAATGGCGGGCGTTGTAAAACTGTATGCTGCATATAAATCTGGGTACCTAGGTAGCAACATTTTGGATACTTATTTTTCCTTTATGGCGAATATGATTTCTGAAGAACATTTGACCGTAGTGGAAGACGATGTTATAGCTGACAAGTTCAAAACACGCTATAACATGGAACTTCCGTTGCCATTCATTCGGCAGATTTTGGGGGTTGGTATTCAGAATGGAAGTTTTGTTGAAGACCATGGAAAATACAGCGTAGTTGTGAATGAACTCGCCAAGTATCGTTTTAGCGAAACGGATTTTAATAAGCTTTGGAACCAATTAATCAATGAATTCGCAACGTATTGCCGAACGCAGGATATCGATATATCTTCACTGGATATAAGTGCATTTGTAGCAGGTATTTTAGATGATACTGATGAGAAAATATTGTCAGGAGAAAAAGTCAATGAGCAGGATGGCATGGCATCATCTGAATATGGCTGGTATAGTTTCATCAAAGAACAGGGTGAATTAAAGACAGAACTATATTCATTCGTTTCAGCACTCGCGGCTAGCAATATTGTAAAACAGGCCCTGTTTTTTGCAGGAGAAACAGCAGCTGATTATTCGGATTTGCATGTTTACTTGGACTCTCCGATTGTTTTTGCACTGCTCGGAATGGATGACCCTTCCAGAACGGAGTCGTATCAGCAGCTTGTAGCCGATATGCGGAAAGCAAGGTGTAGTGTCCATGTGTTGGATCATAATTTTAATGAAGTTGATGGTATCATTACAAGAGCTGCTGGATGGGCAAATGACACATCATATGATTTAAGAAAGGCAAACAATGCGGCTCGCTTTTTCCATGATTCGCAGATGGACGAAACAGAAATCTCTGAATTCTGCAGAAACATTGAAGCGAAGCTGAATGGATTGGGCGTAACCAAAAAAGAAACTAACTACGATGTTTTTCAGGAGAAGTTTCAAGAAGACGAAAAATGTTTGTTTAACATGGTTCAAGACCGCTATGAGGATCATGGCTATGAATTATCGTCGGAAAAGCAGGAAAGCATCAGAGTTGATGTACGCTCCATCATCATGATTTATCGAGAGCGTCAGGGACAAACAGCAACTAGACTGCAAAATGCCAAACATATTATGCTGACTTCAAATAATGCCATTGCGAATGTCAGCAAGAAATATGAGAGCAACAGAAGTCTTCAGTCAGGGCATATTCCAGCTTGCATATCAGCTGACCTGTTCGGCGCAATTTTATGGCTGGATAGTCCGATGCAGCTGCTAGAGTATCAAAAGAAAAAATTACTTGCGGATTGTTATGCTTTTTTGAAACCAGATGCAGAGATGCTTGATAAGTATATTCGGTCATTGGATGAAGCACGAAATGCAGATGTTATTGATGAAAAAACATTCTTGTTCTTGCGTACCCACAAGGTAGTGCTGGACTCCCTGATGGATATAACAAAAGGTGATTATGCTCGATTTAACTCAAACACTTATTTAGAGGTTTATGAGGATATACAGGAAAAGGCTCAAAAGAAATATAAGGATGAAGTCGCTGCTCATACACAAACTCAAGAGAAGCTGAAGAAACTGGAAAAGGATTCTTCGGATGAAATTGAAACCTTGAAAGCTCGAATATCAGTCATGGAAGATAAAGAGAAAAATGATTTTGAAAAAAAGGTTTCTATATTGGGATGGATTATGACCCTTGCACTTGCAGGCTTTCCGTATCTTCTTTTAGGAGTCGGCATAGAAATGATTAAGATGCTTTTTTCTACGGTTTCTCTGTTGTCAGCTTATGTAATAGCAGGAGCAATAATTGCAACGACTATTGACGGTGTTCTTTTTGAAAAGGGAAAGAAATGGTGCTTTGAAAAAGCACGTTCTATTCTTGAAAAGCGTTTGAAAAATAGTTCCGGCAAAAGTTCAGATGACTTATGAAATACGAAACAGAATGCCCGTGGAGCAACGCGAGAAAATGAAAAGATTGCTATGGGAAAGTAAAAACTTGGAAGAGAAGACTTGAAAAAATGGATGGTAAACCAAGAGATACATTGCAATATAAGCCAGACTTAGAATGTAAAAAGGTTTTGAAAAAAATTGACATGGCTCGAAAATCCAAGAATTTGTCAATTCACAGGCTAGCTGAAAAAGCAGGAATTGCATCATCGACATTAAATGAAATGTTGCATGGGAAAACAGCACCGCAACTGTATACGCTATATAAGATATGCAATGCAATGGGGATTCCAATAAGCGAATTTCTTGAAGATACGCGAGTGGATGTGAATGATATTGAAATAGATTTCTTAACGAAGTATAGATGTCTTCCTGAATGGAAACGCGAAATGTTAAATGAATATTTAGAAATGCTCATACAATACAAAAGGGAAGAATAACCAACCAATTGACGAAATGCCGACAAAATTGTCGAAGAACCGATATAGAAAGATAGACAATAAAGTGTTATTATAAAAGAAAAATGGTATCCATATCTTGGCAGATGATATGAACTGAAATTTAGCAAAGTTGCATTTCCAAGATGGGCAAAAATGCTCTACCGAATCCAGGGCCAATGAAAGTTGGCTTTAGTATGCGGTAGAGCATTTTTATATGTTATTTAACGATGGTTGAAAAATTCAGGTGAGTGGGCTATGTCGAATAATAGAAAAAAAGTTTCAATATCGGCTGATTTGATTCCACAAATATATGAGCTTTCTGCTGTGAAATGTTTAAACGATGAATCAACGATTGTTCTTGTTCTCGATATATTTAAGGAAATCACATCGAAAATAGATGTATGCATGAAAGCTTTTCATGCGAGACTTTCAATAATGAATGAGACAATGGCTTTTTCATTCATCAAGGATGACAAAGAGTGGAATCTGGAAATTCCAATTCTTAACGTAGACACAGAAGAGCTAAAACAGTTTTTACTTGGTAAAATATGTTTTTTGGATTTTTTGTGCTTGGCAGCCTTTAACATGTCCGTAGATATAAATACAATACCAACAGCGGAACAATTTATGGATGTGTTTGAAACATGGGATAAATACAGTAATCAAATTGGATATGTTGAGGATAAGTACACAATCAATATTCCGGACCAAGAAATTAAAGAAACTTTGAAGGAAGAAGGAGTTGTATGGTATTATGGAATGAGTTGTTCTGGAAAAACATATATGGGGATTAAAGAATTAAATAGCTATCCAATTATAAAGGTGGCGTATAATCCTTGCTTTTCTTCTGATGAAGAGTATGCTCTTATCAAGCTATTGATGTATTGTGGAAGAAACATTGCGATTTTATTGGATGATTTGCAATGTGATACAGAAAAAACTGAAGAACTTTTTAAGATTATTGCAGAGAAGAAAGATACATTAAAAAATAGAAATATCCATATATTTATGGTGAGTTGGGTTTCTCTTTTGACAAACGAGAAAGTTGCTGGCTATCAATCGGTATTTAAGGCATTCCAAGTGAATACGGACAGATATATTGCGCAATTGCAAAGAGAAATAGGAGATAAAAAACTTAGAAAAATATGTGGAAAAAATCTCGCGCTGCTAAACAGTGCAGCAAAATACTGTGAAAAGAACTTAGGCGAACCGGAAAAAGAATTGTTTGAGACGTTTGTAAAAACAAATGACGCTCAGAAAATCGAGTCGATTTATAGATTATGTGTGTTAGGATCATTTGAATATTTGGTTCCTAAAGATTTCGTTGAAGCAAGTGTATTGTCGAAAGAATTGACAACTATTAAAGCAGTGGGAACAACATATTACGTGGGTCACAAGGAAATATGTCGTTTCCTATACCTTTATATAGAAAAAAACAAGAATGCTTTAAAAATAAATTCTCTTCCCGCCATAGACAAGATTATTCTTGACTATATTCAAGAACAGGAACCTGGCAAACAGTGGAGAGCAATAAGACAATTGATTGGAGAACATGGAGAAGAAAAGCTACAAAGCATAAGCCTGATATGGAGCGGTTTAAGCTGTTTTGAAACGGCGATAAAAAATCAAACCAGAGTAGATCCAGCATGGGGAAATGCACCTTCGTCGATGTATTTTGTTTTGAAGGTCGCGTCACTTCTTGGGGTCTTGCCCGATTATAAGAATGTTCTGGATAAATTTTGTGAAAAGTTTGAAGTTTCTGAAGAAGAGGTTAAAGTACACTACCATGAAATTGCAACAACAAATGACTTTAATCAAATCAAAAAGAGAATGATCAAAGAAGACAAGACAGATTGTTCGGGATTTGAGAAGGGGGCAGAGTTTGATTGTAATTGTGCACATAAAAACTGGCTGCTTGGACTTATTGTTGGATTGAAAAGTGAGCTTTGTCAATATCAACATGAAGACTTATATAATGCAGCTGTCTCAGAACTTTTTTCAAGACAAACTTCTCAGGGCGGATGGTATCCTACAAGAATCCCATGGATAACAGCACGAATTTTAATTGGGTTATCGCAGGCAGGATATACTGTTGCTAATGATAATGTGAGTCGTGGCATATCTTTCTTACTGGAATATATAAAGGCAAGCAATCATTGGGAAGCACATACGGGTGGATGGAATACACCATATGAAACCTCATCTTTATGTTTGGAGGCAATTTACTCTTCAAAGGCAAAATTGAATGGACAAAGAAAGGAACGTGTGTCAAAAGTTGTTCGTTATCTCTATGATAGAAAAGCTGAATGGATGCAAGATGATAAAATTGTTGATGGAAGTGCAACAGCATGTTGCTTGTTGAAAAATGATGACGGATCATATGGAAATTCAGCTGAACTGACAGATTATATTCAGAAATTGTGTGAAGATAAAGTGTATAGCAAAATAGAGAAAAACAAGGAATTAAATCTTCAGGAAGAACAAAGTTGCCAGATAACACAAGTTGCATGGTATACGATGGATTTCTGTTGGGATGTGCTATATACACAGTTGCCTAAGTTGCTTAATGAGTTTGTAAAACGTTCATTGCAGGAAAAAAATAGCGAAAGTGAGGAAGCCATGAAAGATTATAAGATATTTATTTCTTACAGCGAAGATTCGAAAAATACAGTTAACCGCATAAAAAAGGTTTCGGCATATCTGAGACAAAAAGGATATACAGTCTGGTGCTACGCTGATGAACCGCTTGGTGTTAATGTGGTGACGTTTATGCAAAAAGCTCCTGAGGCAGATGTAATTCTTGTTATGGGAAGTAAGAATTATAAGGAAAAGTCATTGCTGATTGACGAAAAAGGTAGTGGATCCGGAGTCTTTTTTGAGAATTTGGTTTTGTCTCAGATGTTTATTTATAATAAGATGAAAAAGATAGTTCCTATTGCATTTGAACAGGGAACATCGTTTGAGGATTCTTTCCCGCCGCCTTTTAGCACCAACAAAGGACTGTGTGGGTATCGCGTGACGACAAAATTTCTTGAGAACCTTGCAAAGCAAATTAATAATACATTAATGAAATTGGAGGCAAATAAATGATGTATGACTATGTTATTATCCATGGAAGCTATGGACATCCGTTTGAAAATTGGGAACCGTGGCTATTTAATGTTCTTACAAGTGAGGGAAAACAGGTATTAGCTCCACAATTTCCATGCATAGATCAAAACTATGAAAATTGGAAAAGAGTTCTTGATGCGTACAAACCATTTATAGGAGAAAAGACATCGTTTATTGGGCATAGTTTGGGACCGGCTTTTATTGTTGACTATTTAATTGATGAGAAAATTAAAATAAATAATCTTTATTTGGCGGCTCCATTTTATGGCTTTATTGGAATAGAAAATTTTGATAACGTAAATCAAAGCTTTTTTAAGCATAGTGATATTTCAAAAGCAGGTGAGTTTTTTAATAAAGCGATATGCTTGTATTCAGACAACGACCCGTATGTGCCGATAGAAATGTCAAAGGAAATATCAAAACTGCTAAATGCAAAACAGGTAATTATCCCCAACAAGGGACATCTTAATGCAGGAGCAGGAATGATTGAATTTAAGGAGTTGAAAAAAGAAATTGAAAAAGATGGATGAAGAGTATATTAGATTACTCAACTCGAATAAATTACAAGAATTGTTTGATTGCCGAAGTGGATATATGGATCAAAATGACTGTACTTGGTATCATGAAAATTGGATGTTATTAAGATATTTGGGAGTTGTCTCAAATCCATTTTGGCATGAAAAATTTTATGAAAATGCGATTCAACAATATGTAAATCAATTGGATAAAGTTCTGATCCTTGGAACAGCAGATTTCTCTATGCCATATTTGTGCCAGATGAAAGGAATAAAAAAACTAAAAATCTGCGATATTTGCAGAACGCCACTTAACATCTGTCAGAATGTGGCAAAGGCGAATAACTTTTCTTGGGAAGTAGAGCAGAAAAATGTGTTTGAGGGAATAGATGAAAAATATGATGCTGTTATAAATGATGCATTTATAACTCGATTTGAGTATGATAAAAAGCGCATAGTGTTAGAAAAAATTTGGGATTCACTGAGAGATGAAGGTGTTTATATTACAACAATGCGCAATGATTGGAATTATGGAAATGCAATAGTTCCTAATAGTGCAGAGAAAGAAAGTTTTATTGAAAAAGCGGTACATAGTGCAGAAAGAAAAAATATCGATAGTAAAAAAGCAAAAGTTGCTGCATCAAGGTATATAGAGAAGATGAAGTCATATCCGATTCGTGATGAAAAAATGTTGGAAAATTTAATTGATGGATTGTTTAATATTGTGTACATTGGTAAGGGTCGAGTTGAAGGAGAGTGTACGAGAACAACTTACTTTAGATTAATATTGCAGAAACAGTCTAAAAAGTCTAAAAAGGTCTAAATGTACTATTAAGATAGAGAAAATTGCATTATGATTCGTGAATTAAAAATCAATAATATTGGAAATTATATAGAAGCAATTACACAAATTGATGCGGAACAACAGTATCGTATGTGGTTTCGGGGTCAGTCTGATTATTCGTGGGGATTAGTACCATCGGTTCAACGAAAAGATGGTATGGGTAAACACTATGAGCAGTATGTATCGACCAATTTCATGATTCATACCATGCGGCTAAATCCAAATGCTCCGCAACGGTATGACCGTGCATCGTGGTTGACGTTAATGCAGCATTATGGCTTGCCAACCAGATTGCTGGATTGGTCGGAATCTCCATTGGTTGCGCTGTATTTTGCATTGAGTAGTGATAAAGATGCAAAGACAGATGCAGCCGTTTGGGTTCTGAATCCAATGAAGTTAAATAAAAAAGTGGGCTATGGAGAATATGTGCCTCCGATAAGCTACGATAGTCTAAGTGGTGACCTGGAAGGTGCATTTTCTAATCAAGATAACGATGATAATGAATCACAGGGCAAAATTATTGCGTGTCATGGAGTAGGATGTGACTTGAGAATGTATGTGCAACAGTCGGATTTTACGATTCATAGCACTACTGAACGGTTGGATCGGATACTCAAGTTAGACGAATCCTGCGATTACTTTTATAAAATTCGTATACCGCAGAAGATTAGAAAGAAACTCTTAGTTCAGCTTGATGCGATGGGATTCCATGAAAGTTCTATTTATCCAGATATGGAGCATATCGCAAAAGAACAAGCAACCAGCCATTTCAATTTCTAAAATTGAAATAGAGCAAACAATATGATATACTTACATTAAAGCAATATAAATTTGATGGAGGTATCCGTATGCCCAGAAACAAAGGCAGCAAGAACAAGCCCAAAGTGGTCAACGATTTTGCATCCCAGATTGCAGAAAAGCAGTCTACCATCGAATCTCTCAACACGGAAATTGCGTCTATCACGGCGAACATTGATTCCCTGAAAGCAGAACTGAAAACTAAACGTGCGGCTTTGAAGTCTGCCGAGAAGGAAGTAGGTAAACTGGAAGCAAAGAAAGCGAAAGCAGATCAGAAAGCCGCCGAGGCAGCAAAAAAGGCTGAAGCGGAATCCGTTCTGAAAAAGCTGCTTGCCGAAGGCATGAGTGCCGATGAAATTCTCACAAAACTGAAATAACACGAAAAACCCGTGATGGACGGTGCATAACGCACCGTCCATCACGGGTTTTAGAGTTATAAGAACATAAGTTCATCCGGCGGCCACATCAAACTGAAAATGTGCCGGAAGGTTGAACTGCTTGATAAACGCATGGTGCTGGGCGTGATAGTGCCGTAGATCGTATCCTAGATGGTGCAGTTCAAGAAGTTTCACCAGTACCAGATTAAGGTGAATCCGTTTGGCTGCAGAGATTTGCGCAGCGTCTAACCCGCGCTTCGTCATTTGATAGACTTCATTACTGTCCAGCATCAGGTGAGATGTGAAAGCGTTATGCTCGTAAAGAAGGATGTGCTTGTCCTTAATGGTCAGAAACTTGTTCAGGGTATGCAAGTCCATGAGCAACTGATGCTCCAGATAATGTCCCAGCGCATAGCCGCACACCATCGGCTTTGTCTGTTTGTCCAGCTGGCGATTGATAAGGATCAAAGGCTTATCAAAATAGAGCGAAAGTAAACCCAACATATCTTTAATGCGAGATGTTTCACTGATGTCCAGACTGCAACTGCGCGCGATCTGTTTAATGTTGCGAGTTCCGACATTTAGGACAAGTTCATTAGCAGCTTGGTGAATAAATGCAGAATCCATAATGTGATCTCCTTCCGGGGATGGCATAGTGAATGGAACAGTGGTTTACAGGTTCATTATTCGTTCCTTTTCTCGTTTTTGTTCTCGGTACTTAAAATAGGCTTTGTGCATTTCATACATGATGCCGTCCATATCCTGCGGGGTCAACTCTCCGCTGGCGAATAGCTCAGTAAGCTCAAATGCGAGATGCTGGGCTTCTATTTTGCCCTTTTTTCCGTAGGCTTCGGCGGCACGTTCGATAAATAAAGACGGATCCGGCTGTAAATAGGTCAAAGGTACATGGAATATATCGGCCATTTTTTCAAGTATTTCAACATTGCGAGGATAACGACCATCACGTTCCCATCCGATGATTGTTCGTTTGCTGACACCCAGACACTTTGCCAATTCGTCCTGTGTTAAGGAATTTTTCTTTCGTAAATCACGAACTTTCTCTCCAAATTTCATGTTTACAACCTTTCTATGGAGCAGTTATCGTACTGTGACAATGTGCAACGGAATTTGTAAATGTTCAATTCAGAATGTGCAATAAGATATCACATTCTCCTCTTGACACCGCGACACTACTTGCATATAATTATGCTGTATTCTTTCAACTTTTATGGCTATTATACTGGAAATTTCGTAAATATGCAAGTGAAATTCAAGAAAAGTTCAGAAGAGTCGAAAAGTTGAAACTGAATGAAAAGATGAAATTCAAACCAGAAAAAAGGAGGCCGTGAAAAAAAGATGAGTAATGGAGAACATGAGATCCGCACTCCGAAGGGATTGCGGATTGGAAATCGCAGTGTCGTTGATGGAAAAAATATATGGCAGGCGAGTATCGCAGTTTAAAGAAGCAGCACTGCTTGAATCTCATCAAGGAATGTGCAAACAGCGGAAAAACAAGCAGCAATGGTGTTCTGAAAACAGAATCAAGTATTCCACGTTCATGCGCTGGCAGACTCTATCCGGCTTATGCATCCGGATCCTGCTGCATATGCAGATGTATGAGATTTAATCTGAATGATTTTAGATTTTGAAAAATGAAATAGAGAGGAAGCAAATATATGCCATATCCGTTTCTTAAGCACCCTATTGACTTTGGAGATGTGCATTCTTCCGAAGAAGTAATTAAAAGCACATGGAATGATTTTCGGGATGCACTGAAAAATCGGGAATTTACCTACGAAGAAGTGTCAAAAGCAACCGCTAGTGGATTCCTAAAAGTTTTCGATGAGCTTTTCATGCTTTGTACAGATCGTTTTGAATGCTCACTCAAAAATGTGGAAAGAAATTCATATCTTAAACGGGGTTCAATTCTTGCAGAAACAGAAGCAGTTGACTATGAACGTTTTCTTCCCAAAGCAGAATTTATAACGCAAAGCAATCGATTTAGTCCAGTTGGCGTTGAGTGGCTCTACTTAGCAGTATCACGCAAAGAAACACGCGCTGAAGAATGTACTATTAAGGAATGCAGAGCATCTTCTGGAAACAGATTCGGAATTTGCACATTTTCTATTAAGAGAGAATTTGAAAATAAAAAAATCATTGATTTGACGGTTGCAGATGACCTTACATACGAACAAATCAATTCTAGGCTCGAATGCACTTATAAGGAAATTTGTAGAGCGCGATTTATAAGAAGCAGGAGAAGAGGTAGGGCAGCTGCAATTACGGTAGCAGAAAATAATAAGATAAAAAATGCAGTAGAAGATTGGGCATTTAAAACTTATTTGAAGTTGATGTCAGAGCAGATTTTCAAACCCTTAGAAGATACAGATGATAGGAACCTTATGTATGCGCCATTTCAATGTGTTGCACAGTATTTTTTAGATAAAGGGTATAGTGGCATTAAATATAAGAGCACCGTGTGTGAAAGCGCGAAGGATATCGTGCTGTTTGACAAGACTTATGCGCATCCAGTTGGAGATATAAAGGATTTTATAATTTGAGAAATATGAATGCTGTAGAAATGAAAAGAAATTGCATTGATTGTGGTCGGGAATTCACTATTTCACCATATCAACAGATGTATTATGCGAATCGAGGCTGGGAACTTCCTAGAAGATGCAGGGCTTGCAGTGAGAAGAAAAGACAGGAGCGTCAAAAGAAGGAAGCAGAAGGAGCTACGGGACAGTTTGAAAAAGAATTATCTGATTCACCATATGCAATAAAAGAAGTTTCAAATATCGAAGTCAAATCGCCAGTGACAACACTGTATGTAATAGGAAATGGCTTTGATTTGGCGCATGGTGTTCCATCATCCTATTCTAAGTTCCGAGATTGGCTGGGAAAACACAGTAATCTTCGAAAAACATTGGAGACGTACATCAAAAATGATGCACTGTGGTGGAATTTAGAAGAAGCATTGGCGGATCTTGATTTGGATACGCCATCAATGGCGATTCCAGAGATGCTAGATGCCTTTGATGCCTATGATCCAGATGCACAGATGGCAGATTATTATGCAGCAATCGATATGGCGATGCTTCCGGTGGATACCATTACAAACGAACTTCCTAAAAAGTTTCGCAGATGGATCGAATCTTTGAAAGTGGATTCAAGCGTGAAACCATTATCCGGCCTGGTAAAACCTGGCGCAAAATATCTTGATTTTAATTACACAGAGTTTGCGGAAACACTCTATGGTGCAAAAGGTGTGTGCTATATACACGGGAGCAGGAAGAACCGCAAAGCCAAACTGATTCTTGGCCACTCCTATAAAAAGTATGTATCAGATGTCAGTGTCAAAATGCCGAGATTCAAAGATGGCTTCAAACGTGGAATGGTAAATGCTGCCTTTGATGATGCTATGGTTCACGCTGGGTGGTATGATCAAGCAACAACAAAAAACAGCAGACAGATAATAAAAGAACATGAAGGCTTCTTTGATGGCCTTTCTGACATTGATACAGTCATTGTTATAGGACACTCACTTTCGGAAGTTGATATGGAATATTTTGAGAAAATTTGCAGTGAAATTCATAGCGACGCAAAGTGGATTTTCAGTTGCCATGACTCTGCCGGATTGAAGGCAATCAATGCATTCGTAAAGACCATGGCTATTGGAGCAGATAGGGTTACGTTATTTAGGCTGTAAAAGCGTAGGGCGGAGTGAGGATACCAATATGGTATCGAACAACCCCCTTTCCGTAGACGAGTACGGCTTTGTTGCTAAAACTTCGTGCACATGGTGTTGGCGCTCCGATTTATGCAGGCTCAGATATTCATTGATATTCACAGGCACGTATATAGTTTATAACGGAAATAAAGATATGAAGAAAACAAGAAGACCCGGCGGTGGGCGGAAGCCATCAAAGCCAGAGTACAGTGCAGCCAAGAACTTAACACAGCAGATGAAAGCAGCTACTGAACTTTATACGGAAAAAATGAGCCTGCAAGCCATTGCAGACGCCCTGTCCCTCAACCCCATCAAGGCTCGGAAGTTGCTCATCACAGCCGGGGTCTACAAGTCGGACACGGCAAAGCTCGTCCAGCAGACGTTCGGTTCTTTCAGAAGTACGCAGAGTTATTCTGCTGCTGTCACCTCCACCATGTCGGCTTTGCAGTTGTCCCGTCCCTCTGTGACCTCTTATCTGCCGTATGAGAAAGGCG
>ERZ773107.1631-NODE-1631-length-19248-cov-3.527744_pt1 | contig 19248 bp, 15 predicted proteins | sample MGYA00580571_ERZ773107 | MGnify/ENA primary metagenome ERZ773107 (study PRJEB29015, sample SAMEA2737843) | human gut metagenome | biome: human gut; feature: human-associated habitat; material: faeces | place: China | collected 2012 ... | reverse complement strand
TAGTGGTAGCTCCGGAAGATGTACAGACCTTCTTAGGCTATGCGGCAGAGGAAAACTTAGAGGCTGTTGAAGTGGCAGTTGTAACCGAGGATCCGAGACTGGTCTTAGAGTGGAGAGGAAAAGAGATTGTTAATCTTTCCAGAGCATTCTTAGATACAAACGGCGCACATCAGGAGACGGATGTAGAAGTTGAGATGCCTGTTGCAGAAGAGAATTATTTCAAAAAGATTGCAACGCCGAAGGTCGCAGAGGCAGTTGCAGCAGATGATATGAAGGCAGCATGGACCGCAGAGCTGGCAGACTTAAACGTATGCTCCCAGAAAGGTCTTGTGGAAATGTTCGACGGCTCCATCGGAGTGAACAGTGTCTACATGCCATATGGTGGAAAATATCAGCTCACCGAGACACAGTCCATGGTTGCAAAGCTTCCGGTGGCAAAGGGAGACTGCGATACCGTAACAATGATGTCTTATGGTTTTGATCCATATTTATCGAGCTGGAGCCCATACCACGGAGCTGTTTACGCAGTATTGGAATCCTTATCCAGAATCGTGACAGCTGGTGGCGATTATAAGAAAGTACGTTTTACCTTCCAGGAGTACTTCCGCAGAATGAGCGCAGATCCGAAGCGCTGGAGCCAGCCTTTTGCTGCATTACTCGGCGCCTACAACGCACAGATCGGTTTTGGACTTCCTTCTATCGGAGGAAAAGATTCCATGTCCGGAACCTTCAATGATATTGATGTACCACCGACACTGGTTTCTTTCGCAGTGGATATTGCAAAAGAAAAAGATATCATCACACCGGAATTAAAAGCGGTTGGAGATCAGCTTGTACTCTTTACAATCAAAAAGGATGAGTTCGATCTGCCAGATTATGCACAGGTTATGAAGTTATATGATACCGTCCATGCCCTGATCCAGAATGGTGTGATCGTATCCGCTTACGCGCTTGACGGAAAGGGACTTGCAGCGGCAGTCAGCAAGATGGCATTCGGTAATAAGCTTGGTGTCACAATTGCAGAGGATGTTTCTAAGGAAACATTATTTGCACCAGGCTTTGGAAATATTGTAGCGGAAATTCCGGCTGAGAAAATTGCAGAGGTAAAGGCAGCATTCGATGCAGCTGGACTTGCAGGCTATGAAAGTTTAGTCGGATGGGTAAATGAGGAGGAGAGCTTTATCTGTGGTGAGATGAAGATTTCCATGGACGAGGCTTTACAGACATGGACTGCTACTCTCGAAAAAGTATTCCCGACCCGCGCAACTGAGAGCAAAGAAGAAATAAAGACCGATTTATATAAAGCAGACAGCATCTATGTATGCAAGCACAAAGTAGCAAGACCAACTGTATTCATTCCGGTATTTCCTGGAACCAACTGCGAGTACGACAGTGCAGACGCATTTGAGCGTGCCGGTGCGGATACGATTGTAAAAGTATTCAAAAACAGAAATGCCAATGATATCAGGGAATCTGTAGATGAGTTCGTCAAAGCAATCGAGCAGTCACAGATCATCATGTTCCCAGGTGGCTTCTCCGCAGGTGACGAACCGGATGGATCTGCAAAGTTCTTTGCAACTGCATTCCGCAATGCGAAGATGACAGAGGCTGTCATGAAGTTATTAAATGAGAGAGACGGTCTTGCACTTGGTATCTGTAACGGTTTCCAGGCGCTGATTAAGTTAGGCCTTGTGCCACACGGCGAGATCTGCCCACAGTCCGCAGAGTCTCCGACTCTGACTTACAACACGATCGGACGTCATGTGAGCAAGATGGTATACACGAAAGTAGTGTCCAACAAGTCCCCATGGTTACAGGGAGCAGAGCTTGGTAAAGTATACACCAATCCGGCATCTCATGGAGAGGGACGTTTCGTAGCTCCACAGGAGTGGTTAGACAAGCTCTTTGCAAACGGACAGGTTGCCACCCAGTACGTGAACGAGGCAGGTGTTCCGACTATGGACGAGGAGTGGAATGTCAATGGCTCTTATATGGCAATCGAAGGCATCACCAGCCCGGATGGACGTGTGCTTGGTAAAATGGCACATTCTGAGAGACGTGACAGAAGTGTTGCGATGAATATCTATGGAGAGCAGGATATTCAGATCTTTGAGTCTGGTGTGAAGTATTTTAAATAGAAAATGAAATAACAGGATGTAAAAGAGCTTCGCAGGAAGGAATGAAACCTTTTTGCGAAGCTCTTTTTTGAACTCACAGCAGCGGAAATGCTGGTTGTGAAATAAAACTGCAATTTATGAAACGCATATTTTTTACAAAAAGTTTATGTTATAGTTATATTGAGCAAGTATACAGTAAGGGGGATTTGTGATGCTTGAGATTGCAATTGTGGAGGACGAAGAGAAAAGGAGATTCCTTTCCGTTCGATCCGGGTGTACTTGTGGATGATGATGGAAGCGTGTATCTGTAGGTGTAATTATGTTTGTAAAACATTTTGCACTGAATGATCAGGATTCAAGGAAGGCAAAGCACTTGGCCTTATGGTAAGTATGAACCGTATTGGAAATACATTCTCTGGAAATTCGTCAGCATTATGTCTTGACTTATTACGCAAAGAATGAATAAAAAGGTAAAATAAAAACTTAACTCAGAAATAATTTTAGTGACAGGAGCTTTCGCAGCGGAGAGAAGCATTGGGGCTTTTCTTCCTGCGGAAGTTCTTTTTTTACCAGGCTCATCCAACCGCTTAATGCCGAAAATTTACCACTTATCTTAATTTTATTTACAAATCTCTCTAACCTCCATATACTGTAATCATAGCAAACAAACAGGAATACAGAAAATTCCTTGATTTGCATAAAGTAAAAGGAGAAACCAGGAAATGCAGGTTGCATCAAGTAAGCTAATCGAACAAAAGAAACCAGTTTTAAAGCAGCTGTTGGACAGACTGCTTGAGAACTACTCCTACGCATCCGTTCTGATGACAGATTCCAAGGGGAAAAACTATGCAATATCGAACTCCGGCATTGTGATCGGAGAGAACAGCATGTTCATGGAACAGGCGTATGTGGTAAAAGTGTACGATGGTACAAGCTATGGGGAATATGCGTTCAACCATATGGAGGAAGATCATTTAGACGAGATCGTCGCAGAGATCGCAGAGCATGTCATGCCATGGTCAGAGAAACTGCCGAATGGCATGGAAGTGAAGAAATACCCGGAAATTCCGGATGAGGAGATCTGTTTTGAAAAAAGCACGGAATACGAGATCTCACCGGAGGATTTAGGCGATGAAGAGATCATAAGCCGTCTGAAAAAAGTAAGGGAAAAAGCACTTGCACAGAGCGACAAGCTGATCGAATGCCAGGTGCGCGGTATGTATCAGGTATATCACAAGCTGTTTTTATCCCCGAAAAAAGAGATGACGCAGAATGTCATGTGGACAGACGCAGCCATGGCAGGAATGGCAGCAAAAGGGGAAGAGTTGAAAATGGCATTTGACAGCTGCTCCGGATGTGCGGGAGTGGAAGTGTTTGACGGGTTGGAGGAAAAGATACCTTCTATTTTAGAAGCAATCGACAACCTGCTTGTCAGCGAGCCAATCACGCCGGGGGAATACGACTGCATCTGCGCACCGGATGTCACCGGAATGATTGTGCACGAGGCGTTTGGTCACGGCGTTGAGATGGATATGTTTGTGAAGAAACGTGCGCTTGCAGAAAAATATATCGGGGAATATGTGGCATCCCCGCTTGTCACCATGCATGATGGCGCTACGGCAGCATCCCAGACCGCAACCTATTTCTTTGACGATGAGGGAACCGTTGCACAGGATACCGTGATCATCGAAAAAGGAATCTTAAAGACCGGAATCTGCGATGCGCAGGCAGGCATGGCGCTTGGAACGAAGCCGACCGGAAACGGAAGAAGACAGAATACGGGACACAAAGCATACACAAGAATGACCAATACCTTCTTCGAGCCGGGCACGGACAAATTAGAGGATATGATCGCTTCTGTGAAATACGGATTTTTCTTAGAGCACGCAACAAGCGGCATGGAAGATCCGAAAAACTGGGGAATCCAGTGCATGATCGACATTGCAAGAGAGATCAAAGATGGAAAATTTACCGGAAAAGTGTTCTCACCGATCGTTCTGACCGGCTATGTGCCTGATCTGCTGAAATCCATTTCCATGATGTCAGAGGAAACCGTTCTTTCGGGTTCCGGCATGTGTGGAAAGGGACACAAAGAGTGGGTGAAAGTATCAGATGGCGGCCCATACATCAAAGCAAAGATCAGATTAGGCTAAGGAGGAGTGACCGATGCGGGAAAAAATTTTAAATGCAATCGGAAAGAATGAGATCGAAACATATCTGATCACGGAGACGGTGACAGAAGGCGCAGAGCTTTATTTTATCAGAAAAGAATTAGACATGCGCAGAATGAAAAAAGAGACTTCTGCGGAAGTAGTAGTATACAGAGATTATGAGGAAGATGGAAAGAAAATGCGTGGTGCGTCTACCGTTCACATTTTCCCGGAGATGACACAGGAAGAGACAGACAAAGTGATCGCAGAAGCTTACTATGCGGCATCTTTCGTAAAAAATCCATTTTTTGAGCTGGTCAGCGGAAAGAAAGAGGAAAAAGTTTTTGCAGAGAGCAGGCTGCTTAAAAAATCCGCGGAGGAGATCGCAGATGCGTTCGTATCGGCACTTTATGCAGCGGATGTGAAAGAGGATGCGTTCATCAATACATCTGAATTTTTCGTAAACAAATATCAGGTTGCCATCTGTAATTCCGAGGGTGTGGATGTCTCTTATGAGAAAGTGAAAGTGAATGGGGAATTCGTAGTACAGTGCCTTGCACCGCAGGATGTGGAGCAGTATCAGGATTTCTCATATGTAGATTTTGACACGGAAGCGCTGACCGCACAGGCGAAGGAAGCACTTGATATGGTACGCGCGAGAGCCCGGGCAACGGAAGCCCCGGAAAAAGGCAGCTACACGGTCATCATTTCAGGAAAAGAGATGCGGGATCTGATGGATCTTTATACCATGCGTGCAATGACCAATATGATCTATCCAGGTTATTCGAACTATAAAAAAGGCACAAAAGTGCAGGGAGAGAAAGTTTCCGGTGAGAAGCTGAACCTGACACTGAAAGCAACCACCCCGTATTCAGAGGAAGGAATCCCGATGAAGGACATGGTGCTCGTGCAGGATGGCGAGCTACAGGCAATCTACGGCGGTGTGAGATTCTCCCGCTACATGGGTGTGGAACCTACCGGAACGTATGAAGCGGTGAAAGTAGACAACGGAACGGTTTCCTTTGCAGATATGAAAAAACAGCCATACCTTCATGTCGTAAGCTTTTCTGGATTTTCCATGGACAGCTTCAGCGGTTATTTCGGAGGAGAAATCCGTCTGGCATACTTATACGACGGTGAGAAAGTGACACCGGTGACCGGCGGCTCTATCAATGGAAACCTGTTAGAGCTCCAGAAAAATATGGTGTTCTCTACAGACAGGTATAAAAATGACCGGTATGATGGCCCGATGGCGGTACGGTTTGAGAACGTGGCGGTGGCCGGGAAGTAGGAAGCCTGTGCGGCAGGAAAAAGCAGTGAAATAATTTAAGAAAAAAGGACGTTACCGTGGACAGAAGCGGCAACGTCCTTTTTTCTTCATTCGGCAGGAAATAGATCCTGCTGTTCTAATAAAGCATCTATGATTTTATTCAGAGTAACCAATGTAGCAGAAGAACAGCGGTAAAGCTTTGGGGCAATGTCGTTATCAATAATACTGTCACATTTGGCATAAGGTGTGTCTAAAAGGAAATAATCAAAATTTTTTTCAAGAACAAGAGATAATTTTAAAAGCATCGGAAGTGAGAGCTTGGTCTGGCCGGTCTCGACATGACTCATATGGTTATTGGAACATCCAACCAGAGCACCGAGATCAGCCTGGCTGTAACCCTTCTCGAGCCGAGCGTTTTTGATGCGTTGACCTATTTTAATATAATCAATTTCCGGCTGCATGGTGGACACCTCGCTGTATAAACTAAAATTTGTTTTATTATAAAGTGAGGAGTTTTTATTAACAACCAATTAACAATGCAGATTGCATTTATAAATGCAATCCGATAAAATTTTAATAGGCAAATTGCATTGACAGATGGAGAGATGAGGGGAAATATGGATAAAAAAATCGCAGAGTATTTTACTCCACGAAGCGTTTTTGAACTTGATTTTTTATAAAAATCTAATATTATTCTACAACTTGTGACTTTATATGTCAATGTCGGTACAAAAATTTAACTATTTGTGTCGAAAAAATGAAATAACAGTTTATAAATTTGCTATTTGCCGTCAAAATCATAGTCAGAAAAAGGAGGTAACAACATGCCGAGAAAAGGTGAAAATATTTACAAAAGAAAAGATGGCAGATGGGAAGCACGTTATAGGAAAGAAACATCTGTAAATGGAAAAAATGTTTATGGTTATCTGTATGCCAGAACATACAGGGAAGTAAAAGGGAAACTGTATCATATTCTCTCAAAAAAGCAGGAACCTGTAGAAAATACTGCTGATTCAGAATTATTTTCAGCAATTGCTGTAGAGTGGCTTGAGCATGTCCAATTACAGGTGAAAGAGTCAACCGGCAATAAATACGAGAGAATTTTAAATAAATATATTCTGCCGGTATATGGGCAGAAAAAACCAGAATGCATCACGTATGAACTCATCGAGAGTGAATGTAATCGATTATTGCAATATGGCGGCAAAAAAGAAAATGGTCTTTCGCCTAAAACCGTATCGGACATCTTATCAGTTCTTCGAAGCATCTTGAAATTTGCAGAAAAGAAGAATTACAAAATAGTTTGTGATGGAAAATCCATACAGATAAAGCAGCATAATCCCAAAATGAGAGTGTTCAGTATTATGGAAGAGAAAAGGCTGCATCAATATTTGTGTAAAAATATCACACCGTGCAACATTGGAATTATGCTGTGCCTTTTTACCGGATTGCGTGTAGGAGAAGTATGCGCACTTAAATGGGAAGACATTTCTTTCATAGAACAGACATTACATGTGCATCATACTTTACAGCGTATATCCAATAGGGAGCAGACAGAGTCTGGCAAAAAAACGAAAGTAGTTCTCACATCTCCAAAGAGTGAATGTTCAATTCGGGTTATCCCTCTTGCAGATGATGTGGAGCAGCTATTACTGAATTACAGAACTTCGGCTTCGGGATATGTTTTAACGAATGACACCTTCAAGTTTATAGAACCTCGAACTATGCAGAATCATTTTAAAAAGGCGTTGCGGGAATGCAATATCGAAGAGGCTAATTTTCATACAACAAGGCACACATTTGCAACGCGCTGCATAGAGCTTGGATTCGATGTAAAAAGTCTGAGCGAGATCCTAGGGCATGCAACAGTAAATATTACAATGAACCGATATGTTCATCCGACGATGGAGTTAAAAAAAGAGAATATGGAAAAAATGTCTTCACTATTTGCCGTCAGATAGTCCGTCAGTACCGCTTGATTTCCTGCTTTTGCAGGGGATTGAGCGGTATTTTCGTGGAGTAAAATACTCTGCGAAAATACGAAATGGAGGAAGCACAGATGGCATTTTTGGATAGTATAACAAAAAAAGCATCAGAAGCAAGCGCAAAAGCGATTCAAAAAGGAAAAGAATTATCGGATACAACAAGACTAAATTCCCTTATTTCAGAGGAAGAAAAAAGAATTACTAATACATATTACCAAATTGGAAAATTATATGCGTCTATTCATATAAATGACTATGAAAATGAATTTAGAGGAATGATGGAGGCAATTACTGATTCAGAGAAAAAAATTAGTGATTACAAAAAGCAGATTTCAGTTATTAAAGGAGTAACACATTGTGAAAAATGTGGAGCAGAGGTTCCAAGAGGAGCTGCATTTTGTAGTTCCTGTGGAGCTATGATGCCTGAAATTCAGAATGTAGTGGACACTGATATGGTCAGATGCGAAAACTGTGGAGCACAAGTAAAGAAAGAGATGAGATTTTGTACTAATTGTGGAAAAGCAATGAAAGATATAAGTGTGCTGAATACAGTAGAAAATGAAGAGAAAAATCAGAAAAAATCTTGTCCGGCTTGTGGAGCTAAGGTAGAAGAAAATATGACTTTTTGTACAGAATGTGGAGCAAAACTTGAATAAACAGGAAAATAAAAAGGAGAGAGCGATATGCAAAAGACACGTTTAGGGATTTCAGTAGGATTATTGGGAGCAGGAGTATGTTTTTTAGGATTAGTTGGTGGCTATTTAGTAACTGCAATTCTGGCAGGATATATTTTATTATTTGAAGAAAATGAGTGGTTAAAGAAAAATTCTGTGAAAGTAATCTCATTTATGATATTAGTTTCATTTGCTAATGTAGTATTGAATCTTATTCCAAATATAATAAATGTTATTAATAATTTTGTTGGAATTTTCGGAGGAAATTTTAGTCTGGTAATTTTAATACAGATAGTAGCAACATTAACAAGTATGCTCGATGTTGTAGAAAAATTGGTATTGATAAGTCTGGGGATAAAGGCGGTGAACCAGGGAACTGTCGCGATTCCGATAGTGGATTCGCTGGTTAAAAAATATATGAGATGACAGGAAAAATGCCATGGGAAAATATTGTGGAAAATGTGGTTCTGAATTGGAAAAAGATACCGGACTTTGCCCTAATTGCGACAAAAAGAAGAAAAAAACAAAAAAGCGATATTTGAAAAGACTTATAAAAGGTATCATTTTGTGCGGTATTTTATCTGGTATAGTATATGGAGCTGCTTATATAGATACGATAGACATATCTTTTCTGAATGATTTAAAAAATATTAATATATTATCAGAGCATACGGAGGAAGTAGAAAGGAATATTCCGGAAAGCGATACCTCAGGTTTTACATATTATCAATCCTCAGAAAAAAATATAGTCTCAGATCCGGAAAAGGGGATAATGTTTGTAAATAATGAATTGCTGGTTGTTTTACAGAGTGGAGATAGAAACAGGGATAAATTGGAGAAATTTATGTCCGGGTTGAAGGGGGCTATTGTTGGAAATATAGAAGATCTTTGTGAGTACCAGATACTATTTGAGCAGAATTATAGCCTGGAAGAATTGAAAAATATTGCAAAAGAGATTGAAGATCAGGAATGGGTTATCTCAGTAACACCTAATTATTGCTTTCAATTTGATACCACATATATTCCGAATGACAGAAAATGGGAAAATAAATGGGGAGATATTCCAGAAGGCACGAATTGGGGAGTTGAAGCAATAGATATGCCAGAGGCATGGGAATACTTAGATCATATGTCACCAGTTAATATAGGAATTATAGATACAATGTTTGATCTGAATCATGAGGATCTGATATTTGCGGAAAAACCACTTGGAAATACGCTGGCGGTCGGTAAAAACAAATGGGATGACCATGGAACACATGTATCCGGAACGATTGCAGCAACTATGAATAATAAAAAAGGAATAGCAGGCATCTGCCCAACCGGAAATATATACGGAGTATCTTATGAGGGAGTAGGCACAGCAGGACTTAGCTCTTTGATGCTTATGAAGGTGGCATGGTACTATCTGATTGTAGAAAAACGCTGTTCTGTAATAAATATGAGTATAGCAATGGATCATATGACTTTTGAAGCTTCAAGAGGTGGGAAGGCTGCAACAGAGGAACTACAGACTATATCGTTCGAGATAGAGAAAGATCTGGAAAGATATATCGAAGAGGGTTACCAGTTTGTAATTTGCAAATCAGCAGGAAATCAAAATAAGGTAAATGGCGGTGATAAATACAAATATTTTAAAAAAGATGAAGATGATATTGAGTATCCATATGAATATTATAATTATGGAGAGTACCTGAGTTATTTAAATGGTAAAACAGTTGCAAATGAGAAATACTTGAAAAGATATAAAGAGGATAAAAAGAAAATTCAAAAAAGGCTGGAAAGTGGAAATGTGGATGCAGAATATGATTTTCTGGGTATGATAGATAATCCAAAAGTAAAGAAGAGGATAATTATGGTTGGTTCAGTTGAAAATCTGACACATAAAGAAGGATTTTTGTGGATTAATAGAAAAACGGTTCATGATGGATATTCAATCGCAGAGTACAGCCAATGTGGAAAAAGAGTTGACATTTTAGCACCGGGTACGGGAATTTACAGTACAGTTAGAAATGGATATGACAGTAAGTCGGGTACGTCTATGGCAGCACCACATGCATCAGGTGTTGCGGCACTTTTGTTTTCTTTAGTACCAGGGCTAAAGGCGGATGAAGTGAAAAAAATATTATGTGATACAGCACAGGGAAGTTACGGTGAAGAACAGTATGGATTATTAAATGCTGCAAATGCCGTTAAAAGGGTATTGAAAGAAATGCCTGATTCCACAAAAAATATAAGCAATACAGAAGGATTAGATATAGTGATAGCTCTCGATGTGTCAAGCAGCATGAATGGGACACCGCTCACAGAAACGAAAAAAGCAGCAGTCAGCTTTATTGATTCCATATCAGAAGAAAAAGCAAATGTTGGTGTAGTTAAATATGAAGGGGAAGCATCTAAAGCTTCGGTTTTTTCCCAAAATGCGAAATTACTAAAAAAAGCTATATCCAATATTGACTGTTTGGGTGGAGGAACCAATATAGAAGACGGATTGGCAGAAGCATATTCCATGCTGAAGGAACAGAACGGGAAAAAGAAAATTATTATTCTTATGAGCGATGGAGAACCCACTCGCGGAAAAGAAGGGGACGAGCTTATAGAATTCGCAGATGAGATGAAAGCGGCAGGGATAATAATTTATACGCTAGGTTTTTTTGAAGAACTTGGTTCTGAAAAAGCTTCTGCGCAAACATTAATGGAGAGGATAGCAAGTGATGGATGCCATTATGAAGTTGGTAGCATAGAAGAGATGAGCTTCTTTTTTGAGGATATTGCAGATATCATCAATGGCCAGCATTACATGTATGTACGAATTGCTTGCCCGGTTGATGTTACAGTGTCTTACAAGAATGAAGAGCTGAGCTCGGAGCAGGAAAAGTTAAATACAAGGACAGATTTCGGAGTGTTAAGCTTTGAAGAAAACACAGAAAGTGGAGGAAAATCAGATGACAGGATAAAAATTCTGCGGTTACAAGAAGGCGTCGGTTATGATATACAGATTAAGGGTAACGGGCTTGGAATAATGAATTATACGATTGCTTTTATGGATGAAAATGGGGAATATAATGATTTCCGCAGGTTTGAAGACATTAAGATTAACCGACATACGATTATTGATACGACAGCAGATCTATCAGAAGAAACTCTGTTGAAGGTAGATCAGGATGGTGATGGAAAATACGACCTTATATATTGTGCAGAAGAGAATGGCTACGGAAAAGAAATAGAAGATAATAAAATTCTGATATTTATTATGATCGGAAGCTCATCTTTAATGTTGCTGTTACTTATTGCTGTACTAATCAAATTAAGAAAAAATAAAAGAAAGAAGGAAATATAAATGGCTAAATATTGTGGAAACTGTGGTGCACAGTTAGAGGATAATGCGAAAGTATGTGGAAATTGTGGTACTTTGTTAGATAATACAAAAGTAGAAGGATTAAATTATACAGATCCTGCAAGAAAGAAAAAAATGGGAAAAAGAATAAAAACATTAATTGTGATAATTATTTTAGGGGGGTTAGTGTTTACAGGTTTCAAAATTGGTTCACAGTACACGGGATGTAATGGACAAATTCGAAAATTTATGAATGCGTATGAAAATTATGATATTGATAAAATAATATCGATGAACAGTATACTTTATTATTACTATGGTGATGAAGATTATATAGAAAGTAATATAAAAAACAAGGTTGCAGATACCTTAGATTATTTAGAAGATTCTGTTGGTCATAAATATAGTTTTTCTTATGAAATAAATGATACTTATGAATATTCTGAGAGAAATTTGGAAACACTTTTAGATGCTATGTCAGAAAATATAGATGATTTGGATGCCAATGCGATTCAGAAAGTAATAGCAGCAGATATAACAGTTTATGCAAAAAGTGGAAATAAGACTGCTGAAAAGGATATTGCAGTTGTAATGAGTAAAGAGGGGAAGGAATGGAAACTGTTGTATTTTGAATAAGAGTAATGAGGTAATATAAAATGATATGTCCATTTTGTAAAAAAATAATAAAAGATGATGCAAAGTTTTGTGGGCAATGCGGCAGAAGTGTGCCGCGTTGTCCAACCTGTGGAAGAGTGATTACAAAGAAAACGAACTTTTGCACAGAGGATGGAACAAAATTACCAGAAAATATAATTCAGTTATTTCAGACGGAATACGAGGAAAGAACGGAAACTGTTTTCGATAAACCGGTAAAAAACGTGAAGAAAAAGAGATTAAGCAGGATTATTACAATAGTTCTTTTGGCTGGTTTGTCTGTTATTTCAATAACAGCAGCCAGTTTTTATTTTTATAATAAGTTACCGTTAGAACTAATTCTGCCAGAAAAGAGTAAACAGTACAAGAATGAAGAAAAAATAAAAAATGAAATAGATGAGGAAGTAACGGAAACAGTGTGGAATGTTAATGGAACAGAATTGAGCGAAGATACAGAAGAAATGACAGAATACCAGACAGTCAGTGAGGTAGAGGAACCATTTCAAGAAAATGAATTGGAATATTTTATTACACATTGTGATGCAGAATATTTTGACATGGATGATTTGAAGACGTTTGATAAAGAAATGTGCCGCTTGGCGCGAAACGGAATATACGCGAGATGTGGCAGGAAATTTAATGATATTACACTTCAGGAATATTTTGAACAATACGACTGGTATGAACCGGAAATAGAACCAGATGAGTTTACGGAGTCGTTACTGAATGAATATCAGATAGCAAACAGGGATCTTATTGTAGAGTATGAAAAAGAGTTGAGCGAGGAATAAATAATTGATTTGCCGGAATTGCGGAAAAAACGTTGAAAAAGATATAAAATTTTGCCCATATTGTGGAAATAAATTGAATGTGAAGAGCAAAAAGAAAAAGATAATATGTTTTTTGCTGTTACTGACTTTAGTGGGAGCTATGCTAATATGCTTGAAAGCTGGTTTGCAACTGCCTGGTAAAGTGAATGATGATACGGGATTACATATTTTAAAAGAAAGGTTCACAAATAAGAAAATCCGTAATGGTGAGGACGCTGCTGAAGCAGCGTCTGAAAAGAGCCAAAGCCTGGGGTATAAAAATGCAATGAAAGAGTTAAGAGCATTAAATATCTCAATAGCAGGTAACGAGATATATTACAGGATGCAGCAGACATATAAAGGGATACCAGTATATGGAAAATATGTAGTTGTAATTGCGTCGGATTCTGGAGAAGCATTAGAATTGCTTACAGATGTTAAAGATGTTCCGGAAAATTTGAATTTGATACCAGATGTTTCAGAAGAAGAAATATTATCTTCAATAAAGTATTATTTTTCACATGTGGAAGGTGGATTATTCAGAGAGAGCGAGGATTTAGAGTGCTCAGAAGACAAGCTTATTATTTATGACGGAGACGAGGAAAACGAAGCGTGTCTGGCATATTTATTTACAGTTGATCTGACAGATCAATATGAAATAGTAGTAGATGCCCATACTGCAGAGATATTAGAAGCCAGAAGAAATGTATCGGATCTGATGGGGGAAAATGAAGACGGGACAATGCAAGTTCCAGTGGTATATGATGGAACAAGTGACGAATATTTTATATATGATGAAAATAAAAATATTTATCTATGGAACCTGAAAAAAAAGAATGGCGGTAATAAAATAAATGAGGCTCAGAGTGTAACAAGCCAGGATACAATATTTGGTAATACGGCAGAAGAAAAAAAACAGAATCCGGAAGTTGCGTTTGCATTAATGACACGTGTTGAGCGAATGACCGATTATTATAAAGAAAAATTTGGCGGTGATACACCTTTTGATGCATTGGCTGTATGCTATAATGACGGGCGAGATGGGGGAGCAAATGCATTTGGAGGTCAACGGGAACTGAGCAGTGGATCAAAAATTGGATTACTAAGTATCGGATATAAATTTACCGGAGAAGAAGATATGGTAATAGCGCATGAGTATACGCATATTATTCAACAGGAAAATGATGCTGCAACAGGAAATTCAAAAGAGACAGAAGCAATCAGTGAGGGGATGGCAGATGCATTTGCTGGTTTTTATACTTCAGAGTGGGATTTAGATCTCACAAAGGCAGGAGGGACACATAGAAATGCAGCAGATCCTTCTGAATATAATTATCCGGAAAAAATAAGCGATAAAAATAAGAGTGGTGAAAATTATGCGCATGGTTATGCAACCGTAATTTCGCATATGGCATATCTGATGGAAAAGTCAGGGAGATTTAGCAAAGAAGAGTTGCAATTATTATGGTATAAAACAATGCTTCGACTGCCAAAAGAATGCACTTATTTAAATTTCAGAAGTTGTATGGAACAGGCGGCAAGGGTATCACGTTATTCAGAAGTACAGAAAAAAGTAATTGCCGATGCATTTGAAAATGCGGGAATCAGCTTTGATAAGATACAGAATTTTGGAAATGATATTCAATTAGCAATATATGATAAAGAAGGAAATACATATGATGATTATACGATCAAAATTGAAGGAAAAACGTCTGGATTATTTGGAATGGGTGGAAAAATTTATACAGATGAAATCGTGGTGAGTGATTCCGATAGTTTAATGATACATTTGGAAGATGGAAATTATACGATTGTTATTGAAGACCATGCAAATAAGAATTGCTACAAAAATGATGTAAAAGTCAAGTCTTCCTATACAGGAACAATATTGTATGTACAGGATTTAGGAGCTGAATATACAGTTGCACCGGATGCTGAGTTTCAGTTTCTTGATATAACAGGAGATGAACTTGAAAAATTTAATACATCAATAGATGCTGATGTAATGCTGGATTTTTCAGAGCATAAAGTAAATCTTTCAGAAAAAAATTATTATAAAATTGTTTTGGAAAAAGAAAAAAATGAGGATACATACTATGATGTATTTACAGTAAGAGTGAAAGAAGGTGCAGCGAAAGCACTTGTCCACCGGACAAATTTACCGTCTGATATGGATGAAAAAGAGGAAAGTGAAGTATACACAGAGAGTGAATTACATGATATTTTCACAGATAGTGTTAACAGGGAAAATGAATTATATTTTATTTATGATGACTATGATAATGATGGTATATGTGAGGCATACGGTATAACAGGAGTAGAAGTGCAAGACTTTTATTTGTGTGAAGATGTCAAAATTTATTACATATCCAGTCGAGGAAAAGTAAGTTGCGTAAACGAGCAATATGAGTTATATGGGTATCCGAGAGAACAGGAAGATAACTTGTTACTTGATACAGGAACGGATAAGTTTTTGGTATGGGAAGAAACGGCGGGTGGTCCTGGTTTTGAAAGCACATCATATCTTTTTGGAGTAATAGATGGGGAATATGCAATACCAGATATTTCTGAAAAATATAGGTGGTTTGGAAAAGTATCAGAACAAGATGGAATTTACATGGGGGATAAAATCTGCTTTGGAAATGAAGCCCAGGAATGTCTGAGATATTACTTTACATATGATGAGAACGAACATCAATTTATAATAAACGATACGTTGAACCCTCAAGCTGCTTATTTAGAAGATCTTCCAATTATAGAAAAAGATCAGTATATGGGAAATGAGGGAGACAGTTTTGTTGATGTAATTGGAAAAAATGCATTTACGCGAGGCAATACAGATATTAATGGAAATAGTTATGAGCATGGAATAGAAGCATGGATTGCAAGATGGAATTATGATGCTGAGCTGTCATGGGCTTACAGTGTATTTGAATTGGGAGGTCAGTATGATATATTAACGGGAACAGTGGTTCTTATAGATAGCTTTAATACTACTAATTTCAATTCCACGCTTGAAATTTATGGAGATGATAAATTATTACTTTCCTATGAACTGTCACCGGAATCCATACCGTTTAATATGGAAGTAAATGTCTCAGGAGTAAATAGATTAAAAATTTATGTATATGATAATGTGGCGGCGGAAGGAGGAACATCATTTGGTCTGACAGATATGTATCTTGTGTCAGCATTAGAATAAATTTTATCTGATTATAAAAAAGAATAAAGCAACAAAAATGCGGTCATATGACCGCATTTTTGTTGACAAAATATAAATAAGAGAGTAACATAGAAATACAGGGGGTGACTAATTGGGGAATCAGACAGAGGTAACGGAAATCATACAATTCCTTGAAAGGGTCAAGAGACTGATAACAAAGGGAAGATATGACTTTGTTCCAAGAAGAAAAAGTATGCAGGCATTAGCTTTGCATGGATTAACCATCACAGATGCAAAAGCAGAAATATTAGGGCTGGTTATTGACGATTACTATAAAGGACCGAAGCAGGATTTTGATCCTGCCAGACCGGGAGATATATGGGAATTCAAGAAGAATATTGAAGGGATTCCGTTCTATATTAAAATAAAAGTAGTGCAGGAGAATGGGGAAGAGATTGTAAAATGTCTCGGATTTCATGAGGATGATTTTGCATAGGCAGCAGGAGGTGAAAGTCGATGAAGAAGTATTGTGAAGAGTGTGGAAAAGAAGTTAATACAAAAATTATTATCCGAAAAGAAGATTATAATGTCTGCGGTGAGAATATTGAAGTAGATGCACAGATACTTGTATGCGCAGAGTGCGGGGAAGAATTTTTCTGCGAAGAATTTGATAATGCAACTTTGCTGAATGCATATAATCAATACCGCAGAAAGCATAAGCTTCTGTTTCCAGAAGAGATAAAAAAAATAAGAGAGCAATATAGATTAAGCCAACGGAGCTTTGCGAAGCTTTTGAATTGGGGAGATAAGACAATTTGCAGATACGAAAATGGATCCATTCAGGATAAGGCACATAACAGCCTTCTTTTGTTTTTGCGTGAGCCGGAAAATATGCGGACATACCTTACAGAGAATGAAATTGCTCTGAATGAACGGCAAAAAGAGCAGTTGCTCACAGTAATTGAAAAGATGGAGCAAAAGGAAACATCAGATACAGAGCGAAGGTTTCTGGATCAGTTTTTTTCAAAAATACCGTGTGAAGAGAATGGGTTCAAAGTATTTGATTATGAAAAATTTTGTGCAATGGTTTTATTTTTTGCACATAGAAGCAAAGAATTATTAAAAACAAAATTAATGAAATTATTGAATTACTCAGATATGATTTTTTATAAAGAAAATGGAATATCCATATCAGGAGCAAAATATATTCATTTTCCATATGGACCGGTTCCTGAGAATTTTGATATTCTTTTGGGAACTATGGAAGCAGGTCATATCGTGCATATTGAAGTGTCTTATGAAAATGGTTATGAGAAGCATCAGGTTGTGCCGGAATGTGAAATGCCGGAAGGAATTCTTTCAGAAGGAGAGTTAAAGGTGCTGGAAAGAATTTGTACGAAATTTGCAGGATTTGGTTCGGCGGATATTTCTAACTATTCCCATAAAGAAAAAGGGTACAGTGAGACAAAACAGGGAGAGATTATCACATACAGATATGCGAAGAATATTCAGTTGAATTGAACTATATAGATGAAGTCGAAGATTACATGTAAGGGGAACAATAAAATGCAAATAATAGAATTTCCAATCTAGGTGGAAGGTTCACAGCCCGGCACCAGGCTAATCCTGTATTTACACGAAAACAGCCCGGAACTGTTGCTGACAGAGCGGCCGTTGATTCTGCTCAGCCCGGGCGGCGGCTATCACTGGACTTCCGACCGGGAGGCAGATCCGCTTGCACTCCGTTTCCTGGCAATGGGGTATCACGTCGGTATTCTGCGGTATTCCTGCGCCCCGGCTGTTTTCCCGACAGCTTTGGTGGAGCTTGCAACAGCCATGAAGCTGATTCGGGAGCATGCGGCAGAGTGGCATGTGAAGGAAGATAAGATTGTAGTTCAGGGCTGCTCAGCAGGTGGACATCTTGCAGCGAGCCTTGGCGTTTTCTGGCAGGAAGCGTGGCTGGCAGAGAAGGTGGGAGCTACGAATGAGCTGCTTCGCCCTGCCGGCATGATTCTCTGCTATCTGGTGATCACGTCAGGGGAGTATGCGCACAAGGGATCCTTCGAATATCTGCTCCATGGGCAGTACACGGAGGAGATGTTAGAGAAGGTTTCCCTGGAAAAACAGGTAACAAAGCATACCCCTCCGGCATTTATCTGGCACACCTATCCGGACGACTGTGTCCCGGTAGAAAATTCGTGGCTGTTTATCGCTGCCATGAAGAAGTACAATATCCCGGTGGAGTTCCACATGTATCCGGTTGGCGGACACGGGCTTTCCACCTGCGATGAGCAGACCGAGAATGCGGATGGCTACGGTGTGCAGCAGGAGTGCCAGAGCTGGCTTTCGCTGGTGCAGACATGGCTTGGAAATTTGACTAGAGAGTAAAGACCATGAATCATTCTTACAAGAAAAGCACAAAGGGAATTCTTATAGAAAACGATAAAAAACAGTGGTCACCATTATATGATAATAGTTTTTCATTATGCGCTTATGTTTCAGAAGAAAATATAGAAAGCTATTTTGGAAAAGACAAAAACAGATGGAAGTCGCTTGTTGATACGAAATCCAAATCATTACTTCGGCGTACAGAGTTTGACGAAAAACGTCCAACACATTTGGAGATGTTGGAATATTTGCTAGAAAAAAGGCAGATGATGAAAACCATTTATTTGGGAGAGGAGGAGTAATGTGGCAATTAAGGATGGAAGGGATTATTTATATTTAATCTGGAAATGTGCTTTAAATAGACGGCAATATATTGTTGGTCAGCTTACAAAGAATGGACATTATGAATTTCAATACTGTGAAAAAATAGAAGATGCTCTTAAAGCTGGATTTATACCTTTACATGAAGCTACGAATCCGCATGATTCAAATGCGATTTGTGTCATTAATGAGGGAGCTTTTAGGATATGTTCCAAGATACTATGCGGGTGCTTTTGTAAAATTTATTACGGAAGGCAGGATTGAGGAATGCCATGTTACGAACGTTGAAAAAGCAGATTGCTGTGATGAATGTATTGGCATACAAATAAAAATTGCAGGGGTAAAAAGGTAGATGAATGACAGTGCAATTTTGAGCCAGG
>ERZ773107.1620-NODE-1620-length-19387-cov-10.020122_pt1 | contig 19387 bp, 15 predicted proteins | sample MGYA00580571_ERZ773107 | MGnify/ENA primary metagenome ERZ773107 (study PRJEB29015, sample SAMEA2737843) | human gut metagenome | biome: human gut; feature: human-associated habitat; material: faeces | place: China | collected 2012 ... | reverse complement strand
TGGTCAGCGGGATGATGCGGTGATTCTCGCGGGCGGGGTGGTTCATCCGGCCCGCATAGCCCTCGTTCTCCACGCAGAGCTGGCATTTGGGGTAGGCGCTCTGGGGGGCCAGCTTGGCGGCGGCGATGGCCTTGGGGTCTTTTTCGGGCTTGGAGAGGTTGATGGTGATGTCCAGATCGCCGTAAGGCGTTTTGGTGACCCACTTCAGGTCCCGCTTGATGCGGTAGCGGCGGATGTAGTCGGTGTCCTGGCTGAACTTGTAGAACCAGTCGGTGGCAGCCTGGGGGCCTTCCTCCTCGTACCGCTCCTCAAAGTTGGCGCGGACGATGGAGGGGCGCGGGGTCAGGACGCCCATGAGTTTGGTGTCAAAGAGGTCGCGGGCGGTGGAGTTGTCCGCGCACACACCGCGCGATACAGCATCGTCCACCAGCGTTTTCAGGATGGATTCGAGGTCTTTGTAGCAGACTTCGCTCTCCGGCTCGGTGAAGCTGTCCAGCTGCATGGTCATGAGCAGCTGGTTGCGGATGTAGATTGCATCGTCCGGCAGGATGAGGCCGGTGTCCAGACCATAGTTGACGAGCTGCTGAATGGCAGTGGAGATCACAGGACAGCGCCTCCTTCCGGGCGGATGGAGAGGATGTGGCAGCGGCCCTTGCCGAGGATGGCCTCCATCTCAGCCTTGAAGGAATCGAGCCGGGTCAGCGGCACAAAGGCCTGCACGGTGCCTGCGAAGCCGCCGCCGTGGACGCGGACTGCGCCCTCGCCGTGCAGGAAGTGCTTGGCGGCAGCGATGGTCACGGCCACCTCCTGATGCTCCTTATACCCGGCGGGGATGACGTTCTGCAGATACTCCCAGCTGCTCAGACCGGACTCGGTGACCAGCGCAAGGAAGGTCTCGAAGTCGCCCGCGCGGAGGGCGTCCACCTGCTTTGCGACCCGGTCGTTGTCGGCGTAGACGTGGAAAGCGCGCAGAACGGCGCGGTCGCCGCACTGTCTGCGGCACTCCGGCAGTTTGGAAAGGAAGGTCTCGAACGGCACATCGCGCAAAACTTCGCCGCCGCAGACCGCTGCCACGGCGCGGCAGTCGGCCGGGATGGCGGCATACTCGTCGGTCAGGTCGGCGTGGTCTGCACCGGAATCCAGGATGCAGAGCGCGAGGCCGGCCTTGGAGAAATCGACCTGCACAGGCTCGACCACGGGGTGGGCCGGGTCGGCAAAGTCGATGGTGATGATGTTGCCGACGCTGGAAGCCATCTGGTCCATCAGGCCGCAGGGCTTGCCGAAGTAGACGTTCTCTGCCCACTGGCCGATCTGGGCAATGGCGATGGGGGAGACCTTTTCGGTCATGAAGCAGTCGTTCAGGATGACGCCGATCAGCACCTCGAAGGCGGCAGAGGACGAGACGCCGCTGCCCTTGGGCACGTTGGAGGAGATGTAGACATCCAGACCGGAGAGGCTGGCTCCGCGCTCCTGGAAGGCCTTGCACTCGCCGCGCAGGATGGCGGCGCTGGTGTTTTCCTCTTCCTTGCGGGCCGTCAGGTCGGCCAGGTCGATGACGCACAGGTCATAGCCCTCGCTCTGGACGCGCAGCTGGTTCAGGCGGTTGGGGGCGGCGGCTGCGATCATATCAATGTTGACGCTGCCGGCCAGCACACGGCCGTGCTGGTGGTCGGTGTGGTTGCCGCCGATCTCGGTGCGGCCGGGGGCACTGTACAGCCCGGCCTCGGTGTGGGCACCAAACGTTTTTTCCAGCCCGTCCAGCACAGCAGCGTAGCGGGCTGCCTGTGCGGGGGTCTGTTCGGGGGCGCAGCAGTACAGCGAGGCCAGACGCTCGGTGTGGGCGCCGCCTGCCAGCTCCTGCTTCCAGACAGAAACGGATTTCATCATGGCGAGTTCCTCCTCTGAACAAATCGTGCAAACTTCGTCACAGCCCATGCGGCGGGCTGTGGTGGATCTTTCGATACTCCTATAATAAAGAATCTGTGCCCAAAAGACCATGCGTTATTGTTGCATTTGAATGCAAAGTTGCCAGAAAATCCGGCACGAAATTTGTGCAGAAATTCCTGCAACAGAGCTGAAAAAATCCTCCAAACCGGAAAAGCATTGGCCACAACCCACAAAGAACGGTCGGCTGCGGGTCGATCAGGGCCAGAGTTCCGATATGGAGGATTGGATTTTGCCAGCGGGTCAGTGAAAGTCCGGGCCGGTGAGGCCGTCGAGATTCAGCATCCCTTCCAGTGCAGCCACATCGGCGGAGACGTCCAGCGCGTCGGACTGGAACAGCTTGTCCAGCTGGTTTTCGAAGGCCGTGATGAGCAGGTCCATCGAGCGCTCGATGCTCTGTCTGGCGTCGGTGATGTTCTCGCCCTGCACATCCTGCGCCGAGAGCTGGGCGTAGGTGTTCAGCAGCTTGAGGGCCGTGGGCAGGTAGTAATCCATGAACTTTTGCAGCTGGGCTTTTTTATCCGGGTCTTTCTTGGCCAGAGCAAAGATGCGGGAGCTGAGCTCTTCCAGCCGGGAGATCTTGGCCGTCATCACCGGGTCGGGGATGGCATCGTTGGCGCGGCGCAGCTGCTGCTGAAGGGAGGCGTACAGGTCTTCCGGTTCCGCTTCCGGCTCCGGCTGCGGGGCCTTGGGCGGCTGGGGTGCGGCCCCGCGCACGACAAGGGTGTCGGTGCGGTAGTCAATGTAGGCATCGGCCCCGAAATAGCCGTGGTCGATGGCGTGTTCCACCGCAGCGCGGCCACGGACTGCGTCGATGCCGACCGCCGCGAACAACTCGCCCAGCGCGATGTTGTCCCGGTCGCCGACGATCTTGTCGAGCTTGCGTTCCAGCTTGCGGGCGCGGTCCATCCGCAGGCCGGTGAAGAGGGCTGCGCCGCCGCCGATGGTCTGGGCCAGCGCCGTCAGCAGCTCACCCCACTCGATCTCATGGTCCCAGAAGAGCTCCTCCATGACATCGGCCAGGTCGCCGATGCCCACCAGCAGGAAGATGGCACCGAAGATGGTGCACAGGGTGGTGAGAGTCTTGTGCCACTGCTTGGCGCTCTTCTGCTCCGCAGTGGGGACATCCTGGTCGGAGACCATCTCGCTGCGCTGGCCGGAGGCGGCGCTCTGCGCGGTGCGGGCGTCCTCTGCGCGGCTGTCACGGGCGGGGTCGGCATTCATCTGCTCCTTTTTCTCGGCATCCCGGTCGATGGCGCGCAGGATGAAGAACAGGATGCCCAGCCACGGCGACATGGCGAACAGCACCAGCAGAAGGATGGTGGGGAGATGGGCAAGGAAATGGTTGCTGCGTTTTGGCTCCATGGGGCAAATTCCTCCTAAAATGAAAAGAACCGTGTTCCACCTTATTATAGCGGAACGCGGCTCTTTTGTTAAGGGATAATTTATCTGGGAGTAAACGCCTTATTTCATCAGGCTGCAAACAGCTTCGGCATACGCGGCGGGGTCATCCACAGGCAGGCCCTCGATGAGCTGTGCCTGTGCATAGAGCAGGTCGCTGTATTTCTTGAGCTTCTCGGTGTCGCCGGCCTCCTGTGCGGCCTTGAGCACGGCGAAGACGGGGTGATGGATGTTCAGCTCCAACACCTTGTCGCTCTTGACGCCCTCGCTGCCGGGCTGCTTGGAGAGGACCTTTTCCATCTCGATGGAGAGCGGGCCGTCTGCGGAGAGGCAGACCGGGTGATCCTTCAGGCGGGTGGAGACCTTGACCTCCTTGACCTTGCCGTCCAGTGCATCCTTCATGGCATCGAACAGGGGCTTGTTCTCGGCGGTGGCATCCTCGGCGGCCTTCTTCTCGTCCTCGGTCTCAAGGCCCAGGTCGCCGCTGTTGACGTTCTTGAACTCAACGGTGCCGTCCTTGCCCTCGGCATCCTTGCGGGGATAGGTGCGCAGGATCTGCAGGCAGAACTCATCCACATCCTCGGTCAGCAGCAGCACGTCGTAGCCCTTATCCAGCACCAGCTCGGCGGCGGGGAGCTTGGCCAGACGGTCGGTGGAGTCACCGGCTGCAAAGTAGATGAACTTCTGCTCAGCGGGCATCTTGTCCACATACTCCTGCAAGGTGACCATCTTCTGCTCCTTGGCAGACCAGAACAGCAGCAGGTCGCGCAGCAGCTCGCCGTGCATCCCGTAATCGGAGTAGGCACCGAACTTGATCTGGCGGCCGAACTCCTTCCAGAAAGCCTCATACTTCTCGCGGTCGTTGGTCAGCATGGCGTGGAGCTCGTTCTTGATCTTCTTTTCCAGTGCGTTGTGGATCAGCTTGAGCTGGTTGTCCTTTTGCAGCATCTCACGGCTGATGTTCAGGCTCAGGTCCTGGCTGTCCACGATGCCCTTGACGAAGCTGAAGTAATCGGGCAGCAGGTCCGCGCACTTTTCCATGATAAGCACGCCGGAAGCATACAGAGCCAGGCCCTTTTCGTAGTCCTTGGTGTAGAAATCGTAGGGGCGGTGGCTGGGCACGAAGAGCAGGGCGTTGTAGTTGGCGGTGCCCTCGGTGCGGCTCACGATGACGCGGGCGGGGTCGGAGTAATCGTTGAACTTATCCTTATAGAAGCTTGCGTACTCTTCATCGGTCACTTCGCTCTTCTGCTTCTTCCAGATGGGCACCATGCTGTTCAGCGTTTCCAGCTCGGTGTAAGTTTCCCACTCGGGTTTGTAGTCGTCCGGCTTGGGATCGGGTTCGGGCTTCTGGCGGCTCTTCTCCCGCTCCATCTGGATGGGATAGCGGACGTAATCGCTGTATTTCTTCACGATGGCCACGATGCCGTACTCATCGAGGTAGTTCTCGTAGTTGTCGGTATCGGTGCTGTCCTTGATGTGCAGGATGATGTCGGTACCCACAGTGTCTTTCTCGGTGGGCTCCAGCTCATAGCCGTCCGCACCAGAGGAAGTCCACTGCCAGGCCTCATCGGAGCCGTAGGCCCTGGAGATGACCGTGACCTTATCGGCTACCATGAACGCGGAGTAGAAGCCCACGCCGAACTGGCCGATGATATCGATGCTCTCGTCCTGATTGTCTTTCTTGAAATCAAGAGAACCGGAGTGGGCGATGGTGCCCAGGTTCTTTTCCAGCTCGTCTTTCGTCATGCCAATGCCGTTATCGGAGATGGTCAGCAGACGGTTCTCCTTATCACGGGTGATCAGAATGCGGAAATCACCCTTGTTCATCCCGACAGAAGTGTCGGTCAGGCTCTTATAGTAAAGCTTGTCGATGGCGTCCGAAGCGTTGGAGATCAGCTCACGCAGGAAGATCTCCTTGTTGGTGTAGATGGAGTTGATCATCATGTCCATCAGCTTTTTGCTTTCGGCCTGAAATTCTTTTTTCGCCATAATCCAAAACCTCTTTTATCTCAGATTAAGCACTACAGGCAACAAATTGCTTTTGAAACCTTAGCACTCATAACTTTCGAGTGCTAATATACACCGCGGCGGCCCAAAAATCAAGGGGTTTCATAAAATGTTCAGAATTATTTGAGGCTGGCTTTACTTCTCTTTGTTAAAGCGCTATAATGAGCAGGTGCAAACCACATCCGCTCTGCAAGGAGCAGATGAAAGACAAGGAGGAACCGCCATGCGTCTGGAACAATGCCCACTCCCCGGCGGCGGGAGTCTGACCGTCTATCTGCGGGACGCTGCCCAGGCCATGCCCAATGCGCTGCGCCGCCCGGTGGTGGTCGTGGTGCCCGGCGGGGGCTATAACCATGTCAGCGCCCGGGAGGCGGACCCGGTGGCCCTGCAGTTCGCTGCGGCGGGATACCACACGGCCATCCTTACTTATAGTGTAGGGGAGGGCGCGCGGCATTACCAGCCCCTGCGTCAGCTCAATGCGGCCATTGGCCTGCTCCGTTCCCGTGCGGAAGCATGGAACCTGCTGCCGGAGAAGATCGCGGTCTGCGGCTTTTCCGCGGGCGGACACCTGGCTCTTTCCGGCGCGGTGCTCGATTTGCCAGATGGTACCCCGATGCACCGCCCCAATGCGGTGCTGCTGGCCTACCCGGTCATCACGGCAGGAAAATATGCCCACCGGGGCAGTTTTGTCCAGCTAGCGGGCAGCGAAGACCCTGCCGCCCAACAGCCGTTCACGCTGGAGGATAAGATCACACCGGCCACACCGCCGGTCTTCGTCTGGCATACCATGGAGGACCAGACCGTGCCCGTGGAAAACACCCTCCTGCTGCTGACCGCTCTGCGCCGGGCAGGCGTGCCCTGTGAGGCCCATCTGTTTGAGAAAGGGCGGCACGGCACCAGCATCAGCACGGCTGAGGTGGATGCTGCCAGCGCGCACCGGCATCATTGGGTGGAGCTGGCGCTGGAATGGCTGGGAGAAACCTTTGATTTCGATTTGAAGTAAAACCTCTCACCGTTCCATCCCGCGGATGCAGGCGTGTCGCGGAGCTCCCCTCAGCAGGGGGCTAAAGATTGGTTCTGATAAAAATTCACAAAGAAACCGTTGATTTGTCACGGCGGCTGCCGTATACTGGTCAGCGGAGACAAACAGGAATGAGGGAATGAATATGGAAACCAAGATCTCGGTCAAAGATTTGATGATGCAGGCGTTTCTCACCGGCTGGGAGCTCTCGGATAAGAGCATCTCCCAGGACGAGTATCTGCAGAGCTCCATTGATGTGATCGAAGTGCTGCAGGTGGAACCGGAAAATGTCTACGCCGAGGAGGGCCTTGGCCTGCCAGACGGCGAAGAAGTGGACCATCTGGACGACCTGCTCCGTGCCGACGGCCAGTGGTTGTATTACGGCGTGGAGGAAGAAAACTTCTTCCTCATCCAGTGGTACCCGGATGTGGAGTCCGCCAACGCAAAGCTGGCAGAGCTGGAAGCCATGGGCGACGGCAGCAAGCAGTATCTGGTGGATTTCAGCCTCAAGCGGGAGAACCCCACGCGGGCCGAGAACTTTGGAAACTCCAACCCTGTGCAGCTCCGGTCCTGAAAACCTCTCAGCCTCGCTGACGCTCGCCAGCCGTTCCCCTTTCGGCACTTGCGTGCCACCTCCCCCGGCCGGGGGAGTCTTTCCTGCCAGGGGAGCCCTTGGCAAAGAGGTTTTGTTTTCGATGAAATTGATTTGTGTTTGATGGCAAACGTACCGGAATGCCAGAGCCTCTCCTGACAGGAGAGGTGGCATCGAGCGAAGCGAAGATGACGGAGAGGTTAGGAGGAGATGTTGCATGCAGCTTTCTGAATTGGAACGGGAACGGCTTGCCGCCATCCTGGAAACATATGACCGGCACCCGGAAGTGCAGCGGATGCGGGAGTTTATCCAGCATGGCGATGTGACGACCTACCAGCACTGCAAAAACGTGGTGCTGGTCAGCTTCTGGCTCAACCGCCGCTTTCATCTGGGGGCCGATGAGACCTCTCTGGCGGTGGGAGCTTTCCTGCACGATTTTTATTTGTACGATTGGCACAAGCGCAAAAGTTTCCAGGGGCTGCGCCGTCTGTTTGAGATGCACGGCTTCTCCCACCCGGGGTCTGCCTGCGTGAATGCCCGTAATTATTTCCAGATCACCAAAAAGGAGCAGAACATCATCCAGAGCCACATGTGGCCGTTGACGTTCCGCCACATGCCAACCTGCCGCGAGGCGGTCATCGTCTGTCTGGCCGACAAATACTGTGCTGTGGTGGAGAGCATGTTCCAGCGCGCCCGGGTGGCCGACGCGGATGCTCCGGACAATGAGTGGTAAGAAAGGACGTAAAACCAATGTCTCAGGAAATTACAAAAGAACAGATCGCAGCCTTTGACGCCGATTTCAGCGCCCAGCGCGCCAACCGCGTGGCCATGAACGCCGTGACGAACAACGGCCTGCTGGCTTCCGCCATCCGCCGCGAGGCTGTGGAGCAGGATGTCCATGAATACTCCATCAGCCTGGAGCAGGGCGAGATCTGCAACCAGAAGCAGAGTGGTCGTTGCTGGATGTTCGCGGCCCTCAACACCCTGCGCTATCAGGTGATGAAGAAGTACGACCTCAAGACCTTTGAGCTCTCGCAGGCCTACCTCTTTTTCTGGGATAAGCTGGAAAAATCCAACTACTTCCTCGAGAGCATCCTCGACACGCTGGACGAGCCCGCCAATGGCCGTCTGGTGTCCTATCTGCTGATGGCCCCTGTGAACGATGGTGGCCAGTGGGATATGCTCTGCAATCTGATCGAGAAGTACGGCGTGGTGCCCAAGACCGCTTACCCCGAGTCCAAGGCTTCTTCCGGCAGCCGCGAGATGGATATGACGCTGACCGAGAAGCTGCGGGAGGATGCCTGCATCCTGCGCAAGCTGCACAAGGAGGGCAAGAACCTGGACGAGCTGCGCGCCCACAAGACCCGGATGCTGGGCGAGATCTACCGCCTGCTCTGCATCTGCCTGGGCGAGCCTCCCAAGACCTTTACCTTTGAGTACCGCGATAAGAACAACAACTTCCACCGTGAAGAGGGCCTGACCCCCAAGAGCTTCTTTGAAAAGTATGTGGGCGTTGACCTGAGCGACTATGTCAGCCTCATCAATGCTCCCACCGAGGATAAGCCCTACGGCCGCAGCTACACCGTGCAGTACCTGGGCAACGTGAAAGAGGGCAGCGCCGTGCGCTACCTCAACCTGCCCATCGAAGAGCTGAAGAAGGCTGCCATCGCCCAGATGAAAGACGGCCAGCCCGTCTGGTTCGGCTGCGACGTGGGCAAGCACTCCGAGCGAGATTCCGGCATCATGGATCTCGACATCCGTGGTCTGGAAGACCTGCTGGATACCCGGTTCACCATGACCAAAGCCGAGCGCCTGGACTATGGCCAGAGCCTGATGACCCATGCCATGGTCTTCCAGGGCGTCAATCTGGATGAGAACGGCAAGCCCAACCGCTGGCGTGTGGAGAACAGCTGGGGTAAGGAGCCGGGCAAGGACGGTTACTACCTGATGACCGACCGCTGGTTTGATGAGTACATGTATCAGGTCGTGGTCAACAAGAAGTACCTGACCGCCGAGCAGATCGCTGCCTACGAGGCAGAACCCATCGCTCTGGAGCCCTGGGACCCCATGGGCTCTCTGGCTGTGGTGCGATAAATGCGGGAAATGACCTGTAAAGTAAAAATACAGTACAGATAAAAAATACCACTGTGCGTCAAAACGTGCACAGTGGTATTTTTGCTTGTGTGGCTTATAATTTTTTGTATCCCGTCGGCTCGTCCTCTTTGCAGCGGTGCTCCATCAAAAATGTATCCAGCCAGCGGCCATGGCAGTCGCGGGCAATGCGTTCCCGCCGCCCCACCAGACGGAAGCCGCACTTGGCGTGCAGGCGGCGGCTGGCCTCGTTGTCCTGCAATACGGTGGATTGCAGGGTCCAGTAGCCAGACGCGTCGGCAGCGTTGCACAGAGCCGTGAGCAGGTGGAAGCCGACGCCCCGGCCCCGGAACTGCTCGCCCACATAGATGCTCACTTCCACCACGCCCCGGTAGCACCAGCGGGGGTCTACCCGGCGCAGGGCGGCCCAACCGGCTACCACGCCGTCGTCCAGCACCACCAGACGGCAGTCCTTGGTGTGGGAGGCGTCCCATGCGGCATAAGGCGGGCAGGTGGTCTGGAACGTGGCATGTTCCGTGGCGATCCCCTCTAAATAGATTTTGGATACATACGGCCAGTCTTCCGCAGTCATGGGCCGTGTCGTGATCTCACTCATACTTCTTTCCCTGATTTCTCACGCAATTCCAAAAGAGCTCTCCTGCCATGGAGAGATGCTTTTTCAATATGGCAAGTATAGCAAATTTCGCCTCAAAGCACAACACTCAGACAAGGCCGGGGCGTGGGCATCGCAGCCCAGGATGCAGATTTGTTTTGACAATACAGGCGGTTGTGATACAATAGAAGAAATCAACCGCTGTCGGACAGGCTCCTATGATAGACCTCTTTGGCAAAAAACGCAATCACTGTGGGGCCTGTCGGCTCCGGTATCGTACCGGAAAAGGAGAACACACGGGAATGAAACTGAAACGGGTCCTTGCGAGCGCACTGTTACTGGCCACCCTGCTCACCCTGCCGGCACGGGCAGCCCAGGCATCTGGAGCAAAAGGGGAGGCCAACATCACACCGGACACTCCCATGGCCAAGATCCGGTCGAACCCCAGCGTCATGGGGGCGGGGCTGTATACTTACAATCAGGAGCAGGACACCCAACGGGATATCCGCAAGTGGAAAGATACCACCCTGCGGGAGTATGTCAACGATTACACCGCTGAGGACTGCGCCAAGGGCCTGAACCGGATGATCGAAAACTACAACTCCGGCATCCAGATCACCTATAAGCTCTACACGGACGAGGAGATCGCCGCCGTGCCCACCCGCCAGAAAGCGGAGATCTATTATTTCCCGGGCGGTGATCCCGGCGGCAAGTTCGTGCTGGTCATCGGCGGCAACGCCATCCACACCAGCGCCGAGATGCGTGAGGGTGTTTCCACGGCGGAGTGGCTCAACGAGCTGGGCTATACCTGCTTTGTGCTGCGGTACCGCATTGGCGACCAGGCGGCAGACAACGCCCCGCTGGAAGATGTGAGCCGGGCCGTGCGGTACATCACCGAGCACGCGGAACAGTTCCATGTTCAGCCCGAGGACTACGCGGTGCTGGCCTATTCCTCCGGCGGGCAGATCGCCGGCCTGTTTGCTTCTGATTCCGACACGCTGGGCTACAAGGCCTATGGCGTGAGCAAGCCGGGCGCTCTGCTGCTGGGCTACCCCGTCAACAACTTCTTTGAGCTGAAACCCGTCTGGGGCCTCCTCATTGACCCTTACGCCGACGGCCCCCGCTACTTCGACTACAATGTTTCCGATTACATCACACCGGATTACCCGCCCGTCTACCATTGGTATGGCAAAAACGATGTGACCCTGGCTAAGATGTATACCCCGGCGCAGGGCCGTGTCATTGAGAAAGCACTGGTAAAAAACGGCGTGCCCCACATCTTCCATCACTATAATAATGCACCTCACAAGATCGGCCCGGGCCGCGGCACCGACGCGGAGGGCTGGATCACCGAGGCGGTCGCGTTCTGGGAGAGCCAGACCGCTGCCAAAGCGGCGGACACAGCCGCGTAACTCCCGGCAAATTTTTGAAAAAGGGCGTGAACTCTGTGAAACCAAGCGCATGTCTTGCCAGCCTGGCGCTGGCCGCAATGCTGGCGCTCCCGGCTATGGCGCAGGAGCCCATTACCCCACAGACCACCATGCGGGAGATCCGCCAGAACCCCGCCGTTCAGGCGTCCGGCCTCTATACCGACATCCACACCTGGGAGCGGGACCTGGCCTGGTTCAAGAATGCCCACAACAATGAGACGCTGGAAGAGGTGGTGGGCAGCGGCTCTGCCGCCAGCTGTGCGGCGGGGCTGAACCTGCTGATACAGAACTACGAGTCTGGTACCCAGATCACCTATAAGCTCTACTCGCCGGAGGAGATCGCCGCCCAGCCCAGCCGGGACCACGCCGAGCTGTATTATTTCCCGGCGGATACCCCCAACGCCCGGTATGCCGTGGTGCTCTCGGGCAACGCGCTCTACTACAGCGGCGAGCTTCGGGGCGGCGTGTCCACGGCCTGGGAGCTGCACGAGCAGGGCTACGCGGTGTTTGTTCTGCGGTATCGCATTGGCAGGGAGGCGGGCAACAACGCTCCCATGGACGACCTGGGCCGGGCCATCCAGTTCATCACGGCCAACGCCGAGACGTTCGGCGTCCAGCCGGAGGGCTACGCACTGCTGGGGTATTCTTCCGGCGGGCAGATCGCCGGGGTGTTTGGCGATGCGGAAAAGGGCTGGCAGAAGTACAACGTGCCCAAACCCGGGGCGCTGCTGCTGGCGTACCCCATCAACAACTTCTGGCTGGCAAAGCCCGCCTACACGGCCCTGCTGGACGTGGACGACTGGATGCAGAAACACTATTATGATTACACGCTCTCCAAGCTCATTGCACCGGATTACCCGCCGGTGTTCCTGTGGTACGGCAAGAGCGACCGCATTTTGAAGCTGTTCGGGTTCGATCAGCAGGGGCCTGCCCTCCAGAGTGCTCTGGAGATCGACGGTGTGCCCCACGAGGAAAAGGTATATGAAGACGTAGGCCACGGCATTGGCATTGGGCTTGGCACCGACGCAGAGGGCTGGCTGAACGCTGCCGTGGCATTCTGGAAGAAAGTAACCTGAGATTTTTATGAGAGGGGAAAGAAAATATGAACACAAGAGATTTGAACGAAACGCTCCGCAGCCTGAACGTGGGCCTGCCCGACGATGTGGAGCGGCTGAAAGCGGCCGGGTACTACGAGGAGGCCATTGCCCGCATCGACGCCTACCTTGCTGAGGACTGGACCATGACCCAGAACAGCCCCTACAGCCAGGGCCTGTGCCCCCACATGGATGTCCAGCCCGAGAACCCCACCCCCCACGGGGTGGACGTTCTGCGGGACGCTATGATCGCCCAGCGGGAGATCATGCGGCGGATCCCGGCGGAGTACACCTGGAGCAAGGCGGACGCCATTGCCGAGATGCAGCGCCGGGTAAAAGATTTTACGCCGGAAGAGTTTGAGATGCTGGACCGGGAAAACCGGATGGACTGGCGCTTTGTGGAGGGGGAGAAGCGGTATCAGAACCGTTTTGCTTCCACGCTGATCGCCACCCATGCGGACCTTGCCCGGCGGCAGATCGACCCGCCCGCCCAGCCGGACAGCGAGAAAGAGCGCTGCCGCCGTCTGCATGAAAAGATGGCGGAGCAGGGCAGCGCCAGCGCCCGCATCACCCTGAAAGCCAGTGTTGGCATGTCGGACGAGGCCTTTGCCGCGGCCCTTGCCAAGGCCAAGGCTGAGGGCCGGGACGCGGTGCATGTCCGCGCTTGGCTGCCGCTGCCCGCTGCCTGCCTCTCCCAGAGTGACATCGAGCTGGAGGAGTTCACCGAGGAACCGACGGTCATTGCCCCGGAAAACGCTCCTCAGCGCACCGTCTGCTGGGAGGCAGACCTCACCGAGAACCGCAGTTTCGGCGTCCAGTACAGCTACCGCAACACGGCAGTCTACACGGACCCCTTTGATACGCCCTCTGCCCCGGAGCAGCCGGATTTTGACACCGAGGAGCAGCCCTCCCACATTGTCTTCACGCCTTACATCAAGGCGCTGGCGGCCCAGCTCACGGCAGGCATCACCGACCCCATGGAAAAGGCAAAGCGCATCTACGATTACGTCACGCTGAATGTGCGCTACCACTACCAGCCGAGCTACTTTATCCACGAGTCCCTGCCGGAACACTGCGCCCGGGACCGCCGGGGCGACTGCGGCATCATGTCGGTCACGTTCATCACCCTCTGCCGCGCGGCAGGCATCCCGGCCCGCTGGCAGAGCGGCCTCTATGTCACCCCCGATGAAGTGGGCTGCCACGACTGGGCCATGTTCTATGTAGCCCCCAAGGGCTGGCTGTATGCGGATTGCTCTTTCGGTGCCTCCATGGCGCGCCGGGGCGACGAAACGCTCCGCCAGCACTATTTTGGCAATCTGGATCCCGACCGCATGGTGGCCAACAGCGTGTTTGCAGCGCCGTTCACGCCGCCCATGCTGGGCTTCCGGGCCGACCCCTGCGATAACCAGACCGGTGAGGTGGAAGCGGACGGCGTAGGCCTCTACGGCGACGAGACCGTCTCCTCCAAAGAGCTGGTCCAGTATATTGAAGAGTAAAAATAAGAGCAAAAAGCTCTCTCTGGGAGAGCGGACACGGTAGCGCCTGAGAGGGCGAGGCCGCTGAAATAAATCCCGAAACACAGCGATACGATGTCTTTGGCAAAACAGAGCGCTCGTATCGCTGTCTGTTTTGAGGGGATACTACAGGAGAATATCAATGGAATTTCTGGCAATGTTATATACCGTGCTTCTGGTGGCCATCTGCCTGATGCTGGCCCTGCTGCTCTACCGCGGCAACAAGCCCCGGCGGGGCGGGGGAGACACCGAGGAGCTCAAGCAGTGGCTTACCCAGCAGCTGGAAGCCCAGGCCAAATCCTTTGAGCAGAAGCAGGCTGCTATGGCGGAGCAGAACTATACCGCCATCCGCAGCGTGAGCGAAACGCTGCAGACCGCCGTGCAGAACATGAGTAGCACCCTGGCCCAGGGCCAGAGCGGCCAGCAGCAGATCTTGACCCAGCGGCTCCAGAGCCTGGAAGCGGCCAACACCCAGAAGCTGGAAGAGCTGCGCAAGACCCTGGCCGACAGCATGACCGCCCTGCAGGCGGAGAACACCCGCAAACTGGATGAAATTCGCCACACGGTGGACGAGCAATTGCAGGACGCGCTGCAAAAGCGGGTGAGCGAGAGTTTCAAGGCGGTCAACGAGCAGCTGGAGCAGGTCTATAAGGGCCTGGGCGAAATGCAATCGCTGGCGGCGGACGTCGGCGGGCTGAAGCAGGTGCTCTCGGGCGTCAAGACCCGTGGCATCCTGGGCGAGATCCAGCTGGGGGCCATCCTGGAGGAGATTCTGGCCCCGGAGCAGTATGATACCAACGTGGCCACCATCCCGGGCAGCACCCAGCGGGTGGAGTACGCCATCAAGATGCCCGGTGCAGATGGCGGCACGGTCTGGCTGCCCATTGATTCCAAGTTTCCCGGCGACACCTATGTCCATCTGCAGGATGCGCAGGCCTCCGGCGATGCGCAGGCTGTGGAGAACGCCCGCCATGCGCTGGAACTGGTGCTGCGGGCCGAGGCCAAGGATATCCGCGAAAAGTATGTGGAGCCACCCTACACCACGGCCTTCGGCATCCTGTTTCTGCCCTTTGAGGGCCTGTATGCCGAGGTGGTCAACGCCGGCCTGCTGGAAGTGCTGCAGCGGGACTATCAGGTGAACATCGCAGGCCCCAGCACCATGGCGGCACTGCTCAACAGCCTGCAGATGGGCTTCAAGACCCTTGCCATCCAGAAGCGCTCGGGCGAAGTGTGGCAGCTGCTGGGGGCCGTCAAGACCGAGTTCGACAAGTTCGGGCAGGGGCTTTCCAAGATGCAGCAGCGCCTGCGCCAGACCGACGAAGAACTGGATAACCTCATCGGCGTGCGCAGCCGTGCCATCAGCCGCAAACTGCGGGCGGTGCAGACCATGGATGAAAACGCTGCCGCCGCCCTGCTGGAACTGGACAACGAACCGGGTAAGCCAGTGATGGCAAAGCTGCCGGAAAATGGGGAAGAATAATATCTCTTGCGAAATTTCTAACAATGTGCTATAATAGGAACTGCTCTCAGAAACAACCGCCGCAGAAACGCGGCACTGCATAAAATTATAAATAAGGAGACCGAGCGTTATGAGCGTAAACAAGATCAGTGAAGCTATTCTGGGCGTTGGTGTGGATGATACCACCATCGACCTGTTCGAGAGCCAGTACCCGGTGCCCACCGGCGTGAGCTATAATTCCTATGTCATTCTGGACGAAAAGACCGCCGTTCTGGATACCGTGGATGCCCGCGCCACTGAGCCTTGGCTGGAAAACCTGACCGAAGCTCTGGCAGACCGTAAGCCGGATTATCTAGTAGTCTCCCACATGGAGCCGGACCACGGTGCCAACATTGCAAAGCTGGCGGCACTGTACCCGGAGATGCAGGTGGTGGGCAACGCCAAGACCTTCCTGTATATGGAGCAGTTCTTTGGCACCGATGCCATTGCCAAGGAGCGCCGTGTAGTGGTGAAGGACGGCGAGAGCCTGAGCCTTGGCACCCACACCCTGACCTTTGTGTTTGCCCCCATGGTGCACTGGCCGGAGGTCATGGTCAGCTATGAATCCACCGAAAAGGTGCTGTTCTCCGCGGATGGCTTCGGTCGCTTTGGCGCTGTGGCAAAGTTTGACGAAAAGGCCGACTGGGCCAGCGAAGCCCGCCGCTACTACCTGAACATCGTAGGCAAGTACGGCCCGCAGGTGCAGGCGCTGCTGAAAAAGGCCGCGGCTCTGGACATCCAGACCATCTGCCCGCTGCACGGCCCGGTGCTGACCGGAGATCTGGGCAAGTACCTGAACTACTACGACATCTGGTCCAGCTACAAGCCCGAGGAGCCGGAAAAGATCCTTGTGGCAAGTGCTTCCATCCACGGCCACACCCGTGCAGCAGCCCACCTCATGGCCGAAAAGCTGCGTGCAAAGGGCGCAAAGGTCGTGGAGATGGACCTGACCCGCACGGATGTGTCCTATGCCGTCACCGAAGCCTTCCGCTGCGGAAAGATCGTGCTGGCCTGCGCCACCTACGACGGCTTCCTGTTCCCGCCGATGGAAAATCTGCTGACCCACCTCAAGACCAAGAGCTTCCAGAACCGCACGGTCGGCCTGATGGAAAATGGCACCTGGGCACCCATGGCCGCAAAGCTCATGCGCGCCGAGCTGGAAGGCATGAAGAACATCACGGTCTGCGAGAATGTGGTCACCATCCGCAGTGCTGCCAATGCTGCTGCCGAAGCGCAGATGGACGCGCTGGCCGCGGAGATCGTGGGAAAGTAAAGCGTTCTTTTGAATAAAAGCAATCCCCCGTTGGAAAAGTGAATTCCAGCGGGGGATTTTTGTAAGCCTTGTATTTGCGGTATTTTTTGGTATACTGAAACATGAAATTCGACAAAAGACTGTGTGTGGAGGAAATGGAATGGAAGAACTACTGCGGAAAGAGAGCGTAAAGGATAAAAAGCGATGCACAGCAAAGCAGGATCGAATTTACTTTCTTGGGATGCTGGGCTTTGCAGTGGTCGTTTATTTCCCGCTGATCGCTCTGCGGCTCACCAACACCGTGGATGGGCTGTGGACGACGACGGAATACATGGCCGGAACCTGGGAGCTTTCCAACGGCCGGTGGTTCTGGCTGGTAACCAGCTTTCTGCGGTTCAGCCTGCAGCTGGAACCCATCAACGCGGTGGTGTGTCTGGTGCTGGTTTCCCTTGGCGTTACAAAACTTCATATGACCTTTAAAACTGTGCACGGGGGGACATCTTACCTTGACTGGCTCGCAGGATTATGCTATTTGGCTAATACCGTGATTGGTTGTTACCTCTCGTTTGCACATCAATCGGTCGAGTTTGGTTTGGCATTTTATTTGTCGGTGCTGGCAGCGGTCTGTGTGATCAGAAGTCGCAGCATTGCGGCAGGCGTTGCGCAGGGAGCATTGTTACTTGCGTTGAGTCTTGGACTCTATCAGACAGACCTTGCTTGCTTCTGCATGGTGCTGCTGGCGTGGTTTCTGGTGCTGTTGTTCCGAGGTGAAGAAGGGATAAAGCTCCGGTACTATATCGCAAAATGTCTGGGCAGTGCAGTGTGCGGCGCGGCGCTGTACTGGGGAATATTGCAGATTATTCTGAAGATTTCAGGTGTTGCAATGGCGAATTATCAGGGCGGAGCTTCTACCTCGCCGCTGAATATGCTGAAGAGCCTGCCGCAGAGTATTGTAAAATGCTATGCCCAATTCTGGGACTACTTCTTTGGTGATACAGTACGCCATAATGTGCTGCAAAGCTTCGGGGTACTGTATGCGCTGGCGTTCCTTGTCGTGGGTGCAGCGCTTGTACGTCAGTTGGCAGTTGTTCTGCGCAGAAAGAATGCAGAAACGGCGTTTTACGCAGTGGCTGCGGTGCTGGTGATGCCGCTTGCCAGCGTAATCTTTCTGCTGGCAGCATCGCAGGCGACGTTTTATATCCCAATGGCCGGAGGAACTGCGCTGTTCTTTCCGGTATGCGTCTGGCTGTTAGATTCTGCCCAGCCTGCATCTAACACAGAAACCTCAGGCAAAAACAAAGCTGGCAAGGTGGAAAAGGCTGCGCTTCTGCTGGCTGCGGCAGGCATTCTTTATGGCAGTGTCTTTATGTCGGCTATCGATCAGCAGGCGATGTATGAGGGACGCAAGGCAACAAAACAAATCGCGGACCTTGTGGCCAGTGAGCTGGTGGCAGAGGGCTATTATGATTTGCCGGAAAAACTGCCGGTGATGCTGGTAGGCCGCCCCAGTGCAAACCCACTGTTCCGGACACACGTTATCTACTGGGATGCAAACGACTACGCACAGGTGGGCCTTTTCAAAAAAGAAAATGCTGCCACAATGCGCTATTCATGGAATGCGGTGTTTCGTGACCTCACACCGATGCAGCTGGAGCTGTGCAGTGATGAGGTATATGACGAACTGATCCGGACAGAAGAAATCAAACGAATGCCGACATTCCCTGAGAAAGGCTCCATGCAGGAAATGGACGGTGTATATGTGATCAAAATTTCAGAGGATTATCAGCTGGATGAGGAAACGGCAGAATAAAACCCGGCAAAACAAATTGCAGCTGCATTGGAAAGCGCAAAAACCTCCACTGAACGCGATTTATGCGGAAAGTGACTACACAGCCCTTGCAAACCGCCGCAAAATGTGGTAACATAACTCTTGGTTATAAAACCTGAATACTCCCAAACGCAGCGACGGAGAGAGTAGGTTTGCGCCGCACGGCAAAGAGAGAAGCTTCACCGGCTGAAAGGGCTTCCATGTGCGGGCTGGCTGAAGTTCGCTCCTGAGCGGTCTGTGCGAAACAGCAGTAGTACAGAACGGTTGCGCCCCGTTACGGCGTTCTGAGAGCCGCCCGGCAGTCCTGTGTGGGCGGAAACCGGGTGGTACCGCGGAGCAGAAAAATTTACAGCTTCGTCCCTTGTATCTGGCCTTTGGCCGGGCAGGGGACGGAGCTTTTTTGTTGCACTCCGCTCAGAAACAAGAAGAATAAAGGAGAGAACATCCATGCAAGCAATGATCGACGAGCTGGCAAAACAGGCTGCGGAAAGCCTTGGTCAGGTCTCCAGCAAGGAAACGCTGGCATCCTTCTGGCAGGAATACCTCAGCAAAAACGGCAAAATTCCCGCTCTGATGAAGAACCTGCGCACCGTCGCCCCCGAAGAACGCCCCGCCATGGGCAAGATCATCAACGAACTCAAGGCTAAGGTGCAGGCAGACTATGACGCTGCCGCTGAAAAGGTGAAGGAAGCAGAGCTGGCTGCCCGCAACGCCGCCGAGATCGTGGACATCACCCTGCCCGCCAAGACCCGCACCGTGGGTGGTCTGCATCCGCTGACTCTGGTGACCAACCAGATCATCGACGTGTTCTCCGGCATGGGCTTTGCTGTGGCAGACGCCCCGGAGATCGAGGACGATGACCACAACTTTACCCGCCTGAATGTGCCCAAGGATCACCCGGCGCGTGATATGCAGGATACCTTCTACCTGTCGGACGAGTTCCTGCTGCGCACCCAGACCTCCGGCGGCCAGATCCGCACCATGGACAGCCAGAAGCCTCCTATTAAGGTGCTGATCCCGGGCCGTGTGTTCCGTTCGGACTCCGACGCTACCCACAGCCCCATGTTCCACCAGATGGAAGGTCTGGTCGTGGACAAGG
>ERZ773107.1609-NODE-1609-length-19460-cov-8.100438_pt1 | contig 19460 bp, 16 predicted proteins | sample MGYA00580571_ERZ773107 | MGnify/ENA primary metagenome ERZ773107 (study PRJEB29015, sample SAMEA2737843) | human gut metagenome | biome: human gut; feature: human-associated habitat; material: faeces | place: China | collected 2012 ... | reverse complement strand
CGGGAATCGGAACGACAATCAAGCACTATGCGGCAAACAATCAGGAGGACAACAGACAGTTCTCGAACAGTATTCTTTCTGAGCGGGCGCTCCGTGAGATCTACTTAAGAGGATTTGAGATTGCGGTGAAGGAGTCACAGCCAATGTGTATTATGACTTCCTATAACCTCATCAATGGGGTACCGGCTGCAAACAACACAGACCTGATCACAACTGCACTGCGCGGTGAGTGGGATTTCCAGGGAATCGTCATGACAGACTGGACCACAACAAGCTTCGGATCTGCTACTCCGCACAAGTGTGCAGAGGCAGGAAATGACCTGATCATGCCGGGACATCAGATTGATATCGATGACATCACAAAGGCACTTGCAGATGGAAGCTTAGACCGGGCAAAAGCAGTGGACTGCGTGGCAAGACTGATCACGGTATTATTCAATACGATCGGCATGGAAGCATAAGAGCTGTTTTCAGAAACGGACAGGGTGCACGATGTAAGTGGTGAACCCTGGCACAGGCAATAATAAAGGAAAAAGACAGATTATGAAACGGGGAGCCTGACAAGGAAGCAGGTTCCGTGTACGGGAGCATTCAGAACATGGATGCTCCCATTTTGTTTTTCGGCCAGCTCTTTTGCGATGCAGAGCCCGAGACCGAAATGCTCCCTGTCTGTATGGGCGTCGTCTGTCCGGTAGAAGCGTTCGAAGATATGAGGCTTCTTTTCATCCGGGATACCACAGCCGGTGTCGGTGAAGGTGAAGCAGAGATGCCCGTTCTCTTCCCGGCAGGCGAGTGTGACCTGTCCGCCGGATGGAGTATAGCAGAGCGCGTTATCCACGAGAATGAAAAAAATCTGTTCTGTGCGGTGCAGGTCGCAGAAGCAGTCCGGAAGAATCTCATCCGGGAGGGTGAGGGAGAGCCGGATGTTTTTTTTGCTGGCAAGAGGTTCGAATTTTTCAAAGGTGTCCAATAAAAGCAGATCCGGCTGGCAGACTTCCGGTTTGAAGGTGAGTGTCTGGGCATCTGAACCTGCGAGCAGCAGCATATCGTCGATCAGACGCTTCATGCGGACGGTCTCCTCGGACATCAGGTGCAGGAAATGGCTTCGGTCAGTATCGGAAGTGCATTTCCCCACAGATTCGAGTCCGGAGCGGATGACGGCGAGCGGGGTTCTCAGCTCATGGGAGGCGGAGGCGATGAACTGGCTCTGCCTGCGCCCGGCGGCATCCACCGGTTCTAATATTTTTCGGATAAAAAAACCGAAAAAGAAAAAGAGCAGGAAAAACGATATAAGATCTGCGGCAGCCACAATTATTTTCAAAGAAAAAAGCTGTTGCTTTGATCCTTGCAGGGAGCGCAGAAGCAGAAAGTTTAAGTAGTTGTTTCCTTTTGGAATACTGCCGACGGAGGCATCGTAGGGAGAGCCGTCCTCCGTGGTGAACTGGTATTCGGTGTGGGAGGTGAGCTTTTTGTTTTTCGAGGAGAAAGCGGAGATTTTGGTCTGTGCTTCGGCTTCTCTCAGTGCTGTTTTGCAGAGTGCCTGCTCAGCAGCGGACTGGTGGTACTGGTCATAGAAGAGAGGCGTCTCATTGTCGTACAGCCAGATGCGGATGGAACTGTTCTCCTGGAGCTGGTTCAGCCACTGGTGGGAGATCGAGGACTGATCCTGCAGATGAGAGAGGACAGAGGTGACCTCAGTGAGAAAAGAGGTTTCATTTCCCTGCCGGATATTTTTCTCTGCGACAAAGACACACAGGATGCTTAAGGCGAGGATGACAGCCTGTGTGACGCAGGTGCAGAAAATAGTGAGCCTGCGGTGCAGATTCCGGTACGGGGTGGTGGAAAAAGAAAACATATAAGAAAACATGTAAGCCTCCTCTGGTAATTTAGAATGGTATCGCGGTATCTGTCGGAAGAGACCGGATATCTGGCAAAGAGAAAGGTGTAGCTTATGCAGTCAGAGAGTACCCGATTCCCCGGATGGTGCTGACATTAAGCACACTTCCAACGTAGGAAAGCCGTTTGCGCAGATAATGGATGTAAGTATCAAGGTTACAATCTTCTACCTCCGCATCCACACCCCAGACGCGGCTAAGGAGCACTTCGCGGCGAATGACAAGCCCGAAACTTCGAAGTAATACCTCAAGCAGCTTTCCTTCCCGTCCAGAGAGCCGTAGGGAGCCTTTGGGTCCACTTAAGAGCCGGACGCTGCAGTCGTAGGAGATATCGCCGCAGAAAAGCAGGCCGTCATCTTCCCATTTTCCGCTGCGCCTGCCGAGGGAGCGGATGCGGGCGGTCAGTTCCTCGAACGCAAAAGGTTTCACAATATAGTCATCTGCCCCGGCATCTAAGCCCTCAATCCGGTCGTAAAGTTCCCCGAGCGCCGTGATTAAGATGACAGGCGTTGCGATACCGGCAGCCCTCGCTTTCTGTAAGACGAGCAGTCCGTTCATCGTCGGGAGCATCCTGTCAAGCAGGACAATGTCATAGGCGTCCTGTAAAAAGAGGTCAAGCCCGTCTCTCCCGTCGTGGCACACATCCACTTCGTAATGTTCCTGCTCCAACTGGAAGCGCAGCGTCTCGCAGAAATTGATATCGTCTTCGATCAGTAAAATTCGCATGATAGTATCTCCTCATTTTCATAGAGACGAGTATAGCACAGGAATCTTAGAAAAGTCTTTAAATTAAAGATGAATTTAAAGATTCTTCTAAGATTTCTCCGGTAAGATAGAGACAGAAAACAGGTAATTACCTAAGAAAACAGGAGAAAGGATGAAAAATGAGTAACGAAAAAATAAAACACAAAAATTTACACGGTCTGAGTATGCTGTGCATCACAGCCGTATTGCTTTTCCTAAATATAATGCTGTTTTCCACGGTCCTGACGGGCTGCGGAGCAGGAAAAACCAAGGGGACAGAGAGTGATGGTGCTTCCGGAAGCAGTGACAGAACCGGCAGGTTCGTGGAATCAAAAATGGTGCTGCCGGAGGAGATTGGCAGTGTGATCAAAATGAAACAGCTGTCTGACCAGACCATCGAAGTGGTCGGACGGGACAAGGATTACAGTCTCTGGGTCGCAAAGAGCAGTGATAGCGGAACGACCTGGGCGACTTCCCAGCTTACGGATATCGCAACCTATGATATCGTGACAATTGCAGATGACGGAACCATCGCAGTGATTGATTATGCGGAAAATGGAAGCTGCCCGGTCACCGTGGTGGAACCGGATGGAAGCGCACATTCTTTTTCTGTAGAGCTGTCAGGGACAGATGGTGTGGTCTATGCGGCTGCACTTGACACGGAGAAAAATCTGGTGATGACGGATACGGCTGATGCCACTTATATCATCAACACAGAGGATGGCAGCAAAAAGGGAACACTGGATATCGAGGATGAGACATTTATCTCTTTTCTGGACATCATCGGGACGGACTGCATTGCAGTCACAAGGGAAGGTGTGTATCTTTTTGACAGTATAACAGGAAAAGAGAAGGATGAGCTTACCGCTATTTCGGAACTGCTTCAGGCAGATGACAGTCTTCTCTATCAGCACACAGATTCCGGACAGCCGGTGGTATTTGCGCGGGGCGAAGGTGCGGACAGCATAGTATTTGCATGCTATAAGGGAATCTACCATTACACAATAGGCGGGTCTGTCACGGAAGAACTTGTCCCGGGAGCACAGGCAGCTCTTGGCAATAGTGGATCTATCTTTTATGGAATCAGCATGCAGGATGAGACACATTTTCTGGTAGCTGGCAGTAATGGAATGGAGGCAGCTGTTTACAGCTATGTGTATGATTCGGATGCAGCAGCAAGCCCGGATCAGGAACTGAATATCTATGCGTTAGAGGATACGGATACATTGCGCCAGGCAGTCAGTATTTTCCGCCAGCAGGAACCGGATATTTATGTAAATCTTGAGGTCGGAATGACAGACGGCAGCGGTGTCACTCTTGAGGATGCGTTAAAGACATTAAGCACTGATATTCTGGCAGGAAACGGACCGGATGTGCTGATCCTTGACGGAATGCCTGTGGACAGCTATATCGGAAAAGGGATTCTTGCAGATATCAGTGATGTGGTGGAGGACGTGGATTCCTCGGACGGACTGATTGCTTCTATTGTAAAAGGCAGTACAGAGGATGGAAAAATCTATGCGATTCCGACTCGTTTTCTGGTGTCCATCCTTACAGGAGATGAGAAGACGACAGTCGCCGCCAATTCTTTAAAAACACTTGCTGACCGCATCGTGGCATTGGCAAAAGAGCAGAGTACGCCTTACGTGGTACAGGAGAAGATTGCGGAAGGAATGTTACAGGATCTGTATCTGGCAGATTCCCCGAACTGGGTGAACGAGGATAACAGTCTGGATGAGACAAAAATATCCGATTTTCTGGCACAGACAAAGCGGATCTACGATGTGGATGATCACAGCAATGCGGAATCTTATCAGAATTATTCAGAGAGCGGTGTGTTGAACGGGTACCGCTATGGATCGTTTGACAGTCTGGATTTGTTTACAGGAACATGCAGTGTGGAATTTGGAACGATTGCAGATGTTGCGGATTATCAGACCATGCTCAGTGCAGTATCAGAGGATGGCGCATCCTATAGCAGTCTTTCTTTTGACGGGCACACTGCCTATGTGCCATTTTTACAGGCGGGAGTGGTAGCCGGTGGCAATGAGGAGGCAGGAAAAGCCTTTGTGAAGACACTGCTTGGGAAAGAAGCCGGGGAAGGAAGCAATGGAATCCCGGTCAATGAGGCAGCGCTAAAGGTACAGCTTCAGACACTGATGGATCCGACGGAGACATCTTTGGCCTTCTCCAGAGATGGCAGTGATAAGGTCTACACCATTTATTACCGGTCGCTGACAAATGAGGAAGTGGATGAGATCTTGGCACAGTTAGAGAGTGTGGACGAACCGGCGCTTGTCGACCGTACCGTCCAGAACCTTGTGGTGGAGCAGGGAAGTAAATATTTAAAGGGTGAATTAAGCCTTGAGCAAGCAGTGAATGCGATCATGCAGAAGATGAACCTGTACCTTGCAGAGTAAGCAGGTAATTGTGAGCTCCTATTTAAGAAGAGAGGAGAAAAAGAGATGAGAGTCAGCGGACAACACAGAAGCAGGAAAAAAAATCCGGGAGTACTATTTCTCCTTCCGGAGCTGGCAGGAGTTCTGATCTTTGGGCTGATCCCGTTTGCGGATGTTGTCAGACGTTCTTTTTTTCAGACAGCCAATAAAAGTTTTGCAGGTTTTTCAAATTATAGGGAAGTGGTATCCAATCAGGCGTTCCGGCTTGCAACGGGGAATACGGTGCGATTTGTTGGAATCTGCATTCCGGGGCTGCTGATCCTGTCTCTGGTTCTTGCCCTGTTTTTGCAGCAGGGAATGCTCTTTGCTGAGAAAATGAAAAAGCAACGAAATGTTTCTATGGAACATTTTTACAGAAACGGGGTGGTATGGCTGAAAAGTCTGTATTTGCTTCCAATGGCGATTCCGGCGGCGGGTATAGTCGTGTTATGGAAGCTGTTGTTTGACAGTTACGGTCTGGTGAATGGAGTTTTGAATCATGGCATACTTGCAGGCTGGATCGGCGCGCGGGACTGGATGAACACAGATGCAGCATTTGGAGTACTTGTGGGAAGTTATATCTGGAAATATTTAGGCTATGACAGCGTCCTCTGGATGGCGGGGATTGCGGCAATCCCGCAGGATATTTATGAGGCAGCGAAGGTGGATGGGGCAGGAAAATGGAAAAGCTTCCTCTACATCCCCCTGCCAAACCTTGGTCCGGTGGCATTTACCGTGGTTGTTTTGTCGGTGTTAAATTCCTTCAAGGCATTCCGCGAGGTTTATATGGTGGCAGGCAGTTATCCGCAGGAAAACATTTATCTGTTGCAGCATGTATTTAACAACTGGTTCCAGACACTCTCGGTGGACAAAATGTCGGCGGCATCTGTGCTGCTGGCATTTGCCATTGCAGTGTTTGTATGGCTGTTAGAGAGAAGCTGGGAGAGAGATAGCGAATAGAAAAATGCAGAAGAAAGAGAGTGTAAAAGACGTATTGGTACAGCATGAGAAAGCAGAACGAAGTCATTGTGGAGATGGATAAGCAGACAGAAAAAACGAGTGAGGTGATGTGGCATGAAAAAAATAATTTCAATCAGTATGTTGCTTCTGACAGCAGGGACCTGCCTGGCACCGGTTATCTTTCTTCTGTCAGGGACTTTTATGGGAAATCAGGAAATCTACAACTGCGTGGCACCAGCGCTCGGAGGGAAGGATGGCTTTGCTATCTGGCATTTGCTTCCGCTGTATCCGACGTTGCAAAATGTTGTGGAGCTGCTGATGGATTCGCCGGAATATTTTCAGATGTTCTGGAACTCGATGCTCTATACAGGGGCGATTCTGGCGGGGCAGCTTGTGTTCGGTATGCCTGCGGCGTGGGGACTTGCGAGATATCAGTTTTGCGGAAGGAAAATGGCATATGGACTTTTTATTCTTGTGATGATGATGCCGTTTCAGGTGACGATGCTGTCCCAGTATCTGGTGCTGAACCGGCTGAATCTGCTGGATTCGCCTGGGGCAGTGATATTGCCGGGCATTTTTTCTACGTTCTCTGTGTTCATCATGTACCGGTTTTTTCGTGGGCTGCCGGAGAGTGCGATGGAGGCGGCGCGGGTGGACGGTGCGGGGGAGCTTCGCATTTTTATCTGCATCGGTATTCCGCTTGGGAGCCCGGGAATTTTGTCTGCAATGGTCTTTTCATTTCTGGACTGCTACAGCATGCTGGAACAGCCGATGACTTTCTTAAAAACGAAGAGTCTCTGGCCGCTGTCGCTGTTTCTGCCGGAGATCACGGAACAGAATGCGGGATTTGCGTTCTGCGCATCGCTTGTGACGGTGTTGCCGGCACTGTTTGTGTTTTTGGCGGGGCAGGATTATCTGGAGCAGGGCATTGCGGTTGGGGTGAATAAGTGACGCGAAACTCTAATGAAGGTTGTGGGGATAAAAAGGAATGAAAGAAAAAGAGAAAAGAACAGAAAAGCAGAGCGTAAACCAGAGTATTTTCTGGGTGAAAGGATTTGCGGTTTTGCTGGCGGTGATTTTGTTTTTCACGGTGGTGTCGAGAGTGGCGGCTTCTTTTACGGTGCCGCGGGTTACGGTGGCTGAGATTGGCAGCGGGAAGATCGGACATGATGTTACGGCGAGTGGAATGGTGGAGGCTGCGGGAGAGAGGGCTGTCTGCACGCTGCCGGATCTTCTGGTTGCGCAGATGAGTGTGCATGCAGGGGAGAGAGTGGCGGAAGGTGACCTCCTTTTTACGGTTGATTTGGAACAGTTGGGAGAGCAGATCACAGAACTTGAGGAACAGATTGCGAAGCTTAGTCTTGAAAATGAGGCGGCAGAGAAGAACCGGGAGCAGGAGACGAAGAAGCAGCAGATAGAGGAACAGCGTGCGAAAGAGGATTATCAGGATATTGTGTCCAGACAGGCGGAAGCGGAGAAGCAGCGTGCAGAGAATCTGCAGGAAGCGGAGGCGGCAAAGCAGCGCGCAGGAGAGGATCTGAATGTCGCGATTGAGGTGAAGCAGCGCGCAGAGGAAGCTTATAACCAGGCGGTGAAGGAATTGGAGGATGCGCAAGAGCAGAATCAGGCAGCTTTGCAGGAGAACATGCAGCAGAAAAAGGCAGACTTAGATTCCTGTGAAGCGAATGTGGCAGAAAAAAAGACCGCATACGATACCAGCGTAGAGCAGTGGAAAGCACTTCAGGACGCAGCCGGGACAGAGGATACTTCGGAAAAAGATGCCACTAAAGCAGCCGCGCGGGCTGTCGAGGACGCTGCACTTTCTGAGAGCACAGACAACACAGCGCAGATCAATGCAATCACGATGGAACAGTATGAGAGACAGCAAAAGCAGTTAATTGCATTGCGAGAGCTAAACGGTGAGGTGCGTGCGGACGCAGCGGGAACGGTGACAAAAGTGCTCGTCGAGACCGGGCAGAAGACCACGGACACGGCGGCAGTCCTGCTCAGTGATGAGGACAGAGGGCTTCTTTTTACTGCATCCGTTGACAGCAAATACCGGGAATATCTGCCGGTTGGTACAGCGGCTGAACTTTCCGGCTCCGGAAGGCGGGTGGAGGACTGTACCGTTTCTGCGATTGAGATTGCAGAGGATGGACAGAAAGTCCGGATCACGGCAGAGCTTACAGGAGACAGCTTCACACCGGGCGAGAGCGCGGAGATCTCCATTACCGGCAAATCTGATTCCTATGACTTCACAATCCCTGTCACGGCGATCCGGGAAGAAAACCAGAAGAATTATGTGCTGGTGCTCGATACAGAGAACACGATTCTCGGGGAGCAGTATGTGGCGCGGAAAGTGGAAGTGGAGGTTTTGGATAAGAACAGCACGTATGCGGCGGTGGACAGCAGTGCATTAAGCAATGGCAGCCAGATCATTGCGGATTCCAGCCGGAATGTGAGTGCCGGGGATATTGTGCGGCTGGAAGAGCAGTAAAGAAGGGACGTCAAAGTATGTGTACACGAAAACAAATTCCGGACAAAAAGAGGAAGAAATACAGATGGCTATCCGTATTTCTTACAGTCAGTACTGTACTGTGTCTGCTTGCTACCTATATTTATCAGAAAAAACTTTCTGATTTTTCCAATATAATTACAATCGAAGCATCAGAAAATGGATTTCAGCAGACAAGTATAGAGGCAATCCGGCAGGAGCAGAAGTCGAAAAAAACAGCAGAATCGGAACGTGCCGGAATGAAGAATATCATCGGACAGTCGGAGGCATTTAGCTTCACGGCATGGACAGAGCGGAAAGACCAGCCTGTGGAGGCAGAGTTCAGCGGGAGACAGACGACGGCAGACTGCTATTTACTTATGGGCGATTCTTATCTTGTCCTGCCCTGGGGGAAAAATCTGTCTGCGGATGACACGGAGGGCTGTATCATCGGAGCGGCGGTGGCGCAGACTATCTTTGGCGGGACTGAGGTGGAAGGACAGACGCTTTTGTACGATGAAAGGACACTGACAGTCCGTGGTGTCGTGCAGGAGCCGGATGATATCCTGCTCTGCCAGATGCAGGAGCAGACCGGAATCGGCAGTGGAACAGATTCAGACAGTGCCGTCACCTTCGACAGAATCAATCTGCTCGTCACAGAAGAATCCAAGACAGCGTCACAGACAGTAGAGCAATTTATAAACTGCTATGGTCTGGATGCGGATAGCCTGCATTTCGAACGAAAGCAGAACCTGTACTGGCTCACAGAACTGACTCCGGGAAAATGGTCGAATTTTTCCGGATGGAGCATAAACCTGAAAACCTTGCAGTCTGACAGGCAGAGACTGCGACAGTGTGAGAAAAGCGGGATCGAGAGCCTGTACATGGGCTGGGTGGATAGGCGGAATATATTTCTGGCGGCAGCTGCCCTCCTGGCAATCTGTCAGATCATATGCCTGCTTCGGGCGATACCTAAGAAACACTTGTATTCTGAATCATAGTATGTTATCTTATCCAAAGAAAATAAAATGAAGACTCCGGAGGTTGTCAAAATAGTATGAGACATTGATTTTTTCTATTACAGACAAGATGTAATATTTTGGAAAGTTAGATAATTGCGAAATCGCAATTGTCTGTTTTTGTAATAGAAAAAAGGAGATATCTCATGAAAAAATTAAAATTTGACAGCTACGACGGAGTCTGTTTTTTAAACGGACTTGTCTTTTTTGCGCCGATTGCATTGCTTGTGCGGACACAGGCGGGCGTATCGGAGCACATATTTTTCCTCTTACAGGCACTACTTTCGGGAGTGATCTTTCTCGGGGAGATTCCAACAGGATTTATTACGGATAAAATTGGATATCGGAAATCGTTGATTCTGGCGCAGATCCTATTGCTTACAGCCCGGAGTCTGTTGCTTGGCGCCTTCTTAAGCCACAGCGTGTGGCTGTTTGTGGCAGAGGCAGTGGTGGAAGGAATTGCGGCCTGCTTTACGTCCGGAACCGGCAGCGCTTACCTCTACAACCTGTATGGAGAGGAAGGTTATCTTGCGAAAACAACACATGCGGGGAATTTCGGGACAGCCGGATTTATCATCAGCACGGTTGCTTATGCCGGGATTTATAAGGTGAGTGGGATTGCGGGGCTGCTCGCGGCGACAGCTGCGGCGGATCTTGGATCTGTTGTAATGGCATTTTCCCTGGACAAAGAGGAGAAAAATCAGAGAGTCAGTGGAAAAGAAAAAGAGCAGACTTCGATTGGAAGCAGTCTTTCCATATTAAGACATCCGAAAGCTATCCTCTTTGTCGCAGCCCTGTCTATTTTCAGCATCGCATGGCTGCTGATCAACTTCTTCTACGTGGAGAAGATGGCTGCCTGCGGGCTTCCGGTGGAGTGGCTCTCCGCAGTCATCCTGATTTATTCTGCGGTACAGATGTTGTCGGAACCCATTTTGGAGAAGCTGTCGTCCGGGGCGAAAAAGAGAGACAAAAGAATGCTCATGGCAGTGACTTCTATTGTGGCAGGAGTCGCGTTCCTCGCATTCGGCATGGCGAATCAAGTGGCACTGATCCTGCCGCTGATGTGTATACTTCCTTTATTACTTAATCTGCCGGAATACTTGCTGTCGGAGCTTGAGAATCAGTTCGTGGATGAGAGCGGTCATGCAGATAACAGAGCAGCAACGCTGTCAGTTCTAAATATAGGCGTCAACCTGTTGGAGATTCTGACACTATCTGTCTCTGCATTTCTGACGAAAATCGGAATCTGGTGGTGTTTCCTTCTGACCGGTGTCCTGTTGTGTCTGGTGGCATTGTTTTTTGTGAAAAAAAGCAGATAAAATTTAACAGTTGTAAGCTTGGCATCATGCTGAGTACTGTGGAAACAGTAATAGCAGACAGAAATTTCCGTGGAAAAACGGATTTCGATTGCATGAAAAACGTGCAGGTGTTAGTATGGGGGTAACAACAGAAAGGCGGAAAACAATGAAATATCCAAAGTTTTTACCGGAGAACGGAACCATCGGTTTTGTGGCACCGTCGTTTGGCTGTGCAACGGAACCGTACCATACCGCATTCTTAAATGCACAGAAAAAATGGAAAACGATGGGCTATCAATTGGATCTTGGACCAAACTGCTATGCGGATAACGGCATCGGAATCAGCAATACCCCACAGGCATGTGGAAAAGAGCTGACGGATTACTATTGCAGTGTGGATAACGATGTCCTCATTTCCTGCGGCGGCGGAGAAATGATGTGTGAGACCATCGGATATGTGGATTTTGAAAAAATAAAAGCCGCAAAGCCGAAATGGTACATGGGCTACTCAGACAACACGAACTTTACCTTCCTCTTAAGCACGATCTGCGACACTGCAGCCATCTATGGACCATGCGCCGGAACCTTCGGCATGGAGCCATGGCATGAGAGTCTTGTGCATACGATGGAGGTGCTGACCGGACAGCGGAAAACTTTAGCCAGTTATCCAAAGTGGGAGCGCGATGCACTAAAAGCGGAAGATAATCCATATGTTCCATACAATACGACAGAACCGTTAGATCTGGTGATTTACCCAGGATGCGGTCAGACAGAACAGCCGGACGGCATTCAGAAATGGAAAGAAGGAGAGAACAATTTATTGTATCGTGGCTGTGAGAATCCGAAAGCTGCCGTGCATATGAGAGGACGCCTCTTAGGTGGCTGCGTTGACTGCCTCGTCAATCTCCTCGGTACAAAATACGATTATGTAAACCAATTCAACGAGCGCTATAAAGAGGATGGCATCATCTGGTTCTTAGAATGCTGTGACTTAAATGTCATGGGCATCCGCCGCGCCATGTGGCAGATGAAAAACGCCAGCTGGCTCGATCACACAAAAGGCTTCCTCATCGGAAGACCGTGCAGCATCGGTGAGGAGATGATGGGCTTAGACCACTACCACGCCGTCGTCGATATCTTAAAAGACTTCAACGTCCCGATTATCTTAGATGCCGACCTCGGACACCGACCGCCGATGATGCCGCTCGTATGTGGCAGTATGGCAGACATAAAGGTGCGGGGAAATCAGTTGCAGATTGATATGGATTTTATTTAATGGAACCAATACATTATTAAACTGAGTTTCGCCCCAGTCGAACACTTATAAAGGAGAGAATAATATGGAAATCATCATCTGGATTGCATTAATTATCTTATTTGCGGTAGTAGAGATCATCACGGTAGGTTTAACTTCTATCTGGTTTGCAGGAGGCGCTCTGGTCGCATTGCTTCTTGCAGCTATCGGGCTTGGTATAGCGGCACAGTTTGTCGCATTTGTGGCAGTGTCCATCCTCCTGCTCGTTTTCACAAGACCATGGGCACTCAAATACATGAAACCAAAGCTTACCAAGACCAACTACGAGGCAGCTGTGGACAAAAACGTCTGCCTGACTGAAACTGTGGATAACATCAAAAGAACCGGAACCGCCGTGTTAAACGGACAGGAATGGACGGCGAGAGCCTATGAGGACGGCAAAGTTTATCCGGCAGGAACGATTGTAAAAGTAAAGGAGATCCGTGGAGTTACCTTGTATGTGACAGAGAGCGATGCCATGCCGGAGAAGCATACGGAGCAAAACGGAACTTCACAGGAGACGGACGGCAAAGAATCATATAGATAAAAGGGTGCAGAATGACGGAATCTGAAGATTCTGCATGACAACAGTGACAGAATTACGAGACAGAAAGGAAAGAATCTATGAAATTAGGAATGGTATGCGAAGGCGGAGCCAGCCGAACCGCTTTTTCCTGCGGCGTACTGGATGCTTTTTTAGAGGAAAATCTGATGCCGGATTACTTTATCGGTGTTTCAGCTGGAATCGCGTTCGGAGTATCTTATTTATCAAAACAGAAGGGACGCAACTTAACAATCTTAGAAGAGTATATGGCAGATAAACGGTACATGGGATTAAAATACCTCTTTGACCGGAACAAAAAGACCTACTACAACATTGATTTTGTGTTCAATGAAGTGCCGAATAAACTGCTCCCGTTCGATTATGATGCTTTTGCGGCATATCCGGGTGTTGTGGAGGCAGCTGTTACGAATATTCATACGGGAAAAGCAGAGTATTTGAAAGTGCCGCAGAGTATAGAGATGAAAGATACACTTGTGGCGAGTTGTTCTTTGCCGATTCTGTTTCAGCCGGTCAAAATCGGACATCATTATTATCTGGATGGCGGGATTGCAGATTCTATCCCATATAAACACACTTTGGAAAAGGGTTGCGACAAACTGATCGTGATCCTGACTAGAGAGCGTGGATACGTAAAGACCACAGAGAAAGCGATCCGCCTGACGGATAAGCTTTACCGGAAATATCCGAAGATCGTGGAGGCAGTGGACACCCGGGCAGAACGCTATAATCAGGACATAAAAGACCTCGAAAAACTGGAAAAAGAAGGAAAAGTCTTTGTGATCGCACCGGAAACTACCCTTGGTGTCGGAAGGACAGAATCCGATCCGCAGAAATTGCGTGAACTTTATGAGGAAGGACTTCGGATCGGCAGGGAAAGAATGGAAGATCTGCGCAGGTATCTGACAGAGGAAACAGATAAAGGAAAGGACAAAACATGAAAATCGTTTTTTTAGATGCAAAATCAGTAGGAGACGACATTGATCTGTCAGAATTTGACCGGATCGGGGAAATGATAAAATATGATTCCTCTACAGAAGAAGAAGCGAGAGAGCGAACCAGGGAAGCGGATGTACTGATCACGAACAAGATGCCGGTCAATGAGAGCACAATCGGAGAAGCAGAACATCTGAAGTTAGTCTGCCTGACTGCAACCGGAACGAATAACCTGGACAAACAGTATCTGGCAGGGCGTGGGATAGCATGGAGAAATGTAGCAGGCTATTCCACGGAATCTGTTGCACAGCATACCTTTGCAATGCTCTTTTATTTGATGGAGAAGCTGCGGTACTATGATGACTATGTAAAGACAGAGAAGTACGTCAATGATACGGTCTTTACTCATTTTGCCAATGTATTCCATGAACTCTGCGGTATGACGTGGGGAATCATCGGTCTTGGCAATATCGGAAGAAGAGTGGCAGATCTTGCAAAGATGTTCGGCTGCCATGTAGTTTATTACTCCACCTCCGGAAAACATGATCAGGAGGGTTATGAGCGTGTTGACCTGGATACACTGTTAAAAATATCGGATGTGGTATCTGTTCATGCGCCACTGGATGAAAATACGAAAGATCTGATGAATGCAGATGCTTTTGCAAAGATGAAAAAGAATGCTATTTTCTTAAATCTCGGAAGAGGACCGATCGTTGTGGAGCAGGCACTTGCAGATGCTCTGGAAAACGGGCAGATTGCAGCAGCAGGGCTTGATGTGCTTGCCGCCGAACCGATGCGGGAGGACAATCCGCTGCGCCTGATCAAGGACAGCGAAAAGCGGCTGTTTGACATTGTGCTGGTCTGGAAACTTGACCGCTTTGCCCGAAACCGCTATGATTCGGCCCACTATGAGTATCAGTTGGAACGAAATCATGTCAAGCTGGTATCTGCCACGGAGCCTATCTCTGACAGCCCTGCGGGTATCATGGTCAAGAGTATGCTCACCGGCATGGCTGAATACTACTCGGCAGAACTTTCTGAAAAAGTTGTGCGCGGCATGACCGAGAATGTTCTGAAGGGCAAGTACAACGGCGGCACGATTCCCATTGGCTTTAAGGTGGATGAGGAGAAGTTCTTTCAAGTCGACCCGCTGAAAGCTCCCTTTGTGGTAGAAGCCTTTCAGCGGTACAACGATGGTGCGACCATGAAGGAACTGATGAACTGGCTGAACGACAGTGGCGTGACCACCAACCGCAACCAGAAGTTCACCTATAACAGTATTCAAACTTTGTTGACGAATCGCCGCTATATCGGAGAGAACCGTTTTAAGGACATTGTGATGCCAGACAGCATCCCGGTTATCATTGAGAAAGAACTGTTCGACAGTGTGCAGGACAAAATTGCCAAGAACCGCCGCGCTCCGGCTCGTCACAAAGCGGAGGACGATTATTTGCTGACGACCAAGCTGTTCTGTGGAATGTGCGGTGCGATGATGTTCGGGGAGTGCGGAACGAGCCGGAATAAGAACGTCCACCACTATTATAAGTGTGCCAATGCCAAACGCACCAAGACCTGCAAGAAAAAGACCGTCCGTAAAGAGTGGCTGGAGGATTTGGTAGTCAACGAGACCATGAAGATGATTCGTGACGATGACTGTATCCGGTCTATTGTGGATGCGGTGATGATTCTTCAGGAACAGGAGAACACGGTGCTGCCTCTGCTGGAGAAGCAGATGAAAGACATTGAACGGGGCATTGAGAATCTTCTAAATGCGATTCAAGAGGGCATCCTGACCAGCTCGACCAAAGGACGCTTGGAAAAATTGGAAGCTCAGCAGAAGGAACTGGAGATCCGCATCGCGGAAGAAAAGCTGGCAAAGCCGAAGGTCAGTGCAGATTTTGTAAAATTTTGGCTCACCAACTTCCGCAAGCTCGACCCGAACGTGAAAAGCCACAGGGAGACGCTTATCAATACATTCGTGAATGCTGTTTATCTCTATGATGAAAAAGTTTTGATTACATTCAACTACAAAGACGGCACAAAAACCATCACTTTCGATGAAATCGCCGCCAAAGATGCCCCAGAGAGCAATGGTTCGGATTTGGGTTGCTTCGCTCCACCAAGAACTCCGGTATCCAATGGGTACCGGAGTTTCTGTTTTACCTGCCTTGAAAAAGGGGCTGCAAGGGTGGATTCGAACAGCTGCGGCGCTGTCGCAGAAGACAGCGCAAAAACAGCCCAGTGGGCTGTTTTTAGCAGCGCGGCTCGCGCAATCCACACGCGCCCACCAAGGACTCCAGTATCCGAACCGGGTACTGGAGTTTCTGTTTTATCTGCCTTGAAAAGGGGCTGCAAGGGTGGATTCGAACAGCATCGACCCGCCGAATAGTCCGGCGGGGGAAAGCCCCTGTGCAACAGCGACGACCGCTGCCAGCGGCAGAAACAGGGAGGAGCTGTTGGGGCTGCGGCCAGCAGGATGCGCGTGCCGCCCAAGGCACGATGCAGCCGCTGGGAGCCGCGACCCGGGTTCCTTTTCTGCGCGGCTCGCGACATCTGCCCGCACACATATTGCATCTGTCCCTGACCTGTGATACCATACAGGTAACTGAAACAACACAGACGGAGGACTTTTTCTATGATCTACGATACCCTGAACAACCTGCCCAACTATCTGGGCGTAAGCGACAATCTGGACACCGTGATCGAGTACATCATGGCGCGGGATATCACCACCCTGCCTGCCGGGCGCACCCGCATCGATGGGGACAAGGCGGTGGTCACCGTGAGCACCGTCACGCCCCAGACCTCCGACAAGGCACTGTTCCAGCGGCACGACAATCACATTACGCTGGAGACTGACTTGGACGGCAGTGAGCTGTTTGAGGTAAGCCTTGCGGAGCTGACGCCCACCAAGCCAACCGATGAAGCCGCCGACACCACCGTAGGCACTGCCGGTACCAGCATTGCCGGAATGCTGTGCGAGGGACGCTTTGCCTTGTATCTGGCAGGGGAACCGTATAAATCCGGCCTGAAGGCGCAGGGCTGCGGAAAGCTGAAAAAAGCCGTGTTCAGCATTGAGCTGGACCCGGACGAGGAAGAAACGGAAGAATAACTGAAAGGAGACTTTCTGTATGGGATTTTTTGCTGTACTGGCTGCAAGTCTGTTTGCCGTATTTATTTTTACTGTATTCGGCGGCTATTCGCTGCTGCTCTGGTGTCAGCAGTCCCTGTGGATGGTCGTTCCTCCCGCGCTGGTGCTGGCCGTTCTGGTCTGGACATTTTTGAAAATGGACGATAAGATCACCGCCCTGCAAAAGCGGGTGGACGAGCTGGAAGCCGCACAAAAAAGCACGGAGAAGCTTGAAAAATAATACAGCGCCGCCCTTCGTAGAGAAACCTCTCTGCAAAGGACGGCGCTGCTTTTTTTGTGAACGCTTTCACGTTGGCCTGCCGGTGGTTACAGATTTAACAGAACATTCACCCGGAAGATCTGCTCCTCGGTCTCCAGATGCAGATTGCCGTTATATTTGTGCACTACCGTCTCGGCAGATACCAGCCCGATGCCGGTGCCCTCGTGCTTGGTGGAGCGCAGGATGCCCTGCTGTTTTTTCAGCATGCCGTCGTAACGGTTCTCCACCACAAGCCCCAGCATGGCGGGACTGAGCATCTGCGCCATCACCTGCACCCGGCGCTGCTCCGGCGGCAGCTTCTGGCTGGCGTGCAGGGCGTTTTCCAGCAGATTGCCCAGAATGGTGCACAGGTCGGCCTCCGGCATGGGAAGCTGCCGAGGCAGTGCCAGCTTCCACTCCACAGGAACGCTCTGCTGCCCGGCTGCATGGTCGTAATATCCGGCCAGTGCATCCACGGCGGCGTTGGCGCACAGGCTGGGGCGGTGCTCGCTGAGCTCGCTTTCATACTGGTGCAGATAGCTTTTCAGCTCCTCCAGCTGCCCGGTCTCGGTCAGTCCGGCAATCACATGCAGATGCTGCCGGAAGTCGTGCCGCAGACGGCGGGTGTTGTCCAGATAGGTCTGTAACTCCATGTACCGGCGGGATTCCATGGCCAGCAGCTGGTTTTCCCGGTCCAGCCGGGCATTGCGGGTAAACTCCCGGGCAACGCGGTACATCTCGTATAGCAGCAGAAAGATGCCGAACAGCGAGATGGATACCGCCAGCACCGAGATGATCTTCAGCCGCCCGACCAGCACCACGGCGGGGTTCAGCGGCATACAGTATACCAGAAAAACGGCATAGAGGGCGGGCAGCGGCCACGCAGATTGCCAGAAGGCTTCACCGCTGTACTCCCGCAGCAGCCACCGGCTCCACTGCACGGCGGTGAACCAGAACAGCACGGTGAGCATCGCGGCAAGGCCCAGCCGCAGCAGCGCCGTGGAGGCAAGGCAGACGGTCTGTGGGTTGGAGATCTCGGTCTGGGCGTTGAGCAGCGTCGACAGCAGGGAACACACCGCCATCATCACGGCAGAGATGGAAAACAGAAACGCGGTCTGGCTTACGGTCACTTCCGGCGTTACCCGCCAGCGCAGCAGCCAGAAGGAGACCAGCACGATGGCGGGCAGGAGAGAATTGCTGTTCAGCCCGAACACGGCGCAGAGCGCGGCGCAGCCGATGCACAGCAGGGTGATGCATCCGGCAGCGATGCAGGCGGTGCGCCTGGGGGTGCGCAGCTTTTCCCATAGGGATGCCAGACACAGAAACGCGCTGGGATACAGCAGCGCAAAATCCAGAAAATAACGGCCGAACAGAGCAAGATCCATGGCGGCTGCTCCTTTCCTCAGTGCAGCTCCTGCCGCATGTGGCGGAACTGGTATTGTGTAAAGTGGGCAAGCAGAGTGCATTTATCCTTCTGCCGTACCGGCAGGCGGGTGCCGTCCAAGATCTCGATGCAGTCCCCCCCGAACCGCAGCACCTTGTCCATGTTGATGATAACGCCTCGGTTGCAGCTCATAAAGTTTTCCCGTGCGGTAAGCTTTTCTTCGATCTGCGCAAAGCTGCACATGGCGCGGTACTCACCATCCTCGGTGGTGATAAGGACGTAGTGGTTCCGGGCAATGGCATACAGCACCTTGCGCAGCGGCAGCTGAATGCTTTGGCGGGCAATGCGAATCTCCAGTTCCGGCTCCTTACAACGCAGCGCCCGCCGCAGCTCGGCGGCAAGGTGCACGAATTTTTCCTCCTGATAGGGTTTGAGCAGGTAATCGAAGGGGTGCACCGGAAAGGCATCCCATACATATTCCGGCGAGGAGGTCACGAATACGATCAGCACCTCCGGGTCGGCCTGCCGCAGTCGGCGGGCGGTCTCGATGCCGTTGGTGCCCGCCATGCAGATATCCAGAAACACCACGGCGTATAAGCCGGGCTCTGCTGCGGCACGGAGAAAATCATCCCCGCAGGCAAACCATGTGCACTCGGCTTCGGGCAGCTGCTGTTGCAGCAACTCCTCCAGCCGCTGGGCGTCCGGGGTCTGATCCTCTACGATGGCGATTGGCAGTGCCATCCATACACCCTCTTTCTCCATTCATTGTTCCTTTATTATAGCATACTGCGGCGGGAAGGGCATCTGCTTTTTTGCACAAAACGCTCCATTTTGCGCGCCGAGCGCCGCCCTGCGCATCTGCAGCGGGCGACTGCCAAAAAGTTTTGGTTGACAGACGGGGCGAATCATGTTATTCTTTTGTTGATTTTGAGAGACGCCGCCTTGCAGAGTCTTTTCAAAGCAATTTACTCGGGACCGCCCAAACGGGGCTAAGGCCATACGGACAGCCGGGTCCACTGCCGACCGGCGGCGCAAGCTGCCATTATT
>ERZ773107.1607-NODE-1607-length-19487-cov-8.498199_pt1 | contig 19487 bp, 22 predicted proteins | sample MGYA00580571_ERZ773107 | MGnify/ENA primary metagenome ERZ773107 (study PRJEB29015, sample SAMEA2737843) | human gut metagenome | biome: human gut; feature: human-associated habitat; material: faeces | place: China | collected 2012 ... | reverse complement strand
TTTTCATCTCCTTTCAGTCGAACAACACTGCCTTCTTCGATGGTCCGTCCGGCGTATTGTTTTTCGTAAGCTCTGGACGCGCTCCCATGTTTCCTTGTCAATAATAGCTTCCTGCGTATTTTCAAAAATGACTAAATCCTCTTTGGGTGTCATTCTGGAGCGTTTGTCTTTGTAGCTTTCTTTATAGGTACGGAAGTTTACTGTATGCCCCATATACTCCGGCTTGGATAGAATATCGGCAACTGTGCCGCCACGCCATGTGTACCGTTCAGCGGGGTTAAAATTAGACTGATGTTTCCCCACGCCGCGCTGTGCAAGGTAATAGGACGGTCTTTCAACCTTTTCCAAAGCAAGGATACGGGCAATTTCATACGGACCTTTGCTCTCCAACGCCATGCGGTAAATCCGGCGTACTACCTCGGCGGCTTCCTCGTCGATAATCCAGTGGTCTTTGTCATTAGGGTCTTTCTTATAGCCATAGATACAATGGCTGTTTGTATGCTTGCCGGACATTCCTCTTGCGCGGAGAACGCTTGTTATTTTTCGGCTGCTGTCACGCACATACCATTCGTTCATAATATTCAAAAACGGGGCAAACTCGCTGCTTTCGCGCTTGTCGCTGTCAACTCCGTTTGCTATGGCAATAAAACGGACGCCCCGCTCCTTGAACATGACTTCTGTGTAAAATCCCACTTGCAGATAATCTCTGCCGACACGACTTAAATCCTTTACCAGTACATAGCCGATTTCGCCGCTTTCAATTCCCGCAATCATGCGTTTCCAGTTCGGACGCTCGAAGTTTGCCCCAGACCAGCCGTCATCGGTAAAGTGGACGCAATTCGTAAAGCCATGTTCCCTTGCATAATCTTCAAGCAGTTTCTTTTGATTGATTATGCTGTTGCTGTCGCCTGTGAGGTCGTCGTCGCGGCTCAACCGCTCATATAATGCGGTTATCTTGCCTTTATCAGTTTTCCTTGCTTTCATTATGATTTCTCCTTTCTATGGGCGATTTCTTATCCCCCTTTCATAGCATATAACTTCTGCATAGTTCTTATGTAGCCGTACCCATTGCGTGCGACGCTCTGAACGCTCAAGCTGTGGCTGTACGGGAGTATCATTATCTGACAGTACAGGTCATGGCGATAAAAGAGGACAAATCTTTTACAAGAACACAAATAGGTTTTCGCTCGCTCTTGCAGGGGAAAGGTCGTGGCGTATTTGTTTCAACGGCTAGCTGTCTGTCAAACGTATTGAATAGCTTTATTCAGTTGTCAAAGAACGATTGAAAGAAAAAAATCGTCTTTCCTATATATCGCGTTGGAAAAGAGGAGAAACGTAACCAAAATCCAAAACTTTTTCCATTATTAGTACAAATGGAACGGTTCATTTTGGCAATCAACGGTTGATTTTCTCCTTTTTCACTACTATCTGTACAGCAAACGTCCATTTGCTAAGTTTAAATGGAAAAATTTTAACTTCTTTTCATGCACCATATAGGGATAGAAAATGTCATTTTGCTAAGTTGATGATGAAAAAAGAATATTTTCCTTTTCACACCCTAACTACCCAAACCATACCGTTACTGCCAACAATAGAATGAAATATTTTCTTTGCACCATATAGGGAACGGAAACCTTAAATTGTTAAGTTGAGAACAAAGTATTTTCATCTTTTCACATCAACACTCAACTGCTAATGCCTGTTTGAATACAAAATGATGATGTTTTTCCTCTTTTCACAGAAGACTGTCCACTAATCACGAATTTCCGTCATTTTTTCAAAACTTTTTTCTTCTTTCACTTCATATAGGGACAGCAAGCCCCGATTTAATGACCTATTTTCAAAAAAAGTTTAGATTTCCTTTTCTCGCACCATATCTGTACGCAAGTAGCCATTTTGTTGCAGATTTAATAAAAAATTTATTTTTCTTCTTTCACTTCACATAGGGAATGAAAACAGCTCTTTGCTGACTAAATCTGAAATTTTTCAATTACATTAAAAAATACCGTCATTCTCTTGTGGAACAGCGGTATCTATACGTTCTTCTATGGTTGATTTCTCTAATTGTAATAAATGTTTATGCTTGTCTTTTAGTTCTGCCTGCTCAATCATATCTTTCAGTATCGTTGTACGATTTTCTCTGTCTAATGCCTGTACCATTTTTATGGTTGGTGCGACTTGTCTTTGTAGCCAATGCAACGCTTTTTGTAAAGTGTAAGGCTCTGGCTTTGTGGTTAAGCGTATCGGCTCTCTGTTTTCCCCTACAAACCATGCCCAATCATCATTTGTTATCCATTGACTTTTTGGCTTGTCGTCCTCTCTGTCAACAAAGCGGACATAATGATTGATGATAGAAAAAGCGGTGCGTTCAGCGTCCCGATAGGTCAGTAAATCTACAACCGCATAATAGGCTCGTTCGTTCTTCATGCGTATTTCAAAACGGTTCTTAATCTCCGTATCTTCAATTTCTGTGCCATTCTTGACATACTGCTCATAATTTTTCTGATAAGCACACATATATAATTCGCTACTTGTTGAACCGAGATATAAGGTTTCTCCTGTATTCTTTGGTAAATCGCTACCGCATTTTTCTGTACCGCTGTAATCTTTCTGCATACGGAAGTAGGACATACATTCGCCAGCCTTGTATTTTTCCTTTAACTTTGGAATATCCAATATTCCTGCTTTATCATTGATAGCCAAATCAAGCCGTTTCATCACACCACCAGCCGTCATACAATCCAGCATGAAGTCATACCATGAGCGTTCCTGTGCCAGCAGATAACATTCCATTTGCCGACAGCCTTTGCCTTTCAGTTCCAATAAAACACCTAAATGCTCCTGCATGGAACACATGATATTGATGTCGCCAAGTACATATTTGCTTTCATATCCGTATTTTCCATAATCTTCATAAAGCATGTAATTAGATTTCAGTTGTAATACATCACGGATAATCGCCAATGTGCAAATTATGTTCAAACGGAATGCCAGTTCCGCTACTGCGGAACGGCTATTCCATTTTTAACGGTACGAAGTACCGCTAGATGATATCATTCTGTTTCACGCATATTTATACCGTTCATTTCCAGACGATATGTATGATGTTTATCTGTGATTCGTGTAAGGCACGCATCAGCGTAGGTATTATCAGCAAACATATCAAACCATGTACTGACTGGAAACTGTGAGATGACTACAGTTGATTTTCTTCCATCCCTGGTGTCAAGGACTTCAAAAAGATCCCGGCATTTATCAAGATCGAGATCCATAAGGCCAAAATCATCGATCACAAGAAGATCCAGCTTGGTCAGCTTATTCAGGTAATCCAGATTTGTGGATTTGATACGTGCCTGTTCCATTTCGCTCATAAGAGTGTTCGCTTTTATATACTTTACACTCTTAGACTGCTTCATTGCAGTTACACAAAAAGCATTGATTAGATAAGTTTTTCCACTGGCGGAAGATCCTGTTACAATGAGATTCTTTCCTTCCTCTATCCAGTGGCAGGTACTCAGTCGCTCTATTGTCTGGGTATCAAGCTGACGTTCTGGACGGTAAATAGTTTCGTCAAGATCCGCCGCCGGGTATCGCAGATGGGCTTCTTTCATCAGACGATTAAAACGTTTATCTGCCCGCACCTGCCACTCTGCATCAACCATTGCTGTCATGCGTTCCAAAAAAGTGTTCAGATCTGCATTGGGATCTTTCAACTGTTCTTCCAGGATATGTGCCATTTCTGGAACACGGAAACTTTTCAGACGCATGATCAGAGCCTGTTCCTGAGGTGTTAATGTAATGTCATGGGATGAACTCATTTGTATGCCTCCTTTCCACGGATGTTTGTATGGGAAGGAAGTTTTCCGGTTCCGTTTATAGCACTGCTGGAATGATTATTCTGAACCATGCTAAGTACTTTCTTGAAATAAGAATACTTGCAGGCATTGGCTTCTACGCATTTCTCAGCAGCCTCCTGAACCAGCCTGTGAGGAACATCTTTACAGGAATGGAGCACACCGGCACAGCTGTTGTATGCCTGTTCCTCATGCTTGGAACTGCGGAGTATCCTGTCAATAAGAGTTACCATAGATTCTCCATAAACAGATGCCCACCGTCTGTAATAAGCTCCGTCATGTGCATTCACTTCTTTGTAATACAGGTGTTCTGGAGGCATATGATTGTCATCTGTAATGTAAAGAGGAAAATCACGGTAAGATCTTGGATGGCGGCAGATCAGCCGGTTATACTCATCACAGATCCGTATCTCCGTCATTGTAGCCTTAAGAATTGCAGACTTCCCTTTGTAGGTATACAATACAGAATAGTAGTGGGCATCATACTCAAGGTGGTAATTATCTGGAACTTTAAGAAAGTATTTATAATCACAAAGTGTATAACTTTCGCCTGGAAGCTGGTTCATACGCGGTTTGTCGTACTTTTCGAATCCATTCATGCGGGATTTCCGAATGTCAGATTTTTTCTGGAAAGGACGCTGGTTGATGTCCGCTACGATCTTTTTGACCGCAGCATTCAGAGCTTCCAGAGAGGTATAAGTATCTTTCTTTAATTCTGCTACCAGATGCGTCTCCAAGAAACGCACATGATTTTCAACTGTTGGTTTGCCTTTCGGTTTCCTTGGCGGTGGAGGCAGAATGATCGTATCATAGAAAGTTTCCAGATCTGAAAAAGCTGCCTGCAGCACAAGTTCATCTTTGCTATGCCTGGTAACGGCTGTTTTCAGATTGTCTGGGATAAGATATTTAGGAACAGCCCCATAATAAGACAGTGCATGTACTGTGCCGGCAATAAAATGTGGAAGTTTCTCATCCAGAAAGATCTCTGCATAAACAAGACTGCTAAAACCAAGTGTAGTTGTAAAAATGTGAACTTTCCTAAGTTCGCCAGTTGTTGTATCCAATAGTAGTTCCGGCTGGTCGCCTACCCAGTCAATATACATCTTTTCACCAGGGATTCGTTCCACAGGCATAGATGTTTTTGAAGTACCATAAGTATCTACCATAAAATCACGATACAGCTTATAAAACTGAGCAAGCTGGTAACCGTTAGGATGCTCTTTTTTATAATCAATCCATAGAAAACTCAAGTCAGCATGTTTTCCCATTTGGATCATCTGCTCATGTATTTTTTCAAAATCAGGCAGTGGAATATCCTTATGTCGAAGGTTTTCTTTTGGATAGATGAGATCAACCACCTTTGAGGATGGCATTTGCCGAAGATCATCCAATGATAAGCCTGAATCCTTGTAGCGGTTCATGATTAATGCAATTCCGCTCCGTCCGATCCGATAACGTTTTTGTACAGAGTCATAACTGACTTTACTGAGCCGAAGTTCTATGACTCCAAGAATAGTATTGTAGTCGTGCATAATAGTTCCTCCTTTGCACTATGATGAATAATAGTTACATCACAATAATAAAGGAAAAACGTACCGCTTTGAGCAGAAAACGCGTACCGCTAAATCAGAATGAGTGTACCGCCGATTTCAGAATAGGCGTACCGTTCGAGTAGAATTTGCAGCCAATGCGTCCGTAGTAGGAAAGCGGACACGAAAGTAATCAATCAATAAGAATAGTGGTTCTTGCGGATTGAAACGCTCAATCTGTTTTTCTATGATTTCTCTTAATTCGTCATTCAATGGCTGTTTTCCTTTTTCAATGCGGTTGTAATATTCACGGCTGATACCACAGGCAACAGCAAGCCTTGTTTGTGTTACTCCGTATTCCTCACGCTTTTGTCTTAGTTCTTCAATAAAGTTTTTATCATTCATTCTTCAATTCCTCCAATCAAAAAAGGCAACTACCATAATTGATAATTGCCTGTCATTAAAAATCTGTATAGAAAAAGCAGTCAATCCTAAGACTAACTGCTTTGTGTGTATGGATATAAAATTGCTTCTAATCTTGAATAGGTATCCAAATTTCAATAACTGAATTATCACTATTCCAATGAAAACGATAATCGTATTTTTCAAAGTGTAGGATAATATCTTTTATAGGAATATACGATGTACTAGGAATAATTTCTTCATAAATCTTGCCATAAGTTTCATATATTTTATCCATAGCACCAATATGCTCCACAACCAAATATTTATAAGACGGTATTTCTTTATACAGAAAGCCCTCTGGGGTAATGGTTCTTTGGGGAATAGAACAGAAATAATAAAGTTTTCCATTTCTTCTTTCCATAAAAGCATATTTTACCCAATTTCCTGATTGTGAAAGATACGCTTTTTTCAAACTACTGTTAAACTTTCTCCAAAACTGTGTACTAATCTGAATATTCTTTTTTTGATAATTAGTCAGTTCTACTTCCTGCCCAATAACTGCAAATGCGTTTAATTCCTTTATAGAAAAATTTATCATTTTACCTTGTGAGCAGTGATAACGGTATAACTGTACGCATTTACCGTTATAATACAATTATCAATCGTTATATACCAGTTTTTTCCTTTTCTTGTGATTTCCGCATTAGAAAGGCTAATTTTTTCTTTGCACCATTCAATTACATTTTCTACATTCAAAGATAAGTTCTTTTTAATTCTAATAACGCCAAGTTCAGTTGTGTGAAGTCTTCCTAAGTTTTCCAGTAATTCATTTTCCATATTTTGATACCTCATTTTTCAGCAAATTTATTTGTATGTTTTATACCCCAATTATAACATTCTCATATCAGCACTACAATAAAAATAATTAAGCACCAATAATCTTATTGAACATCTCCAACCGTAAATCTTTCACACCATCAGTGATAAACACTGAGCTGACAGCAATTACGACAACTACCATAATTGCCTGCACTTAAATTTCTGCAAAAGAAAACGACAATCAATTTCTTATTTTTTGAAATCAACTGTCTTTCTCATATTTACTATTCAATTTTCATAGTGATATAGGTACAATTTATATCACTACTGTAAAAATGGGGTTTTGCCTTATAAATACAGCGTTTTCCGCTTGTTAGTGTATAGTGTTTCTTGTTTTTTGTGCCCCCCTTGTTAGATAACGGGGGCTTTGAACGGCTCGCAAGCTCGCCGAACCGCCGAAGCGAACCGCCCCCTTGCAAGCATGGCGGAAAAATCTTAAGGATTTTCCCGCCAACGTGGTCGGATCGCTCCGTCGGTTTAACAGCTTTTCTGTTTCTCTCTAGTTATCTACGCATATAAATCAAATCGGTTATTCCGTTATAAGTCTGTGTTTTACAAAGCCTTAACTTTATTTCCCTGTCTATGTTGCCCAAAAGACGAACCCCATTTCCTAACAGAGTAGGAATAACAGAAATGTAATATTTATCAATCATATTTTTGCTTACCAACTGCTGAACAAGATTTGCTCCGCCACAAATCCAAATATCCTTTCCTGCTTCTTGTTTTAGCCGTTCCAATAATAAAACAGGATTTTCACTTGTAAAATGAATTTGTTGGGAAGAATTGCACTCTTTATGTGTTAATACATAAGTTGTAAATTTATTATATACCCATTCTTGCGGAGAAAGTTCAGTAACAACCTGATGAGAAGTATTCCACCCCATTAAGACAGTATCTATATCTTTGGTAAATTCTGTATAAGTGTCGATGTTTTCATTGTCATTTCCATGACCATTTAGCCAAGCTACTCCACCATTACCGTCCGCAATATATCCGTCAAGGCTCATGGCAATAAATAAAACTACTTTTCTCATTTTTTCTCTTTTATAAATACAAACAGGAATTTATTTCTCTTTTTTACTCATAAGGGAACAACTGATTGCTACAAATAAACCCATTAAAATCCATGGAAATGCTGCTCTTATAAAATCACTAACCATACTTTATTCCTCCTTAAATTCCAATTTCCTTAGTTCTACAAACTGAAATTTTTGCCTATGAATGTATCTTGTTCTTTATACGCAAACAGGCTTCTGTGTGCATAATCCAATGTCTTGAAAACGGCATTTGAATTAGTCCACAAATATCTTTATTACACCAATAATCAATCAGCCAAATTGCTTTTTCATTGTCGTTTACTACATTCAACGATTCTAAGTATCCTTTTCTTTCTTTCGGTATTTTTCTTTTCAATTCATCATAAGATAACCGTTCAAGCATTTTCTCAGTGCTTTCCCATACTTCGAAAATATATAAATATAATTCTTCCAGATTAAGCTGTTTTGAAAAGTCTGCAATCTGCTGTTTCATGAGTTCATTTCCTGTTGTAATGATAGGTGAATTGATACGCTCTTGATAATTGCCTGCAAAAAATACTTGTTCATCTTCATTTATCACTGTATGCACAACTATATCTTCAATGCGGAAAATATGCCAAATAGAATAAGCAATCGTCTTACTATGATAACCATCAGCGTTTATGAAGGGGATTGAGTTAAAATCTTCTCTGCATAATTCTTCTTTGAAAGATACTAAGGTTTGTATTAACTGACTTCGTAAAGTAAGTAAAGTATCAATACCCCTCTTATAAGTATCTTTCTTTTTTATTTGTGCCTGCATTGTTTTATTAAGTTCAGACCATTCCTTATTCATATTCAATCCTCTCTCAAATTCTGATTTTATCGCCCCATACAAACTGGAATTTGTCTTACAACAATTTATATATGCATAAAAAGCAATATATTTATGAAAACACCCTAAATCCAAAATTTACTCAATTCATTTTTTCCTTACATAAAATGTTCTCGTATATTTCACTTCCTCACCAAGTGTTTCCCCTATCAAAACTTCAAAATCATTGATATCAAATTCTGGAAAGAATGTATCTCCATCTTCAATATTTAAATCTACTTCTGTGATATACATTTTATCTACTATTTGCAAAGCTTCCTTAAATAGTCCATATCCACCAGATATGTATACATCTCGTCCTTTAGCCAATAATAATGCATCTTCTAATGATTTAACTGAAACTAAATTATCTCCTTGATACTCTGTTGTGGTGGAAACAACAATATTCATTCTATTAGGCAACGGATGACCGATTTCTTCATAAGACTTTCGCCCCATAATAACCACATTACCCGTTGTTAACTCTCTAAATTGCTTTTGTTCTCCCTTTATTTTCCATGGTATATTACCATTCTTGCCTATAACATTATTCTTTGACCTCGCAACAATCAAACCTATCATCTATTTCATCCTCCATAATATGATGTCGTACCTGTGATTCCATCAAGTGCACCACATCTTAACAAACTCAAAATTATCTCGAACTAACCAGCTCGACAAATTCCTTTTTTGTCTTCATCTGCATTATATCATATTGTTATAAGCATTGCCATTTCTTTTCTGCTTTTGAAAAGTTACTTATCAGCCTATGTTTTGTAAAGGGTGATATTCAGCATTTCTCACGCAACAAGCCCTTGACAAACCATAGACTAATAAGTTTTAAGGTAATCAAGCAGAAATGAAATAGTCTGCTGTTTCACGGCAACAAAAAAGAGATACCAACACACTTATGTAGTATCTCTTAGTCTAGTAGCAATATTCTTTTGTTTGCAAGCAGGTAAACATGGGCTGTTTCTTAATATCTTTTTGTTTGGGAAACACCGCCCTCCCATTTGCTGACTGCCTTATCGGTGACATTCAGTTTTTCTGCGAGGTCTTTCTGTGTCAGCTGCTCTTTTCGAATAGCTTTTTCCTTATTGCCTGTAAAATACATCTGCCTGCAGTATACTCCAGAAGCAATCTCCCCTGTAACCGTCAATATAATAGACTAACGGTGCAATATCTGGTCCGGAGAAGTAGATGTCGAGCTCCACGCCTTCATGGACGTCGGAATGATCAGTCACGATTTCCCATTTGTACGGTTCGTCACCGTATTTGTCCAGATAGGGAATATAGACATATGCGGCGTCCTCTGTCAGGCGGATGGATTCCTGTCCTGTCTCATCGTACCAGGTGCCAAGATAATTTCCTGCCAGAATGGTATCCACGTCATCCTGCTCGTTAAAAATTCCCTGTTCGGACAGTTTTTCCGGAATTTTAAAGTTTTTAAATTGTTCTGCGGTGATCGGATCTGACGCATGCTGCCGTTCTGCCTCTGTTGTTCCACCTGATAGAATTATTTTGCCGGGCATATTCTCATTACTTTTTCCACTGTCTGTGTCTGCGCCATCACTGGCTCTGACTGCATCTCCATTTTCTGTATTGTCGGATACCTTTGTATCAACGTCATCATTCTGTCCCGGCTCATTTTCCTGCGCAGGAGAACTACTGTCTTCCTCTGCTTCCGTACTGTCCCCATTCGCATCCGGCTGTTCGGTATCTGCCTTGTCAGCCAATGCTTTTGCCACGTCAACCAAGGCTTCCTGTATACTGCCTGTCCTGCGCTCCTCCATTTTGGTTCCGAGGTTTGCCCAGGCGAGGATGCCGAAAAGATTACATGCTAACCAGACTAACACAAACCAGAGGATAAGCAGACCTTTGCTTTTCCTCCCATCTGCGACAAGGGTTTGCACCAGCATGCAGAGTAAGATCAGCCACCAGACAGACATGGCAACCCAGGCGAGATAGAAGCCTGTGAGAAGGATCAACGAGTTCTGATAGTATTGCTCTGTTCCACTTGGGAATAACAGCTCCACTGCCGCAAAGATGCCTGTCGCAAGAAGAAGGATGCCAAGACTGTGGATTGCCGGAGGAAGCTTTTCGAATTTTTTCTGATTCTCTGTTCCCCATACGCTGAGCGCCTCTTTTAATTTTTCCGTGTCTCCTGCAAACAGTTCCCGGATTTCCTGCTCCTTTCGTTCCGCTCCTTTTATAGGGATTGCGATGCACTGTTCCATCTGGAGCTTCCATTTTTCGTCCCCCAGAAAATAGGACGCTGCCGCCTGATACAGGTAGTAAGTCTGTAATTCATTTTTCTTCAAATCTTCCTGCGTGATTTCTGCAAGTGCCATCCGTGCCTGTTTTGGCCGGTCCAGCAAAAGATCCTGTCTTGCAAGCCCTAAAAGCAACATCCGCTTCGATGATTTTCCCATGTGCCGGATTGTCCGGTAATGCACAAGATTGTATTCGTATGGCGCATCTTTCCCCAGATCAAGCTCTTTCATCTTTTTCTGCAAAATCTTTTTATCGTGGTAATCCCCGGCGAAGCGGAGACATGTCCGCGCTGCCATCCATACCACATATAAAATCAGGCAGATCTCCAGCGAAATGCCGGTATCTCCATTATATATTTTCCAGACAGTAATCCCGACAAGTGCCGCTATCAGGACAACCGACAGTACTGTATACCACACTCTCCGGCGCTCTGCCCGTCTTGCAATCCGGGTAACCTCATCATCCTGTAATTCAAATGGTTCTGTTAAGTCATATGGGTTCATTTCAAACATCCAAAACTCCTTTTCTATATGAGATTCCGTCTGTCCTATCTCACCGTAAATTCAAACACCTCTTTCTCATCCCCACGGCATGGCTTAAAGCTTCCTTCTGCTTTTCCATTCGGATTGCCATACTTCATAAAGTTCGTCCAGCAGTCTATCATCTGCTCGCTTAAGGCATAATCGCCCTCCTCGAGCGGACGCCAGCAGCGCTTCACCGTGCCGAACATATACCACAGCTCAGAACTGTGGAAAGCCCCGTTCTCATCTCCCGGGAGCTTTCTTGTAAATTCATACATCCATGCAGGCTGTCTGCCCGCCTCTGCAAGCTTCCTGCAAAAGCTTAAACATCCATCATAAACCGGACCATGCTCCCCTTTCTGCTTTATCTCCGGTGTCACCAGAATGTCATCTGCGGTGCTGCCAAGCATATATGGGATGTCTTTTATATTCATCTGCTCAATGAGTGCGCTGTAGCTGTCTTCCAGAAGATATCCGTCAATTGTAGGAACAAGAAAAAGTCCTTTTGCCTCCGGAAATGCTTTTCCCAGAAACTTTGGAAACAGCTCCATCACTTTTTCTGCTGACAATGCCCTTAGCTCCTCCAGATTCTTCGCCCCTGCCGCTTCCACGAAATAGCTTCCAAGCTTCTCCTGAAATGCAAGTGTCATGTCATCACGGTTCAACCCGTTCTGGTAACCACCGCCGCTCTGGAAGATGGCTTTTGCAATCCAGTCTTTCGTCAACGGACTAGACACCAGCGTCTGTGTGCTCATCGCGCCTGCGCTCTGTCCGAACACCGTAATATTCTTCGGATCTCCTCCAAACGCTTCCATATTTTCATAAACCCATTTTAAGGCTGCTACCTGATCGAGCATACCATAATTTCCGGAGATGCCTTTTTCGTTCTCTGCGTCAAGCCACGGATGAGCCAGAAATCCGAACACATTGCACCGGTACTCCACTGACACCAGAATGACGCCCCTCTTGCAGTAAGCCTCCCCGTCGAACTCCTGCTCAGAATTGTATCCACCCATGAAAGCTCCACCATGGATCCAGAACGCTACCGGATATGGGGTACCGCTCTCTTCCTTCGGTGTCCAGATGTTCACATACAGGCAGTCTTCCGACATCTCCCTGTCAAAGGAATGATCCGAGTAAAATTCCTTCAGGTAAAATGGATCCATCTGTGGCATCTGCATACATCTTGCATTATAAGTGTCCGCCGTATAGATGCCTTCCCACGGCTCTAATTCCTGTGGCGCCCGCCAGCGCAGCTTGCCTACCGGCGGCTTCGCGTATGGAACACTTCTGTATTCCAGATAGTCTCCGTGGTCTACGCCTGTCATTTTCCCGTATTTTGTTTCAATTACCTTCATCTTGTAAAAACCTCCCATGTAAAAATGCATTGCTTCATTTTATTGAAAGTATAACGCGGTTGGGAGCCAGGCGCAAGTTTCGTCTTCCATATCCCCTAAATATTCTCCTCTTTCAGCTGGCGAAATGGCGCAATACTGGTAAATTTTTTAATCTATGAATATTTCTGTTTTTTGGAGGTTGTACCCCTCAAATATACTTTTTTCGATTGCTTCCGTTCTTCCCCTGCGCTATAATAGAGGGCATGATAAAAACAGGAAGCAATAAGGAGAACTCCATGAGAATATTAGGCTTAGACTACGGTTCCAAAACAGTCGGTGTCGCCATCAGCGATCCGTTCGGCTGGACTGCACAGGGACTTGAGATTATCAGACGCGAAAATGAAAAAAGACTCCGCAAGACCTATGCCCGCATTGAGCAGATCATTGCAGAGTATGAAGTGACAGAGATTATCCTCGGCTACCCGATCATGCTCTCGGGAGATGAGGGCGAGCGCGTTGAAAAGTGCAAGATTTTTAAGGCGGACTTAGAACGCCGCACCGGGCTTCCGGTCATCTTCCGGGATGAACGCCTCACTACCGTAGAAGCATATGAGATCATGACAGAGCTTGGCATTCCGAAAAAGGAATGGTATGACTATGTCGATATGATCGCGGCACAGCGCATTTTGCAGGGACATTTGGATGAGCTGGCGCGGGAGAAGAGGTCTTGATTCTTTTATCATTCCTGTCCTGATACAGGCACAAACCAAGCTTACTTTAGCCTTGAAAAAAAAAAAAACCTATGTTATATTAAAAACAGAGAAAGCCAGAGAAGCGGCTTACCCTCAATCGTTATTTAACTGTTTTTCAACAGCCGTCATTATTGCAGGTAATGGCGGCTATTTTCGTGTTCCCTTGAAAATCGCGTAACACAATCCTACAAGGGTGCAAATGAATATTCCAAACTGAATCAAATCCGAGTATGTAACATACATTGGCATCACCCTCCTTTCTCCTAAGTGGAGGGTAGGTCTGCGCTTCGCTCCGGTCGTTGCTAAACAAGCCCCCACCGGGGCTTAGCACCCCTCCTAAAAAAGAGGGTAAGCCGCCTGGCTCTCTGGTTTTCTCATGTTATGATTATACTATTTTCAAATATATTTTTCAATTAAAATTTATTTTATCTAAAACTGGCAGTAAACGCAGCGTAGATTGCCAGCTCTCTTACATTCGTGTTATATTTATCTCAACCAAACAAACATTCGCAGCTATTCTTACATAAACGGAGGAGATCATATGGACGCAGCAACTCTAGGGAACTTCATCTCCACACAAAGAAAAAAGCTTGGTATGACACAGAAAGAACTTGCCGAAGCATTGGGAATTAATCTTGTAGAACTTATGACATATGAGATTAAGGATATGGAGGCTGAACAAATTGATAATGAATCTATTAGGGAAACTTTGGATTATGCCAATAACAAAATAAAAAATTCCGCTATGATTGGTCTGTTCCCCCTGTAGGTGGAAGCAAATACGGTCCATACATGACACTTTCACCAATCATGTAATAATTATTTTTCACACATCAACGGAGGCAGACTTCAACAGTCTGCCTCCTCTTCTCTTACTGCTTCTCCACCGAAATCACTGTCCCTGTAAATGGGTCAACCTCAGAAACTTCTCCGGTATAAGTAACCTGCACCTGGTCGCCTTCTTCTACCTGATCCAATCCATCTGGCTTTGCATCTGCGTCAAAATCAAACTCATAGGCGTTGCCATCTTTATCGGTTACAATGAACATAAAATCTTTTATTTCCTCGATCGTGCCTGTCATTGTTTTTTCTTCCGTCTCAGCTTCTACGGTATCGGTTGCTGTTTGTGTTTCCGTATTCTCTGCTGCTGTCTGTGTTTCCTGTGTCTGTGGCTTTGTGGTATCCGCATTTCCTGCATTGGATCCACATCCTGCTGCGATCGCTAATACAAGTAATCCGGCTGTTAATAATGTATAATTTCTTTTTCTCATCATCTGTGTTCTCCTTCTTATCCTTTTGTTTTGGAACAGAAAATAGCATAACACATACTGTTTGATTGATCTTTAAGATTTTTTAAAAAATCTCTTTCGGACTTTTTAATTCTTTATGTATTTTACATTACCGTAGAAGCATACGAGATCATGCCAGAGCTTGACATTCTGAAAAAGGAAGGATATGAGTGTCTCATGAGGATTCATAGAAAAGGGGCTGTTTTTCACAGCCCCTTTTCTTGTATGAAACTTTTCTATCCTATGCCTCAATCGCATCCAACGCATTTGCAATATCCGCAATCAGGTCTTCCTTATCCTCAAGTCCAAGGCTGATACGGATCAACTCTGCCGGAACGCCTGCCTCGCGCAGCTGCTCGTCGTTTAACTGGCGGTGTGTGGAGCTTGCCGGGTTTAGGCAGCAGGTTCTCGCATCTGCTACGTGTGTCTCGATCGCACCGAGCTTTAAGTTCTGCATGAAGGCAGAAGCAGCCTCGCGTCCACCCTTTAAACCGAAGGAAACGACACCACATCCACCGTTTGGCATATATTTCTTTGCACGCTCATAGTATGGGCTTGACGGAAGTCCCGGGTAGTTCACGTAGGCTACCTTCGGATGCTGCTGTAAGAACTCGGCAACTGCCTGTCCATTTTCCACATGCTTTGGCATTCTCACATGGAGAGATTCCAGTCCAAGATTTAAGATAAATGCATGCTGCGGTGACTGGATACAGCCGAGGTCACGCATAAGCTGTGCGGTACATTTTGTGATAAAAGCGCCCTCTTTGCCGAACTTCTCTGCGTAAGTGATGCCATGATAGCTCTCATCCGGGGTACAGAGTCCCGGATATTTGTCCGCATGCGCCATCCAGTCAAAATTGCCGCTGTCTACGATCGCACCGCCGACTGCTGCCCCGTGTCCATCCATGTACTTGGTTGTGGAATGTGTCACGATATCTGCGCCCCACTCGAACGGACGGCAGTTCACCGGTGTTGGGAACGTATTGTCCACGATCAGTGGAACGCCGTGCGCATGTGCTACTTTTGCAAATAATTCAATATCGAGTACGGTCAGTGCCGGATTGGCGATCGTCTCTCCAAACATGAGCTTTGTATTTGGCTGGAATGCAGCATTTAACTCTTCCTCTGTCGCATCTGGTGACACGAAAGTCGCTGTGATTCCCATCTTCGCCATCGTCACACCGATCAGGTTGAAGGTTCCTCCGTAGATGGAGGAAGATGCCACAATGTGATCCCCGCTCTGACAGATATTGAACATTGCAAAAAAGTTTGCCGCCTGTCCACTGGATGTCAGCATCGCTGCTGTGCCACCCTCCATGGCTGCAATCTTCGCTGCCACATGGTCGTTCGTCGGGTTCTGAAGCCTTGTATAAAAATAGCCCTCTGCCTCTAAATCAAACAGTTTTCCCATGTCCTCGCTTGTGCTGTACTTAAATGTGGTAGACTGGATGATCGGCACCTGTCTCGGCTCCCCGTTTCCAGGTGTATAACCTGCCTGCACACATTTGGTTCCCATTCTGTAATCGTTCATTTCTAATCCCCTTTATATTTCTGAAATCCGCCTGTGCCCTCCTCTGATGTAAATGCGGATTTCTTTCTTTTTCTAACGAAAAACGTCAATGAATTCATGGTAACACTCCCGGGAACTTTTTTCAAGTCATAGGCACCTGGTTTTCAAAGCATTTTCAATTATTTTCCTCCTGCATCTTCTTCGCCTGTTCCATCATAATCCGGTAAGACACGGAGTCTGCGATCTGCTCTAACGTTCTCGTCGCACAGGTCTTCACATCCTCGATATCGAGGTACTGTCCTCTGTTATATCCGCGGTAGGAAACAGTCTTGCTTCCGTCTTCATGCTCTGTGACAGTGGCAATGCCTTCCTCCACTTTCTTCTGTACTTTCTCAGAAATCTCTGCCCCTTTTTCTACAATCGTCTCCACCATATCCGGTCCGACAAGGCGATCGTGCAGACTTTCTGCCAGCTGTTAAAGCGAAAGCCTTATGAGAAGATTACGATACAGGATATTTTGGATGCCACACCGATTTCGCGCGCTGCATTTTATCAGCATTTTGCTGACAAGGAAGCGATTGGAGAACAGATGATGGAAGAATATATAAAGATAAGGGATGAGCTTGTCGCACAGATGGCAAAGCTTGGGGAAGATCATTATATTTCGATTGTGAAACGTTCGTCCGAAGAACATGGTGACCTTGTTGCTGCACTGATGAAGATTCACACTCCGAGAGTGGATCTCGCTTCTGCACTGTCTGATGAATTGGAAGCCCGGTATAAGCAGGGCACAGACTCTCCTTATGCGGATATGGAAGCACAGGTCTATGCCGCTGCCCTCGGTCAATATCAGTTTGCAACAATGCTGCTGCCGACAGATGTCAGCGCCGGAGATGCCGCCCTTTACAACCATGTTATGATTGAGGTCTTTCTGACGCTGATGCAATGGCAGAAGGACGATGCATTTCGGAAGCTTCTATATGGAAGGCTTCGAAAAATGCCGAAGCCCATTACCTGACCACCTTTCCTATTACACCGGCCATCGGAACACTTTTCATCTTTTAGCAGACTTTCACCTGGCACATTGCCATGGTTTTTAATGCTGCCTCATGGCTTTCCGGGGTCACGCCTGCACAGCAGGAAGCGATCACACGCACCGGGATTTCCGGCACATATGCTTTCATTAAGAGGGCATTGGATACGACACAGATATCCGTACACAGACCGATAAGTGTCACTTCGATGTCCTCTTGTTCTGCGATTGCAGCGATTTTTTCGGCGAGGATTTTGGAGCCGAAGGTTGGTTTATCGATGATTTCGGCATTTCTTAAAGCTTTTGCAATTTTCTCATTGATCTCCCAGCCTTTGGTATTTTTTACGCAGTGGACGACCGGGAGATTTTTTCCTTCCTGGGTGTCTAAGTAGTTCTCCAGGTGCGTATCTCTGGTTGCGAAGATGTCGGCAGGATCATAGTTTGCGATCTCTGCGGCTACGTTATCTACGATTGCCTGTGCCTCTTTTGTGCCCAGGGAGCCGTCGATGAAGTCGTTTTGCATGTCTACTACTACTAAAATTTTTCTCATGGGGTTTTTCTCCTTTTTTGTTATTCTGGGGCGAAACGATAAATACACATAATAATTTAAATGTTAAAATCTTTTTCATATTCAAGCATTTTATTCGATCCGTTCATAGTGGTATCACATATATCCTGAACATTAAAATACAATTTCTGATAGCCGAGCTTGGTGCAGAGCTTGGTCAGGTAGGGTTGGTCTATGTGCGCCTGGCGGAGGATGTCCTGTCTGGAGAAGACTTCCTCTTTTGTGCCATCGGCTAAGATCTGACCGTGTGCCATGACGATGATGCGCTCGAAGTTCTCGGCGACAAAATCCATGTCATGGAGAATGGCGATAACGGTTCTGCCTTCACTGCTTAATTTTTTTATGATACTGCCGATGATCGTTCTGCCTTTGTAATCCTGCGCGATGGTTGGCTCATCTAAGATGAGAACGGCGGTATCCATAGCGAGGACAGATGCGATGGCGACGAGTTTCCGTTCGGACAGTTCGAGATCGTACGGATTCTCATCGGCGAGATTTTGCAAGCCTACGGTGGCTAATGCCTGCATGGCTTTCTCTCTCGACCGCTCATTCGTCATGCCAATATTTAAGGGGCCAAACATGACCTCATCCATCACATGATATTTAAAGATCTGGTCATCCGGATTCTGGAACACATAGCCTATCTCGCCCGCTAGCATGGCGACTGTTTTCTCCGCAATGTTATCTCCGCCATAGTAGATGCTGCCGCTTACCGGCTTTAGCAGACCTTTTAAAAGCTTCACGAGTGTCGTTTTCCCGGCTCCGTTCTGTCCGATGATGGCAGTTGGACAGTTGTTGACTGTTAAGTTCAAGTCTTTTAAAATAGGTATGTTTTCGGTGTAGGAGAAGGACAGCTGATCGATTTTAAAAATCTCTTTTGTGCTGTTTTCCTCTTTTCCACAGTCATTTCCTTTTGCACTGTGGAAATCCACAGATCTATTTTGTTGTTCTGTGGATTTCCTGTTATTCTCCACATTTTGACTGTTTTTCTGGTTCTGCGACTGTAGGTCTGTCTCTTTCGGAAACTGATCCTTTCTTGCGAGTGTATCCTGAAAAGATGCCGGATAACAGCCGTTTTCTTTTTTCACACCGAGTGCTTTACAGATTCTTGTGTAGGCTGGAGGATTCACGCCGTATTGCATCAGATCCTCTCTGGAAAAGATCTGATCCGGAGTGTCGAATGCGATCTGTTTTCCCTGATGGAGCAGGAGAATTTTGTCACAGTAATCTGCGAGTTTTTCTAATTTCTGTTCCACCATGAAAATGGTAATGCCAGACTTGGACAGCTTATCCACCGCGGCAAACACTTCCTCGCTGCCCGCCGGATCTAACTGGGAGGTCGGCTCATCTAGCACGAGCACATCCGGTCTCATCGCAAGGATACCGGCTAAGGCAACTCTCTGCATCTGCCCACCAGAGAGATCGAACGGATTACGGTCACGGTATGCTGCGATGTCTAAGAGCTCCATCACTTCATTGACGCGGCTTACCATCTCCTCTTTCGGAACACCAAAATTCTGTAGTCCGAAGGCAATCTCCTCGAATACAGTCTCTTTCGCACCGGAGAGCTGGTTGAACGGGTTCTGGAATACCAGTCCTACATGACCGCAGAGCTGCGCCACCGGAGTCTTTCCGGCCTCCATGCC
>ERZ773107.1604-NODE-1604-length-19521-cov-3.333196_pt1 | contig 19521 bp, 7 predicted proteins | sample MGYA00580571_ERZ773107 | MGnify/ENA primary metagenome ERZ773107 (study PRJEB29015, sample SAMEA2737843) | human gut metagenome | biome: human gut; feature: human-associated habitat; material: faeces | place: China | collected 2012 ... | reverse complement strand
AGTAAAGTGTTTAATTGAAAAGGCATGTCAGGAGAAGAAAGCAAGAGATAAAAAGAGAGGAATCTTAAATCGCCCGCTTCGTGCGATGGTAGTGGGAATCCCGAATGTTGGAAAGTCTACATTTATTAATTCTTTTGCAGGAAAAGCCTGTGCCAAGACCGGCAATAAGCCAGGTGTTACAAAGGGAAAACAGTGGATTAAGATTAATAAAAATGTGGAACTTTTAGATACTCCAGGTATTCTATGGCCGAAGTTTGAAGATCAGGCAGTAGGGCTTCGCCTGGCGCTCATTGGTTCTATTAAGGAAGAAATTCTTAATACAACAGAGATGGCAATGGAATTCATCGGCTTTTTGAAAAAGTCTTATCCAGGAGTGCTGGTAGAACGCTATTCTGTGGATGAGAGTAAGGAAAACTTAGGGATTCTTGAAGAGATTGCAAGAATACGAGGATGTCTGATGAAAGGAAACCAGACAGATATTGATAAGGCGGGAAGACTGCTTTTAGAAGATTTCCGTTCCTTACGTCTTGGAAAGTTATCTTTGGAGGTGCCTGATGCGCAGTAAAGAAAGAGAAGCAGAGAAGAAAAAGAAATCTGCCCTGCAGAAACTCTTTCAGAAGAAGCGTTACCAGAAGCAGTATCAGGCAGCCAGACAGAGTAAAAAAGTAAAGGATGCAGCGATCACTTCCGCACAGAAGTTTACGGAAAAAGCGAAAGATGCGGTCAAGATGGTGATGGCACAGAACCGGGGAATTTTTGCCACGGTAGCAGTCTTTGCCCTGATCTTTGTGCTGATCGCAGCCAGTTTTACCAGCTGTACGGCATCCTTGCAGGGAGCTTCCTCAGCGATCATCTCTACTAGCTATTCCAGTACGGATGAAGATATTTATGCCGCTGAAAATGCGTACCGTGCCTTGGAAGAAGCACTGAATACACAGATCAATCAGATGGAATCCACCCATCCGGATTACGATGAATACCGGTATCAGATTGATGAGATCGGTCATAACCCATATCAGCTGATCTCTTATCTTACGGTAAAATATGGCGGCTTCACTTACGAGGAAGTGGCAGAGGAGATTAAGGAGATCTTCCGACAGCAGTATGGAATCACCACAGACTCTACCAGAGAGACGGTTACGGAAACCAAGACGGTCCGGGTAGGGGAATCCTTGGGACAGGTTGTGACGAGTGGATACTGTAACTGCCCGATCTGCTGTGGGCAGTGGAGTGGAGGACCGACAGCCAGCGGTGCGATGCCGACAGCTAATCATACGATCGCAGTAGATGCATCGAATCCTTTTGTACCGATGGGAACCCATGTCATTATGAATGGTGTGGAATATGTAGTAGAAGATACCGGAGCGTTCGCAAGATATGGGGTACAGTTCGATGTTTACTATGACAATCATGCGGCGGCATCCGCACATGGACACCAGACATGGGAAGCCTACATAGCAGACAGTAATGGAAGCCAGGAAGTGCAGGTTACGACAACGAAAGAAGTAAACCGTCTGGATGTGACGATGACAAACCGCAATCTGGATACCGTATTGAGAAGCCGCATGACGGAAGAAGAACAGGAAAGATACGATGCATATAACAAATATTATGGAAATCGTGATTACCTGTTTGACTTAAACAGCATACCCACCGGAAGTGGAGGATTTGGTTATACCATACCGACAGATGCTTTATCTGATCCACAGTTTGCAAAGATGATCCGGGAAGCAGAGAAATATCTGGGAGTTCCTTATGTCTGGGGTGGTTATTCCCCAAGTGGATTTGATTGTTCCGGATTTGTAAGCTGGGTTATCAATAATTGTGGAAATGGATGGAATATTGGAAGATGTACTGCCGACGGACTTCGTTCTCACTGTTCGCAGGTATCTCCATCGGAAGCAAAACCGGGAGACTTGATCTTCTTCCAGGGCACTTATAACACAAGTGGAGCGAGTCATGTTGGAATCTATGTCGGCAATAACATGATGATCCATTGTGGTAAGCCGGTGCAATATACAAGTATCGCAAGTGCCTACTGGCAGGAACATTTTATGGCATTTGGTCGTCTGCATTAGAGGAGGTGACAGGCAGATGAACATGAAATTAAAAAAGATTCTGGATGATATTCAGAAGACAGAGGATAAGATTGCAGAGCTGCAGGAACATCTGAAACGGCAGAATACATTAAAACAGCAGATGGAAGATGTGGAGATCATCAAATCTTTCCGTTCTATGAAACTGGACAGCCGGGAGTTACTGGTATTGCTTGACGGGATTCAGAAAGGAACCGTTACGATTCAGATGAATGAGGACGGCGGTATCACAGTGGAGGATACCAAGGAGACACCCCAAAAAGAAAGCGATAACAGACCACCTGTGGGGCAGGTGGCAGAAAGAGAGGTTTTAGACGATGAGGAATAAAGTGGTAAAGAAACTTCTGATAATTGCTATGGCGGTAACAATGATTTCGGGAACGTCCATTGCTACTGTTTATGCAAATGCAAATCCACCGGCAGAAGAGACAACGACAGCGGTGGTGGAAGAGACAACAACAGAAAAGAATAAAGATACGGAGAAAGCAGAGGATACGGGAAGAGTTACCGGAGAGAGTAATAATTCTGCTTTTTCTACACCGGGAAATGCCCAGCTTGTAGATGATAAGGAAAATGATGATACAAAACAGTTCCTTACTATCCAGACGAAAAAGGGGAATACTTTTTACATGGTCATTGACCGTTCCAGTAATACAGAGAACGTATATATGATGTCTCTGGTTGATGAGAACGATCTGGCAGAATTTCTGGATGAAACAGAAAAAGACAAGGAAACTGAAGAATCAACCGTAGTGATCCCGGAAACCACACCGGAGACTACACCAGCAGCAGAGGAGGAAACCAAAGTGAAGAAAGAAGAGAAAAGCGGAATGAATGTGAAAGGTCTTGCAGCTATCGTAGTTGCAGCAATCTTAGGCTTTGCAGGAATCGCAGTCTATAAGAAACATGGACGCAGTAAGGACGAAGATTATGTAAGTGAACAGCTTGAATTTTCAGACGGTCCGTATGTAAATGAAGAGGACGATGAAAAAGAAGAATAAGCGTTTTTAAAAGATGGAAACAGTAATAAGGACAGGGGCAGCCAGAAATCTTGGCTGCCTTTTTTGGTAGAAAGGAAAGGATTATGTCTAAATTTTTAGTGATCGCAGAGAAGCCAAGTGTAGCACAAAGTTATGCGAAAAATCTGTCCGCTTATAAGAGGGAGGACGGTTATCTGGAGGGAGAAAGCTGTATTGTCAGCTGGTGCTTAGGACATCTGGCAGAATACGCACAGCCAGAGGAATATGACCCGAAATATGAAAAATGGCAGTTTGATGATCTGCCAATCCTTCCAGAAGCATGGAAGCTGAAAGTTTCCAAGGATAAAAAGAAGCAGTTTGAAGTCATAAAAACTCTGATGAATCGAAGTGATGTGGAGTATCTGGTCAATGGCTGTGATGCAGGAAGAGAAGGAGAACTGATCTTTCAAAGGGTGTATGTGCTTGCCGGATGCAGGAAACCAGTGAAACGTCTGTGGATCAGCTCGATGGAAGATGCCGCCATTCAGAAAGGTTTTCAGACAATGAAAAGTGAGGAAGAATATAAGAATCTCTGTATGGCTGCGGTGTGCAGGGCACAGGCTGACTGGCTGATTGGAATGAATGGAACCAGAGCGTACACCACGAGATATTTTAAACGATTGGTTGTGGGCAGGGTACAGACCCCAACCCTTGCCATGCTTGCAGAACGGCAGGAGAGGATCGAGCATTTTCAAAAAGAAGCGTTTTATAAGGTAGCACTGACAGATGGAAAACTTACAGTAGTTTCCGAGAACATTGCAAATGAAGAAGCTGCGGAGCTGCTTGCAGCGTTATGTAATGGTTCGACCGCTGTGGTCACACAGATGAAGAAAGAACGTAAGAAATCATTTCCACCGAAACTTTATGATCTGACAAGCCTGCAGAGAGAGGCCAACCGTTACTTTGGATATACAGCGAAACGTACACTGGATATGCTACAGGAATTATATGAAGAAAAGCTGGTTACTTATCCAAGAACAGACAGTCAGTTTGTAACGGAGGATATGAAAGATTCGGTAGAGGAACTGGTAGAAAAAATGCCAGTATTACTTTCGTTTGTAGATTATGGACAGTTGGGACATGGCATAAAAAGGGTAATCAACAATGCAAAGGTATCTGATCACCATGCGATTCTTCCGACAAAAGAAGTCGTGGAGAAAGGAATTGCTGATTTACCGGCAAATAAAAAGAATCTGATGATGCTGATCTGTCAGCAGCTGGTACAGGCAACTGGAGAAGAATATCTCTATGAGCAGACAGATATTACGGTAAAGTGCCAGGAACATGATTTTAAAGCCAGAGGGAAGATTCCAGTACAGATGGGATTTAAGGAAGTAGAAAAGGCATTTAAACAGCTGTGTGTCAAAGCGGAACCAGTGGAGGAAAAGGAAAAAGAGACTTCGATTCCTGCTGGGTATGAAGAAGGAAAGAGGCTTTTTCCAGTAAAAGCAGAGAAAACCACACATTATACCTCTCCGCCGAAACCATTCAATGAAGATACGCTCCTTGCTGCAATGGAAACAGCCGGTAATAAGGAGTTTGATTCTGAAACAGAAAAGAAAGGGCTGGGGACTCCGGCAACAAGGGCAAGTATCATTGAAAAATTGGTTTCTTTCGGTTATGCACAGAGAAAGGGTAAGCAGATATTGCCAAGTACCGAGGGAAAGGAATTGGTAAAGGTCATGCCAGAGTATCTGAAATCAGCAGTAATGACAGCGGAATGGGAGAACCAGCTGTTGATGATGGAAAAGGGACAGATTACAGATACTCAGTTCATGGGAGAGATTACTTCTCTTGTCCGTAAGATTTTAGAGGTATGCAGGGAGATACCGGAAGAGGAACGCAGGAGATTCCAGACTGCAAGGGAAGTGATCGGCAAATGTCCGGTCTGTGGTTGTGATGTTTTCGAGGGCAAACAGAATTTTTACTGCTCAAACCGTCAGTGTGATTTTGCCCTTTGGAAAGAAAACCGTTTCTTAGAAAGCATGGAGAAAAATCTGGATAAAAAGATGGCAAGAGAACTTCTTGATAAGGCTTGTACCCATGTAAAAGGTCTGTATTCTAAAAAGAAAGATATGAAATTTGATGCAGATCTGTTACTCGCACTGGAGGATGGCAAGCCGAGATTCCATCTGGAATTCCCAAAGAAGAAAAAGAAATAAGACAAGGAGGTAAAGCGATATGTCTAAATTACAGGACATCCGGGATCTGGCACAGGAACATGCTGTATCAGTGAGCGGTTCCCCCAGAGACTGGATGGATTATATGGACACAGCATCAAGGTTATATCGTTATTCTTTTTCAGACCAGCTTCTGATCCATGCACAGCATCCGGAAGCAACGGCCTGTGCATCACTGGAATTATGGAATGAAAAGATGTTCCGATGGGTGAACCGTGGTGCAAGGGGAATCGCCCTGCTTGATGAAACAGGGCAGCATACCAGACTCCGTTATGTGTTTGATATTTCGGATACCCACATGGTAGCCGGGGGCAGAAGCCCGTATCTTTGGCAGATGCAGGAACACCAGAGAGAAGAGATCCTCACCCATCTGGCAGAGGTCTATGCTCTGGAAGAAAAGGATACAGCAACTTTGCAGGATGCATTGATGGCAGTCGCAAGGGAAATGGTCAGTGATAATCTGGAGGAATACCTAGACGGATTGGAATATGCTGTAGAAGGTACTTATCTGGAAGATCTGGACGAGGTGACGATTCGCAGTGATTTCCGTCAGTTGGCAACAGACAGTGTTTACTATCTGCTTTCCAGGCGATGCGGGCTTGATCCGATGGAACTTCTGGAAGAAGAGGACTTCATGCATATCACAGATTATAACCGTCTGTCAGTTCTCACCTTTCTTGGAAATACGGCAAGCCAGCTCAGTGAGAGTATTCTGATTGATATTGGAAAGACCGTACATAAAATTTCTCTGGAAGAAGCGAGAAAAGAGGTTGAAAATTCCAATGAAAGGAATTATAATAACTTTACCACGTTAATGCGTGAAACTAAAAACCGGGATGCAGAAACGAAAAAAGAAGAAAATATTGAAAATGAAGGAGGAACCGATTATGGAACTGACATATCATCGCAAGGGAGATTACCTGTTTCCGAATCTGACCGTCGAAGAGGAAGAAGTGACGATCGGGAAATACGGGATGCTGCGGAGGACATTTCTGAAGGAACACAAGAACAGCCTTTATCAGAGCCTGTTCCTGACCGGGAAGCTGAACAGCCATCTGGAACAGATCGAGAAAGCAGCACAGGAGAGAATGGACAGCCAGATGGAGAAATTACTGGAGAAGAATCCGGCACCGGACAAGGAAGCAGATCCGATGGCATGGACAGCACACATGAACGCACTGATGGCAACAGCGGAAGAGAGCATCTTGACGGAATTGGTATACAGTTAGTCGAAGATACAAGAGAAGATGGATTGAGTAAAGCAGAGGAAGAGATCGCCTCTGCTTTATCTTTGCCCGAATATCCAACTGCAGATGAACAAAGGCGGAACATCGAGGAAAGGGCAGCTGCCCTTTATGCAGGAGAAATCCCGATTCCAGAAGAAGTTGTTGATGAGATCTTACGGACAGGAGGAAACCGGAAAGCCAGCCAGCTCCGGATCATCTATAATTTCATGAGCGAACAGACACCGGAGGAATATACGGAGTTTGTAAAGCGTGAATACCGTAAAGGTGGAAAAGGCTTTCAGATTGATGGAAAGGAATATTCAGTCTGGTTTGATGAAACCGGGATGCAGATCGCAGTGGGGCATACGGTTACAGACCATATCTTAGATAAGGCATTTTTATCATGGGAAGATGTCAGCGGACGTATCCATCAGCTTTTAGACCAGGGTGAATATGCACCGCAGTCTGTATTGGATGCGGCAAGAAGTAATGCAGTAAAAGAACACGCCCAGGCTCTTGCCTATATGAAAGGGGATATGGCAGAAGGAGTAGCCGAGATTGTTTTTGACGAAGAGGACTTACCACATCTTCGCAGTATCTATCCGGAGATCACAGATTATCTGGAAGAAAAATTGGAAGATTCCCAGTGGCTTTCGGAACTAAATGAAAGACTGGATGCACTGGCAGAAGCCTATGAGGAAAATCATTCCATTATGCGTTTCCATCATTATAATCCTGTAAATATCTCAAAGCAGTTTCAGAAGTTTGCGGATGAGATCATCCCTTATCAGGCAAGGGATGGGTTTGCCTGGAAAGAACATCCGATGTTCATTACACAGGATGAGATTGATGCTTATCTTGCAGGAGGTGGAGCGTATTCACAGGGCAGGCTTAGGACGTATTCCTTTTATCTGCTGCATGAGGATGAAAGAGCGAGGACAGGTTTTATCAAGGAACAGTATGGGATTGGTGGAAGCAGTCATGCACTGTCTGGTGCCGATGATTCACATGCAAACTATGATGGAAAAGGATTGTTTCTTGCAAGAGGTGCTTATGGGAATCCATATACGTCAGTTTTATTATCCTGGAATAAAGTTGCAAACAGAGTAGCTTATCTGATAAAGAATGACCAGTTCCTGCAGGCAGAAGATTATGCTCGTATGCCGGAATATGAACGGGAACAGATGGCGAACAAGGTACTCCGCTTTTATGACCGTCTTCCGGAAGAGATGGACAGACCATTTACGGAGGACTTCTTCTGGGAAAAACCAGGAAAAGAAATGGAGGCAGTATTAGAGAATCCAGAGCAGACAGAGGAACTGTTACAGAAGATGGATGCAGCATTGGCAGCTCTTCCATTGTATTTTGAAGCGTATGGGACAAACTATCAGCAGAAAACAGAACTTCTTTCAGAACTCCACCAGTATGCAGAAGGAACCTATACGATATTCCCGACACCGGAAGTAAAACCGTCTTTTGCGGAACCATCCGGGCACCAGATGACCATGTTTGATTTCTTGGATACGAAGGCAGTGACAGAACCGACCGTAGTAGATATGTCAGATGTAGAGGAAATAGAAGAGGAAGAAGTTACTGCTGAAGAATCTATTTCAGAGAGTCAGGAGCAGGAAATAATAGAAACTTCTGAGGGACAGGAACAGAAAGAACCAGAAGAAGAGGTAACAGCTAAAACAGCAAAAGAGTTGGCGGAGTCCTGGGATGAAGGTGTTTTTGCGTATCAGGGGTATCATTTTGAAGCAGTAGGGGTATTGCCGGAAGGAATAGAAGGAAAAGATCTGGTTGCACAGACCCGTTCCAATACAGAACTGCATTTATCAACCTACCATACAGAAGATTTTCCAAAGTATTCGTATGATGATTTTTATGCAGTCAGCAATGCACCAACTGCCGATGTGTTCCGGTGCCTGGAAACCGGACGCAATTATATTCCCGGAGAAAATGAACTGTTTGGATATGAGGGAGAATTCCAGCCATATTTGAAACCAGAACAGGAAAAAGCCGTGATAGAACCACACAACTTCCGTATCCAGGATAATGACCTTGGTGCAGGCGGTCCGAAGGCAAAGTATAAGGCAAATATGGAAGCCATCCATTTGTTACAGACTTTGGAGAAAGAAGAACGTCTGGCAACACCCGAAGAACAGGAAATCTTATCCCGTTATGTTGGCTGGGGTGGTATCCCACAGGCATTTGAGGAGAATAACAGCAGCTGGGCAAATGAGTATCTGGAATTAAAGAATACCTTATCACCAGAAGAATACAGTGCAGCAAGGGCATCGACCTTAAATGCTTTTTATACGTCCCCGACCGTGATCCGAAGTATGTATGAAGCACTGGAAAATATGGGACTGAAACAGGGAAATATTCTGGAACCGTCCTGTGGTGTCGGTAACTTTATGGGAATGATCCCTGAGAGTATGAGCAAAGCCAATATGTATGGTGTGGAACTTGACCCGGTTACGGGCAGGATCGCAAAACAGCTTTACCAGAAAAATAAGATTGCCGTGCAGGGATTTGAGGAAACCAGTTATCCAGACAGCTTTTTCGACTGTGTGATAGGTAATGTTCCATTTGGAGCGTATCAGGTCAGTGACCGAAGATATGACCGGCATCATTTTATGATCCATGATTATTTTATTGCAAAATCCCTTGATCTGGTGCGTCCCGGTGGCGTAGTGGCTGTGGTAACTTCCAGTGGAACGATGGATAAGCAGAATCCGGCAGTGAGACAGTATATCGCAAACCGGGCAGAACTGCTTGGAGCCATCCGATTACCGAATAATGCGTTCCAGAGAAATGCCAATACCAGTGTTGTTTCTGATATTTTGTTTTTCCAGAAAAGGGACAGGGCATCCATTGAGGAACCGGAATGGTTAAATTTAAAGGAAATACCGGAAGGCTATTCGGTTAATGCTTATTTTGCAGAGCATCCGGAAATGGTGCTTGGTGATTTTACTACAGAAAGTACCCAGTACGGAAAGCAGGAAGTGACCGTAAAACCAAAAGAAGGCATTACCTTAGAAGAACAGTTAAAAGAAGCGATTAGGAATATCCATGGCACGATCACGGAACTGGAACTTTCGGATACAGAGCTGGAGGAGGATGTTGTCTCTATCCCGGCAGACCCGGAGGTAAAGAATTTCAGTTTTACCGTAGTGAATGAGGAAGTCTATTACCGGGAAAATTCTGTGATGAACCGCATGGAGCTTCCGGCAATGACAGCGGAACGTGTCAAAGGGATGGTGAAGATTCGTGATATTACGAATGAACTGATCCAGTGCCAGATGGAAGAGGGAAGCGATGAACAGATCACAAAGCTGCAGGGAAAACTCAATGAAGAATACGATACCTTTACAGCAAAATATGGTCTTATCAGCAGCAATGCCAATAAGAGGGCATTCAGTCAGGACAGCAGCTATTGTCTTTTGACTTCTCTGGAATTTCTGGATGATAAGGGAGAACTGAAACGGAAAGCGGATATTTTTACCAAAAGGACAATCCGCAGGGCAGAAACGGTAACTTCCGTGGATACTGCCAGTGAAGCACTTGCGGTTTCTATTGGTGAGAGGGCAGGCGTTGACCTTTCCTATATGGCACAGCTTTCCGGGAAAACAGAAGAGGAGCTTACCGAAGAACTGGCAGGGGTGATCTTTAAGAATCCGATCGGTGAAAAATGGGAGCCGTCGGACGAATATCTCTCTGGAAATGTGAGGGAGAAACTTCAGATTGCCAAACAGTTTGCAGAAGATCACTCGGAATATCAGGTGAACGTGCAGTATTTGGAGCAGGTACAGCCAAAAGATCTGGATGCATCAGAGATTGAGGCAAGACTTGGGGCAACCTGGATTTCCGAGGATTACATTACACGGTTTATGGCAGAGACATTCCATACACCAAGATATTATGTAGGGAGCAAGGTCAAAGTCCAGTATGCCGAAGTGACCGGACAGTGGAATGTTATGGGAAAGAATGTGGACAGCTACGGAAATGCTCTTGTTACTTCCACATACGGAACACAGAGAGCCAATGCCTACCGCCTTTTGGAAGATGCCTTAAACCTCCGGGATACCAAGATTTATGACACGGTACAGGATGCCGATGGAGAACACCGGGAATTAAACCGGAAGGAAACGATGCTGGCACAGCAGAAGCAGGAACTGATCAAAGAGGAATTTAAGGAGTGGATATTTAAAGACCTGCACCGACGGGAAGATCTCTGTAAGATCTATAATGAACGATTTAACAGCATCCGTCCACGGGAATATGATGGAAGCCATATTCAGTTTGTTGGCATGAATCCGGAGATCACCCTGATGCCGCATCAGAAAAACGCAGTGGCTCATGTGCTGTATGGAAATAATACGTTACTGGCTCATTGCGTAGGAGCTGGAAAGACGTTCCAGATGATCGCAGCCGGTATGGAATCAAAACGGCTGGGACTCTCACAGAAGAATCTTTATGTTGTGCCAAACCATCTGACCGAGCAGTGGGGCAGTGATTTCTTACGACTTTATCCTGGGGCAAATATCTTGGTGGCAACGAAGAAAGACTTTGAGCCGGCGAACCGAAAACGTTTCTGTTCCCGTATTGCGACAGGGGATTATGATGCCGTGATCATCGGACATACGCAGTTTGAGAAAATCCCTCTTTCAAAAGAACGGCAGATTGCCATGCTGGAAGATCAGATCGCAGATATTACGTTTTCCATTGAAGAAGCAGCACATCAGGCAGGGCAGAATTATACCATCAAGCAGTTGGAAAAAACAAAAAAGAGTCTGCAGACGAGGATGAAGAAACTTAATGACCAGACCAGAAAGGATGATGTAGTAACTTTTGAGCAGTTAGGCGTAGACCGGCTGTTTGTGGATGAAAGCCATAATTTTAAGAACCTTTTTTTGTATACAAAAATGCGGAACGTGGCGGGTATCTCACAGACGGATGCACAGAAAAGTTCGGATATGTTTATGAAATGCCGGTACATGGATGAACTGACAGGCGGCAGGGGAATTACCTTTGCTACGGGTACTCCCGTATCGAACAGTATGACCGAGCTTTACACTATCATGCGTTATCTCCAGTATGACACACTCATGCGTATGGGCATGGGACATTTTGATTCCTGGGCGGCAACGTTCGGGGAGACAGTAACCGCAATCGAATTATCACCGGAAGGAACGGGCTATCGTGCGAAAACACGATTTGCCCGTTTTTTCAATCTTCCAGAGCTGATCTCCATTTTTAAGGAAGCTGCAGATATTCAGACTTCGGATATGCTGAACCTTCCCGTACCGGAAGCAGAGTTTATCAATGAAGTCTTGAAGCCAAGTGAAGAACAGCAGGAAATGGTAGCAGCATTTTCAGAACGTGCAGAATCAGTAAGAGCAGGAATGGTAAATCCGACAGAGGATAACATGCTCAAGATCACCAACGATGGAAGAAAGTGTGCGTTAGACCAAAGGCTTTTGAATGAACTCCTTCCGGATGCCGAAAAAAGCAAGGTCAATACCTGTGTGGAAAATGCTTTCCAGGTATGGGAGGAAGGAAAAGCAGACCGGACAACCCAGCTGATCTTCTGTGACTTGTCCACACCAAAAGGAGACGGGACTTTCAACGTATATGATGATGTCCGGAACAAACTGACAGAAAAAGGAATCCCGAAAGAAGAGATTGCTTTTATCCATGAATACAACACGGAGGCAAAGAAAGCGGAACTGTTTGCAAAGGTGCGGGCCGGACAGGTGAGAATCCTCATGGGTTCTACACCGAAACTCGGTGCTGGTACCAACGTGCAGGACAGGCTCATTGCTCTGCATCACCTTGACTGTCCGTGGAAGCCGTCTGATCTGGAACAGCAGGAAGGACGTATTTTAAGACAGGGAAACCAGAATGACAAAGTAAAGATATTCCGGTATGTGACGGAGAACACTTTTGATGCGTATATGTGGCAGATTTTGGAGAATAAGCAGAAGTTCATCAGCCAGATCATGACCAGTAAATCCCCGGTCAGGGCTTGTGAAGATGTGGATGATACGGCACTGTCCTATGCAGAGATCAAGGCACTTGCTACAGGCAATCCGTACATTAAGGAAAAAATGGATCTGGATGTGCAGGTGAGTAAGCTGAAACTCTTAAAGGCAAACCATACCAGTCAGATTTACCGTCTGGAATCCGATATTGCAAAGAATTTCCCGGTACAGATCAGTGCATTGAAAGAGCGGATTGCCGGGATGCAGATAGATTCCCAGGTAGTAAAAAGCGTGGATTTACAGGATAATGACACGTTTGCCATGACAGTAGGAAATGTCCTTTATGAAGATAAGAAAGAAGCAGGCGAGGCATTGATCGCTGCCTGTGCAGGACTAAAAACCGTTAGCACCGGCGGAAAGGTCGGGGAATATCATGGGTTTACGTTATCTGCTTCCTACAATATGTTCTCCAATGCGTTTGAACTGACGGTCAAAGGGAAATGTTCTTATAAGCTGGAGATCGGAAAAGACCCGGTAGGAAATATGCAGCGTATCCATAACACCCTTTTTTCCATTGACAGGAAGCTGACGGAAAGTGAGCAGAAATTGGAAACCGTACAACAGCAGCTTGCTACTGCACAGGAAGAGGTAAAGAAACCATTCCCGAAAGAAGCAGAGCTGAATGAAAAGATGGAACGGTTATCCGAGTTAAATGCATTGCTGAACATGGATGAAAAGGGCAATGAGACGATTATGGCAGATGAGGATATTGGCAGAGAAGGAAGTAGCACAGATAGCAGGGATGCTGTAGAAGAAAAAGAACTTCCGGAAACAGCAGACAGAATCCATAAGCCATCTATTCTGGAACGCTTAAAGCAGGAGAAGGCACAGCAGAATACAGCGGAACAGCCACCTGTACAGAAAGCTGCAAAGAAAAAACACGAACAGGAGTTATAAAAGATTTCCCGTCAGAGTTTTCTCTGGCGGGGACATAAAATGGAGGGTTTGTTTATGGCAAATAATATAGAAAAACAGTTAAAAGAAATATCGGAACGGCTGGAGCAGGGAGTAAAAGAAATCTTTACTTCGGAGAGATATACCGAATATCTGAATACCATGTCAAAGTTTCATAATTACAGCTTTAATAACACGCTGCTGATCACCATGCAGAAACCGGAAGCAACACTGGTGGCAGGGTATCAGGCATGGCAGAAGAAATTTAACCGTCATGTAAAACGTGGAGAGAAAGGAATCCAGATCATCGCACCAGCACCGATACGGGAGAAACAGGAGATTGAAAAGATCGACCCGGTAACAAAAGAGCCTGTGATCGGGGATGATGGACAGCCGGAAACAGAGATTGTGGAGATGGTGATACCGAGATTCCGCATAACGACAGTGTTTGATGTCAGCCAGACAGAGGGGGAACCGATCGCAGAACTGGAGGTGCCGGAGCTTACCGGAAGTGTACAGTTTTATGATACGTTCATGCAGGCATTGCAGAGTATTTCGCCTGTACCGATCCGCATGATGAATGTGGAGGGGGATGCAAAAGGCTATTATCACCAGACAGAAAAATATATTGCGATAAAGGAAGATATGAGTAATGTACAGACGATGAAAACTGGAGTCCATGAGGTGAGCCACGCATTGCTGCATGACCGGGAAGTAATGGATGCGGAAGGAGTCTTAAAAGACCAGACAACAAAGGAAGTGGAAGCAGAAAGTATTGCTTACATAGTCTGCAACCATTTTGGTCTGGATACTTCAGAATATTCGTTTACCTATATCGCCAGCTGGTGCGAGAGCAGGGATATGAAGGCGTTGAAAGCATCAATGGATACCATCCGAAAAACATCTGCAGAAGTCGTTGAGAATATCGAGGCACAGATGCACGAGTTGGAAATGGAAAGACCAATCCGGGATACCTTCCATAAGGAAGATTTGCTCCTGCATCTTTCGGGCAGCATGGGTTCCGAGTTTACTTATAATCTGATCGAAAATATGAGCAGGGAACAGTTAGAACAGAATGTGGAAGAATATGTCAGCCTTCTGGAAAGTGGTGAGATAGAGGAGAATGAGAAACCTCTGGAAAGTTTTCTGGAAGAAAAAGGTGCTACCGTCACACCACTGTATGACAGCAGTGGGCACGGAGAGAACTATCCGATTGATTTTTATGATGTGGAGTATGATGCTGACACAGGAGTTACTTCTTTTTCTGATCTTTCTCCGAAAGAGCAGGCAGAGATGATCGTGCAAAAAGCAGAGTTCCCAAGAAATATTTTTTCAGAAGAAGAAAAGGCATTTGTAAATGAATATGCAGAAACCTTCCCCGGACAGGTGGAAAGACTGAATGACCTGGTATGGGATATGAGGGAATCTTACGATGAAGCTGGTTCAAAGCTGGTGTATGAAGTGATTCAGGCAGCAAGGGCAAACTTCCCAGCCAAGGAACCAGAGATTGCAGAAGAAACAGCCATGCAGTATGCTCACCGTCTGATTGAAACGGCAGAAGCTGCCAATACGGGAAACTTCACAGATTCCCAGAGAAATCTTATTATGAATTTTGCATATAAGATGGATGACAAAGACGAAGTGCTTGGACTGGTGAACCGTATGATGACTGCAATCCGCAGACCGGGAAGTGAATATACGAGAAGCCTTATGAATGAAACACAGGCACAGATTGACAATTTCCCGGATGGCATGATCGGTTTTACGGAAATGCACGAGGCAGGAATCCGGTTAGACCATATGCTTCCGCTTACGAAAGACCGGGCATATGAATTGTACCGTGGAGGGGCAGAAATTTATATCTTACACGGAAATCCAGAGAATCCACAACGGGCAGAACAGATGCTTGTGGAGACGGAAAGTGAGATCCTTGGATATGACGGTATCTTTGGAATCACAGAAACAGAATGGGAAGTGCAGAAAGAAAGAGAAGCCTCTGCTACAAAGCAGGAGGCACTGGAACAGCAGAGTGCAGAAAAGATTGATGAGACACTTCTTCTGCATGGAGAAAGCGGAAGGTTTGCCATTTATCAGATGGATAGCGGAGATGAGCATACCTATCAGTTTATGGGAATGGAATCCGCAAAGAGTCTGGGCTATACCATTGACGGAAAGGATTACCGGATGGTTTATGCAGCACCATGGATGCCAACGATCACGTTAGAAAATATATTTGAACGCTTTAACATTGACCGACCAGAAGATTTCCGTGGACATTCATTATCGGTAAGTGATGTGATCGTGATAAACAGGGGTGCAGAGATCACAGCCTATTATGTAGATTCTTTTGGATTTCAGGAACTTCCGGAGTTTGTCCAGCAGAGAATGAACATGCTGGAACATAATTCCGTCAGGGCATATCCGCCAGTTTATAAAGGAACATTGGAACAGGCAATGGGAGAACGGGATGTGGATGCTTATCTGGATTCCAGAAAGTTAAACCTGGACTGTAAGAAAGCAATCGAAGAAGCCATCCGGGAGAATTTTGACGGACTGCACTTAAAGCAGGATGCGGCAAAAGAAGTCGTGGAACGCTTCGGGGAAGAACGTATGAATTTTGTTATGGCAAATACCATCCGTGAACTTTCCCATGATGGAAGATTTTCCAGACAGAACAAAGACTGGGCGGAGCATATCGAAGTCCCGGAAAATATCAGCCGGGGCAGAAATCTGAACCTGGATTATGTGATCGAAAGCCACCCGGCAGTTTTAGATGGGTTTATCGACATGGCAAGAGCTGAGATCCGGATGCAGAGGATAGAACAGGCGATAGGAGAAAACGAAGTGACAATCACGGCAGAGACAAGAGGATATGAAGCAGAAGGACATAACGGGACATGGCATACGGTTGATGAAAAGGAATATGCCGGGGAGAAGTTTTTCTTAATGGAACATGATGAATTTGGTTCCGATGTGGCAGGCATTATCGTAGCAGAAAATGGACAGCTTGTAGCGGAGGACTTATGGAATGGGTTTGATGCAGGAGCGTTAGAAGCTGTATCAGAATATTTGCAGGAAAATGGAACAACACTTTATGACTTGATGGAATTCCCGAAAGATTCTGTTGTAACCCTGCGGAGTGGACAGACACTTACAATCGAAGAAATACAGGCAGTACAGAAAGATACCTGGGAAGAAACGATGGCAGGAAAAAATGAATCTGGAACGGATGTCCGGTTTAATTTCCATGCAGTCAGTGAGGTGCAGCTGCCAGAAGGCATAAAGTTGAAAATGCCAGAGATTCATTACGTTGATAATTTTTATGTGATGGAAGATGTAAATGCAGAGGGTGTAGTAAAAGTAAACCGGTATGAATCACTGGATGAAGCGATGCAGGAATATTTACGCCTGCCAAATCATCAGGAAAAAGTGCTTGGTATCCAGAATACGGAAACAATGCAGGAAAGCATGGATTTTATCCGATGTGAAAACGGAATAGATCAGCTGACCCATGCATATGAACAGATCGGAGGGTGGCTGAATCCGGAAATATATGAAGCGGTAAATAAAATGGAAAATATGCTGGACTGGAATGAGGTACAGATTGCATATCAGATTGGAAAACAATACTTTACAATCCAGACCGCAGAAGATGGCTATGACTATACATTTTACAATGAAGATTATCAGGAGGATGATGGAGGAATCTATGACAATCCGACAATCTATGTGGATGAAGCCGCCAGTGATATTTTAGAAGATAAAGGGTACTCGCTGGAAGATGCAAAAGTAGTGGATTATGAAGAACTGATGGCAGATGTGGAAGAAGTTCAGGAAGAACAGATGCAGCGGATACAATTAGAAAAAAACTGCCCGGCAAGTATTTTTGAAGGATTTCGCAGGGAAGAAGCAATGCAAACCTATGAAGGAATCGCAATGCAGTTTACCGAGAGCAAAGGGTATCTGACCATACAGGCAACAGAAGAAGGATATTCGTTTATTTTTTATGACTCTGATTTGCATGAAATCCAGAGTGGTGATTACGATAATCCAGACGCATCCATTCAGGAAGCTGCTTATGAAATCCTTAAAAGTGAAAGAATGGATGACATGGAATGTGTCAAAGTGGATTATAAAGAATTTGAAGAAATGACGATCCAGCACTCTAAGGATTTATTGCAGGAGGGGGAACTTCGTGCGACTTCTGAGATTGGAAGAAATGAATTGGCATTAAATAGCCTGAGCAGGGCAGAAGTTGAAAGAGGTGTCCTGTATCATGCACAGGCAGTATTAGAAGATATGGGAATGGAACAAGAGGTAGAGCTGCTTGCTGCAAGGGTGTATGGTTCCAGAAGCAGACAAGACCTTTACCGGGAAGATTCTGACCTTGATGTAGTGCTTTCTTATCGTGGCAATATCCGTGAAGACAGTTTCTTCAATGAATTAAATGCTCATGGTATAGCAATGGCAGGTATTAAGGTGGACATCAATCCTATCGCAGAAGAAAGAATCACTCTGGCAGAATATATGAAGGAAGCAGATGCTTACCTTGATCAGCAGGAGATTAAAAAACTCGCTTCGGACCTGGATAATTTTAGTTATGACGTTGATACCTATGAGTATAACGATACGGTTGAAAATAGAGAAGAACAGGTGGAGAAACTCACGGAGGATATTTTGAATAAGAAAACAGAAGCTATCAAGGACTGGCTGCTTGAGGTATCCGAGGAATCCGATATAGACAGCGATGTGATAACTGCCCGTTCTTTACTTTCCCGTTTGGAAGATACAGAGCGACTTTCTATCTTTGACAAACAGCCAGAACAGGAACAGCCAGAAGCTACGATCAGTTTTTATGTCGCAGAGTGCATGGAGTTTCCGGTCATGGGAGAATACCATAATAATCTTACTCTGGAAGAAGCGATTAAGATTTATGAAAGTATTCCGGCAGAACGACTGCATGGAGGCAAAGGGATTGGATTTGACCTGCAGGATGGGGATGAAGATTATTCCGGAGAATACGAACTGATGAGTTGGGATAGAGTAGACAGGGAACTGATAGATATGATTCCGCATTACAAGGAAAGCCCATTAGTACAGAAAGCAATCAATGATATGGAAAAATATCTGAATGAGAAACATGGAAAAGTGCAGGAAGCAGAACAGACTGTGGAAATGAAACAGGAAGTTTCGGAAACACCAGTCAAGGAAAAATCCATATCAGTGGAACCGAACCAGGCACAAAAGAGAGAGTCTGCAAAGGGTGAAAAAGGGGAACTGAAAAAATCTGTGCTGCAGTCGTTAAAAGAGTTCCAGGCAAGAGCAAAAGCACAGGAGCAGAAAGAAATGGCAACTGAAAAATCCAAAGCACATAAGAAGGGGGATGTAGAATTATGATGGATCTGGCAATGAACTTTGATACAGATGAATGTTTAGTAACTGCAATGTTTGATAAAGGCAACAGAAATGACACGATGGTGGCAATCGACCATATCATTCCATTTCTGAAAGGGGATGCGGATATGATCGGGCTTGTCTGCAATACCATAAGAAAGCTGTTCTGCATGAGCGATGAAGGCTATGAGATTTTTCTTATGGACTTGGAAGATTATAAAGCGGAATTGGAAGAGGAGGACGAGGAATGAGTACAAGTCAGTGTGCAGTATATCAGGTAAAAGAAACACCAGAGTATCGTGATGTTCGTTTCCGTTCTTATGAAAAGCTGAGAAGCGAAGGAAAGAGCGTCAGCATTGAGAACTATCAGCAGGTGTACATTGGAAGAATCCAGCCGGGGGAAACTCCGGCGTATATAAAAATACGCCTGCAGAAACAGCGACCCAAGAACTTCAAAGGTCATTCCATCGGATGCAGCGATGTTCTGGTAATTACGGATGAGGGAAAAACCACAGCTTACTATATTAATAAAGACGGATTCATTATCGTTCCAGAATTCCTCACAATCAAAAGTTCCTCTGATACCAGACTTTCTATTGATACAACCGGATATGAAATCGAAGGAAAGAAAGGGACATGGCTTGCTCAGGATTATATTTTGATGA
>ERZ773107.1599-NODE-1599-length-19554-cov-30.681214_pt1 | contig 19554 bp, 17 predicted proteins | sample MGYA00580571_ERZ773107 | MGnify/ENA primary metagenome ERZ773107 (study PRJEB29015, sample SAMEA2737843) | human gut metagenome | biome: human gut; feature: human-associated habitat; material: faeces | place: China | collected 2012 ... | reverse complement strand
AGTACTTTGCTCATATTATCCTCCTATGTACAACTCCTCCACCTATAGAATAATATAACAAATATTTCTAGGTCTTTCAACGCATTATATCCGGGCGGTCTGTTATCACTGCATCTACGCCCAGTCTGCACATACGTCTCATCCAGTGTGGATCATTCACAGTCCACACATATACCGGTATGTGCTTGCGCTTCATTCTCTTCACAAATTTCTTCGTGCAGAGAAGATAATTCGGCGATATAAAATCCGCTTTACACCGTCTCATTCTTCTCTCAGGAAAATACTCATTCAATCTGACACCGAGCTTAGCCTTTTTCTTACCGACGAGCAGTCCGGTCTTTATCCTCGGGTCTATGGCCTTCACATTGTACGACACTTTGTCCTTGAAGGATTTTATCGAGAACTCACCGTATCCAAATCTCCCCTTGACAAGATCTATGACACGCCTCTCGTATCCGCTCTCCTTTAATTCTATATCAAGACATATCTTTCCGCTGCATAGTTCCAGGACTTCGTCAAGCGTAGGCACTCTGTAGCCTTCTTTTGATGCAATATCGTTGATCCTGTTGTATGTCATATCTCCTATCTTTCTGCCGTCTATAGTTCCATCATGAAATACTATGAGTATATTATCACTGGTTTTCCTCACATCGAACTCCGCCATATCCGCCTTCAGATCTATAGCTATCTGAAACGCTTCAAGTGTATTCTCATGAGGCGCAAGGGCACTCGCTCCTCTGTGTGCTATCACCATAGTCTCTCTATTCATGCAAATATACATCTCCATTCTGATCAATATTTAAATCATATATATCATCTATCGGTATCTCGGTTCTGTCTTCCATAACTATCTTTTTCCCATATACGTCAACATTGCGTATATATCCCGACACATGTTCGTATCTTCCACCAGCTTTTCTGTCATCCTTTACAAAATACTCTATACTCACACATTTTTTGTCTGCATTATGCATTATATTCAACAGTTTCTGATCAAGAACCATTTTCTGACTCTCATCCAGCTCCAACTTCTCATCGGTGAGCCTTGCAGTCTCCGCTATGGCTGCTCCATGTCCTGTGAGTGCGGCAAACGGGGCAAACTGTGCTGCTCTGTCATGGATAGACATGTGCGGATGAACAGAGGACACGTGATGTGGAAGCTGTATTATGTCATCGTAATTATCTTCCATAAGCCCCTCCTAAGCCTTGTGACCGCCTATCTGTCCGTTCCTCTCTATCGTCGTACCGCCCTCCTCAAGATTCATTCCCTTAAGGACTGCATTTTTGCCAAATTTCTTCTTGAGCTCTATCATCGCTTTCTGCATGCTCTGCTCCCGCTTCATATCCTGCTGCTTTTTCTCCGTCTCTGCTGCCCCGTCTCCAAAATCATCAAACAGACTGAGCTGCCTTGCTGACTGTTTCTCATGTGCCGCAGTATTCGATATGATATTGTTCGCCGTGACATATATCCTTCTGACATACAATAAAGGATCTACGATCTCTTCAAACAATCCGGTCACCGCATCCATGATGACCTGTGTAGATGATGTATACTCTCCAAGATTCACCGTTCCATGGGCACTTTTCGGTATCTTTCTCCCATACATATCTGTCTGTATCTCTCCGGAAAATTTCGCTCCCGCAGCGTTCTTTTTGAGATTATCTATATCATACCCCACTGTTATGACCATCTGATCTGTCTTGACATTCTTATCCACAAGATCCAGCACGAGCAGATCCGTCATCTCACGGATAATAAGTCTGGCTTTTTCATATTCGTATGGGCATGACAACACCTGTCCTGAACCTATGCTGTTCCTCTCCGGCTTGTAAGCCTTGATATCTGCAATGGTACAAGGCTCCCAGCCCCATGCATGATCTATGAGCAGCTCTGCATTTATACCAAATAATCTGTACAGCAGATCTTCGTTGTAATACTCATCGTCATGTCCCAGTGAGCATCTGGCGATATCACCCATTGTATAAAGTCCATGACTCTCAAGTTTTCTCGCATATCCTTTTCCCACTCTCCAGAAATCTGTGAGCGGTCTGTGATTCCACAGCTTCTGTCTGTACGACATTTCATCAAGACTTGCTATCCTGACTCCATCCTTATCCGGGGCTATATGCTTTGCCTCAACATCCATCGCTATCTTACACAGGTAGAGGTTCGTTCCTATCCCTGCTGTTGCTGTTATACCGGTCTGTGCAAGCACATCCTGTATGATCGTCATGGCAAGATCGTGCGGACTCATCTTATATATCCCAAGATAATCCGTCACATCCATGAACACCTCATCTATGGAATACACATGCATATCCTCTGGTGCTACATACTTCAGATAGATGTTATATATATCCGTACTGTACTTCATGTAATATGCCATACGTGGCGGAGCGGCTATATACGAAACCGCAAATTCATTATGCTCCGCAAGCTCATTGGAATCGCAGCTCTCCCCGGAAAAGTTTCCACCGGGTGAAAGTGTTCTCCTGCTGGCATTGACCTCCTTAAGCCTCTGCACCACCTCGAACAGTCTGGCTCTTCCAGGTATACCATAGCTCTTCAGCGACGGGGAAACAGCAAGACATATGGTCTTCTCTGTTCTCGACGCATCTGCCACTACCAGATTGGTGGTCAGTGGATCAAGTCCGCGCTCAACACATTCAACCGATGCAAAGAAGGATTTCAGATCTATCGCAATATACGTTCTATCTTTCTTATCCCTATCCACAGCCAATCCCCCTGTCACTTCTTGCTCAGTCTTAATCTTCTCTTTCTGATGCTTATGTGCCTTGGGTCACATACTATACAGCAGCCGTCTCAGCAGCCTTCCCGCCGGCCCGTGTATGCCCCAGCACTTTCCTCGATACGAGTATGTATGCGATTATCATCGCCGTACCTGTTATTATCCATGAAACTATATACACGTTCAAAAGCATGCCAAAAGAATGATATCGCGCAAACACCGTATATATCCATATGATCCTGAACACTACTGAACCCACAACTGTTATAATAGCCGGCAGCATGGACCTACCAAGGCCTCTGAGTGCCGCAGCTGTCATCTCATATGTTCCTGTCATCGCCTCAAGGAGCATGACATGCTTCATTCTTATAAGTGCATACTTTATAACCTCTGTATCTGTTGTATAAAATCTCACAAGAAAATCCCCTGAAAGCATCATGACACTGCTGAACACAGCCGTCATAAGCATGCCCTCTAACATGGCAATCCTGAGAGCTTTTCTGCATCTCTCCTTCTCACCTGCACCATAATTCTGGCTCACAAATGTCACTGCTGCCTGTGCGTATGCGGATATGACAAAATATGCAAAATATTCAAAATTAAGACCCGTGGATGAGCCTGCCACAGCATCAGGACCAAAGCTGTTGATTCCGCCCTGTATCAGCACATTTGACAATGAGAAAACTGCCGTCTGTATCGCTGATGGAGCTCCTATCCTGAGTATCTTTCCCAGGCACACTTTATCTATTCGTATATTCTTTATATCGAGTCTGAGTGGACCTTCCTCATGCATCAATATATACATGACTATTCCCGTACTGACAACATTTGATATGACCGTTGCCATGCCGACGCCTGCCACTCCAAGTTTACACACACACACGAAGAACAGGTTGAGTACAACATTGAGTACACCTGAAACTATCAGGCAGTAAAGCGGACGCCTTGTATCACCTATAGCTCTGAGCACAGCCGCTCCAAAATTATAAAGTATGATAAACGGCATTCCCACAAAGTATATCCTCAAATAAAGTACAGCCTGATCCAGCACCCTCTCAGGGGTATCTATGGCCTCAAGAATCGGTCTTGCCACAAACATTCCCGCAACAAGCATAACTATTCCGCATATAAGGGCAAACTTCACGCTGGTATGCACACACCTGCTTATGGAATCTTTTTTATTCTGGCCTATATAATGGGCCACAAGAACATTCACACCCACTGAAAGCCCCACGAACACATTCACAAACAGGGCAACAACCGCCGCATTGCTTCCAACGGCCGCCAGGGCATCACTTCCTGCAAATCTTCCTGCCACAGCTACATCTGCCGAATTGAAAAGCTGCTGCAGTATACTGCTGGCGGCAAGTGGCATGGCAAATATAAGCATCTTAAGCGCCAGTGAACCATTTAACATATCCATCTCGTGCGATTTTTTTCTATAATCGGTGTTCTTTTCTGTATTCGTTTCTTTGCCTTTTTCTTTGCCTTTTTCTATGCTTTTTTCTATGCTTCTTTCTTTACTCTTTTCTGCGCTCATTCTGATGTCAGTCTCTTTTTCGTCATTGTGCTTCATTCTGATGTCCGTCTCTTTTCCGTCATTGTGTTTCATCCTGATATGATCTCCGTTTTCTTATCTAGTGGGCACCCTCATACTTCTGAAGATAGTTGAAAAGTGCTCCTATGAGATTGGAATCGTTGCCAAATTTGCACAGTCCAACCTGCATCTCATTATAGATCACTGAAAATTTTGCAAGCTTATCCACGTACTTCTTCACGCCCTGTATGAACCTCGGTTCCGCACTGATTCCACCTCCAAGGAGTATGATGTCCGGTGCAAGAATGACATGTATATTCATGCAGTGCTTCGCGATGTTCAGATACCAGTCCTCAAGCACATCTATGACCGCCTTATCACCGGCAGTCTCCCACTCATATATCATCTCACCTGACACTTCATCTTCCCTCATGCCCTTGACTGCTGCCACCTCTCTTCTGAGTGAGCTTACCGATGCCTGCATCGTCCAGGTGACATTGTCCGGAAGTTTTACATGTTTCTTTGTATTCTTGAGATTCGCCTCAAGCGGTACAAGTTTGTCTATATTATCCCTGTTCACATCCTCAAACAGGTACGACATCTCACCGGCAACCATACCTCTGCCGTGGAGTATCTTTCTGTCTATGACTATTCCTCCACCGACACCTGTGCCAAATACCAATACAACTGCGCTGCTATAGTCCTTTGCATTTCCCTGCCATATCTCCGACAATGCTGCACATTTGCCGTCGTTCTCAAGCGCTACCTTAAGTCCATCGCATCTCTCGCTTACAAGCTCGCCTATATGTGCTTTGTCAAGGTAAGGCAAGGCTCCGCCGGCATAACATATCCCGTTGTCCACGTCCACCTGTCCAGGAAGTGATATAGCTATTCCTTGTATATCATATCTTTCCTTATATCCATCATATATCGACTGAAGTGCATCAAGGAATGCATCCAGCCCCTGTTGTATGTTCTCCAGTCCATTCCCAAATCTTCCAGGTGTAGGGAATTTATTCTTCTCCATTATCTCAGCATCTCTGTCCATCACACAATGCTTTATAAATGTTCCGCCTACGTCTATCACAAGGTACATAACTTCTCCTCCATACCGAATATGTTTTATTACTATATATTTTTCAAGTTAAAAAATAGCAGTCTCAAATGTATATACAGTATATATTATACTATATCGAACATACATTCGGAAACTACTATTTTTATGTTAGCATATTTTTTTGTTATCAACAACTACTTTTGTAGCGCAACTTTTTGTTATATATAACAGGGACGTTCCTTTTGTAACGAGGAGCGTCCCCGATTACTACTTTTCTTTAGGCAGGATAATGTTAAGCAGAATTGCAACCATTGCCGCAGGAACAATTCCTGAGCCTCCAAAAACAAGCTGAAGCAGCTGAGGGGCATTTGCTAGAATACCAGGATTGGCTCCCATTCCATAGCCCACGCCCAGTGCTACCGAAACTATGGACAGGTTGCGTGCGCTTAATGGTTCCTTTGTTATGAGCTGAATACCACTGATAACTATCGAAGAAAACATCATAACTGCAGCTCCACCAAGCACTGACTGAGGCATGATTGATACCAGTGCTGCAAGTTTAGGGCAAAGACCACATAATATCAGGAATATCGCTCCTGTTGCAAGCGCAAATCTGTTGACGACCTTAGTCATGGCTACAAGTCCCACATTCTGGCTGAACGATGTATTTGGAAGGACTCCAAACACCGCTGCAAGAGATGAACCCAGACCGTCACACATCACACCACCTGAAAGTTCCTTATCTGTGGCTTCCCTTCCAAGGCCACCTTCCATAACACCTGATATATCACCGACAGTTTCCACCGCTGTTACAATAAACATTATGAGCACCGGAAGGATTGCTCGCACATCAAACACCGGTTTTACAGGCATGAGCTGTGGAATCGCAAACCAGGAAGCATCTTTCACCTTGTCCCAGTTCAGCACCCAGGCTTTTGTATATTCCACACCATCAGCAGTTATACCTGTTCTCGGAAGAACAAGTCCCATTATGATCGCTGCGATATAACCTGCGATTATTCCAAAAAGAATAGATGACGAACTTAAAAATCCTTTTGTCCAGTGCTTAAAGAAAAGGATGACCACAAGGACAAATAATGCGAGCAGAAGGTTCTCCATGGAGCCAAAGTCTGCAGCATTATTTCCACCTCCAAATGAATTTATTCCCACCGATATAAGGCTGAGTCCAATGGATAAAACCACTGTACCTGTTACAACAGCCGGGAAAAACCTGCGCAGAGGTTTCAGGAAAAAACCAAGCACAGTCTCAAATAAGCCACCGATAATGGATGCGCCCATAATCGCACCATACGCAAGCACTCCACCGCCCATGGTTGCCGCCACGCTGTTGAATACTCCTATAAAACCTGAAGATGTACCCATAATGATCGGCACCTTTCCTCCAACAGGTCCTATTGAGAAAAGCTGTATCAGGGTGACAACTCCCGCGATGAGCATTGCGTTCTGAAGCAGTGAAAGCTGAAGATCAGCAAATTCACCACCGACCAGTCCGCATGCTCCTGTGATAATCAATAATGGTGTCAAATTTCCGACAAACATTGCAAGGACATGCTGAAGTCCAAGAGGTATCGCCTGGGAAAGAGGCATCCTTCCATCAAGCTGGAATGCTGTTTCTGAAAGTTTAAACTTATTTTTCATCTGTTGTTTTCTCCTGTATATTTTTTTCATATTACAGATTCTGTTATTCTGCTTATGTTATCTCCAATCACTCTTCCGGCATGGACATAAGAATCTTCTCCGGTGTAATCGGCAGTTCTCTGTGCCATACACCTGTCGCCCTGTATATGGCATGTGCAATAGCAGGTGCCGGAGTGTTGATAACTATTTCCCCTATCGATTTGGCTCCAAAAGGACCTGTAGGCTCATAGCTGTTTTCAAATTCCACTCTCAAATGTCCCATATCCAGACGGGTTGGTATCTTGTATTGCATGAAACTCGACTCTATCGGGCATCCCTTCGCATTGTAGGTGATGTTCTCAAACAGAGTGTGTCCGATTCCCTGAACTATGCCTCCCTCCGCCTGAACACGTGCCAGTGCCGGATTTATGGCTATGCCACAATCCACGACTGCAGCATAATCCAATATCTTCACTTCTCCTGTATATCTGTCAAGTTCTATCTCAACCATTCCGACCATATATGGAGGAGGCGAAACCGGAGATGAATGAGAGACTGTAGCTACAGCGGCAATATCATTTGCGACCTGATCCTTAACACTTATATCAGCCAAGGAAACGCTTTGATCTGTTCCTGTCCGATATGCCCTGCCATTTTCGAAATACATTTCATCCTGTTCACATCCAAGCATTCCTGCTGCAATTGCGCACAGCTTCTTCTTCAATTTATCACAGGCAAGCTCCACAGCCTTTCCTGTTACATACGTAGTGGATGAAGCATATGAGCCGGAATCATACGGTGAAGCATCTGTGTCTGCTCCAAATACCGCCACGTCATCAACCGAGCAGTCCATGCACTCCGCAACCATCTGTGCAAGGATAGTATCACATCCGGTTCCCATATCTGCAGCACCGATTATCAGGTTAAATGTACCATCATCCGCAAGCTTGACCGTTGCAGATCCCACATCCACATTCGATATACAAGAACCCTGCATGGCCATTGCTACTCCTGCAGCCCTGACTTTTCCGTTTCCCATGTCCCTGACAGGGTATTTATCATCCCAGTTAAATATCTCCTTGCATCTGGCCATACATCTGTCAAGAGCACACGCATTTGCAGTTTCACCATAATACGCAGGCATCTTCATTCCCTCGCGCAGCATATTCTGCTCACGGATCACGGTCGGATCTATCCCCAGTTTCTCCGCAAGTTCATTCACCGCAGACTCAAGTGCGAAGATTCCCTGTGTAGCCCCATAGCCTCTGTATGCACCAGCCGCCATAGTGTTCGTATATACAACATCATATCCAAACCTATATGCCTCAAGACCTCCCGTATATAATGGAATTGACTTATGCCCGCTAAGTCCGACTGTTGTAGGTCCATGCTCCCCATACGCTCCTGTGTTGGACAGCGTATACAGATCAAGTCCCCTTATATGTCCATCGCGGTCTGCTCCCAGACGAACACTCACCTCCATCTCATGGCGCGGTGAACCTGCGATCTGACTTTCCTGTCTCGTAAATATGATCTTGGCCGCACGTCCTGTCTTCATGGTCACAAATGCAGGATACACCTCACTTACCGCTGTCTGCTTTGCTCCAAATCCGCCTCCTATACGTGGTTTTTCCACTCTGATCCTGCTCTTTGGAATGCCAAGCGCTCTTGACAGAATACGACGTACATGAAACACGATCTGTGTAGAAGAAATTACATGAAGCCTTCCATAACGGTCAAGGTGTGTATACGTTCGAAAAGTCTCCATCATAGCCTGGTTAAAGGCTCTCATATGATATCTGTTCTCCAGTACCTCATCACAGTCAGCTATAACAGCATCAACATCGCCATCACCGCCTATATCGCTTGCTATCAGGTTGCGTTTCGGATCGCCTCCTACCTGAACCGGTGGGAACCAGTCGTCCTCAGGATGAACCAATATATCATTATCCTTTGCCTTGCGGAAATCCAGAACAGGCTCTAAGATTTTATATTTTACCTTTATGAGTTTCATAGCCTTGATTGCTGACTTTTCATCCTCAGCTGCTATGATTGCAACCACATCGCCCACACACCTCACATGGCGATCCATAATGAGTCTGTCATACGGTGACGGCTCAGGATATGTCTGTCCTGCTATTGCAAACCGGCTATTTGGCACATCCTGCCATGTGTAAATATCTACTATTCCGGGTATTTTTTTTGCTATGGAGACATTTATATCCTCCACAATAGCATTCGCATGTGGACTGCGAAGCAGTTTCACAACAAGTGCATCACCGGGAGTGATATCATCCACATATACCGGTTTGCCAAGAAGTAACTGCATAGAATCTTTTTTTCTAACGGATTTATTAACTACATTATATTTTTTATGTTCCATGAGTTCACCCCTTTACTGTCTGTCATCTGCAGGAATTCTACTGTCTAAGTAATTTCGGATTCCTCTCAGTTGTCCCTCATATCCGGAACATCTGCACAGATTCCCGGCAAGATATGCCCTGATCTCATCATCCGATGGATCAGGATTTTCTCTGAGAAGAGCTATTGTATTCATCACAAAACCCGGGTTGCAGAAACCACATTGATCAGCACCCTGATCAGCAATGAATCCGGCAAATTCTGCCGCCTCATCCTGAAGGCCCTCAAGGGTCTGCACCTCGTGTCCATCTGCCCTGGCAGCAAGCATCGAACAGGAAAGGACAGGAGTCTGATCCATAAGCACTGTACACAGGCCGCAATTTGACGTCTCACAGCCGCGTTTCACACTATAACAGCCATGATCGCGCAGAAAATCTATAAGGAGCATATCAGGAGCTATATTTCCCGAGACAAATTTCCCATTTAATTTAACTTTTATTTCCACTGCTGCTCCTCCTCAATTTTTTTCAATAATCTCTGTCCAAGCACACGTATCAGACGGCTTCTGTATTCTGCACCAGCACGATGATTGCTTCCAACCGGAACATTGTCAGAAACCCAACTGGCAAATGCTTTCTCTGTATCATCTGAAAGTCCCCCTGTGAGCAAGCCTTCTTCATCCAGAACAAGCATCGCCCTTCCAGGCCTTGCTCCCACAGCCAGACGGTATTCTCCATCCACGCATGATGCTGAACAGGCAATGACAGGAAAATCTGTTCTCTGATTGCGGACTGATGCATAAGCAAAAACCCCAGGAGTTTTCCTGATGATCAGATGTACAATCACGTCCCTGTCCTGCTTCATGTTGACAAATTCCCTGAGAGGAATCATACCACCATGATAAAGTTCCACAAATGCATCCATAGCTAAAAAAACTGTCAGGATGTCTGAAAAGCCGAAACGACCCCATATGCTTCCGCCAATCGTTGCGAGATTTCGAAACTGAACTCCCACAATATCCTTCACAGCTTCACATACTGCACCATGTGTATATTTATTTAACCCGTCATGCAGCTCTATCTGACGGAGTGATGTCATTGCACCAATAATGAATTCGTCTTCTTTTTCTTCAATCTTATCAAGTCCCAGATCACACATATCTATGGCTGTCTGTATCAGGCGATCCTGCATTTTTGTCCAGAGCATGCCTCCGATAATACAGCTTCCCTTTTTCTGATTCAGTTCATATGCCTCATCAATACTTTGTGCGCGTACATAATTCTGTATTGTTACCATAAAAGCTCCTTTTAACATATAAACACAATTTTTCAAAATATATTATATTAAAACAGCTTGTCTTTGAAAAGATGCTTTGTTACAATACCGTTGTATTATTTCAAGAATAACGAAAGGAACATTGAATTCATGAAAACAACTTTTAAAAAGCAACTATCTATCATACTTATCTGTACTATGCTGGCAGTACTTACAGCCTGTGGTACAGACAGTGCTACAACAACACAGAGTACTACGGAAAGCACCACAGCTGCTTCAGTATCCGAATCAGCTTCCAGTGAAGAAGTATCTGAAGAATTATCTTCTGAAGAGTCTTCCACTGAAGCAGATGCTGAACAGACTGTCTACCCTGTAACAGTTACTGACCAGGCCGGCCGTGAAGTTACAATTGAAAAAGAGCCATCTTCTATCGTGAGCGGCTACTATATTTCTTCAAGCCTTCTGATCGCTCTTGGTCTCAAGGATAAGGTTGTCGGTATTGAGGCAAAAGCAGACAAGCGCCCTATTTATAAGCTTGCTGCACCGGAAATGACAGAGCTGCCGAATGTTGGAACTGCCAAAGAGTTCAACCTTGAGACATGTGCTACTCTTTCACCTGATCTGGTTATTCTGCCAATGAAGCTGAAGGATGCAGCCCAGAGCCTGACAGACCTCGGTATCACAGTACTGCTCGTCAATCCTGAAAGTCAGGATCTTCTGACAGAAATGATCAACACCATAGCTACGGCAACTAACACCAACTCAGAAGCTGCAAAGCTGCTCGCATATATAGATTCTCAGAAGGATATGCTTACTTCAGCTCTGTCTGGCGTAGAACCTGAAAGTGTATACCTTGCCGGCAACTCATCATTCCTGTCTACTGCCGGTCCTTCTATGTATCAGTCAAGCATCATAGAACTTGCCGGTGGAAAAAATGCAGCTGATTCTATCACAGACACCTACTGGGCCGAGATAAGCTATGAGCAGCTTCTTGCATGGGATCCTTCTTATATAATAATCGCATCGGATGCCGAATATACAGTAGATGACGTAATGAACGATCCAAACCTTGCAGAATGCACTGCTGTAAAAAACAGCCACGTATATGCTATTCCTGGAGACGTGGAAGCACTGGATAGCCCGGTACCTGCAGGAATCCTGGCATCTGTATGGCTTGCAGGGATCCTTCATCCTGATCAGGTATCAGCTGACACATATACAACTGAAATGACAAATTATTATGAAACATTCTATGGAATCAACAACTAATAACAAGCGTAAAAATAAAAACAAAGCAACAATAACTATTATACTGGGAGCTGTCATTCTGGCAGCTCTCAGTATATTTTCTTTTTTTGTCGGAAGATATCCTCTTACACTGAATGGATTGCTGCAAGGCGATGACATGCAGTGGCGTGTATTTCTCACGCTTCGCGCAAGCCGCGGAATCATCGGCTGTATAGGGGGATTTGTTCTCGGCATAGCAGGATTTGTATATCAGACTGTCTTTAAGAACCCATTGGCTTCTCCAGACATCATAGGTGTATCCTCAGGTGCAAGCGCAGGTGCCGCATTTGGCATTCTGTTTTTGTCCGGAACAATGTCTGTAACCATATCTGCTTTTGCCGGAGCCATATGCTGTGTGATACTGGTTCTGCTTCTGTCATCGCTGACATATGAACGTGATGGAAAAAGCATAGTACTGGCAGGCATAGCAGTACACAGTCTTGCCCAGACCGCTCTTGTGTGTCTGAAGCTGACTGCCGACCCTGAAAAACAATTAGCATCAATTGAATACTGGATCATGGGAAGTCTTAATGGCATAAGCATATATTCCATTGGTTCAAATGTAATACTGTGCGCTGTCTGCCTGCTGATAATGTTCCTATTGTACAGACAGATCTTAATGCTCTCCCTTGATGACGCAGAGGGCAAAATGCTTGGCGTGAATGTTAACCAGATACGAATGCTGGTTCTTTTGATCGCAACCCTGGCAACTTCAAGTGTGATCAGCATGACAGGACTTATCAGCTTTATCTCTCTGCTTGCTCCGCACGGAGCCAGAATGCTGCTCAAAAATAACCGCTTATCAACTATGCTTCTGAGTGGTCTTATAGGTGGATGCCTTCTCACTTTCGGTGATATACTTGCCCGCAGTGTATGTTCCACAGAACTACCGGTCAGTATATTCACAAGTATCATAGGAGCACCATTTCTTATCTATCTATGCATAAGGAGGAAACCTGTAAAATGAGTATATTAAACATATGTGACCTGTCAGCCGGCTACCACCACAGCAGCCGCACAAGCACCACAGATATGCAAAATGTGATAAATAATATCAGCTTTTCTGCAGAAAAAGGTACAATTGTTGGTATACTTGGCGAGAATGGCTGTGGCAAAACAACCCTTATCAAAGCAATCGCCAATTTGATTCCGCATAGTGGCTGCTGCGAGTTAGATAATCTCCAGCTGGAACATATACCTCACAAAAAACTAGCACAGCTATGTGGATATATCCCTCAAAAAAGCGGCATATCCATAGACATATCTCTCTTAGATGTTGTCATGATGGGATTTAACCCAGAGCTTAAGCTGCTTCAGCCCCCTACTGAGGCCATGAAGGAAAAAGCTTATAAAGTTCTTGCAATGGTCGGACTTGATTCACGGATAAACGATAATTTTCAGACATTGAGCGAGGGGCAAAAACAGCTTGCCCTGCTGGCACGTACATTTGTGGCCAAACGGAAGCTTTTACTCCTGGACGAACCGGAAAGTGCACTGGACTTCAGACTGCGCTACCAGATCATGAAACTTCTGTGCAGCTATGTTGAACAAAACCGCGCGGTGTCTCTGGTAACGCTTCACGATTCATCACTTGCATTAAATTACTGCAACACTCTTCTGGTTTTATCTGAATCCAAGCTGATCGGTGAAATATATCCCGATAAAACACCCATTGAGGAAATGGAAATGCTTCTGTCCAAAGTTTATGGTACAATCAGTATCAGAGAACTTTGCAACCGTCAGGGAAAGCGCCAGCTTGTCATGATGAAGGAGGATGATATGCATTGAGAGCTGCTATTAAAATAACATTTTTTGATGATAATGATGAGAAATTCTTTGGTGAAGGCCCATACCGCCTTCTTTTGGCTATAGAAAAAACCGGTTCTCTCCGCTCCGCATCCCAGTCCATGGGACTTGCCTACAGCAAAGCATTCCGCATGATAAAAAATGCTGAAGAAGCGCTGGGATTTTCACTTACAAGCCGCCAAGCAGGCGGCAGATCAGGTGGCGGAAGCACGATAACACCAGAGGGAAAGGAATGGCTGAAAAAATATGAACAATACAGAGAAGCCTGTATTCAGGCCGGAAGCCAATTGTATATGGAGATCTTTTCTGACTAGTCAAAAGAAACATATCGTTATTACCGGTGACAGGAAAAGTGGCAAATCAACACTTCTCTCTTCACTTTTCGACAGACAAATGCCTGGAATTACATCATGGGCCGTCCCAAAAGAAGGCGTGTACATGAAAAATAACTCTAGCGGTGAAGTTGTACGTATCGGCAGATTCTGCTCTGATGCCACAGGTTGCGAGAACCTCATGCAACCCATTAAAGATGCCTTTAACAGCACATGTATTGCTTTTTTAGAAAGCCTAGCAGACACAACAGCACCATGGATTACTGTAGACGAAATTGGATATCTTGAAAACACATCATACGATTATCAAAGAGCTTTCGAAAGGCTCATGAATAAAAAGCGGATCATTATGGTTGTTCGAAAACAGGATCTCTCATTTCTGAACCGGCTGTGCAGCCATAAAGATGTGTTCCTTGTTGACCTTGACAGACCATTTGGCAATTCCGGATGTATCATCATGGCTTCAGGGCAAGGAAAACGCTTTGGCAGCAATAAGCTCATGGCTGAATATCACGGACAGCCGCTCATAAAGTGGATACTTGATATAACAAAAGATTTGTTTGCCAGGCGACTTGTTGTCACCATACACCAGGATATTGAAAAGCTTTGCACAGAATATAGTATACCGGTAATCCTTCACTCCTCACCATATCGGAATGATATGATCCGTCTTGGTCTGGATACAATTGGTTCCTATATTGACCGCTGTGCTTTTATTCCTTCCGATCAGCCACTCATAAAGACGGAATCTATAGCATCACTATTATTATGTGCCCAAAATGAGCCATCATATATATGGAGAACGTGTTATGACAAAACACCAGGGGCACCTGTGATATTTCCAAAAGAATATTTTAATGAGCTTATGTCTCTCCCACAGGGAAAAGGCGGGAATGTCGTTGTCCACGGTCACGAATCTCAGGTGAGGCAGCTACCCGTCACCAACAAAACTGAATTGATGGACATTGACACACCAGCAGATATGGCGCGGCTGTAGGGACGTTCCTTCTGTCACCAAGAGTGTCCCCCTGTCTTATTCGTTACAGGGGGACACTCTTGGTGACAGAAGGAACGTCCCCGATTTCCCCGATTTCCGGTCAATTTCATCTAAAGTGTCCATTAGCGGATCCGGCATATTGAATCCTTATTTTTCTTGTGATAACTTTTCCCACAGCGTATCAGAACATCAGGAGGAGTAAATTATGCCAAGAAAATATTATCCATTAACACCTTCACAAAAGATACATTTCAAACCAATTATTGAATTTGGCACTCAGCAAGTCGCAAATATAAGCATTTGTATGACTCTGCAGGCGCCGCTAGATTTCGGTCTGCTGAAAAAATGCATACAGCTGGAGTACGAAAGATACGAATGCCTGCGAATCCGTTTTACAAAAGTTGACCCAAATGGAGAGGTACGGCAATATGTTGTTTCTCACGATGACAGAGATATTGATTACGAAAACCTTTCATGGCTTTCCGGTGATGACGCTTACCACCGCATGGAAGAATGGTCCAGAATTCCGTTTGACGGGGACAATATTCCAATGAATGTGATAAAAATGATCTCGCTTCCGGGTGGCTACAATGGGCTGTACATCAAGATCGATCACAGACTCATGGATTCATGTGGAGCTATCGTCATGGTGAATGACATCATGGAACTGTACTGTCATTACAAATTTGGCACGCCTTATCCCGAGGACATGGCAAGTTTCACTGACATGGTCGAACGTGATCTAAAAAAAAGCACAGACGAAAAACGTGTCTCAAAAGACCGCATGTACTGGCAAAATGTGCTGGAGGAAAATGGAGAACCTATTTACTCCGATATACAGGGACAACGGATACTTCAGGAAAGCAGGCGCCTTCACAATGACAAGTCACTCCGCGCTGCAGATCAGGAAATTAACAACCTGTCTGTCGCTACAAAGAACTATCATCTAGATGCTGAGCCAACCCAGAATCTTCTAGATTTTTGTATGAACAATCACATATCCATGACCAACCTCATTCTCATGGGAATACGAACTTATCTCTCCAAGGCAAATGGCGGACAGACTGACATTTCCATAAGGAATTATGTTTCAAGACGTTCCACACATGCCGAGTGGGTATCAGGTGGCTCTCGCGCAATGGCATACCCTTGCAGAACCATCATTGATCCAGACACAGAGTTTCTGGATGCAGTTTTCATGATTCAGGATGTTCAGAATCATGTATACCGACACTGCAATTATGACCCGGAACTTTTGTCTGACCAGATGAAAGAAATGTTCCACACTCCTCCACACACTACTTATGAGAGCGTGGGGCTTACTTACCAGCCTCTTCCTATCAGGCTTAAAAATCCGCATCTCAAAGACATTTCCGTAAGGAGTATGTGGATTCCAAATGGTACATCAAAACAAAAGATCTATCTCACCGTCATGCACAGTGCAAATGATCTGGGTCTGAATTTCTATTTCAGATACCAGACCGCAAGTCTCTCCGAACAGGACATTGAACTGTTCTACTACTACCTTATGAAGATAATCTTCAAAGGCATTGCCGAGCCAGAAATGACTGTGGGCGAAATCATCGAATGCATCTAACTATTTTTTGGGGGCGGAGGTTCCTGACCCCCTTCGTGGGGACGGAGGTGCCTGACCCCATTTGATTAATTCAAGAAGGAGATTTTTAATATGAATAACAATATAACATTTTTAAACATTGTTGCCGAATACTGCAATACACCAGCTGATGAGATCACTAATGATATGCGATTCATAGAGGATTTGGGATTTAGCTCCCTTGATTTCATGACTTTTCTCGGAGACCTTGAAGATACATTTGACGTGGAAATCGATGAAGATGAGATCATCAATATTCACACTATAGAAGACGCCATCAAGTACCTTGACAACCTGACAAGCTCTTCTGCATCGGTTTAACATTAAAAATCTGGGACGACGGAGTATGTCCAATTTTGCCTCACATAAAAGAAATGGAGATATGATATATGGAAGAAAATATTCTGGAAATTGTTGAAAAAAGCTGTCGGATATATAGAGATGTAATAGCTGTTAAATATCTGTCTCACAGAGAGATTGTTGAAAAGAGCTACGGAGATATGTGGGATGACATTCGCAAAACTGCTGTCATTTTACGAAATAATGGACTCTGCGGAACACATATTGCACTGGTGGGAAGCAGCTCTTATGAATGGATCTGCGCCTACATGGCTATACTTTTCACGGGAAATACTGCTGTACCGCTGGATGCAAACCTGTCAGTTTCAGAATTACATGAACTTCTGAATCGGTCAGGATCAATTGCATTATTCTGCGGAGCATCCAGAAAGGATGTGATAACAGAACTGACAGACGATTGTCCCGAAATGAATATTGTATTCACCATGGAAAAGAAAGTAGATATAGAGCATCTGGAGGGTGCAGATTCAAATCCACAATTAGCAATTTTGTCATTTGAACAGCTCCGCAACGAAATTACCATACCGGATGACTTTGCATTTGCCGATCAGGATAAGGATAAAATGTGTACGCTTATGTATACCTCTGGAACAACGGGCAAAAGCAAAGGCGTCATGCTGTCTCAATTCAATCTCGCACAAAATGTTGAAAATGTATATGTAAATCTGGAACCTGGTGTAACTATTCTGAGCGTTCTTCCTATACATCACGCCTTCTGCCTGACAATGGAATGGATGAAGGGCATTTCACTGGGCGCCACTATCTGCATCAATGACTCGTTGCTCCACATGCTGAAAAACATGAAACGGTTCCAGCCCGTTGGCATGCTGATGGTTCCTCTCATGGTAGAAACCATTTACAAAAAACTCAAAGACGTCAACCCTCTCCTTCCTAAAAAGCTGGTTGCAAAGGAAGCATTTGGCGGTAAACTGGAATATATATTCTGCGGAGGGGCATACCTGGATCCTGTGTATGTTACCGAATTCAAAAAATACGGAATAGACATACTCCAGGGATACGGCATGACTGAATGTTCCCCTGTAATTTGCTCCAACAATCACAGATACAACAGACCCGGATCCGTTGGCAAACTCCTGGACAACTGTGCTGTTCGTTTTGTCGATGAGGAAATTCAGGTAAAAGGCACAAGCGTCATGTCCGGATACTACGACATGCCAAACGAGACCGCAGAAGCTTTTCAAGACGGCTGGCTCTGCACCGGAGATCTTGGTTATCTCGACTCCGATGGTTTCATGTATATAACCGGAAGGAAAAAGAACCTCATCATTCTGGCAAATGGTGAAAACATATCCCCTGAGGAACTGGAAGGAAAGCTTTCTATAGAGCCCCTTATTTCAGAAATAGTCATTACCGGCGACGGCAACCATCTCACTGCTCACATATATCCAGATCAGGATTTTGTAGATAAGAAACATATGGATGCAGCCAGGACTTCTGAAAAATTGCAAAAAATTATTGATACTTTCAACAAAAACCAGCCAACATACAAAAGGATCTCTGCACTGGATATAAGAAAAGAGCCGTTTGAAAAGAGTTCGACAAAAAAGATCAAAAGAAATCTCGTATAACAATAGACTCACACGCATTATTGTTGTAACATTGCTGTATTAGATAATGACAAAACTGCAGCACCAAGCCAGGCAGCAGATAAAGGAGACAGCCATGATCAACTCAACCGATCCCCGATATGACAGAACTGAAAGTGACCTTCTAGATGCATTCAAGATACTTGCAGGTCAAAAGGCTCTGAACAAAATAAGCGTGTCCGAGATAACCAAACTCACAGGTGTGACCAGAAGCACATTTTACAACCACTATGAAGACATGCCTGCTTTCATCAATGCCATGGAAGACCGCATCATCGATGAAATATTTCAGATCATGAATAGCTTCAAACCAGAAGGCAATCTTGAGATCTGCCACCAGTTCTTCAGGTCTCTATGCGAATACATGAAAGCAAATAAATTTCTCATGATCATCATTGCCACACCTGAGGCTTATGATTTCGTGGAAAAGGCACTGACAATGTTCCATAGATACGTGCGATTAATTCTGGAAAAATCCAGCAAGACCGGCCTGGCCCAGGAGAAATACTCATACGCCGTAGCATACGCAATAGGCGGCGTGGTTGGTATCCTGCACAAGTTTGCGGTGGATAACTGTCAGGAAAGCAGCGACAAGGTGTCTGCTTTCCTGACAGAAGCGTTTCTGGATGGTATGAGACCGTATTTGGGGGTGTAGGCACATCTCTTCATCTAGTGGTGTTAGGGACGTTTCTTTTGTCACAAAGAGTGTCACCTGTATCGAAGAGTGTCCCCCTGTCATAAGGAACTCACCTGTCTTAATCGTGACACGGGGACACTCCTCGTTACAAAAGGAACGTCCCCTCTATTACAATAAAACAAAGAGCTGCGCTTCTTTAATGAAACGCAGCTCTTATGCTTATATTTTTATTATAAAGACGAAATGCACTGTGAATATGCCCCAATATTTAGTCAACAACACATTCCACAACAGC
>ERZ773107.1596-NODE-1596-length-19580-cov-3.740589_pt1 | contig 19580 bp, 14 predicted proteins | sample MGYA00580571_ERZ773107 | MGnify/ENA primary metagenome ERZ773107 (study PRJEB29015, sample SAMEA2737843) | human gut metagenome | biome: human gut; feature: human-associated habitat; material: faeces | place: China | collected 2012 ... | reverse complement strand
TACACCGCAAGACGCGCAGACGTTGAAGAAGAAGGCGTAATGTGGGTACACGGTACTGATATAGGAATTGCGGAAAGTAAAGACAACGGTAATTCATGGGAATATATAGGCATATGCAAAGGCCTTGAATACGGCGAAGGCAAAAATACATATTGGGCACCGGAGGTTATACGTTTCGGCGAGCTTTATCATATGTATGTAAGCTATGTTCCGGGCATTCCTGCCGACTGGAATCACCCGCGTTACATTCTTCACTACACATCAAAAAATTTGATTGATTGGAATTTTGAAAGCAAGCTTAACCTTTCATCAGAAAAAATTATTGACGCTTGTGTATTCAGACTACCGAACGGTATTTTCAGAATGTGGTACAAGGACGAACGAAACGGCTCTCATACATATTTTGCCGACAGCAAGGACTTATATAATTGGGAAGTTAAAGGCTGTGCCGCCGATGATGTTCCGCACGAAGGTGCTAATGTATTTGAATTTGGCGGTAAGTATTGGCTTATAACCGACTGTTGGAGCGGTTTGGACGTCTATTATTCGGACAACCTTACAACTTGGACAAAGCAAAGCAGTCGTATTCTTGACGTAGGCGGTACAAGAGAAGATGACGGAGTTATCGCAAATCACGCCGATGTATATGTAACAGATCATAACGCATATATTTTCTACTTCACTCACCCCGACAGACAAAAAAATATGCTTGAAAATAATATCGGAAACGAACGCAGAACGTCAATTCAAGTTGCCGAACTTGAAGTTAAAGACGGTGTTTTGGTATGTGACAGAAATAAGGATATATCGGTTAAACTCAGATAAAATAAAAGGCAGACGAAACGTCTGCCTTTTATTTTGCCGTAACTATATTTATACTGTTTCCGTCACTTGTCATTACAATATCGCCGCTTTCATCAGTGCGATACACTTCCACACCCGCGTCACTTAGTTTACTTAAAGTTTCTTCATTAGGGTGACCGTATGAATTGCCTTTTTCTCCGCTTATCACGGCATACTGCGGCATAACTTCACGCAAAAACGGATATGACGTTGATGTTCTTGAACCGTGATGACCGACTTTAAGCACCGTTGATTTTAAATCTGCACCGCTGTTTAATATTTCTTCTTCCTCGTCGCTTTCGGCGTCACCCGTAAATAAGAATGACGTATTTCCGTATGTGATTTTTAATACTATTGACGTACTGTTTAAATCCTTGCCGTTTTCGTCAACAGGTCCTAAAAATTCAACCGTACTGCTGCCAAGCTGAATTTCGTCACCGACATTCGGGTGCTTGATTTCAACATTTTGTTCTTCCGCTTTTTTCTTGAAATTTTTATATGCCTTTGTATTCGCCTCTGTTTTCGGTGCATATATGTTGTCCGCTTTTGTTACCGACAACGCACCCGACAAACCGCCGACATGGTCCTCATGAGCATGAGAACACACAACATAATTAAGCTCCGTAACATCTTCTTTCTTTAAATATGCCGCTACCAAATTACTGTCCGCAACATTTCCGCCGTCTATCATCATCGTTTCGCCGTCACATTCTATAAGCGCCGAATCGGCTTGTCCTACATCTATAAAATGCACCTCAAAATTTGAATTTTCGGGTATATCCGACGGGTTTACATTACTTCCCGATATTCCTAATGACATAACAAATGCCATTAACATATTTAAAATCTTGCTCATCTTCTACTCTCCCTTCATATATAAAATTATTATAACTTATAATTGACTTAATCTGCAAGTATTTTGTTGATTATTTTGATGTTTAATGTTAAAATATCTGTATAGTATAAATTTGAAAGGATATTGTATATGTTAAATGCTGTGTTTTTTCCGTTTTCGGAAATGTATATAAATCACGTTAAATCATCAGAAAAATATGATATGAAGATACAGCACTACCATGACGCATATGAAATATATTTGCAGGCGGACGGTGAGAGATACTTGTTCCTTGACGATATTTGTTACACGTTAAAGCAAGGCGATTTGGTAATTTTAAAGCCGTTTGACATTCACTATATGGAAAGCCGCGACATTGATTTTTACGAAAGATATGTTTTGAATTTCAGCAGTGATATGCTGAGCGGAATTTTGACAAAAACAGAAACCGACATTCTTTTCGATAACATCAAGTCGTGCGTATTCCATCTTAATGATGAGCAATTTACTCTTATTCTCGATTACTTCAAAAAAATTGACGCATTTTCAAACAGAATAGGTTTGCTTTCCGAAAAACTTGCGTTAAGCAGTGTTTTTCAGCTTGTTTCTGTAATTAAAGACCTTTCAAAAAATGCCGAAATTATCACAAGTCAAAATACTACGCCCGAAATAGTTACTGCGATTGACTATATAAACAATCACTATAAAGAGGACATAAACCTTGACATTATAACCGAAGTTGTGCATATCAGCAAATATCATTTTTCACGACTTTTCCACAAGGCAACGGGTGCAACGTTTCTGCAATATTTATACAATGTGCGTCTCGTAAACGTCCACTCACTGCTTGCCGAAACAAATTTAAACTTAAACGAAATCGCTATTCGTACAGGCTTTTCGTCAAGTGCGCATTTATCAAGAATTTTCAAGCAAGTGTACAATGTTTCACCGCAAAAATTCAGACGTATGTTAAAAGAGAAATCAAAAAAGCAGTGATTAACACTGCTTTTTATTATTGCTGAAGTTGTTTTTTGAATATTGTTCTGAAAATCAATCTTGCAAGCGGTCCTGCAAAAAATATTTGCCAGCACAATGCCATTGGGAAATTCATAGCTGTTGTTTGCAACCATACCGCAACAATTTCTTTGCCCGGATTTTTAAACAACAATGTTGCGATCATACTCATTGTCGGACACATAATACATACAATCATTGACGAAATCGCAAGCGTGATAAAGAACGGATTATCCACGCCCGGTCTTATAAATCTGAATGCAAGCTTTGTCGCAAGTTTTTCGACTGCGAAAAACTCAAGTATGAATGCGGCAGGCCACATTATAACCATTTCGTGAAATGCAAGCAAGAACACCTCATTGCTCATCTGTCCCTTGTTCAGGCTGATATTATAGCATATCATTGCGTACACCATAATAAAAGCCATAATCAGTGTGAAAATAATGTTTTGAAATTTTGTCTTTGGCATAAATTTTTACCCCTTTTCTTAAATTTACGCAAAAAAACAACACATCCGTGTTGTTCGTTATCATCGTTAAGCACAATGTGTCGTTTCCAATTATATACCAAAGCATTATTAAATTGCGAGAGTTATTTTAACATAACAAGTCTGTGTTGTCAATACCTTTCTCTGAAAATACTCAAAAATCACATCTTGCGATGTGATTTTTGGAGCTGTAGACATTCTTAATTACTTACCCATTCTCCGACCGATTCATTTGTTACAACATTTACGTTTCCGGAGAAATCGGACGTATAAAGCTTACCGCTTTTTTTATCCACAAAGTAAATTTTATCATTTTCAACATCGAATTTTTTTACTGCTTTATTATAGATACACGTCAAGTCACTTGCGTCAAGACTGCCTATATAAAGTCCGTTATACGAAGTTATAAGTCTGCCGTCCGCAGTCTTCACATCGTCTGCATAACAAACATAATTATTGTCACTGCCGTCAAGATTTACGCGGTAAACCTCCTCGCGGAAAGGGTTTTTATAATAAATCGTATCTCCCCACTGTGCAATAAGTTCAATATTTATCCATGACGCGTCGCCCTTTACGACCAAATGTTGATCTGTTCCGTCTATGTTCATACAATAAATATCTTTTCCGTTGTCTTGATTTACAAACAGAATTTTATCTGTCGATGTTTGATTGTTACAAATAAGCGAATTAATTTGATTTAAAGTCTTAACTTCACTTCCGTCACGGCTAATTCTCATCAAATTGCCGTACCAAACACCGTTTTCGACAAACAGATAATCTCCGTAATAAAAACAGTTAAACGGATACAGCTTAACATCACTGTCACCCATACTTAATTTCACAAGTGACGTTCCGTCAAGAGTAATTCCGTACATTGTATTGTCATTATCCAAGTTGAAATATATGTAATCCTTGTACTTTTTAGGGTATCTGACCGGATTATCGGTAAGTCGTTCAACGTCGCCGCTGTCAATATTCATACGATAAAGAACACCGCTCTTTTTTCCGCCGTCCGATTCCTGATAATATATCCACCCATCATCAACGGCAATTTTATTGACCGTTTTATTGATAAGTTCCTCTTCACCCGATATGTCATTTGCTCGGTAAAGGTGTCTGTCATTTTTAGACAAATAGTAAACATTATTGTCATACATCTCAAGTTCACAGACGCTGTTATCAGATAATTTCTGTCTGTTTGCACTGTTTTTGTCTACTGAATATAGCTTTTGATAGTCAGAATCGGATGCATAGTATACCGTACCGCTTTCGTTTATACGGCTGTCTATAACAACTCTGTTGTTTTCACCGTCCCAACCGACAGTTGCGCCTAAAGTTTCGGAAACCGCTCTTACGGGAACATATGTTCTGTCATCAATTATTTTAGCAGGTACGTCAAGCTGAATTTGGTCAACCCAAATTGCCGAACCGTCTGAATTATATACTCCCGTACTCATAATTTGATTATCAACAGGCACGCATATAAATTCGCCGTTTCTTTCAGCCCAAACCGTTCTGCCGTTATTGTCCCACGACACATTTGCACCAAAGGCCTCAAATATCGCTCTCATCGGTACAAGCACACGTTCGTCAATATTCTTCGGATTAACGTCACATTCCAATTTTTCGCCGTCAATATATACTTCTATAACGTCATTAGCAAAAGCATTTACGCACGGCAACATAATTATTCCGCTTATCAAAAGTGCAATCAGTTTTTTCAAGATAATCGCTCCTTTATTACAGCATAAATATCATCATTTATATCTTCGACACTTCTTATTTTTCCGTTTTCAACACATGAAATATGTTTCCAGCCGAAACGTTTTGATACGTATACTGCATTATCATAGCTTTTTTGAAGATAAGATATATCACTCTCGTGTATATCCTTTTTATCTCCGCCGTTTGACTTGTTAGCCCTGTCTTTCATTAATTCTATGCCGTACTTTGGCGGCATATCAAGAAATATCGTAACGTTCGGACGCGGAAGTCCGTAAACATTGTATTCAAGGTCGTCAAGCCACGTTAAAAACTTGTCTTTTTCTTCTTGATTTTCGATTTTGCTTGCTTGATGTATAAGATTTGATGACACATATCTGTCCGCTAAAATCAATGTGCCGTTTTCGTAATCCTTTCCCCAATCGGTTTTATACGTTGCAAATCTGTCAGCCGCAAAAAACGTTGATGTGGCATACGCATTCACATCTGAAGGCTTGTCCCCGAATTCACCGTTTAGGTACATCTTTACAAGTGTTGACGACGGGTTGTCATACGCCGGAAAAGACACCGACTTTATTTTTAATTCGTCATTTTCAAGACGTTTTTTTAAAAGTTCCGTCTGTGTTTGCTTTCCGCTTGCGTCAACACCGTCAATCGCTATAAGTATCCCCATAATTTCTCCTAAAATCAGTCTTGTTTGTATTTTTTTCCTTTTGCAATTACCGTTGCCGCAAATTTAGGCAATTCCATCATTCTTCCTATACGCCAAGGTTCTTTGCAAAGTCTGTAAAACCATTCCATACCTGTTTTACAGAATATTTCAGGTGCGCGTTCAACTTTTCCGGCAAATACGTCAAGACTTCCGCCAATGCCCATCGCAACGCGTACTTTAAGTGCATCTCTGTTTCTTTCAATCCACTGTTCCTGCTTAGGTGCGCCTAAGCATACAAAAACAATATCCGCACCGGAATTATTGATTTCCTCAACAATTTCAGCCTCTTCTTCAGGCTTGAAATATCCGTTTCTTGTACCGACAATATTAAGGTCGGTGTATTCTTCCAAAAGCTTTTTCTTTGCCTCTTCCGCAACACCCGGCTTACCTCCGAAAAGGAACAGCTTGTGGTTTGTGTAGTTCATTTTTTGCAAAACCTGTCTTGCAATGTCATATCCTGCCGCACGTTCGCTTATAGGCTTTTTCAAAATCTTTGACGCGTGCACAACGCCTATGCCGTCGGCAGTAAGCAAGTCAGCATTATTAAGAAGTTTACAAAATTTTTCGTCTTTGTATGCAAGCATAATTATTTCCGAATTAGGCGTGTATACCGCATGAAACTTATCTTCGTCCAAAAAACGCATAATGCAGTCAGTAGCCTGTGAAATGTTCACCATGTCAACGTGAACACCAAGTATGTTTACTTTATCCATGTTCTTCTCCTTGCTTTGAATATCTTTTACGGGCGACCAATGATCGCCCCTACAATTTTTCATATTTGCCACCACTCCGTCACTTCGTGACACCTCTCCTCAAGGAGAGGCTTTTCGGCTCCCATTGAGGGGAGCTGTCGGCTTTGCCGTCTGTGGGGTGGTTTTTTTGCGACCTATGATCGCTACTACGAGCATCCTCATTTGCCACCACTCCGTCACTTCGTGACATCTCTCCTAAAGGAGAGGCTTTTCGGCTACACTTGAGGGGAGCTGTCGTTCTCGTTGACTGTGGGGCGGCTTTTTCGGGTGACCAATGATCGCCACTACGAATAACTATTATCTTTTCTCTATTCTCTCTTATCTGTTATCTATTTTTGTATACTCCTTACTGTGTACCATCGACTTATATGCCGGTCTGATAATTCTGCCGCAGCCGATAACTTCTTCAAGTCTATGTGCGCACCAGCCGACAATTCTTGAAATAGCGAAAAGCGGTGTATACATTTCGGTAGGTATGCCAAGCATTTTATAAACAAAGCCAGAATACATATCAACGTTCGCACACATAACCTTATGATTGTTTTTAACTTCCGCAAATACACCCGGTGTAAGACGTTCAACACTGCAATACAGTTTAAATTCCTTTTCAAATTCAGGGTGATTTGAAACAAGCTGACCTGCTTTTTCTTTAAGCAAAATACATCTTGGGTCACTGTATGTATAAATAGCGTGTCCCATACCGTATATAAGTCCCGAACCGTCAAAAGCCTCTTTACGAAGAATTTTTGCAAGGAAGGCCTTAACCTCCTCATCATCTTCCCAGTGCTTAACGTTTGCCTTGATTTCTTCCATCATACCCATAACTTTTGCGTTTGCACCACCGTGCTTAGGACCTTTAAGTGAGCCGATAGCCGCCGCAATAGCAGAATATGTATCAGTATCCGATGAAGAAACAACTCTTGTCGTAAATGCCGAGTTGTTACCGCCGCCGTGTTCAGCGTGTATCATAAGCAATACATCAAGCATTTCCGCTTCTTCACGAGTATATTTATTATCGGGTCTTATCATATAAAGCAGATTCTCAGCTGTTGACAATCTTGGCTGCGGTGTGTGAAGATACAGACTTTTTCCGTCATGATAATGGCTCTTTGCCTGATAGCCGTATGCCGCCATTACAGGAAGTCTTGCAATCAATTCTATTGACTGACGCAAGATATTACCCGTTGAAATATCATCCGGATTTGAGTCATACGAATAAGACGCAAGTACGGAACGGGCAATTTTATTCATTATATTCTTACTAGGAGCTTTCAAAATCATATCTTCCGCAAAGCCTTCCGGCAATACACGAAGATTTCCGATAAGTCTTGAAAAATCGTCCAAAGTCTTTTTATCCGGAAGATGTCCGAATAACAGCAGATATGCTACTTCTTCAAAACCAAATCTCTTCTCTTTTTCACAGTTTTTAACTATATCTGTAAGGTCATAACCACGGTATCTCAAATGACCTTCCATAGGAATTTTTTCACCGTCATCAATATAGTAACCCAAAACCGCACCGACAGAAGTAAGCCCTGCCATTACACCTGTACCGTCATCGTTTCTCAAACCTCTTTTAACGCTGTACTGCTTAAAAAGTTCCTTTGAAAACGGCTGATACACATCTGATGCCTCTTCTTGAAATCTCTCTTGTAATCTCTTTTTATCCTCTTCCTTTAACATATCTCCACTTCCCTTCCGCTCCGCTATATCAGAGCTTGAAATTTATATCAGACTTATTTGATTGTCCTCTCCCCTTAAAATTCCTCCGGCTGCCGGAATATTTTTCGGTCTGTAATGCTCAATGTCCTCAACTGTGCATTGTTCTTTGTCTACAACCTTAACAACCTTTGCGTCTTTTTTACGCAACGTTATTACCTGTATACCCTGTGTACTCTTTGTCGCTTTAAGCGGAATCTTTTCCGTATTAACCAATAACACTCTGTTATTATCCGACATCAGAACAACATCTTTATCTTCATCAAGAAGTCTTATATCACATATCGGCGACTTATTTCCGTATGCACCGATAAGTTTTTTACGGTTTGTCTTAGTTTCATAATTTGAAAGCGCAACTTTCGCCATTTTACCGTTTTCAAACGTAAACAGCATTTCGCCCTTATAATCCGTTGTTACAACAGTATACACTATTTTTTCATCTTCTTCAAGTCCAAGTATTCCCGGCAGGTACTCGCCCATAGTGCTTACCTTTGCATCTGCAAGGTCATATGTTTTCATTTTATATGCAACGCACTTATTTGAGAAGAATATAAGTTCGGATTTATTTGTCGATTCCATTGTCTGAACAATTTCATCTGTTTCCTTTAATTTATGCTCCGTTGTGCTTGAACGTAGTGATACGGCTGAAATCTTCTTAATATAATTATCTCTTGTTACGAAAATTGTAAGCGGATAATCGTCTATATTTTCCGTTTCGTTATACTCCGTTATTTCCTCACCGCTGATTAAAGTCGTCTTTCTTTCCTGACCGTATTTCTTTGCGATTTTCTTTAACTGGTCTGCGATAATATTCTTAACCTCGTTATCGTCACCCAAAATACGGTTCAGTTCTTCAAGTTCCTCCATAAGTTTTTCAATCTCTGCGGTTCTGTTTATGATATATTCCTTGTTCAAACTGCGAAGTTTGATTTCCGCAATATACTCTGCTTGAACTTCGTCAATGTCAAAACCCTCCATAAGATTAGGAACAACATCGGTATCTTTTTCCGTATGACGAATTATTGCAATCGCTTTGTCAATATCAAGCAAAATCTTTTTAAGACCTGTTAAAAGGTGAAGTTTTTCGCTTTTTTTATCAATATCATATTTAATACCGTTTTTAACACAGTTCATTCTGAACAGTATCCACTGCTGTAAAATCTGCTTAACGCCCAGAACCATAGGTCTTGCATTAATCAAGATATTGAAGTTACAGCTAAAACTGTCCTCAAGCGGTGTCAGCTTATAAAGCTTTGTCATAAGCATATCGGGATCAACGCCTCGTTTTAAATCAAGTGCGATTTGAAAACCGTCAAGACCTGTTTCGTCACGTGCGTCTGAAATTTCTTTCAGTTTGTTCGCTTTTACAAGCTCCATAATCTTGCCGATTATCGCTTCGACTGTTGTTGTATAAGGAATTTCGTTGATTTCGATACAGTTATTTGCCTTGTCGTAAGTATATTTTGCACGAAGTTTAAAACTTCCGCGGCCTGTTTCGTAAATCTTACGCATTTCGCTTTCAGAGTAAATAAGGTCCGCTCCCATTGAAAAGTCAGGTGCAGGCATATATTTAATCACGTCCGCATTTTCGTTTTTCATACAAGCGATAGTTGCGTCACAAACTTCTTTAAGATTGAATGAACAAATATTACTTGCCATACCTACGGCAATACCTTGATTTGGATTTATAAGAATATTCGGAAACGCAACCGGCAAAAGTGTTGGTTCTTTCATTTCACCGTCATAACTGTCTATAAACTCAACCGTATTCTTATTAATATCCTTAAACAGTTCCGCACATATCGGATCAAGTCTTACCTCCGTATATCTTGACGCCGCATATGCCATATCTCTCGAATACTGCTTACCGAAGTTACCCTGCGACTCGACAAGCGGGTGCAAAAGTGCCTCGTTACCGCGTGTCAAACGTACCATTGTTTCATATATGGCACTGTCACCGTGAGGGTTTAATTTCATTGTCTGTCCGACTACGTTAGCCGATTTTGTAAGTTTTCCTCCCAAAAGTCCCATTGTATACATTGTGTACAAAAGCTTTCTGTGAGCAGGCTTAAGTCCGTCTATTTCGGGAATTGCTCTCGATACGATAACGCTCATCGCATAGGGCATATAGTTCTGCTCAAGTGTTTCGGTAATGGGCTGTTCGTCTATCGGAGCATATATAATCTCTTTTTCTTCTACTTTCTTTTTCTTCCTTGCCATAAAATTCTCCTATCCTTTATGATAAGTCAAGCATTTCCATATATTTTCCGCCATTGTCGGCAATGTATTCTTTTCTGTCCGTAATATTATCGCCAAGCAATACGTCAAACATTCTCGATGTGCTTTCCGCATTTTCCGGCGTTACTCTTATAAGTCGTCTTGTTGACGGGTGCATTGTCGTAAGACTCATCATATCAGGCTCGTTTTCACCAAGACCTTTTGAACGTTTAATATCGTATTCGTCACGTTCTTTCGACAATCCGTCCTCTGTAAATTTCTTTAATATTTCTTCCTTTTCGCCGTCTGTATACGCAAAATGTTTTTCACCCTTACGCTTTGTCTTTGTAATCGTTATTTCGTAAAGCGGTGATTCGGCAATATACACCTTGCCTTTTTCGATAAGTGTAGGCATAAGGCGGTATATCATTGTAAGAACAAGCGTTCTGATTTGGAAACCGTCAACGTCGGCATCTGTACAGATGATAACCTTGTCCCAACGCAAATTGTCAAGATTAAAACTTTCAATATTTTTATTATGAGCAGACTTAATCTCCACACCGCAGCCAAGCACTTTTACAAGGTCGGTTATAATATCGCTCTTAAAAATTCTCGGATAATCGGCTTTCAGACAATTCAGTATCTTACCTCTAATCGGCATAATCGCCTGAAACATCGGGTCACGCGCCAATTTACACGAACCTAAAGCCGAGTCGCCCTCCACTATATAAACTTCACGCTGTGAAACGTCCTTACTTCTGCAATCAACGAACTTTTCAACTCTGTTCGTTATATCCATTGTACCCGTAAGTTTCTTTTTTATATCAATTCTTGCCTTTTCGGCATTTTCACGGCTCTTTTTATTGACAAGAACTTGATTTGCGATTTTTTCGGCGTCTGTTTTGTTTTCTATAAAGTAAACTTCAAGCTGTTGACGTAAGAATTCCGTCATTGCGTCTTGAATAAACTTGTTGTTTATCGCTTTTTTTGTTTGGTTTTCGTAACTTGTCTGAGTTGAGAATGAGTTTATAACAAGTGCCAAACAGTCCGCTACGTCCGCAAATGTTATTTTTGAATCGTTTTTATTATATTTGTCATTCTGTTTCAAATATCTGTCAATCGCATATACGAATGCGTTTCTTACCGCCTTATCGGGTGAACCGCCGTGTTCAAGGTAACTTGAATTGTGATAATATTCAAGCATATTGACTTTGTTTGAGAAACAGAATGCAACTTGCATTTTCATTCTGTAATCCTCTTTGTCCGCCCTGTCACGTCCCTCACGTTCCATTTCCCACGTTTCAACAGTTGTAAAGCTGTCATCGCCGACAGTTTCTTTAACATAGTCAACAATACCGTTCTCGTAATAATACTCGAACATTTCCATACCTGTTTCGGTTTCGTTGTAAAGAACGAATTTCAAGCCTGCATTAACCATAGCCTGCTTGTTTAAAACGTCTTGGAAAAATTCAATCGGTATATTTATATCGGTAAAAACTTCTGTGTCAGGTTTCCATTTTTGTACCGTTCCCGTCTGAACGCTTCTTGTTTCAGACTTTTGAAGTCCTCCGACGTTTTCGCCTTTTTCAAAATGCAATGTATACTGCGTTTTGTCACGCACAACGGTTACATCCATATATTCACTGCTGTACTGTGTTGCACACGCGCCAAGACCGTTAAGACCCAAACTGTACTCATACATTCCGCCTTTATTGTTGTCATACTTACCGCCCGCGTACAATTCACAATATACAAGCTCCCAGTTAAATCTGCCCTCGCCCTCGTTATAGTCAAGAGGTATTCCGCGGCCGTGGTCCTTTACTTCTATGGATCTATCCATAAAACGCGTAACTTCTATTAAACTTCCGTAGCCCTCACGAGCTTCATCTATTGAATTTGATAATATTTCAAAAAAAGAATGTTCACAGCCTTCAAGACCGTCTGAACCGAATATTACAGCAGGACGCTTTCTTACTCTGTCCGCACCCTTTAGACTTGTTATGCTGTCATTTCCGTATTCCTGTTTCTTTTTCGGCATAAACTAACCGTCCTTTCGTGTATTTTCGCTTTCAGCTATAAAAATACTATTATATCTTATTAATTATACTACTATATAGGTTGTTTTGTCAAACGCCGTAAGGCAACATTTAGATTAAATGAATGTTACACACTTCTTTATTATTTGTTCAACATTGATAAAACAACCAAATGATTACAGAGAAAATGATACATTGCGTAAAAAAATTATTTTCCTATTGTTTTACGACATTTTTTATGCTAAAATTATACTGTATATACAATGTATATACAGTTTATTAATACATTAATTTTAACGATTTGAGGTTTTAACTATGAATACCGCATATATATATCTTCAGCTGTATAAACTTTTTGACGACGTAACGCCTGTTCCGGTTGACTGCGGTCAGCTTTGTGACAAGGCTTGCTGTAAAGGTGACGACAGCGGAATGTTTCTTTTTCCTGGCGAAAAAGAAGTTTTTAATCTGTTAAATCCCGATTGGGTACGAATTGAAAAGACAGACTTCACATATGATTATAACGGAAAAACATATACCACGCCTATAGCTATGTGTCAAGGTTATTGTGACAGATATCAACGTCCGTTAGCCTGTCGGATTTTTCCGCTTACACCGTATCTTGACAAAAACGGTCATATGGATATTATCGTTGACCCACGTGCAAAAGGCGTCTGTCCTATGGCTAAAGGTTTTTACCTTGAAGATTTTGACGCGGTTTTCATTAAAAATATTAAAAAGGCATTTTCTTTACTTATGAAAAACAAGCAATTTAAAGCCTTTATGGTTGAATATTCAAAATACTTAGATGAATTTAAGCGTTTTTATAAATAATTAAACATTATTCAGAAAGGATATAATTTTAATGCAGGAAAATAACAATGAGAACGAGAAAACTCCAAACGAAAATGATGCAAACGAAGTAATGCAAAATTCTGAAAATACAGAAACAAATGATACCGAAAAAACAGATGTTACTCCTGTCAGTGAAGAAAACGTTTCCGAAAGCGAATTGACGGAAAATAACGAGTCTGATGTTCCCAATGCAATCAGTGAAGAAGAAATAGCCGATAATTACAGTTTTGACGATGAGGAAGACGATTTTGCAATTTCTTCCGAAGAAAATGACGAAACAGCTCCGTCTGAGCAAGACGACAATGCAGACGACGATACAGAAACAGATATTGAAAAAGAACAGAGAAAAGCTGAACTTACAAAAAAAATCAAAGCAGGATTAAAAAAAGCGGCTGTTCCCGCTTTAATCGCAGTTATCGTACTGATTTGTACTTTCATTGCATTTTTCATATATTCCCTTTCTACTATAGAAGAAGATAAGGTTATGAAAAATGTGTACATAGAGCAGTTGGACGTTGGCGGTCTTACATATGACGAGGCACTTGATTCAATAAACGCAACATATCTTTTACAGAATACTGCAATCACATTGACTTCAAACGGTCAGACATACGAAATAAACGGCTCAGACATCGGACTTACAGCAGTTGCGGAAGATACCGCAAAAAAGGCTTTCGATTACTGCAAATCGGACAGCACATTAAAAAATGCATTTGCCGCTATTGAACTTATGTTCAAGCCACACATAATCGTTCCTGCCGTACAAGTCGATACCGAACAGCTTGACGCAAAGCTTAACGAATTCGGTAACATTGCACTTGGCGAAAGAAAACAGCATTACGTTGAATTTAACGACGACGGTACACTTACAATATATTCCGGTAAGACAGGTTATAATTTAGACCCATCAACCGCCGAGCAAGAAGTTATTACCGCTCTTAGCAATGAAATTTTTAATAACATCGCGGTAACATTCACTTCTGCCCCACCGGACGAAATGACTGTTGAATCACTTGACGCACTTGTATACAAAGACCCGACAGACGCAAGATACGAAGTCAACGGAAATGATGTAAACATAGTTGCAGGCGATACGGGACGTTACATAAATAAAGATGAGGCTGCAGCAATTATAGGAAATGTATACGAAGGCTGTGAACCTGTCACATTGCCGTTCTACGTTTCATATCCGACCGTTGACGAAAACACATTAAGAGAAAAATTATTTTCGGCAACATTGAGCAGTTATTCAACATCATACGGCGGTTCGACCGCAAACAGATGTGCCAATGTTGCAAGAGCGGCAAGCCTTATAAACGGCAAAGTCATCGCACCCGGTGATGTATTTTCATTCAACGACACAGTCGGTCACCGCACAATCGAAAACGGTTTCTCTACCGCAAAAGAATACGTTGACGGCAAGAGCGTTGACGGTATCGGCGGCGGTACCTGTCAAGTCAGCAGTACTCTTTATTCGGCGGTACTGTATGCCGACCTTTCGATTGTTGAACGTCTTAACCATATGATGACCGTAGGTTATATTCCGCTCGGTCAGGACGCAACCGTTTCGGACGGCGGAGTTGATTTTAAATTTAAAAACAACACCGACTATCCTATTAAAGTTTCGGCTTACACAAGCGGTGCGACAATCACTGTAAGCATTATCGGTACTGATTGGGAACCTCACAGAGAAGTTAAAATTTCAAGCACTTCTTCAACTTCCGGCAAAAATACGGTTGTTCATTCAACAAGATATGTATATGCCAACGGTGAGCTTATCTCAACCGATACGCTTAATACAAGTACATATATGCCTCATGAGCCATAATGCAAATTGCATAAATGAAAATAATATAAAACTTAATATTTTTTCATTTTACCCCTTGCAAACATTTTTAAATTATGGTATTATAATATTAATCTTACAGCAAAGACGTTGTATAACAGAGCAAAAACTCTGTTATATTACGTCTTTTTTTGTATAATAAAAACATTATACAAAAATAAAATATTTAAAGAACGGAGAATTGATATGTTTAACTCAGATTTGACAAAGCACCTCGCAGAGCTTTCAAAGCTTGAATTTACAGATGAAGAGCTTGAACAAATGACGGCTGATATGACAAATATCATAGCTGTCATGGATAAAGTATGTGAATTTGATACATCAAAGCCTGCCTATGCGCTTGATGCGGTTGACTATAAAGATTTAAGGGCGGACGAACATCGAAATTCGTACCCTACCGAAGAAATTGTTAAGAATGCGAAGAATGTTAAAAATAACAGTTTCGTAGTTCCTAAAGTAGTTTAACAGTCAAGAGAAAGGATTTGATTAACGTGGCTTTAAAAAAACTGAGAGAAATGCTTGACAGTAAGGAGATCAGTGCGGTTGAACTTACCGAGCAATATCTTGACAGAATAGAAAATTCAGATAAAGAAATAAACAGTTATATAACAGTGTGCAAAGAAAACGCACTTGCGGACGCAAAGAAAGCACAGGAAGTTATCGACAGTGGCAACAGCGGTGCATTTACGGGATTGCCTATTTCGGTTAAAGATAACATATGTACACTCGGTGTCAAGACAACCTGTGCGTCACATATGCTTGATGACTTCATTCCTCCGTATAACGCAACGGTAATGGAAAAATTAAAGAAAGACAACATCGTTATGCTCGGCAAAACAAATATGGACGAATTTGCAATGGGCGGTTCATCTCAAACATCATATTTCGGCGGTGTTAAAAACCCTTACGACTTAAATCGTGTTACGGGCGGTTCTTCTGGCGGTGCCGCAGCAAGCGTAAGTGCCGATCTTTGTGCCGCCGCACTCGGTTCGGATACAGGCGGTTCTGTTCGTCAGCCTGCCTCATTCTGCGGTGTTACAGGTCTTAAACCGACATACGGCACCGTTTCAAGATGGGGACTTATCGCATTCGCATCTTCACTTGACCAAATCGGTGTTATTGCAAAGTCTGCCGAAGACACAGGCTATATGCTTGAGGGCATTTACGGCTATGATGAAAATGACGCCACATCAAGCAAAAAATCAGAGGGCAACTATAATTCACTTATCGGAAGTGATGTAAGCAAATTAAAAATCGGTGTACCGAAAGAATTTTTCGGTGACGGTCTAAATGACGAAGTTAAAACGACTGTTTTAAACGCCGTTGAATATTACAAAAAACTTGGCTGTGAAATAGTTGATGTTTCACTTCCGAGTCTTGAATATGCTGTTTCGGCTTACTACCTAATTTCATCAGCCGAGGCGGCAAGCAACCTTTCACGTTTTGACGGTATCAAATACGGTCTTAGAAGCGGTCTTGGTGAAGACTTTAACGACCTTATTAAAAATTCACGCCGTGAGGGATTCGGTCAAGAGGTTAAAAGAAGAATTATGCTTGGCAACTACGCACTATGTTCGGGTTACTATGACGCATATTATAAAAACGCAACGCGTATAAGAACACAAATAAGAAACGAATATGCCGATATATTCAGCAAGTGCGATGTTATGCTTACACCGACCGCACCGACTACGGCTTATAAAATCGGTGAACAGGAAAACGATCCCGTTAAAATGTATCTTGCCGATATTTATACAGTAACCGTAAACATTGCAGGACTTCCCGCAATTTCTACCACCTGCGGTTACGATTCAAAAGGTTTGCCTATCGGTATGAGCCTTATCGGAAAAGCATTTGACGAAAAGACAATAATAGCAATATGCGACAGATTTGAAAAAGACTTTGAAAGAAAGGAGATTGTACTATGAGATACCAACCCGTAATAGGACTTGAAATTCACGCGGAATTGTTGACAAATTCAAAAGTATTCTGTACTTGTCAGAATGAATTCGGCGGCAGCGAAAACACTCGTGTATGTCCAAGATGTTCGGGACTTCCGGGTACACTTCCCCTTTTAAATCAAGGCGCGGTAAGGCTTGCCGCAAAGGCAGGTTTTGCACTTGACTGTACCGTAAATAATTACAGTGCATTCGACAGAAAGAATTATTTCTATCCCGACTTGCCTAAAGCATATCAGATAACACAATTTGACCACCCGATCTGTACAGGCGGTTATATAACTGTCACAGGCGGTAAGGACATCAGAATTAACCACATTCACATTGAGGAGGACGCGGGTAAACTTGTGCATGACGATTATGAAGGCATTTCAATGGCTGACTATAACCGTTGCGGTGTACCGCTTATCGAAATCGTAACAGAGCCGGACTTCCGTTCAATCGAAGAAGTTCAAGACTTTGTTGAAAAACTTGCTTTGCGTTTAAAGTATGCAGGCGTGTGTGACGCAAAAATGGAGCAAGGCTCAATGCGTGTTGATGTTAATATTTCAATTATGCCTGTCGGCTCAACCGAATTCGGTACCCGTGCCGAGCTTAAAAATCTGAACTCATTAAAAGCAATCGGTCGTGCGATTGAATATGAAATAAACCGTCAAGCGGAAATTCTTGATAACGGCGGTACTGTTATTCAGGAAACAAGACGTTACAACGACAACCACGGCGATACAAAAGCATTACGTTCAAAAGAGGACGCACACGATTATCGTTACTTCCCTGAACCGGATATTCCTCCGGTATTCCTATCGGACGAAGACATTGAGGAGATAAGAAAGTCAATGCCTGAAATGCCGCAAGACCGTTTTGTACGTTATACAGAAAAGTACGGACTTCCGACAGATGACGCTAACCTTATTATATCAAGCAAGGAATTTTCGGATTTTTACGATGAGTCTGTAAAAATAAATCCGGACTACAAACAAATTTCTAATCTGATGCTTGTTGAACTTAACAGAAACCTTAATGATTCCGAAAAGACTATTTCAGATGTAACATTCTCCCCTGCAGATTTGGCAGAACTTGTTAAAATGTCAACAGACGGCGTTGTTTCCAAAAATGCCGCCAAGGATATTTTGAAGATTATGTTCAATAACGGCGGTAAGCCTATTGATATTGCCAAAGAAAACGGCTTTATTATGGACAATGACACATCGGGTCTTGAAGAAATTATTGATAAAATTATAGCCGAAAACGCAGACAGTGTTGAAAGCTACAAAAACGGTAATCAAAAGATTTTCGGTTTCCTTATGGGACAAGTGGTACGCACGGCGGGTAAAGGTGCAAACCCTAAACTTGCTAAGGACTTATTGACTGAAAAATTAAAATAAAGGTGGAATTAATATGCAGAAAATAGATGGTTCACAGCTTATAAGCGAAATCACTCTTGACGATTTGCAAAAAGCTGTCGGCGGTTCAATAAGCTTTTGTGCTTGCGTGCATAAGCTTAGAAAAATGAGCGGTTTCTCATTTGTAATACTTCGTACGGGAAGATATATTCTTCAATCCGTTTATTCAAAGGATAAATGTACAGGCGATTTTGACTCACTTTGTGAGGGTGCTTATATCAAAATCACAGGTGACGTAAAAGAAGAAAAACGTGCTAATCACGGCTATGAAATAACTCTTTCTTCGTTTGAAATACTTTCAAAACCCGCAGAGGAATACCCTCTTCACGTTTCAAGCAAAAAGCTTGGCTGTTCAATCGAAACTTCAATGGCACACAGAAGTGTCGCACTTCGTCATCCCGAACAGAGAGCGGTATTTAAAATTGCAGAGGGCGTTGTGTCGGCATTTCGTGAATTTATGTTAAACAATAACTTTACCGAAATACATTCACCAAAAATCGTTGCGGCAGGTGCTGAGGGCGGTGCTAATATATTCAAATTGAAATACTTTGATAAAGACGCATATCTTGCACAAAGTCCGCAGTTCTACAAACAGACTTGCGTAGCATTCTTTGACAGAGTGTTTGAAATTGCTCCTGTTTACAGAGCCGAAAAACACAACTCTACACGTCATTTGAACGAATATATCGGACTTGATTTTGAAATGGGATTTATCAACGATATGCATGATGTTATGGCTATGGAAACGGCTATGCTTAAATATGTTGTTGAGTATTTGCCGAAACATTACAGTGACGAGTTGGAGCTTTTAGGTGCAACATTGCCTGTTATCAATGAAATTCCTTCGGTAACATTCTTTGAGGCACTTGATATTCTCGGCAAGTCACATAATCAATTTGACCTTGATCCTACAGATGAAGTTAAATTGTGCGAATACGCAAAAAAGAATTATGACAGTGAATTTATATTCGTTGAAAAGTTCCCGGGATTAAAACGTCCGTTTTATGCAATGGATTCGGCAGACGACCCTAAACTTGCCGAAAGTTTTGACTTGCTTTTCAGAGGTCTTGAAATCACAACAGGCGGTCAGAGAATTCACGATTATAACGAACTTCTTGAAAAAATGAAACGTTATCATATGGAGGAGGGCGACCTCGGTGCATATACCGATATATTTAAGT
>ERZ773107.1595-NODE-1595-length-19580-cov-12.612343_pt1 | contig 19580 bp, 26 predicted proteins | sample MGYA00580571_ERZ773107 | MGnify/ENA primary metagenome ERZ773107 (study PRJEB29015, sample SAMEA2737843) | human gut metagenome | biome: human gut; feature: human-associated habitat; material: faeces | place: China | collected 2012 ... | reverse complement strand
GTCTGCCGTCGGTGTCAAAGTTCAGCCGGTAGTGGAACTGCATCTTGCCCGCAAGCCGCGTGTGGTCGCCGGGCTTCCAGAAGATGTAGTTCGGGTGTTTTTCCTGCATCTCGGCAATGCTCTCGCCCTGGCTCTCGTTGAAGATGGCCGGGTCTGCCACGCCGGTGATCTGCCTGCCCCGCAGCATGGGGTCGTTCTGCTCTGCCTCCCGGATGCGCCTTGCCTGCTCCACCGGGTCGATGCGCAGGCCTTCGTTCGGCGTGCCGGTGCAGCCGTACAGCTCCTTGATGCGGTAAAGCCGCCCTTCCTCGTCGGCCGCGTACCAGCCCACGGAAAAAGGCTTTGCATAGCCGAAGTCGTACCCGCGCCAGATGCGCCAGTGTGCCGGGATGCGGAACGGCTTGATGACGTGGGTCCACCGCTGGTCCTCGTAGTGGTCCGGGTCGTTGCGCCATTCGGTGAACACCTGGCCGGAAAAGCTGTCCCAGTCGCCGTAGAGCAGCGCCTGCTTTTCCGCTTCCGGCAAGCTGGCCAGCGTGCCCAGGTATCCCGGGTCATTCTCCAGCAGCTTTTTGTTGTCAAACACCGTGGACGGGATGAACACCCGCGTGCGCCGCATCTGCTGCACGGTGCCGTCCGGCTTCTTCACGTCCACCAGCTGCACCATGCGGGTGCCCGGTGGTGCCGGTGTGATGAACCGGGCCTTCACCCATCCGTGGCCGATGCCGCCGGGGTTGGCCGTGGCCCGCATGTACACCACCGTGCCCGGGCCTGTGGGGCGGTTGCGGCTCATGAGGTAGCTGTACTCCTCCCAGGTAAAGTGGGTCAGCTCGTCCACCCCGATAAAATCAAAAGCCTTGCCCTGGTAGTTGTATTTGTCCTGGGTGCGGAACATACTGCCGAAGTAGATTTTCGCCCCGCTGGGGAAGGTCCACACATGGCTCGACGCGTTGTACTTCGCCTTCGGGAAGACCGGCTTGTAGTACTGCATGGTCTTGTCGATCAGCTCGCTCAGCTGCGGGTAGGTCTTGCGCACGATCAGCCCGCGATAGTGTGGGATGTCCACCTGCCGCAGCGCCTCGATCACCAGCGCATCGCTCTTTCCGCCGCCTGCGGCCCCGCCGTACAGGGCCTCGTCCTCGCTGCGCCGCATGAAGGCGGCCTGCTTCGGCTGCGGCCGCCAGAGGATGGGCCTGCCGTCATACGTCTCCCCGGCCATCCAGTACCACCTCCTGCTGCTCGCTCCTGTCCTGGCCTTCCATCAGCACCGCCGGGGGCGCGCTCTGGCTGCTGCCTTCGTCCCGGGGCACCAGCGCCGCAGCGTTGGCGGCCGCCGTCAAAAGCACCGCCGCGATGTTCGCCGCGTCCTTGTCGGTCATGGCTTTCGCTTCGTACCGTTCCAGCTGCTTTGCCAGCTCGTCCCGTTCCTCGTCGCTCAGCTGCCGGTCGTAGGTTCCCGGTGCGCTGCGCACCACAAGGCCGGTCTCCGCTGCGTCCTGCAGGTCTTCCGCCTCGCTTTTCAGCAGCCCGCCGACCATATACCGCCGGGATCGGGCGTCTTCGTCCAGCCGCTGCTCCAGCTTTGCCCGGATGTCCGCCGCCCGCTGGTTCTCGGCCACCCGCTGCTGCAGATAACCCACCTGGGCCCGGGCCCCCAGCGCTGCCCGCGCTGCGATCTCCCGCGCCGCTTCGGCCCGCGCCTTGGCAAAGGCCCCGTCCGGCTTCTTGGCTTCCTCCGCCATCCAGCTGCGGATGGTGCTCTCCGGCACGCCGTACTTCCGGGCCACCGCGCAGATGGAGTTCGAGCCGATCATGGCCATCACCACGTCCGCCCGCACCTTTGCCGGGTACTTTTTGCCCCGGCCCTGTCGGCCGGGCACCGTGTTCTTGCAGTATCTGCGCGTCGCCATTCCCGGCCCTCCTTCCCGTGCTTTGCTTCCAGCCTATCACGTTTCTGTCTGCAAAAAAACTACGGACTTTTTTCAGCGGTCTCGCGCGGCGAGTACGGGTTGTGTTTGCTGGTATTTCTTCAGCGGCCTTACGGCGCTTTGAAAAATCAGAACACTGCCCCAACAACTCCTCCCTGTTTCCGCCGCTGGCGGCGGTCGTCGTCGTTGCAGCACAAACAGGCCGCACACATTCGTGTCCAGCCTGTTCAGATCAGCCCCGCCGCCGCCGCATACACCGCCACGGTGGAAAGCGCCTCCAGCTCCTTGTGGTAGTAGGTCGTCCGCCCGATGTGCAGCAGCCCCACCACGTCCCACTCGCTCCGGCCCTCGATGTACCGCAGCCGCAGCAGGTTCCAGCACACCGGGTCCTCCCTGGCATAGTAGTCCCGCACCCGGCCCAGCACGTCTTCCCACTGCCCGCTGCCGTCAAACTTCCGCAGCGCCTTGCGCACCGCCTTTTTCTGCTGCTTTGTCACCCGTCCACCGCCTTCCGCGCGCGCAAAATAAAATAATCCTGTCTGTCAGGTGCGAACTTTCGCAAACTCTCTCCGCCGCAGGATCAGATACGCCTGCGGTTCACTGCTTTCCCAGCCCTCCGGCCGCGGCCTGTCCGTCTCGTACAGCTGCTGCGGGTCATACACCGCCACCTGTACCACTTCCCACCCCGGGAACCGTTGCTCCCACCAGTAGGCGTTCTCCGCGCACTCGGTGCAGCCCTTGCGCAGCTGCTTCCGGCTCCACTTGGTGTCGCAGGCGGCCAGCTCGTCCGGCTGCCGCAGGTTCCGCGTCTCGATGCAGCTGCGCTCTTTGTGGCCGTAGATGTACCCCACCGTGCCGTTTTTGCCCTGCCCGTCAATGCCCAGCAGCTTTTTCATGTCGATTCGCTTCGCATCCGGCGTACCCAGCGGCTCATACTCGCCGGTGCCCGGCACCCGCCGACGCCATAAATCTTCCAGCATATAGCGCCATTCCTTCCGCTGGGCTGTATCCAGCCCCCGGCACTGGGCAAACCCATGCATGTGCAGCCGCCCGGCTTCGCCCTTGTGCACGGCCCACAGCATCAGCCGGATGCTGTCCTTCGGCACGCCGAATCGCTTGCAGGTCGCCGTGATCACCCGCCGCTTGTAGTTCTCCACGTCCTTCCGGCAGGCCGCAAAGTCTGCGGGTAAATAGCCGTCCTCGTATGTACCGGTCAGGAAAAAGCCGTTCTTGTCAAAGTTCGCCAGCACCTTCCGCTGCTTTCGGCGCAGGCTGGCGTACTTGTTCCGCTCCTTCTGGCCCCGGTCGCTCTCCTTGCGCTTCTTGCCCCGCTGCCGGTGCTCCTGGTCGGTCACTGCATAGACGCCCACGGTCATGTACTCGTCACCGCACTGGTATTTCTTTTCCCGGATGTAGCTTCTTCGCATCCCGGCACCTCCTGCTGGTCGTCAGCGTCCTGTGTTTTTCCGTTCCCATGATCATCACCGTCACAGAAATAACGGGTATACAAGCCCCCCAAAGCGTCCCGCCGGACGCCCTGGAGCAATCACGCATTATAATAAGGTAGGTCCTGCCCCTTCCGGGGCCCGACAAACCATTCCGGCTAAGGTGCAGCCGTCCGCTGCACACCACCCGGCACGCCTTGTCTTTTGTCGCCAAAGCCCCCAGGCTTGATTGCCTGAGGGCCGTTTTTATGGTATTTCCGGCTTTCCCCGTGCGGCCCACACGCCGTAGCTCAGCTCCGGCAGGCCCCGCTTCCGCGCCGCCTCGTTGTACCCGCACAGCGCGTGCACGTCCAGCTGCAGCGCGTCCGGGTCCTTGATCTTCGGGATCACGCCCTTCGCCGCCTTTTTCTGCGGCTTCGACGCCGGTGCCCGGTGCTGCTCTGCCTTCGGGAGCTTCTTCGCCCCCGCCGCGTTCCGCTGCACGATGCTCCGCCGCACCTTTTCCCGGGTCAGCCTGGCAATGCCGCGCGCCGGGCAGCAGCCCTTCCGGGCCCAGTTTGCCGCCGTCTGGGTGCAGTCTAAAAATCCCTGCTCCACCAGCTCTGCCGCCGTGCCCTTCGCCATCCGGTTGCCCGCTGCATCCCAGGCGGTGTACTCCCACACCTCCCGCAGCAGCGTCTTTGTAGCCGCCGGGGGCCGCTTCTCCCGCTCGATCCGCCAGATGCGCGGCTTTTTCACGGTCTTTTTCTGGCGCATGTACTCGCTCTGCAGCCGGTCCCGGTCCGGGAACAGCCCCGCCGCCACCAGCTCGGTGGGGGTGCCTTCGTGCAGCAGCGCGCCGGTCTTCGGGTCGTACAGGCGGTAGACGTAATGTGCACTCATCTTGCCTTCCCTCCGTACAGCTCCACTTCGCAGCCGTCTTCGGTGACGAGCACCCCGCCGTCCAGCGCCCTGGCGATCTGCTGCAGCCGCACCGCGCTCAGCCGTTCCAGCCCGCCGGGCTGTACCCAGCGCTTCACACAGCTCGGTGCCGTTTCGGTCGCCTTCGCCAGCGAGCGCACCGTCTCGCCCCGGTATTTCATGGCTTCTTCCAGTGTCATGCCTGCTTCGCCTCGCTTTCGCTGCGCGCGTACCGGTGCTTTGCCGTCTGCCACGCTTCCTCCCGCCGCTTTTTGGGGTCCACCATATCGCGGCTGACCATGTCGTGCACCTCGCGCAGCTGCACGCCGTGCCTTCCCGCCATCAGCTTTTCAAACCGTTTGCGGGTCATTTTGCATTTGTCTTTGCTCACTTTCTTCTCCTCTCCCAGCTGTCCGGTATGCCCGGCTGCTGCAGGATCGTGTTGATCTTCTTTTCGATCTCGCCCGGCGCCAGCACATTGGCCCCCGCCGGGGCCGCCCGGTGCCCCAGCGCCTTTGCCATGTTCCGCCGGATAAACGCCGCTTTCTGCTCCTGGTAGTCCCGGTCGGCCTGCTTTGCCCGCTCCTCGTCCGGCACGTTCTCGATCGTAATGTCTTCCTTCAGTGCGTCCTCGGCGCACCGGCGCAGCCGTTCCATGGCCCAGCTCAGGCTTTCGTGGCCTTCCTCGTTCACCTGCCGGTAGTTGGCCAGGGTTTCTTCCCGCAGCCGGTTCAGCCGCTTGCTGCTGTAGCCCAGCAGCTCCATGCAGGCCCGGGCGTAGATGGTCCACACCATGCTGGCGGCCACGTCGCCCGCCATGCGCAGCTGCTGCTCCCGCCGGGTGTGGGGTGCGCGCAGCACCGGCACCCGGAACTCCGGTTCCACGCCCTCCGGCAGCCAGCCTTCCCGCAGCGCACGGCTGCGGTCGGTGCTGGGCATCCCTTTGTCGTTGGCCGTCATGGCCACGTCCAGGCTTTCGTAGGCCAGCGCTTCCGCCCGGGCCTCGATCTTGTTCAGCCGGTCCTTCCCCACGCCGAAGCACTGGTGCAGCGCGATGATGATGCACCACCGGGTCATCTCGGCCGTGCCGTCCCGCGTCAGGTCCAGCTCCTGGCTCAGGCTCATATTCCGTTTCATGTCCGCTTCACCCCTTCCCGGTACTGGTTGTATAACACGATCCAGTCCTGCGTGCCCAGCTGCTTGTCCCGGCCCGCTTCGCTTAAAAGCCGGTAAGCGCCGCTCTCCTTGTCGCCCGGGTGCTGCCAGTCCAGCTTTTCCAGCTCCTGGGCCATCCGGGCCTTGTAGTCCTCTAAGGTCATGGTCTCTCCTTTCACGGCTCGCCGCGGTCGTTCATCCAGCTGCACGCCAGCGCTCTGGCTTCGGCCAGCTTGCTGCATAAATGGTTCACCGCCGTTTCCTTCATCCACTCCGGCAGCTGGTCCACCTGCAGCAGGGCCGCGCCCATGTCCCGCACCAGCTCGTTGCCAAAGGTGTCCACTCGGTCCCAGATTTCTTCCTCGTCCGGGGTCAGATTTACAGGTTTCACGGCAGTTCCTCCACATGGTAGGCTTTCGCGCGGCAGGTGGGGTTCTCCACCTTCGCCGCAAATTCGCCCTTGAGCTTTGCGTCCACCTTCGTGGCGGCCCGCACGATGTAGGTCATACACAGGGTGTAAAGGCTGTTCGTCTGCGGCAGCTGCTTGCTCAGCTCCACATGCACCCGGTACTTTTTCAGGCCCATGGCGTCAGCCCGCCTTTCTCCGGCGGCCGCGCTTGTCCATGGTCTTGGCGGCCGCTTCGTCTGCCTGCTGCCGCCGGGCCGCAGCTTCGTACTGCCGGTTCTCCTGCCGGCAGTTCCAGGCGTACAGCCCCACCCCTGCCAGCGTGCACAGCACCGCCCATAAGATCAGCGGTGCCCGCGTGGCGGCCGAGCCGTACCCAAAGCCGCCAAAGGCCATCAGCGCCAGCGTGATGCCCGCCTCTGCCAGCCCGATCAGCTTGCCTCCCAGCCACAGCGCCCCGGCGCCCGCCGCCAGCATGGCCCATCCGTTCCATTTCCGCATTGTCAAAACCTCCTGTTCTTTCTGCTCCCTTGCTTTTCAACAACGTTCTTTGCATTTCCGTTGCTTTTCTTCTCAAAGCGGTTCGTCGCTATTCCGTTGCTTTTCACCACAACGTCTTGCTTTGCCATTGCGACGCACGCCTCTGCATTGCCTTCGCTGCGCTATGCGCGGCATTTCTTCGCTCTGCCATTCCTTTGCAATGCACTCGACGCTAAGCATAGCCTTGCCGTTGCGCTGCTAACCCATGCTATGCCTCCGCTTCGCGTCGCCTTGCTTTGCAGTTCCTTTGCTCAGCTTTGCAAGGCGTTCACCACCCCGCCTTGCCACCGCTTCCCGCTGCTTTTCCATGCCATGCATCGCACCGCCTCCGCGAATCAGGGCCGTCAATGCCATGCCCTTGCTCTCAGGCCTTCACCTCATAGGCGGTGTATGTAAACCGGCCCTTTCCGCTGTTGCGCCACTGGCCAATGCCCCGCAGCACACCGTAATCCAGCCATTCCCGCACAGCTGCTTCGTGGCTGTCGTCCATGCACAGCACGTCAAACTCGCACCGGCTGCCCTCCGGAATTTCCTCGCTGTTCGCCAGACTCACCCGCTCACCCTGGGCGGTCTGGGCCCGCAGCGGCCGCTGGCAGTCCCGCACCACGCCGTTCACCTCGATGGGGATCATGCGGGGTGAAACGAAGACCAAGCCGTCAATCACCTTTTTGTACGCCGAAATCTTGCCGCTCTCGTTCACGGCCCGCTTTTTTCCGGTCTCGGTTTTTCCTCCGATACGAGCAAGCATGCCGCAGCTGTCTTTAAAGAAACCTTTGACCTGGTAGTCATACAGCACCGGCCGACCCTTGGCATCTCGGGGGAACACGGTCATGCCTTTGTCCGCCACCGCGTCCGCGCCCAGCGCGGCCACTTCGTCCTCGATGCTGGCCGCATCCGGCGACTTGCTGGCGATAAATTCCCGGGCAATGTTCTGGTTCGAAGGCCAGGTGCCCAACACCGGCTCGGTGAAGGTCAGCTTCACATGCAGTTTTTTCATTGTAAAACCTCCGATTTTGTGATATTATCGGGGTGACGATTTCTCCAAATTGTCACTCCATCAAAGCTCGCCGGTGTTCGCTGCACCGGCGGGCTTTTTGTTTTTGGCTGCACGGCGTGCCCTGCGCCGCTCTTTCTGCCAGGCTTCGAACGCCTGCCGGTTCTTCGGGTCTGCATAAAAGTCCTCCGCGATTTCCAGCAGCGCCCTCAGCTGCCATTTCTTCAGCGGCAGTTCTGCTGTCGTCATACACTTTCCTTTCTTTAGTCCGGGCTGAAGGTCTGGAATCGGGAGTCTTCGCCCGTCTCTGCCAGGTCAAGGCCCCACTCGCTGCAGATTGTCTTGCACACCGGCTTTGCAAAGCCGATCAGCTCATCGCCCCGCGCAGCCGCCAGCACCGCCGTGCCCACAATGCCGCTCCTGTACCGGAATTCATACAGGTCGGTGGCCCGCTCGTTGAACGGCAGCTCCTGCAGTAGCCCTTCTTCATTCACGATCAGCTGGATGCTGTCCACATCCTCCCGCGCCCAGCTGGCCGCCAGGCAGGTGTCGGTCACCTCAATAAAGCCGCCCACCAGCTCCTGCAGCGTCTTCAGCTTACAGGTGTCCCCGTCGTCGCAGCGCAGCAGCCGTGCCTTCTGCTCCTCGTCCGCCGGGATCACGATCACAAAACGTTCTATGGTCAATCCTCCGTTTTCCTGTATCCGGCCTTTTCGGCGTCTTCCAGGCTGTAAAAGTCAAATTTTTCTTCCAGGCTCGCCAGAATCTTTTTCTGCATCGGCTCCGGCACGCCCGCCTGCTGCATCGCCATCAGACAGTAACCCATGCAGGCCGCGTTGCTCCACGGCTCGTTCAGCCCGGCCAGCGCTTCGTGTTCATTCTCGGTCATTGCTTTTCTCCTTTCATCATTCCGCCCACAGGTCCAGCCCCGCTGCTGCCAGCAGTACACCGGCAAGCACCATGGGCGGATAGTCGATCCACCAGCCTGCATTGAACACCACCGATCCGATCAGCCCTATCAGCAGTGCCCACCACTTCCGGCGGCTCATGCGCTCTTGTCCGGCTTTTCCGGGTTCTCGCGGCTCTGCGCCAGCACCAACGCGCCCTCAATCATGTAGCCAATGCGTTCCTGGGTCTTCGGCGGCAGCTTTTCCAGTTGTTCCACCAGCTCCCGACTCTTTTTTTCGCGTTCCGACATCTTCAAGCCTCCTTTGTTGCATATCGTTCTGTGCAAGATTGCATTCTGCAACCTCTTGGCTTCATTATAGTATCATCATGCAACAATGTCAAGTAATTTTTTTATTTTCATGTTGCATTCTGCAACTTTTATGCTATAATGGGGTCAGATCATAAAAAGGAGGTGATCTTTATGCCCGCCATCAATGACCGTATCCGGGAGCTGCGCAAGAGCAAAGGGCTCACCATGGAGCAGTTTGGTGAGGTAATTGGCCTCACCAAGGCCACCGTCAGCCGCCTGGAAAGTGGTGCCACCAGCGCCACCGAGCAGACCGTCAAATCCATCTGCCGTGATTTTGGGGTGTCCGAGGCCTGGCTTCGCACCGGGGAAGGCCCCATGCTGGACGACACGTCCGACTCCATCCTGGACCGTCTGGCTGCTGAGTACCATCTGGATGACCGCAAGCGCGCTATTCTCACGGCCTTTCTCAAGCTCAGCCCCGCCGATCAGGACGCGATCCTGCGCTATGTGGACGGTGTCGCTGCCGAACTTAGCGCCCAGCAGCCCTACCCGCTGGATATCGACGCCGAAGTCGAGGCCTACCGCCAGGAGCTCCTGGCCCAGAAAAAAGCGGAGGCCGATGCATCAGCATCCGCTGGCTCCGCCGTCGGGTGACCAGTACATAGCAAAAAGAGGGAGCGCCCCGCCGGGCGTCCCCTCTTTTTTGTTGCAGCCGCAACGTCTTTATTCATTTTCTCTTTTAACTCCCCCTCCTTTCTTCTATACTGAGAAAAAAGGAGTGATTTCATGTTTTCCACAAATATCTCTTACGCCGAAGCTAACGCTGCCATCCAAAAGCTTGACCCTTCTATGCGCGCAGACTATGAAAAAAGCCTTTCCAACCTCCGAAAAGCCGAGAACATCTATGCGGAAGAAGATGGGCGGCAAGTCATCGGTTACATGAGCTTGGCCCTCCGATTGGAGGACACCATGCAGGAGCTTGCCGCTACAAAGTCTCTCCTGGATCAGGAGCACGAAAAACATCAAGCTCTCGAGCGTAGCATTTTTCCAACACTTCTTCTCCTCTGCGGTTTTTTCAGTGCCTTCATTATCCCATCGGCTGCACGGGCGCTGTCTTTTTCACCTTTGTTGGCCGTTTCTGGCTCCATTGCTCTTGCTGTCGTTTTATCGCTTATCGGCATCGTCTACACTTATGGTGTTTCGAAGCATCTTGATAAGGATTCAGATTTCTACCTGCTTTATAAATCCTCTCAAAAAGCAAAGCTCGTCTTTTTCGTGCTTTTGCCTTTGATCGTTGAGGTCATCTATGATGTCATTGAGTATTTCCACCACTAAAAACAGAAAATCCCCCAGCTGTTTCCAGCCGGGGGACCTTCTGCTGTCGTTCATCCGAATAAAATAAGTAGGAGTTTTTCATGAATGCCTTACAACCCATCGCGTTTCCGCTCTTTGATTGTAGCGCGGCTCTGCGATTTCTGCAAGCCGTGAGTTTTTGAAAAAAGAAGTGCCCGGCGCTGGTACGAACAGCGTCGGGCTGAATGGAAGCATTCACACAAAACGAAGGTAAATCTTTTTGCGCCTGCCGGGTCTATTGTACCACCTCCCGGCCGGGCGCGCAAGCCGGGAGGTTTTATTTTATGTCTCGCACATCTCGCAAAGTAAAAGCACCGGACTCCACCGAGGCGGTCACCCGTCTGGTCGCCTATTACCGCTACTCCGGCGGCAGCCGCCAGACCGAGCAAAGCATCGAGGGCCAGCGCCGGGATTGTGAAGCGTTTGCCCGGGCCCATGGCCTTACCATCCAGCACGAATACATTGACCGGCACATTTCCGGCAAGACCGATGACCGTCCTGCCTTTCAGCAGATGATCTCCGACAGTGACCGACGCCTTTTCGATGCCATCATCTGCTGGAAGACCGACCGCCTTTCCCGCAGCCGTGAAGACAGCATCGTCTATAAAAGCCGCCTGCGCCGCAATGGCGTGCTGATCCTCTATGCCGCCGAGAGCAATCTTGCAGGCTCCGAGGGCATGATCATCGAAAGCATCATGGAATCGCTGGCCGAGTACTACAGCGCCGAACTCGCCGAAAAATCCCGTCGTGGTATGCGTGAGTCCGCGCTCAAAGGCAAGGTCCTCAATGCAGTCCGCCCTCTTGGGCTTATGACCGACGAAAACAAAAAGCTTGTCCCAGACCCTTCCACTGCACCGATCGTGCAGTATATTTTTGAGCAGTATGCCGCCGGGGCTTCTTCCACTTCCATCGTGCAGCGCCTGAACGAGCAGGGCCTGCGCACTTCAAAAGGCAACCCGTTTAATAAGAGCAGCATCAACCGCATCATTCAAAATGAAGCCTATCGTGGCGTCTACGTCAGCAAAAAATTTGATGTCCGCATCGAGGGAGCCATCCCGGCCATCATCGACGACGATCTATGGGAAAGGACGCAGAAAATGTTTGAACGAAATCGCCAGAGCCGCACCCCGCATTCCTCGCGGGCCGATTATGTTCTGTCCGGCAAGCTTTACTGCGGTGAATGCGGCTGCCTGATGAGGGGCATCTGCGGCCATAGCGCCACCGGTCAGGTCTACCATTATTATTCCTGCCCGGGCCGTTCTCTTGGCCGTACCTGCACTCGAAAAAACATCCCTCAGGACGTGCTCGAAAATCTTGTCGTCCGTACTGTCGCCGATAAGCTCCTCCGACCGGAGACGATCGAGCAGCTTGCCGACGCGCTCTTTGAGCTGCAGCAGGCAGAAGCTTCTCGCCCCAACGCCGAACAGCAGGCCATTGAAGCTGACCTTGCCGATGTCCGCCGTAAACTGAGCAACGTCCTTGACGCCATTGAAAACGGCACTGCAAGCGCCGCCCTCACCTCTCGCCTGTCCGGCCTTGAGCAGCGGGAGAAAGACCTTTCTTTCCAGCTTTCTTCGCTGGAGAGCAAAAAGCCCCTTTCCTTCACGCGCGATCAGTTTGTTTTCCTGCTGCAGCAATTCCAGGTCACTCCGTCCGAACGCACAAAGGCTTACTGCCGCCGCCTAGTAGATACTTTCGTGCGCAAAATCGAGCTCACCAGCACCGAGCTGATCCTCTACTTCAATATTTCTGAGGAGACCGAAAACAAACAAAAAAGCGCCTCAATCGAACCTTCCAAAAAAAGTTCGACCGAGACGCGTCTGGTCCGAGTGGCGAGAATCGAACTCACGGCCTCTTGAACCCCATTCAAGCGCGCTACCAAAACTGCGCTACACCCGGATATCTGCAAGCGGTTGTCGCTCACAGCTCAATCAGTATATCCAATTCCGGGTGATTTGTCAAGCATTTTCTGCTAATTTTTTCAAATATCGGGGAACTGTTCGTCCTCTTTCCAGGCATTCAACGGAGCAAGGTCCTTTTCCACCGTGGCCAGTGTCACCACGAACACGCTCGCTGCGCCGTCCGCCAGCAGTGCCTGCGCGCAGGCCGCTGCCGTGGTGCCGGTGGTGAGCACATCGTCCACCAGAATGATGTTCCGCCGCTCTACCAGCTCCGGGTCGGTCACCCGGAATGCACCTGCCACGTTGGCCACGCGCTCATAAAACGGCAGACCGGCCTGGTGCTTTTTCTTCCGGGCGCGGCACAGCGCGTTCTCATACAGCGGCACGCCGGTCGCTTCGGCCAGCGGCAGCGCCATCAGGTACGGCACATTGTAGCCGCGCTTTGTGCCGGAGGGCGGCACCGGAACGATGGCGTTGTACACGCGGGAGACGCCGTCCACCTTCTGGGGCACCGGCTCTGCGCCGCACATGCGGATCTCGCTGCCGTAGACCAGCTTTGCCATCCAGACGCCCAGCTCCACCGCTGCCCAGGGCGAGGCCTGATACTTTGCACGCAGAACACCCTGCCGCACGCAGCCTGCGTACTGGAAGGGTGCCGCGCCGCCGGACAGATTACTGATGTAGTGCTTGGCCGGGTCCAGCTTCATGCTGGGCTTCCGGCGCAGGGTGTCCAGCTCCTGCGCACAGTCCAGGCATTCCGGGATGCTGCCCAGCACCCGCCCACAGAAAGGGCACCGCCGCGGGTAGACCACCTGCCGCAGCCCGCGCAGGAAACGGCGCGGGGCGCTGTAGTAACCCATCAGTCGTTCTTGACGGCCACGATCACGCGCACCTTTTTGCCTGCGGCGCAGCCGAAGTTGTCGTACCAGCCGGTGAGCGAGTAGCCTTCCGTGTTGACCTCGGTCAGCTTGGTGTGGTAATACTGGCCCTTATACCAAAGGTAGACCTGGGCGTCGTCCGCCATCTCATAGCGTGTGCCGCCGCTCATCACCGAGGCTGCACCCACCTGGTCGATCTTCATGGGCATCAGCTGCACCATGGAGCGGACGCTGCCGGTCACTTCCTGCCGGACGGCCAGGCCGCCCACGAACACCGGGTACTTCACCTCTGTGGTAAAGGAGGTCTGCGCGCCGTTGACGTAGCACACATAGGTGGCACCGCCGCCCACATAACGGAACAGGGAGGCATAGGGCTCGCCCACCAGCGTACCGATCTGCCGCAGGCCGAGGCTCAGCAGGCTGTCGGTGTTGGCGGTCAGCTTCTGCCAGACGGTGGTCAGGATGTCGCCGTTGACGATGCCCCAGAGCACCTCGCTGGTGGTGGGCACCAGCACGTCCTTCAGATCGCTGACGATCTTGGTCTGGCTGTCGTCGCTGTCCACCGTGCCGCCGGAAATGATCGTGCTCAGGTCCTTGAGCTGGCTGGCGTTGACCGCAAGGTTCTTGATGTCATCCAGCACACCGTAGGTCCACAGATCGCCGGTGACGTCGTTGAGGATCAAGCGGTCGATCTGGCCGCTCTCATTCAAGGTATAGTAACGGATGTTCAGGGCGTTCAGAGCTGTCCCCGATAGGCGGCTGGGACGAACCGTCCCAGCCACACCCTCCGCTGTTGTATCCAGGATCTGCACATCGTCCGCAAAGGCATAATCGCCCAGGCTGGACGCATCGCTGCTGACCGTGCCGCTGATCGACTTTGTATCCAGTTTTTCCACGCTCTCGCCCTCGGGCGTCACGCTGATCTCCACCAGCCAGCCCTTGGGAAAGTTCAGGCTCTTGTCCACGTTCACGGTGCGCACGATGCCGTCCGTGCACATGACGGCCACCCGCTGCAGCACATCGGCACCATTATCTTCCACCAGGCTGCGGGATGAGGACTGCACCACGCCGTAGAACACGCTGTCGGCTTCCTCGCCGGTGACCACGTCGGCCACCTCGTTGTTCATACCCAGCAGCAGGGTGACCACCTCACCCACGCCGCCGCCGTTCAGGCTGGACACCTTGGACGCCACCACCGTGCTGCCCAGCTGATAGCTGGTGCCTGCCACCGTGACGGCCGTCGGCGCGCTGGCGCTGGGCGAGACCGCCGTGATGCGGCCTGCCGCGCGGCGGGTGTAGATCCACACGGCCTGCAGGCTTTCGCTGTAGTAATATACGTCATACTTGTTGAGCTCTGCCGAGGAGGAGACTTTGTCGTTGCGGTAAATGCTCACCGGGGTGAAGGGCAGCTGGGCGTTATCGCCCGCCACAAAGGGACCCTGCAAGCTCTTGAGCATGACCGAGGAGACGTCCACCTGGCCGTTCGCCACCGTGAAGCCCAGCGTGCTGCCATAGACGCTGCCGCCGGCCGTGTTGGCGTTCAGGGCGTTGTAGAGCAGCACGGCGCAGTCCTCATAGTTCATGGTCTCGCCCTGGGCGCGGCTCAGCTGGCTGCGCAGGCCGATCTCCTGCGCCTTATTCAGCTGGGCCTGCGGGAAGGCACCGTTCAGGTCGGTCATCTTGTAGCCCAGCAGCTTGAGCACCGCCGTGGCGGCTTCTTCCAGCGTGACGGCGTTATCCGGGCGGAAGGTGCCGTCGGTGTAGCCGTTCATCCAGCCCTGCTGCACCGCAATGCGCACATAGGGTGCCCACTGGGAAGTGCCCGGCACATCTTTATAAAGGGTGCCCAGGCTCCCCTGTTTCGTCGCGCTTTCGCGGTAGGCCGAGAAGGCCACCAGCATTTTTGCCAGTGCACCGCGGGTGACGGCTGCATTCAGGCTGCCGGTCTGGCCGGGCTCCATAGCGCCCAGCGTGACCGCCGTCTGGATGGCGGTGTTGTTCAGGCTGGCTGCCGAGGCCGGCAGCACCAGCATGGACACGCCGAGGCACACCGCCACAAGCAGGGCGAGAATTCGTTTTTTCATAGGTCGCGATACCTCCTTGATTCTTGGCTTCCCCTCGGGGAACGATCGGGCCGCGCCGCCAGGGGCGGACAGTGAGCCCGAGAGGATGTTCTTAGTCATAGCGCAGCGCTTCGATGGGGTTGAGCCGCGCGGCACGCCGTGCAGGCAGGTAGCCGAACAGCACGCCGATGCCCACCGAGATGCCGAAGGCCACTGCGATGGAGTTGAAGGACGGGCTCACCGTGATATCGGTGCCGCCGGCAAGGATCGGCAGCAGCTTGTTGGCCGCCATGCTCACGATGTAGCCCAGCGCGATGCCCAGCACGCCGCCCAGCGCCGAGGTGGTGGCAGCTTCCACCACGAACTGCGCCAGAATGGTGCGCTCCTTGGCACCCAGCGCCTTGCGGATGCCGATCTCGCGGGTGCGCTCGGTGACGGACACCAGCATAATGTTCATGATGCCGATGCCGCCCACCAGCAGCGAGATGCTGGCGATGCCGGTGAGCACCACGATGACCATGTTGATCATCTTGTTCATTTCTTCCAGCCACTCGCTGGCGCTGTAGACATAATAGCTGTTCTCCGAGCCCATCAGGGCCAGCAGGCCGTTCTCCACAACGGCCTTGGCCTCATTGGCGCGGCTCTCGTCGGCCATGACGGCCGTATAGTTTCTCACCGTGCTCTGGTTGGAAAGGCGCATCACGGTGCTGTAGGGCAGGAATACGCTGTTGTCGTCCGAGCCCTCCTGCATGTCCGGGTCGCTGACCTTGGCCGCCAGCACGCCCACGATGCGGAACTTGTTGGCACCGATCTTCAGCGTCTGGCCCAGGCCATTGCCGCCGAAGGCAACGCGGTTGATGTAATCGCCGATGATGCACACCTGCTTGTTATCCTTGATATCCATGTACTGCAGGCCGCGCCCCTGGGCGATCTGGAAGTTGCGCATGGCGGTGTAGTGCTCATCCACACCGTTGATGGTGACCCAGCGGTAGGTGTTGGTGCCGATCTTCAGGCTGCCGGTGCCGCTGAAGTCGATCTCCGGCGAGATGGCCTGGATCAGGTCGCGGTTCTGGTCCACGATCTTATACAGGTCGTCCACCGATGCGGTGCGGGAGCCGTAGCCCCACACCTGAATGTTGAGGGTGTTGGTGCCCAGCAACGAAAAGCTGTCGCGCATGCTCTGGGTCATGCCGTTGCCCAGGCCCACGATGACGATGACCGCCATCACACCGATGATGATGCCCAGCATGGTCAGGAAGGTGCGCAGCTTGTTGCTCCACACGTTCTGGATCGCCTGGCGGAACGTTTCAATGATCATGCCTTGCCCTCCTTGCCCGGCTCCTCCGGCAGCAGCGTGGGCTGGACGATGGCCTCCGGCGCGTGGGAATCGCCGTCGTAGACCACCTGGCCGTCCTCCAGACGGATGATGCGGTCTGCCTGCACGGCAATGGAGTTATCGTGGGTGATGAGCACCACGGTGTGGCCCTCATCGTGCAGCTGCTGCAGCATGCCCAGCACTTCGCGGCCAGTGTGGCTGTCCAGTGCGCCGGTGGGCTCGTCGGCCAGGATGACCGCCGGGTTGCGCACCAGTGCCCGCGCGATGGAAACGCGCTGCTGCTGGCCGCCGGAAAGCTGGTTGGGCTTGTTTTTCAGCTTGTCGCCCAGGCCCACCTGGTCCAGCACTTCCCGTGCGCGGGCATGCCGCTCGGCGCGGGGAACGCCCGCATACACCAGCGGCACCTCCACGTTCTCCATCAGGTTGAGCCTCGGCAAAAGATTATACTGCTGGAAGATGAATCCCAGCATTTCGTTGCGGATGGCCGCCAGTTCGTTGCGGCTCATCTTGCCCACGTCTTTTCCGTTCAGGCGGTAGGTGCCCGCTGTGGGCACATCCAGGCAGCCGATGATGTTCATGCAGGTGGATTTGCCCGAACCGGACTGGCCCACGATGGCCACGAACTCGCCTTTTTCGATTTTCATGGTGATGTGGTCTGCCGCCTTTACCGTGGTGTCGCCCATCTGGTAGTACTTGCAGACTTCATCAAACTCGATCAGAGCGCTCATTTCCCCTCCTGCGTCAGTTCGAGATCACGGCATCCGCTTCGGACGGATCAATGCCGCCTGCCCCGTCTGCCCCGCCGATGACTTCGCCATCCGCCGTATCTTCTGCCGACATGGTATCTTCATTGTCCGCTGCATCACCGGCATCGGCCGTGTCATCCGCAGCGTCGGCGGTGTCGTCCGCACTGTTTCCGGTGTAGACATAGCCGCCGTCGTCATAATAAGTGTCGCTGCTCACGGCGGCGGAATCATAAGCCACGGTGTCGTTGCCGGTGACACCGCTGACGATCTGGGTATAGTTGTCGTCGCTGACGCCGGTCTTGACCGGGACATACACATAGCCGTCCGGTGCGATCATGCTTTCATCGGCGTTGACAGCGCTGGGGGAATCCTTGGTCACCAGCACATAGCTGCCGCGCACGATGGCGGCGTTGGGCACCGTGAGGGTGTTCTTGGCCTCGGCCACCACGATCTCAGCGTTGGCGTTCATGCCGGGGCGCAGGTCCTCGGTCTCGTCGATGCGGACGGTGACCGGGTAGGTGGTGGTGCCGCCGCTGGAGTTGCCCTTCATGGAGACGCGGGTCACCTCGCCGATATAGGTCTTGTCCGGCACAGCGTCGGCCGTCACCTGCACGCTCTGGCCCACCGACAGGCTGCTGACCTGCAGCTCGTCCACATTGATGGTCATTTCCAGATAGCTCAAGTCGTAGATGGTGCACAGATCCGCACCGGCGGTCAGGGCGTCACCGGCCTTGGCGGCCTTTTCAATGATGGTGCCGCTGATGGGCGAAGTGATGGTATAGTTGTTCATCGCTTCCTGCATGTTGTCCATGTTCAGCTCGGCGCTGCGCAGGCTCTCGGCAGCGGACTGCATTGCTTCGCTCAGGTCGTCGCCGCTGATCTGCAGCACGATGTCGTCCTTGTTCACCGCGCCGCCTTCCTGCACGTTGATGGCGGTAACGGTGCCTGCTGTCATGGCAGTCAGGGTGCGCTCCGCCTGATAGGTAAAGTTCTTGGCCGCGATGCAGCTCACGCCGTTGATGGTGGCGGTGGCCGCCTGGGCGGTGGTCAGGCCGCCCGCGTTGCGCACCGAGATGGTCACGGTGCGGGTGAGCAGGTTGCCGGTGCTCAGGGCATCGGTGCCGGTGACGGCGGTAATGGTGCCGGTCATGGTCTCAAAGGTACCGTCCAGCGTCACGTCCGCGCTCTGCCCCACCGAGAAACCGGCTGCGTCTGCCGCCGGGAACTCCAGTGCCAGTGTCATCTTGGAGTTGTCGCGGATCACGGCCACTTCCTGGCCGCTGGTCACCTCGTCGCCCTTGGCGACCTTCAGGCTGCTCACGACACCGGCCACTTCCGCGCGCACATACTGGCGGTCCACCGTCTTGTCGTAGTTGCGCTGGGCCTGCTGCAGGGTGATGCCCGCCTGTTCCACCTTGGTGGTGGCGTCGGAGGAGTCCACGGTGTAGAGCACATCGCCCTCTTCCACGTTGTCGCCTTCCTCAAAGCTGCAGGTCAGCACCTTGCCGGACACCAGCGACTTGACATTATAAGTATTCGCCGGCTTCAGGGTGCCGGTGCCGCTCAGGGCATTGACGAGGTCCCGCTGTTCCGGCGCGGTCTCCACATAGCTGGTATCCACGCTGGCTGGCTTGTCGGCCTTGGGCTTGAGCAGCCACACACCGCCCAGCACGGCCACGCAGGCCACCGGGACCAGCCACTTCCAGTTCTTTTTCAGGAACCCGGCTGCTCCGGCACCGGCCGTTTTCCCCGTCTGCGGCGCTCCCGCAGCATTCTGCTCGGTTTTCTTTTTCATAGATCCTCCTAAAAATGAGCAGGCGGCACTCCCGCCTGCAGGCATCCGGTTTACGGTTCAGTTGATTGTAGTGTAGCGCATTTTGGGGCAATACACAAGCGTCCAAATTTCGTACATCCATCTTTTCAACAAAATTTAACAAAGCCGGGGCACACCCGCAGGCATGCTCCGGCTTTTCCCGTTTTTCTTCGGTTTTATACGCGCACCATATCGGGGGTGATCTCTGCCAGACTGTGAGCACCGCACATCTGCATGGTGTCCGCCAGTTCCCCGGCCAGCTTGTCGATGTAGCACTTCACGCCTTCCTCGCCGCCGCCGTACACGGCCGTGACAAAGGGGCGGCAGATCAGCACGCCATCGGCGCCCAGGGCCAGTGCCTTGAACACATCCACACCGGTGCGGATGCCGCCGTCCACCAGGATCTTCACGCCGGTGCCCTTGAGAGCCGCAGCGATCTCCGGCAGGACTTCAGCGGTGGCGGGGCACTGGTCCAGCACACGGCCGCCGTGGTTGGACACCACGATGGCGGCGGCACCGGCCTCCCTGGCCTTCAAAGCACCCTTGACGGTCATCACACCCTTGACGATGAAGGGCCGCTCGGCCAGCTTCACGATCTCGGCCAGCTCTTCCACGCTCTTGCTGCCGGCCGGCGGGGTCATGTTCTTGAGGAAGGGCAGGCCTGCCGCATCCACGTCCATGGCCACGGCAAAGCAGCCGCTGGCCTTGGCCTGGGCCATCTTCTCCCGGATGGTGTCGATGTTCCAGGGCTTGATGGTGGGTACACCGCAGCCGCCCGCCGCACCGATGGCCTTGGTGGCCATCTCCATCACGGTGGGGTTGGTGCCGTCACCGGTAAAGGCGGCAATGCCGTTCTCGGCGCAGGCGCGTACCAGCACGTCGTTATAGGTCATATCGGTGTAGGTCTCGGAGTAGTGCAGATTC
>ERZ773107.1589-NODE-1589-length-19674-cov-10.054182_pt1 | contig 19674 bp, 15 predicted proteins | sample MGYA00580571_ERZ773107 | MGnify/ENA primary metagenome ERZ773107 (study PRJEB29015, sample SAMEA2737843) | human gut metagenome | biome: human gut; feature: human-associated habitat; material: faeces | place: China | collected 2012 ... | reverse complement strand
GATCATGCCTGTTCCAAGAAATTTGAGTTTTACTGTCTTACCAGCAGGGGGCCTTTGGGCGGCAGTTTTTACTTTTCGAACACTACTTTCTGCTTTTCCCGTTCTGCGCGGTGACGAGGCGGAAGATCGTGGACACCAGCAGGATCGCCACGGCGATGCTGCCCGCGACGCCCGCGGTCTCAAGTCCTTTGTGCACCGCGGCCTGCACATCGCCGCCCAGGCCGAGGCTCATCGTGTAGTAAATGCCCGCGCCCGGCACCAGCGGCAGGAGCGAGATGACGAGGTACGACGTGACGGGGTATTTGCGCGAGCGCGCCATAAGCTCAGAATACAGCGCCGAAACGACGGCGGCGAAGAAATTCATGCTGTAAATGCTCATGCCCAGATCACGGCAGAGCAGGTACGTCATCCATGTGAACACGCCGCCGAGCGCGCAGAGAATGCTGCCCCAGTCGTGCACATTGAAGAGGATGAAAAAGCCCGTACAGGCGGCGAAGATCATCACGGCCTGTGCCCAGGCGGGATAGCTCGCTGAGCCGGACGCGACCGTCATCCCGTATACGCCAGACGTGACGCGCCATGCCGCCGCCGTGCCGAGCGCGATGGCGAACGCCGAGAGAAGCACCTGCACGATGCGGTTGATGCCGGAGTTCGTATCGCCGTAAATGATGTCGCGCATGGAGGTCGTGATGAGAAGGCCGGGGACCAAGATCATTAAGGTGCCGATGATGACAAAGTCGATATAGTCGACCAGATGGAAGCCCGCGGCGAGATACGCCGGCACCGCCATGGCGAACGCCTCGACGATGGTGCTGAAAAACGGGTTCGTCTCGCGCCTGTCCATCTGGCGCGAGACAAAGCCGATGATGAGGCCAAGAAGGCCCGCGAACAGGCTGTCGCGCAGTGTGCCGCCAAACACCGGGCAAAAGCCCGCCGCGGCGCAGAAATTGCCCAGGTAATAAACGGGCACCGAGTAGTGCCGTCGCCCCTTGAGCGTTTCGTCGAGCCACTGCGCGGCAACGCTCGGGTCAGGCGTTTCGGCGCAGATGCGGCGCGAGAGCGCGTTGAGCTTTTCCACCGACTCGAGGTCATTGCCGTGAAAGCCGACTCGCTTCATCACCATCAAAGGCTTGCCGTTGGCCGCCTCGAGGCTGACCATCACGCAGTTGGGGATGGAAAAGGCCTCGCATTCAATGCCGTAGGCGCCGATGATGCGGCGTATCGTCTCTTCGACGCGGAATGTCTCCGCCCCGCTGAGCGCCAGATGATAGCCGACGCGCGCGGCCAGATCGGTCAAAAGGTAATAATCCATAAAAAATCCTCATATTTTGGGAAATTTGCCGTCAGCGGGCCTTATATTACAGCGAAACGACCGTCCTGTCAATGCTGACAGGGCGGTCACGCAAAAAACATTTGCCATTTTGCCGCGGCGGCACTATACTGATGCTCGGTCAAGCGGAAAACAGAAAGAAATGAGAGAGATCATGGGAACTACAGTCAAAAAGCATGAGATCGACATGCTGCACGGCTCCATCTGGAATAAGCTGCCGCTCTTTGCCCTGCCGGTCGCAGCCACGGCGATCTTGGAGCAGCTCTTCCACGCCTCGGACGTCGCCATCGTCGGCAACTTCACGGGCGATGCGCGCACAGTCGCCGTCGCGGCGGTGGGCGCAAACGGCCCGATCATCGGCCTCATCGTCAACCTTTTCATCGGCATCGCGCTCGGCGCGAACGTCGTCATCGCGAACGCCATCGGCTGCCGCGACGACAATGCCGTCAAGCGCGCGGTGCACACGGCCATCGTGTTTGCCGTGTGCGGCGGCGCGGCGGTCGCGCTGCTTGGTCAGCTCATCGCCTCGCCGCTTTTGAGTATTCTCAATGTGCCGGAGGACGTGTTCCCCTATGCGCTTTTGTATCTGCGCATTTATCTTCTCGGCATGCCGGTGATATTGCTCTACAACTTTGAGGCCGCGATCTTCCGCAGCATCGGCGACACGAAAGTGCCGCTCGCGGCGCTTGCGGTCTCCGGTGTGTTGAACGTGCTGCTGAACCTCTTTTTCGTCATTGTGCTGCATATGACGGTCAACGGCGTCGCCATCGCCACGGTGGCGGCCAACGCCGTGAGCGCGGCACTGCTCTACGTCCGCCTGACGCGCACGGATAAATGCGTGCGCGTGGAGCGCAAAGCGCTGCGCATCGACGGCGCGAGCTTGAAGCGCATTTTGAGCATCGGCCTTCCTGCGGGCGTGCAGAGCGCGGTGTTCTCGTTCGCCAACATCGTCATCCAGTCGGCCATCAACACCCTCGGCACGGTGGCGATCGCGGCGTCGAGCGCGGCGTTCAATGTGGAAATTCTCGCCTACGACGTGCTCAACTCGTTTTCGCAGGCCTGCACGACCTTTGTCGGCCAGAACTACGGCGCAGGGCAGATCAAGCGCTGCAAGAAGACGATGCAGCTCAGCTTTTTGGAGGGAGCCATCGCGACATTTGTCTCGGTCGTTGTCCTGCTGCTGAGCGCAAGGTCGCTGCTCGCCATTTTCAACAGCGATCCCGAGGTCATTGCCATCGGCTATATTCGCCTTGCGACGATCCTGCCGGCGTATGTTTTCTGCCTGATCTACGAAATACTCTCCGGGTATCTGCGCGGCTTCGGCATTTCGCTCGCGCCCGCGCTTTTGACGATGCTCGGCGTGTGCGGTATCCGCATCGCGTGGGTCAAGTTCGTCTTCCCGACGAGCATGACGTTCCAGACCGTCATGTGGGTCTATCCCATCAGCCTTGGCGCGACGGCGATGCTGATCCTCTGCGCCGTGCTGATCTACCGCCCGTCCAGACGCTTTGCGGGCCTTGAAACGGAAGAAGAGGACAAGTGAGGGGGAACCCTCACTTGTCAAAATGCTCCCAGAAGGCGCGCACAGCGGCCTCATACGCGCCGCGGCCCATGTAATAGCTCATCGCGTGATCCGCACCGGGCACGACGAGCAGCTTGCAGGGCGCGGCGCAGGCGTCGCGGTTTTCAAACGCCATTTTGAGCGGGACGAAGTGGTCGTCCTCGCCGTGGATCAGTAAAATCGGAACATCGGTATTTTTGAGCGCCTCGACGGTGGAGTAGCTGCCGGACGAGGCGTTCAGTCTCTTCTGGCACAGAAGATCGGCGATGACGGTTGCTGCGCGGACAGGAAGATGCAGGTTCTTCCCCATCACGTGCTGCCAGATCGCACGCGGCGAGGTGTAGGCCGAGTCGGCGATCACGCCGTGCACCGCGGCGGGGAGAATATCGCCTGCGGCCATGAGCACCGTCGCCCCGCCGAGCGACACGCCCATAAGGTAAACGGGCAGGCCGGGGAAGCGTTCGGCTGCCCAGTTTGCCCAGTCGACGCAGTCGTAGCGCTCGGTCAGGCCGAAGCCGATGTAGTCGCCCTCGCTCTCGTTCTGCGCGCGCTGCTCCACATAGAGCACGCTGCACTGCTCGCGGCTTAAAAAGTCCGCGAGCAGGCCGAAATCGCGGTACCACGCTGAGCGCCAGCCGTGAAACGCGATCACAAGGCGCTTGGCCTTTTCGCATTCGCGGAGATGGCCCACGAGCGTCAAGCCCTCGCGGTTTTCGAGCAGCACTGTCTCCGTTTCCGAAGACGCAAGCTTTTTCGCGGCGGCGCGCTGCGCCTCACGGTAGGGCTCGTCGCGCTTTTCGCCCGTGAGCTGGGCGCTGCCCTTATTTTTGAGCGCCTTGGGCGCTTCGCGCTTCATCGCGACGTCCATCAGCGTTCTCGTCACGCCGTAGGCCGCCGCGCCGTAGAGTGCCGCCGCAGCCGTGACGAATATAGCCGCCTTTGTCGCTTTTTTCATAACTGTGACCTCCTTGTAGCCAAACTGTAAACTCTTATCTTGGGTACTGGACAGGGATATTTTCCCGTGTTATACTCCAAACTAATCTAAGTTCCGGGCGGTTTCGACCGCCCATCTCTTCTTTCAGTGTAGCAAAAACTCCGGCTTTTTGCTACGTTCAGTTTTTCCCGTTTGTATGCATTTCCTGCCGGATATTTCAATGATCGGAGGAACGCATTTTCATGAACGAAGTCAAGTCCCCGAAAAAGCCGCTGCTGTACTACTACTTTGTGGCGATGCTGCTTGTGATGCTCTTCAACTTCATCGCCATGCCGTGGATCTCTGAGCACCAGATCAAGGATGTCGACTACAACACTTTCGTCACCATGACAGAACAGGGCGAGGTCGGCCGGGTCGAGATCCAGGAGCAGTCCAACCGCATTCTCTTCACCAGCAGCGATGAAAAGACCGTCTACAAGACGGCAATGGTGCCTGACGACGGTTTGGTGCAGCGCCTTTTGGACGCGGGCGTCTCCACCACGGGTGAGGAGATCGAGCAGACGTCCACACTTGTCAGCATTCTCGCCTGGGTGCTGCCCATCATCATCTTTGTCGCGCTGGGACAGTATATGTCGCGCAAGATGATGGAGAAGATGGGCGGCGGAGGCAACTCCATGATGTTTAACATGGGCAGGTCCAACGCCAAGGTGTACGTCAAGTCCGCCGAGGGCATCAAGTTTGACGATGTCGCGGGCGAGGACGAGGCCAAGGAGAATCTCACCGAGGTCGTCAACTACCTGCACGACCCCAGCAAATATCAGGAGATCGGCGCGTCGATGCCCAAGGGCATTCTGCTTGTCGGCCCTCCGGGAACCGGTAAAACGATGCTTGCCAAGGCGGTCGCCGGCGAGGCGAACGTGCCGTTCTTCTCGATGTCGGGCTCTGAATTTGTCGAAATGTTCGTCGGCATGGGCGCGAGCAAGGTGCGTGACCTCTTCAAGCAGGCCAAGGAAAAGGCCCCCTGCATCGTCTTCATCGACGAGATCGACGCCATCGGCCAGAAGCGCAGCGGCGGCCAGTACGGCGGCAACGACGAGCGCGAGCAGACCTTGAACCAACTGCTTACCGAAATGGACGGCTTTGAGGGCAACAACGGCGTCATCATCCTCGCCGCCACGAACCGCCCCGAATCCCTTGACCCCGCGCTCACGCGCCCGGGCCGCTTCGACCGCCGCGTGCCGGTGGAGCTGCCCGACCTCAAGGGACGTGAGGCCATTTTGCAGGTCCACGCGAAGAAGATCAAGGTCGCCGAGGACGTCGACTTCAACAAGATCGCGCGCATGGCCTCCGGCGCTTCCGGCGCGGAGCTTGCAAACATTGTGAACGAAGCGGCGCTGCGCGCCGTGCGCGACGGCCGCCGCTTTGCCACGCAGGCAGACCTTGAGGAAAGCATCGAGGTCGTCATCGCGGGCTACCAGAAGAAGAACGCCATCATGACCGACGAGGAGAAGAAGATCGTCTCCTACCACGAGATCGGCCACGCGCTCGTGGCGGCGATGCAGACGCACTCCGCCCCCGTGCAGAAGATCACCATTGTGCCGCGCACCTCGGGCGCGCTGGGCTACACGATGCAGGTCGAAGAGGGCAACCATTATCTCATGAGCAAAACCGAGATGGAGAACAAGATCGCCACGCTGACCGGCGGCCGCGCCGCGGAGGAGGTCGTGTTCCACTCCGTCACGACCGGCGCGTCGAACGATATCGAGCAGGCGACGAAGCTCGCCCGCGCGATGATCACGCGCTATGGCATGAGCGACGATTTCGACATGGTCGCGCTTGAAACGGTCAACAATCAGTACCTCGGCGGCGACGCATCGCTTGCGTGCTCTGCCGAGACGCAGACGAAGATCGACCAGCGCGTTGTGGAGCTGGTGAAAAAACAGCACGAAAAGGCTGTGAACATCCTCACCGAGAACCGCGCGAAGCTCGATGAGCTGGCGCAGTACCTCTACGAGAAGGAGACCATCACGGGCGAAGAGTTCATGAAGATCGTAAACGAAAAATAATCCGCAGAAAAAGGAAGGCACAGCCGAGCGGCTGTGCCTTCTTTTTGCTATTTACAGGTTGCTTTCTTTTCTGCTCGTGCGGCTGCGCAGGTAGTCGCCGAGGTTTGTGATGCAAAGGAGCGTCACGACTAAAAATGCGCCCGGGATGAGCAGGATCCACCACGCGTCGGTCATCAGCGCCTTTTCCGCGAGCGAGAGCATGCTGCCCCAGGTCACGACCTCGATGGGCAGGCCGAGGCCCATGAAGCTGAGCGTCGATTCGGCGATGATGGCGCTGCGCACATTCATCACCACCATGAAGAGGATGGACGAGAAGAAATTCGGCGCAAGGTGACACCGCAGAATGTGGAAAAAGCTGTCGCCCATGCACTTCGCCGCGATGACATACTCGCTCGCGCGCAGCTGCTGCACCTCGGTGCGCACGACCTTGGCGATACTCGTCCAGCTTGTGAGTCCGATGACGAGCGCGATGCTCCACGCGCTCGGCGTGCCGATGACTGCCTGCAGGAAGATGACAAGCAGCAGGTTCGGCACGCTGAGAAGAATTTCGGTCAGGCGCATCAGCAGCGCGTCGAGCCATTTGGGCGCAAGGCCGCTGACCGTGCCGAAGAGGATCGCGAGCAGCGTCGAAATGACGGTCGAGCCGACGCCGATGAACAGCGACAGCCGCCCACCGTACCAGATCATCGAGAAGATGTCGCGCCCCATCGTGTCCGTGCCGAACAGGAACTCGCGGCACGGCACGGCCGAGCAGTGAGCCAGGTCGAGATACGTCGGGTCCTTCGTCATGATAATACGCCAAAACTTTCGCAAACAGAAAAGGATGATATCACAATGAAAGAAAACCGTAAGCTTTTAAGAGAAGTCCTCAAGGACATCCGCCGCGATATGACGGACGAGGAAGTGCTGAACCTGCTGGCAGACAGCAAAATTTCCGAAAATCCCGCGGGTGAGCAGGAAAAATACACCCTCGGCCAGCGGGCGGCGGACGCCATTGCCAAATTTGCGGGCAGCTGGGCGTTCATCTTTTCCTTCACCGGCGTGCTGATTTTGTGGATGCTTGTCAACACGCTGCTGGCGGCAAAGGCGTTCGACCCGTACCCCTTCATCCTGCTCGATCTGGTGCTCTCCTGCGTGGCGGCCATTCAGGCACCGCTCATCATGATGAGCCAGAACCGGCAGGAGGAAAAGGACCGCCGCCGTGCAGAGAACGATTATAAGGTCAACCTTAAAACGGAGATCATGATCGAGGATCTTTACGACAAGGTCAATGCCATCCTTGCCAGACAGACCGCACTGGAAAAACAGCTGACGGAGAAGGGCGAAAGCGCAGGGCAAAAATGAGGGAGGACAGAGCCGTCCTCCCTCATTTTTTGCTGTTTTTGCGCAACGCGGGATCCTCCTCCGCAAACCTGCACGCTTTTGTTGAGATGCCTCTCCGGCGCGTAAAGCCCTTATACGTGCAAGACTCTATGTTGCTTTACAGCCGGAAGTGCTTCTTAAGTTCTTGGTTTTCCCCCAGCACCAGCAGCGTCATATCAGCGTCCAGCACAGTTTCCGGGGAGATGTTCACATCGGTATTGCCGTTCCGCTTCACGCCGAGGATGTTGACGCCGTATTTTCTGCGGATGTCCAGCTCGCCGATGCTGCGGCCCTGCCAGTCCTCCGGCACGGCAACCTCGATAATGGCGTGCTGCTCGTCCAGCTCAATGTAGCTGAAAATATGGTTGGAGGTATAGCGGATGGCCGCCCACTTCGCCAGCTGCTTTTCCGGGTAGGCGACCGCGTCCGCGCCGTTGCGCAGCAGAAATTTCGCCTGCACATCCCGCTCAGCGCGGGATACCACATAGTTTGCTCCCAGCTCCTTGAGCAGCGACGTCGTCTCCAGCGAATTCTGAAAATTTCCGCTGATGGTGACATAGCAGACATCGTAATTGCTCACGCCCAGCGAGCGCAGAAAGTCCACACGGGTGCTGTCACCGATCTGCGCGTTGGTGACAAAGGGCATACACTCGTTGACGCGCTCCTCGTCTTTGTCCACTGCCATCACCTGATGGCCCAGCTCATTGAGCTGCATGGCAAGATGCCGCCCGAAGCGGCCCAGTCCGATCAATAATACCGTTTTCATCGTGTGCTCCTTTCAGCCTACGGTAATTTTCTCCTGCGGATAGCGAGCGTAAGTCAGATCATGTCCGGAGAATGCGGCGTAGATCAAGGTCAGCCCGCCGACGCGCCCGAAATACATCAGCAGGATGAGAATGCTCTGCGACAGGACTCCCAGCTGCGGCGTCAGCCCCAGCGTCAGGCCCACCGTACCGGCGGCGGACGCTGTTTCATAGAGACAGGCACCGAGGGGAAGCTCTTCCGCTGTGCTGATGACCGCCGCCCCCGCAAAGGTCAGCCCCAGATACAGCAGCAGAATGGCGGCGGCGTTGCGGACAGTGGATGTCTCCAATCTGCGGTGGAAGAGCTGCAGATCCTCTCGCCTGCGGAAGGCGGCAATGGCGTTGGCAATGAGAACTGCCAGCGTCGTGACCTTCATGCCGCCCGCCGTGGAGCCGGGTGCTCCGCCGGTGAGCATCAGCAAAATGGTGACCGCCTGAGAGGCATCCGTCATCTCCGTCAGATCCACTGTGTTATAGCCGGCCGTCCGCGGCGTGACCGACTGAAAAAGGGAGGCCAATATCCGCTCTCCCACGGGGAGGTCCGCAAAGTCCGTCAGATAAAAGAGAACCGCCGGAATCGTGATCAAAAGCGCCGTCGCGCTCAGAATGACCTTGCTCTGCATCCGGTAACGCCGCAGGTGCAGACCGTGCGTACAGACATCGTCCCACGTTAGAAAGCCGATGCCGCCCACGATGATCAGCAGCATGATAACGATGTTGACCAGCGGGTCGGCGGCATACGCCGTCAGCGAGGGGTAGAGGGAATCCGTCCGCCCCAGAATATCGAAGCCCGCATTGCAGAAGGCGGAAACGGAATGGAAAACGGACATCCATACGCCCCGCAGTCCATAGTCCCGGCAAAAGGCTGGCAGCAGCGCCAGCGCGCCCAGCAGCTCGACCAGAAAGGTCCCCTTGAGGATAAATCTCGTCAGGCGCACGATGCCGCCCACCGCAGGGGCGGAGATGGCGTCCTGCATGGCGCTGCGCTCCTTGAGCGTGATGTTCCGCCCGGCGAGCATCAGGAAGGTCACCGCACCGGTGATCACCCCCAGCCCGCCGATTTGGATCAGCAACAATATGACTGTTTGACCGAAGGCGGACCAGTAACTGCCGGTATCCTGCACCACCAGCCCCGTCACGCAGACAGCGGAGGTGGAGGTGAACAGTGCCTCATGAAACGGCGTCCAGACCCGCTGTACTGTGGCGATAGGCAGCATCAGCACCAGCGCCCCCAACAGGATCACACCCGCAAAGCCGAGGATCATGATTTGAAAAGAAGTCAGATGCCGCTTTAAGCGAAACACGGTCTCCGTCACATCACACACCTCCTTGAAACAATGGTACTTTCAATTTTCCATACAGTATAGCACGGCTTTTGCAATGTGTCTGTATGTATCTTGTAAAATTTTTAGGTGCAGAGTCCTTATTTGCAGCCCAGAGGCGGGCTGCAAAGCTGCGGTTGACAGACTTTGGTGTATAGAATTCTCCGCGTGACCTGTAAATCTTTCCTAATTTTTTACAGGAACCGTTGCCTTTTTCCAATATTTGTTTTAAGATAAGCTCTCTATCTGTCATATTCAGCTGAAATTCTACGAAGCTTTTTAAAGAAGCCCTAACGGGAGAACTAATATGCTCAAAGAAAAAACATCCGATGTATCCATGACAAATACAAATCAAGGCTCTGGCACTGCTGCTGAAGCGGCAGTGCCCATGAGCCATGGCCTTTGGAATACGTGGCGCAAAAATCTCCTGCTGTTCTGCCTGACCGGCGTTTATGTGGAGCTGTGCCTGCATCTGTGCGTATTCGGCTCGATGGACCGGTACGCGGGATATCCTGTCCTGTTTGGCCTGCTGGGTGGCGCACTCTGCACGCTGGTAGTCTCAAGCCTGCCAAAGGTTCTGCGCCAGATCACAGGGGTTTTCCTGGTCGCGGCACAGGTGCTGCTGGCCGAGGTGCAGCTGGTCTATCACTGCATCTTCGGAGATTTCATGCCCGTCAGCCAGATCGGCATGGGCGGAAATGTGGTCGTCAATTTCAACTCGCAGCTTCTCTATGGGATCCGCCAAAATCTGCTGAAGATCCTGCTCCTCCTGCTGCCGCTGATTGCCGTGATCCTCTGCCTTGCCCTGCGAAGGGGGCAGGCTTTGAAGCTGCGGCTGCGCTGGAAACAGACTATGGCCTCCTTTGCCGTGCTCCTCGCACTGCTGCTGACGGTCACGGGACTGATGTATGTTGGACGGGACAACGCCTTTTCCGTCTATCGTACCTTCACCAATGTGAACACCTCCACCGACAGCAGTTATAAAAAAATCGGTATGCTGGCCACCACGGCGCAGGAGCTTCGATACATGCTCTTCAGCGGCAGCGGCAGCATTATGATCACGCCGTCGTCCTTGAATATAAGCGATGCTCCGCGGACATACAGCAGCAACTCCTATAACGTGATCGAAAGCATCGATTTTACGGCTCTTGCAGACAGTACCGACAGCGATATTCTCAAGGCCACAGACGAGTATCTATCAAATGCAACACCCACCCGCAAAAACAACTACACAGGACTTCTTAAGGACTATAACCTCATCACCATCTGCGCCGAGAGCTTCTGCCCGTGGTTTATCAGCGAGGAGCTGACGCCGACGCTCTACAAGCTGAGCCATACGGGTATTCTCTTTGAAAATTACTACGGCACGTTCCAGTCCGTCACCACCAACGGCGAATACACCATGTGCATGGGGCTTTATCCGGATATGTCCCGCACGAAGACGGATTCCAGCTTCAATGTGGCGGGCACCAACTATCTGCCGTTCTGCCTGGGCAATGCGCTCAAGGGCATGGGCTATCAAGCCTGGGGCTATCACGACTACATCGGGGATTTCTACAACCGGAACATCACCCACGCCAACATGGGCTACACGTTCAAGGCGGCGGATTCTGGTCTGGCCATGAAGATCGACTGGCCCTCCTCCGATCTGGAGATGATGGAGGCCTCCGTGGACGACTACATCAACAGCGGAGAACCCTTCCACGCCTATTACATGACCTTCAGCGGTCACTACCAGTACAACTGGGACAACGCCATGAGCGCCAAAAACCGCGACGCGGTGAAAGATCTGCCCTATTCTGAGCCGGTGAAGGCGTACATTGCCTGCAATCTGGAGCTGGAATACGCACTGGAGTACCTGATGCAGCGGCTGGAGGAAGCTGGCGTTGCCGACAAGACCTGCATCGTCCTGACCAACGACCACTACCCCTACGGCCTGACCGAAGACGAGTACAACGAGCTGGCAGGGCAGACGCTGGACACCACCTTTGAGAAGTACCGCAACAGCTTCATCTGCTATGTTCCCGGCCTTTCAGAGAACATCGTGGTGGATGAATACTGCTCCACGGCGGACATCTTGCCGACACTGCTGAATCTCTTCGGCGTGGACTACGATTCCCGCCTGCTGGCGGGCACCGATGTACTCTCCAGCGGCCTCCATGTAGCGGTGCTGTCGGATAAGTCCTTTCTGACGAAGACCTTCCGCTATGACGCCGGTACGGAAACCGTGATCCCCGCCGACGAGAATACCACAGTCTCCGGCAAGCTGGCGGAAGCCTACCGGCTCTATGTGGACAGCAGGTTCCAGCTCTCTGGCAACATCCTCAACAGCGATTACTACGCCCACGTCTTTGCCAAAGAGTCCAGCGGCGGGAGCCTTGCGGACACGGTGGTATTCACGGACATCAAGAGCATTTTCAATCAGGCCAGCGTTCTCTATATGTACCGCAAGGGCTATGTGGATCCGGAGACACCGAATACCTTCGGCGGCAAGGCCACGGCAAGGCTGGGCGAGTTCATCGATGTGCTCTACCGCATCGCGGGTCGTCCGGAAACGGACAACACCGCCCTTCCGGCTGGCTACGAGAACGAGGAATTCAACGCGGCCCATCCCTATTATAATGCCGTGTGCTGGGCCTATCAGACAAGGCTGCTCCGGCAAAATGATCCCAATACCGAATACGATGACAAGGTGGACTATCAGACGGCGTGCGTACTGATCCGCCGCTACGCGATCATGGCAGGCGTCGATACCGGCGTGGATCAGACGCAGCTCAGGCAGCTTCTTCGGGATGTCCCCGATCTTGGCAGAGAGGCAGCCAAAGCGATGCTCTGGTGCGATGAAAAGGACATTACCACCCGGGACAGCAGCCTTGACGAGCTGCTGGCGTCCGCTGGCACCCGCATCAGCCGCTACCAGATGACGTCGTTCCTGTTCTACCTCTGCACCTACGAGCTGGATATTGGCAGCTGAGCATGCGGCGCAGATCCTGCCGGAGAAGTGTTCCGTGACCGATTCGTAAAAAGAGTCGCCTTTCTCGGCTGTGTACCGGAAGATACCCATTCGATGCCGCACTACGCTTAATGTTGGAATAAGTAAACATACTCACAAGCATTACACTCAGTGTAGACCTAATGTAGATTCAGACCATTCTGTGTTTACGAAAGTTTACATTGAGTGTAATTTTTTCTGCCTTGAATGGGTGGTCAAACAGGGCCGGTTTTCTACATTTATTACGAAGGGATGAGACATCCACCCCCCTATTCTCACACGAAAGAAGGAGTTTGATTTGAGCAAACGAAAACACGGACCTACGATTGTACCGGCCTTATCCGCCAAGGTGGATAACAAAGAAAACGATTCATTCAGGTTGGAAACTCACTGCTCCTCTCCAAGCTGTTCCACGCACTCAGCACCGGCAGCCGGTTTCTCTATTTCTGCATGGCCATGGAGAGCGACGGAAGGAAGAATTTCATTCTTTCACAAAAGGACGCAAAAAAGTACGGGATCGCGCCTTCCGGCCTGCGGAAGCACATCAACGAGCTGAAAGCTGCCCGGTTTATCAGAGTCTATTCCGAAAAGCCAACACGCGAGCCAAACCGATATGAATTTTGCCTGAGTTGGAAGCTGCCGCCGTCACCCCTTCGTTCGCATACCCTCATGGCTATTGTAGTAAATCTGTCTCGGATGGAAACAAGGGCGGGCCGTAAAAAATCTCACTGGTTATGTCTTTTAGAATGAGTGCCGGCTGACAGAACGGAGGTTACTTGTGCTGTTTTGATACAAGATTGGCATTTCTCTTGCGCAAAAAAGAACCAGCCGAAATGAATGAAAGGATACAAAATGGATCAATTCAGTTTCCATACAGCAACATTGGGATCAACAAGATCGAGAGTATGCTGCGCAGTCCGAATTGCCCGTTTGTTCTCTATGTTGGGTCCAAAAAGCTGGTCAAACGCAGGGAGTTCGAGCAATATATCAGCCATAAGTTGATGATTTGACGGTAAGTTCACTATTGAGAAAAGAAAGTCCTTGTGCTACAATTATAAAATGCATAGGGGGTTCTTCTCATAGTGGGAAAGGAGCTTCCGAATGGGTAAAAGTTTACGAGGCAAAGAATGCGGCAAGGGTATCTGCCAGAGAAGGGACGGATTATATCACGCACGTTTTGTAGACAAAGCAGGAAAACGACATGAGAAATATTTCCAGACGATTCCCGAGGCGCGTAACTGGATCGAGCAGGCGAAATATGCCGACAAGCACGAAGATGTGTTTTGCCCCTCGGACACGACGGTTGACGCATGGTTTTCATTTTGGATTGAGAACATTGTGGGCGATTTGGCACCCAACACCCTGCGAAATTATCGGGAGCGATACAAGCAGAACATCCAGCCCATCATCGGCAAAATGCTCCTTTCCGATGTGAAGCCCATGCACTGCAAAAAAGTGCTGCTTTCCATGGATGCGGATTATGCAGGTTCTACCATCCGGCAGACCTATATCACAATGGGAACAATGTTCAAGGCTGCGAAGATGAATGACCTGATTGCCAAGCACCCAATGGACGGCGTTCGCTACACAAAGCCGGTCCGAGCGCCGGACGACATCAAATGTCTTACAACGGATGAGCAGCAGAAATTTATGGAGGCAGCCAAACGCTCCCATAACTATGCGCAGTATGCCCTGATTTTAGAAACAGGGATGCGGACAGGTGAAGTGATCGGACTGACATGGGATGCGATAGATTTCCAGAATCGGACGCTGACGGTCAACAAAACCTTGGAGTACCGCCATAAGCAGCACTTTTGGCGTGCAGGACCACCGAAAACGCAGCAGAGCTATCGCACAATACCGTTGACGGATCGGGCTTATGAAATCCTCAAAGGTATTTGGGACAGCCGCCCGGAGCAAAAGGAGTCACCGACGCTGGACAAAGCGCTTGAGTACATAGACAGACGTACAGGCGTTTCTTCTCGGCTGGTCATGCGTGATCTTGTCTTTATCAACTGGCGTACCGGGGAACCGGCGAAAAACAGTTCCTATGATACCCACCTTTACAAGCTATGCGACGAAGCAGGAATTGAAAAATTCTGTATGCACGCTTTACGCCATACCTACGCCACAAGAGCGATTGAATGCGGTGTACAGCCCAAGGTGCTGCAAAAGCTGCTTGGTCACGCAAGTATAAAAACAACGATGGACAGATACGTCCATGTCACATCTGAATCCTTGGATCAGGCTGTGCGGCAATTTGAATCAGGCAGGGTTTCCTAGCATATAAGTCCATGCGAAAATGGCGTAAAAATGGCGTAAACCAAACGCGTCGGATTCCGGAAACCCTTGAAAATCAAGACATTTTAAGGAGATAGAGAAAACTATGAAATTAGGTATCGTCGGCTTGCCGAACGTCGGCAAGTCCACTTTGTTCAATGCCATCACCAACGCCGGGGCCGAGAGCGCGAACTATCCGTTTTGCACCATCGAGCCCAATGTGGGCGTGGTGGCCGTGCCGGATGCGCGGCTGGATAAGCTGGCGGAGATGTATAAGCCGGACAAGAAGACCCCCGCAGTGATCGAGTTTGTCGACATTGCAGGTCTGGTCAAGGGCGCCAGCAAGGGCGCGGGTCTGGGCAATAAGTTCCTCGAAAATATCCGCCGCACCGATGCCATCGTCCACGTGGTGCGCTGTTTTGATGATGAGAACATCATGCACGTGGTGGCCGACGCCAGCCAGAACGAGCCGGTCGACCCGCTGGGCGACATCGGCACGATCGATCTGGAGCTCATCATGGCCGATCTGGAGATGGTCAACCGCCGCATCGAGAAGGCGACCAAGGCCGCCAAGGGCGACAAGAAGTTCCTGCGCGAGGCCGAGGTGTTCAAGGCGCTCGCCGCGCATCTGGATGCCGGCAAGTCCGCGCGCACCTTTGCGTGCGACGATGAGGAGCGCGCCATCGTTGAGACGGCGGATCTGCTGAGCCTGAAGCCCATCATCTATGCCGCCAACATGGACGAGGCGGGCTTTGCCGACTATACGCACAATACATATTTTCAGGGCGTCCGTGAGCTGGCAGAGCAGGAGGGCGCGCAGGTGCTGCCCATCTGCGCCAAGCTTGAGCAGGATATCGCCGAGCTGGATGATCCGGAGGAGCGGGCAATGTTTCTGGCCGATCTGGGGATTGAGAAGTCCGGCCTTGACCGCCTGATCCAGTGTTCGTATGAGCTGCTGGGACTGATCTCCTTCCTGACCTACGGCAAAGATGAGTGCCGCGCGTGGACGATCAAAAAGGGCACGAAAGCGCCGCAGGCCGCCGGTAAGATCCACTCGGATATCGAGCGCGGCTTTATCCGCGCCGAGACCATCAACTTTGACGAGATGATGGCCTGCGGCGGCAGCGTGGCTGCCGCCAAGGAGAAGGGGCTGCTGCGCTCCGAGGGCAAGGAGTACGTGGTCAAGGACGGCGACATGATCTACTTCCGCTTCAACGTCTGAACTGCAAACAGATGACCGCGCACGGCGAAACTTTGCGAGGCTTTTGGGCAAAATGATGACCGCGCACGGCAAACGCCGCGCGCGGTCTTTTCTTATTTCTTATTCCGTCGTGTCGCCGCCGCGCAGGCGGCCAAACGTTCCGCGCAGGCGCTCGCCGAATTTCGGCGGCTGCACGGGGCGCTCCAGCAGGAAAATGCCGCAGTCGGCGCAGTATCGACAATCGGCAAAGCTGCCGTTCCAGATCCCACGGCTCACCACAAGGTCGCCCTCCTCATCCGCGCGAAAGGATATGGACTTTTCCTCCTGACTCCAGATGATCTGCCGCGCGCTCTGCAGATAGCCGGAGAGCAATTCCCTGCCGCAATAGGGACATTTATCGCCTATGGTCATGGTCGCGTGCTCCTTTCTGTTACTGGTTGCGCTTCCAAATTCAGCATAGCATATATTTCCGGCACTTGGCAAGCGTCCTGTGCAGCATTTCATGCACAAACGGCGGATTTTTCATCCTGCTTTCGTATGAAATTGTGCTTGACAGGGGTAACGGTCGGTGTTAGGATGATACCGTTGCAAAGGCAATGACGGGACTTGCACCCGAGTGAGGACGGACAGAGAATGGCGGTCATAGGCTGTGAGCCGCCTGCGGCACCCCTCCGGCGCAGACCTTCCCCGAGCCGATCGCCCGAACCCGCAGTAAGGCGACCCGCGCGGCGCACGTTACAGCGCCAACTGAGTGAAACTCAGGGTGGAACCGTGTGATTTCAGCACCCCTGTGCCGCAAGGCGCAGGGGTGTTTTTAGTTTAGGAGGAGACATTATGGACGATCAGTACACCTTTGAAAACAAGACCTATAAGGACACCTACCGTCACACCACCAGCCACATTCTCGCCCAGGCAATGAAGCGCCTGTACCCCGAAGTGAAGCTGGCGATTGGCCCTGCCATCGAGGACGGTTTCTATTACGATTTTGACAGCCCCGAGCCGTTCACGCCTGAGGTGCTCGAGAAGCTCGAGGCCGAGATGCGCAAGATCTGCAAGGAAAAGCTGCGTCTCGAGCGCTTTGAGCTTCCGCGCGCCGAAGCACTGAAGTTCATGGAGGAGCGCGACGAGCCGTATAAGGTCGAGCTCATCAACGACCTGCCGGAGGACGCCGTTATCTCGTTTTACCGTCAGGGTGAATTCGTTGATCTCTGCGCCGGTCCGCATCTGGACTCCACCGGCCGCGTCAAGGGCAACGCCATCAAGCTCACGAGTGTCACCGGCGCTTACTGGCGCGGCGACAGCAACCGCAAGATGCTCCAGCGCATCTACGGCACCTGCTTCCCGAAGAAGGAAGAGCTCGACGCGTATCTGGCGCGTATCGAGGAGGCCAAAAAGCGTGACCACCGCAAGCTCGGCAAGGAGCTCGGTCTGTTCACATTCATGGACGAGGGTCCGGGCTTCCCGTTCTTCCTGCCCAACGGCATGGTGCTCAAAAACCAGCTCATCGATTACTGGCGCGAGATCCACAAGAAGGCCGGCTACGTCGAGATCTCGACCCCGATCATGCTCAATCAGGACCTTTGGCACCGCAGCGGCCACTGGGATCACTATAAAGATAATATGTATACCACCGTCATCGACGATGTGCCGTTTGCGCTCAAGCCGATGAACTGCCCCGGCGGCATGCTGGTCTATAAATCCCAGCCGCATTCTTACCGTGATCTGCCGCTGCGCGTGGGCGAGCTTGGCATCGTGCACCGTCATGAGCTGTCCGGCGCGCTGCACGGTCTGTTCCGCGTCCGCTGCTTCACGCAGGACGATGCGCACATCTTCATGACACCCGATCAGGTCAAGGACGAGATCAAGGGTGTCGCCAAGCTCATTGACGACGTGTACTCACTCTTCGGCTTCAAGTACCACATGGAGCTGTCCACCATGCCGGAGGATCACATCGGCACGGATGAGCAGTGGGCGGTCGCGACCGACGGCCTTGTCTCCGCACTCAACGAGCTCGGCAAGCCCTATGTCATCAACGAGGGCGACGGCGCGTTCTACGGCCCGAAGATCGACTTCCATCTGGAGGACAGCCTCGGCCGTACCTGGCAGTGCGGCACGATCCAGCTCGATATGCAGATGCCCGAGCGCTTTGATCTCGAGTATGTCGGCGCGGACGGCGAGAAGCACCGTCCAGTCATGATCCACCGTGTGTGCTTCGGCTCGATCGAGCGCTTCATCGGCATCCTCACCGAGCACTACGCCGGTGCGTTCCCGCTGTGGCTCGCGCCCGTGCAGGTCAAGGTCATGCCCATCACCGACCGCACGAATAATTACGCCAAGCACGTCGCTGACCGTCTGGAGAAGGCAGGCCTGCGCGTCGAGACCGACCTGCGCAACGAGAAGATCGGCTACAAGATCCGCGAGGCGCAGAGCCAGAAGATTCCGTATATGCTCGTGCTCGGCGACAAGGAAGCGGAGAACGACACCATCTCCGTGCGCACGCTCTCCGGTGAGCAGAGCGTCGAGAGCCTTGCCGATTTCATCGCCCGCCTGCAGGCGGATGTGAAGTCCCGCAAGAGCTGAAATTTGCATAGCATCGCATAAGAAGACCGACTCCTTCGCAGACTATACCCAAACGTCTGCGAAGGAGTTTTCTATATGCACAAACGGTTTCGGCATCTGTGTCTCGCGCTCGCGGCGCTTATCGCTGCGGGGACGCTGCTTGCGGCGCTCATTCCGGCCGCTGAGGCGGCCACGTATAAAAAGGGGTCGAGCGGCGCTGTCGTATCGCAGATCCAGACCAAGCTCAAAAATTGGGGCTACTACGCCGGGGACGTGGACGGGATCTACGGCAGCGCGACCGAACGCGCCGTGCGCGCCTTTCAGCGCAAAAACGGCCTCACAGTCGATGGGAAGGCCGGGGCACAGACTTTGGAGGCGCTGGGGCTGCCGGCGGACAGCGGCGGAAATTCCGGCGGCTCCGGCGACATGACCGGTGCGCAGGTCGATCTGCTTGCACGTCTCATATCCGCCGAGGCGCGCGGTGAGCCGTATTCCGGACAGGTGGCCGTCGGTGCGGTCGTGCTCAACCGCATCCGGCATCCGTCATTTCCGAATACGCTCTCGGGCGTAATCTATCAGAGCGGGGCGTTTACCTGCATCACGGACGGGCAGTTCAATGAGCCGGTCGCGGAGAGCGCCTACCGCGCTGCACGCGACGCGCTCAACGGGGTCGACCCGTCCGGCGGTGCGATCTACTATTTCAATCCCTCAACGGCCACGAGCGCGTGGATCTGGTCGCGCCCGCTCATCACCGTCATCGGTAAGCATCGCTTCTGCTCCTGAGTGTCCGGTTACACCACAAAATAGGGGATGCCGCGCCGCATCTCCGCTACATATGGATGCATGAAAAAATGTCGCAAAAAAGTTTAAAAACACTATTGACAACTGCCCCTGTAAAGTGCTATATTATCAAACACGCGAGGGGTGCTCGTCACGAACGAAACGAACTTCCGAAAAAAGTTGAAAAAAGTTCTTGACAAAGCGAACCGCGTGTGGTAAGATAAACAAGCTGTCGCCGAGAGGCACAGCGGCGTGTACCTTGTAAATTAAACAATGTAAGAACACAAAACTTGATAAGTTTTGTAGCTTATGCAAAATAAGCACCAGAAAAGGGTTCTTAACATCAGAGATGATGTAAAACAATTCTTTTGAGAGCTAGAAAGCGATCTAAAGATTATATCCGCTTCGGCGGTTATGATATGATTTATAGAGAGTTTGATCCTGGCTCAGGATGAACGCTGGCGGCGTGCCTAACACATGCAAG
>ERZ773107.1585-NODE-1585-length-19695-cov-24.164919_pt1 | contig 19695 bp, 15 predicted proteins | sample MGYA00580571_ERZ773107 | MGnify/ENA primary metagenome ERZ773107 (study PRJEB29015, sample SAMEA2737843) | human gut metagenome | biome: human gut; feature: human-associated habitat; material: faeces | place: China | collected 2012 ... | reverse complement strand
CTTTGTTTGCAGAAATGGTCTTGTAACTTAAAGTATCCACTCTTAATTGTTTTTTAAAATGTTACTACTAAAATGTTTTTCTTCACCGCAAGCCAGTCATCCCGGACAATGGAAGATTAACTCGCTATGAATTAAATGCTTATCCTTTTGAGATAATAATCGGCTTGCAAAGGTACGGTTTTTCTTAGAACTGGCAAAAGTTTTCCACTTTTTTTTAGAGAGCCACTTGGCTGATATACAACAGACAAAGTTATCCTGCGGAGAAAGGGAAGAATCTCCGCAGAACAACTCTTTATGATGCGGCCTTCATCGGTCGGTGCCGTCATAGAAGGCTTTCAAAGCTGCATGAGAAAGAAACGGGAAAGAGAAAGAAATATCAACGGACAAGGTCTTCGGGAAATTTTGCAGGCATGCCCACCCGCTTCCATGTTTCATGGAACCATGTATTCAGTTCATTACCATTCAAGTCCTTAGCTATAAAATACTTCAGGTACATTACCCCGTCGTCCCCTATTTCAAACTCCAGTATATTGTCTTTATGGTCCAACATGGGCAAATGGATGTTTTTCTCAATGCTTTCCTTATAGGAATTATCCGTCAGCTGCTGATAAGTCCCATATCCAGTGATGATGGCATCTTTGCCTGGAATAATTGTAAAATTGACAATACGGCCGTCATCACTCAGCACTTTAAAGGTGTTACTCGGTTTCAATATCCCGGGAACATCCGGGATTTCAGACACATAATGACATAACTGCCAAATTCCTGCCAGTTCCGCAGGCCTAAACTCTGCGCTCTCCTGCGCATTGGCTCCCGCTACCGCAAGCAGCACCGCTGCCAGCATGGTAAAGAAATAGTTCCGTTTCATATTCGTATGATGTTGGTTAACGTTATGTCGTTCCGTTAGACACAAATATAAAGATTTATTTTGAGATTATAACATTTTTGGGTATAAAAAAACCGCACAAACAACAGAATGTTTGTGCGGATGATTTTATCCAGTTTGTATATTCCGAAACTTAGAACTCGGCGTTGCGCGGCGTACGCGGGAACGGTATGACATCACGGATATTCGTCATGCCCGTAACGAACAGCAGCAAGCGCTCAAAGCCTAAACCGAACCCGGAGTGGGGACATGTACCGAACTTACGGGTATCGAGATACCACCACATATCCTTCATCGGGATGTGAAGTTCGTCAATGCGCGTCATCAGCTTGTTGTAATCCGATTCACGTTCGGAACCGCCAATAATTTCTCCAATCTTCGGGAAGAGTACATCCATGGCACGCACGGTCTTGCCGTCTTCGTTCTGCTTCATATAGAACGCTTTGATTTCCTTCGGATAGTCAGTCAGGATAACCGGACGCTTGAAGTGGTCTTCCACCAGATAGCGCTCGTGTTCGGAAGCCAAGTCAACTCCCCAGTACACCGGGAATTCAAACTTATGCCCTTTGGCAACAGCCTCTTCCAATATCTTGATACCTTCCGTATAAGGCAGGCGCACGAAGCTTTCTTTCAAGACACCTTGCAGACGTTCAATCAAGCCCTTATCAAACATGTCATTGAGGAACTTCACATCGTCGGCACAGTTGTCCAAAGCCCACTGTACACAATATTTGATGAAATCTTCCGCCAGGTCCATATTGTCCGTAATATCATTGAACGCCACTTCCGGCTCAATCATCCAGAACTCTGCCAAGTGGCGGGGAGTATTGGAATTCTCGGCACGGAACGTAGGACCGAATGTATAGATGGCTCCCAATGCAGTAGCGGCAAGTTCGCCTTCCAACTGTCCGGAAACAGTCAGGCTGGCCTGCTTTCCGAAGAAGTCATCATCGTAAATAATGGAACCGTTCTCATCTTTCTTCAAGTCGTAAAGGTTCTTCGTAGTCACCTGGAACATCTGGCCTGCGCCTTCGCAGTCGGAAGCCGTGATAATCGGAGTATGAAAATAGAAGAATCCTCTGTCATGGAAGAACTTGTGGATGGCAATCGCCATATTATGACGAATACGGAACACAGCCCCGAACGTATTGGTACGGGGACGCAGATGGGCTATCTCACGGAGGAACTCCATGGAATGACCTTTCTTCTGCAACGGATACGTGTTATCGCAAGTTCCCAGCACTTCGATTTCGCGGGCCTGCACTTCGGCCTTCTGACCGGAACCGACAGATTCCGTCAGCACACCGTTTACGCTCAAACAAGCACCGGTAGTAATCTCTTTCAGCATCTCCTCATCGAAGTTACCCAAGTCTACTACAATCTGCACATTATTTATTGTAGAACCGTCATTCAGCGCGATAAAGTTTACTTGCTTACTACCTCTGCGGGTACGAACCCAGCCCTTCACGTTGACCATAGCGCCAAAATCTTCACGCTTCAGCAGGTCAACAATCTTTGTTCTACTAATCTTTTCCATAAAACAGTTATTATACCTTATTATATATTACTCAAAAGAACCCATGCGCAGGAAGTTCACCTCTTGTTCCGTGAGGTAACGCCATTCGCCGCGGCGCAGGCCTTTCTTGGTTAAACCGGCAAAATACACACGGTCCAGTTTCATCACCTTGTATCCCAGCGATTCGAAGATACGACGCACGATACGATTCTTGCCGGAGTGGATTTCAATACCGACATCATCTTTCTTGAAGTCATCCGTATAGCTGATGGCATCTGCATGGATTTCCCCATCATCCAGTTGAATGCCGGCTGCAATCTGCTCCATATCGGCTTTTGTCAGGTTCTTGTCCAAATGCACATGATATATCTTCTTCTTCAGATACTTGGGATGCGTCAGCTTGGAAGCCAGGTCACCATCATTTGTCAGCAGCAACACACCTGTAGTATTACGGTCCAGACGACCTACCGGATAAATGCGTTCGTCGCAAGCGCCTTTCACCAAATCCATCACCGTGCGACGTGCTTGGGGGTCATCCGAAGTAGTCACAGTATCCTTCGGCTTGTTCAGCAGGACGTAAATCTTACGTTCTATGCTGACCGTCTGGTCGTGGAACTTCACTTCATCACCGCGCTTAATCTTGGTTCCCAATTCCGTCACTACCTCTCCGTTTACAGAAACGACTCCGGCAGTGATGAATTCATCAGCCTCGCGACGGGAGCAAACACCGGCATTGGCCAGGAATTTGTTCAAGCGGATAGGCTCGTTCGGGTCCACAAACTGCTCCTTATATTCTATCTGTTTCTTCTTGCTGTACTTAGCATTGGGGTCATAATCGGCCGAACGACGGACTGGACGGCTATAGCTGTCTCTGTTGCCGTATCCGCCAGGTCTTCCACCACCCGAATTGAAGCGTGGACGATAAGGACGGTCACCACCCTCATTATTGTAGCGAGGACGCTGCGGACGGTCGCCATCTTCGCTGTTGTAGCGCGGACGATAAGGACGGTCCGTATTATAAGAACGGTCGCTGTTATAGGAGCGGTCGCTGTTATAAGGACGTTGCGGACGGTCACCATCTTCATTGCTATAGCGCGGGCGCTGCGGACGGTCACTATTATAAGGGCGTTGCGGACGGTCACCACCTTCGCTGTTGTAGCGCGGACGGTAAGGACGGTCGCCATTATCGTTATTGTAACGAGGACGTTGCGGACGGTCACCGCCTTCGCTGTTATAGCGCGGACGATAGGGACGGTCGCCATTATCGTTATTGTAACGAGGACGCTGCGGACGGTCGCCATTGTCCGCACCAGGATTAAAGCGCGGGCGATAAGGGCGGTCACTGTTATAAGGACGCTGCGGGCGGTCCCCGTTTTCACTGTTAAATCTAGGGCGATAAGGACGGTCGCCATTATCACGGTTGTAAGACGGACGGCTGTAGCCACCTTCCTTGTTAAATTGGTTACCATCGCGGCCGGCACCTGAGTTCTCCTCTGCGGAAGAAGCATCACGCCAAGTTTCGTTTTCTGTACTCATTGTTTTTTATTCGAATAAAATTAAACCTTGGCCTCACGGCCATTCATTGTCTCTATTATACCTTGAATTTTATATGTTTCTATAACAATTGCCGGAGTAAAAAGTTGAAATTCCTCCGGTACACTTCTGTGGTTGCTTAAATTCCCGTATAAGTATGGGGGGTAATCACCCGCAATTCTTTCTTTATCTCTTCACTTACATTCAGTCCCTCTATAAATTCCTTGATAGACGCTTCCGTAATGGCCTGATTGGTACGGGTCAACGCTTTCAACGCTTCATAAGGATGCGGATAGGCCTCGCGGCGCAGAATGGTCTGGATAGCCTCGGCCACCACGCTCCAGCAATTGTCCAGGTCACGGTAGATGGCCGGTTCGTTCAACAGCAACTTACGCAAACCCTTCAAAGAACTTTGTATGGCAATAATGATATGCCCGAACGGCATACCCACATTGCGGAGCACGGTAGAGTCCGTCAAGTCACGCTGCAAACGGGAAACCGGCAGTTTTACCGCCAAGTGCTCAAGAATAGCATTCGCCATGCCCAGGTTTCCTTCCGCATTTTCAAAGTCAATCGGGTTCACCTTGTGCGGCATCGCGCTGGAGCCCACCTCACCGGCTTTAATCTTCTGCTTGAAGTATTCCATAGAGATATATTGCCAGAAGTCACGGTTCATATCAATCATCACCGTATTGATGCGCTTCATGGCATCAAAGATGGCAGACAGATTATCGTAATTGGATATCTGGGTAGTATACTCCTCGCGTTCCAAGCCAAGCTTTTCGGAAACGAACTTATTGCCGAATGCCTTCCAGTCATATTCCGGATAAGCCACATGATGGGCATTGTAATTACCCGTAGCGCCACCGAACTTTGCTGTCACCGGACAAGCCTTCAGCGTTGCCAACTGGCGTTCCAGACGGTAGACAAACACCATTACCTCCTTGCCCAAACGGGTAGGCGAAGCCGGTTGTCCGTGTGTCTTGGCAAGCATGGGGATAGCGGCCCACTCTTCCGCATAAGCACGGAGCTGCGCTATCAGTTCCTCTATTTGAGGATAGTACACCTGCTCCAACGCCTCCTTTACAGACAAAGGAACAGACGTATTGTTGATATCTTGTGAAGTCAGGCCAAAATGGATGAACTCCTTATAGTCGTCCATACCACCCAACTTGTCAAACTCTTCTTTCAAGAAATACTCCACAGCCTTCACATCATGGTTCGTCACGCTCTCAATATCCTTGATGCGTTGCGCGTCGGCTTCGGAGAAGTTACGGTAAATGTTTCTCAAGGTTTCGAAAACGCCCTTATCCACCCCTTTCAGTTGCGGCAAAGGCAGCTCACACAGCGTGATAAAGTATTCTATTTCAACTTGTACACGGTATTTAATCAGTGCAAATTCTGAAAAATAGGCAGCCAAAACATCCGTTTTGCCTCTGTATCGACCGTCAATCGGAGAGATTGCGGTAAGTAAATCAAGTTTCATACGTCGTATTTATGATGATAATTATCGGACTGCAAAATTACTGCTTTTTTCTGAGTAACAAGACATAAAGGATAAAGATTTTAAGAAAAGGAAGTTAACGGATAAAAAAAATGGCCTTACAATCACTTGCAAGACCACCTTCGAATGAAAATTTCCAGTGGGCGTTGACGGATTCGAACCGCCGACCCTCTGCTTGTAAGGCAGATGCTCTGAACCAGCTGAGCTAAACGCCCGTTGCCTCTTGTTTTCAAAAGCGTTGCAAAGGTATGGTTTTTTTTGATAACTGCAAACTTTTCTCCTATTATTTTTTTATTTATTTTTCAATAAAGCAGCTAACCAATTGATTAACAAGAAATAAAAAAGTAAAGCCCACAACCTTTTCAAGATAAGAATTGCGGGCTTTACTCCATATATATATAAAAGACACTTTTTTATTCTTGTCCGAAACGCTTAGCTTGTTCAGCAATCAGTTCCGCATCATCGAAATAATTTATCTTCATCGCTTTGCGTACATCATCCAATGTTTCTGCCGCAGTTGCACGAGCTGTTTCACATCCTCTACGCAACATCTCATAAATAGCAGGAATATCCTTTTCAAACTCTTTGCGGCGTTCACGAATGGGAGTCAGCTCCTCCTGCATGATAGCTGCCAGGAATTTCTTCACCTTCATATCCCCCAAACCGCCACGCGTATAATGTGCTTTCAATTCATCCAGGTTAGGATAATCAGATAAATAACGTTCAAAATGCTCAGGTTTACAGAAAGCATCCAAATAAGTAAAGACAGTATTACCCTCAAGTTTACCCGGGTCGGATACTTTGATATGGGTCGGGTCAGTGTACATACCCTTCACTTTCTTTTCCACTTCATCGGCAGTATCGGAGAGATAAATGCAGTTGCCCAACGATTTACTCATTTTTGCCTTTCCGTCCGTACCCGGCAACCGCAGACAAGCAGCATTGTCAGGCAACAGGATTTCCGGTTCTACCAGCGTATCACCATAAATATGATTGAACCGACGGACGATTTCACGCGTCTGCTCAATCATTGGTTCCTGATCTTCACCCACCGGCACGGTTGTAGCCCTGAATGCCGTGATATCGGCTGCCTGACTAATAGGATAAGTGAAAAAACCTACAGGAATACTAGTCTCGAAATTACGCATCTGTATTTCTGTTTTCACCGTAGGGTTACGTTGCAGACGAGATACGGTGACCAAATCCATATAATAGAAAGTCAGCTCACAAAGTTCAGAAATCTGGGACTGAATGAATATAGTAGACTTAGTCGGGTCCAAGCCTACAGCCATATAGTCAAGTGCCACTTCAATAACATTCTGGCGAACCTTTTCAGGATTATCAATATTATCAGTCAAAGCCTGTGCGTCTGCTATAAAAATAAAAGTCTTATCATACAATCCGGAGTTCTGAAGTTCCACCCGGCGTTTCAATGAACCTACGTAATGACCGATATGCAACCTTCCGGTAGGACGGTCACCTGTCAATATGATTTTTTCTTTTCCCATACCTCTTAAATATTATCTTATATTAAAAATTACGCAAAGATAGGAATATTCTAGCACAATAACTTAACTTTGAATCTGTATTTCACATATAATAATTGTTATGAATAAACTAAGACCAACCATTAAACTAGCTCTATTTATCTCTGTTGCAGGCGCATTTCTCGCTGCATGTTCCGATGACGATGACAAAAAGCCTTCTGCTCCATCAAAAATCATTACCGGAATAAGAGTATATAAAATCACCGATGTCATAAGCTATGAAGGCGACCTTGACTTTACTTATGACAAAGACAAACGCCTAACCGGTGTGCGTGGCAATGCTCCATTGACCACTATAAACTATTCCTATGGAGATAATTCACACATAAGCTATAATTACTCTTCGGAAAACTCTCCATTAGTAGAAATAACCACCACTTTAGAGAATGGCCGCAGCTATGTGTGCAAATTTTCCAATCAGGACAGTCCCATCACCTATTCATATAATAATGAAGGATATCTGAAAAGCAGTAATAATAACGGAATAGTGCTTGAATACCAATGGAACAAAAAGAACCTGACCTCTATTACTTCCACACCAAGAGGAACTTACAACAGTGATTACAAAATATCCACCATTGCTAATGACTACAGCCTTGACCTGAACACGCTGGCACAATGGATTGACGAACGACCCAATTATATAAACGTGGTAAATACATTGGGACAAATGGCAGGCATTTTAGGCAAACGAAGTGAAAATATCATAGAAGACACTTACTATACATATGACTATAGTTTCTTGCAAGACGGCAGGCTGAAAGACATTACTCTGATAGATACGAATAAAACCGGTTATTCTTTCTTATTGCGTTACGCCGACTCTGATAATATCGAATAAATATACAAAAGAAAGATGATTTCTCATTTTTTATCTCAATCTGCATTGACAAAGAGCCTGATTTATTTTGTTATCTTAGAAATAAGTAGTTACTTTGCACAAAATTTAAAGATGCTATGTATCCTACAGGAACAAAGATAATATAGACATAAAGCAAATGCGTTAGTCCTCTCACGAGGATGGACGCATTTTTTTTATATTTTAGCGACATTAAAACAACTATTATAAAAAGAAACTTTCAATGAAAAAGGATTTAAAGAAAGTCCTGGTATTGGGTTCGGGTGCCCTCAAAATCGGCCAGGCAGGAGAGTTTGATTACTCAGGTTCACAAGCGCTGAAAGCATTGCGCGAAGAAGGCATTCACTCGGTGTTGGTAAATCCTAACATCGCAACTATTCAAACTTCGGAAGGTATTGCCGACAAAGTGTACTTCCTTCCTGTTACTCCCTTCTTTGTTGAAGAAATTATTAAGAAAGAACAACCGGACGGTATCTTATTGGCTTTCGGTGGTCAGACTGCACTGAACTGCGGTACTGAGCTTTATCTGAACGGTACATTAAAGAAATATGGTGTAGAAGTACTGGGTACTTCCGTAGAAGCCATCATGTACACTGAAGACCGTGATTTATTCGTAAAAAAGCTGGATGAAATTCCGATGAAAACCCCGAAGAGCCACGCTGTGGAAAGCATGGAAGAGGCTCTGAAGGCTGCCCGCGAAATCGGTTATCCTGTTATGGTACGCTCTGCTTACGCATTGGGCGGTTTGGGTAGCGGTATCTGTCCGGACGAAGAAGCTTTCATCAAATTAGCAGAAAGCTCATTCGCATTCTCTAAACAGATCCTGGTTGAAGAGTCATTGAAAGGTTGGAAAGAAATTGAATTCGAAGTAATCCGCGATGCTAATGATCATTGTTTCACAGTAGCAAGCATGGAAAACTTCGACCCGCTGGGTATCCACACCGGTGAGTCTATCGTGGTAGCTCCTACTTGCTCTCTGACAGAAGAACAAGTCACCATGCTGCAAGAACTGTCTACAAAATGTATCCGCCACTTGGGTATTGTGGGTGAATGTAACATCCAATATGCTTTCAATGCAGATACCAACGACTACCGTGTCATCGAAGTAAACGCGCGTCTGAGCCGTTCTTCCGCACTGGCTTCCAAGGCCACCGGTTTCCCCTTGGCATTCGTTGCCGCTAAAATCGCTTTGGGCTACACATTAGACCAGATTGGCGAGATGGGTACTCCTAACTCAGCATACGAAGCTCCCCAATTGGATTACCTGATTTGTAAAATTCCCCGTTGGGATTTAACAAAATTTGCCGGTGTATCACGTCAGATCGGTTCCAGCATGAAGTCGGTAGGTGAAATCATGTCTATCGGACGTTCTTTCGAGGAAATCATTCAGAAAGGTCTTCGTATGATCGGTCAGGGCATGCACGGTTTCGTGGGTAACGACCATACTAAATTCGAGAATCTGGATGAGGAACTGGCTAACCCGACAGACCTCCGCATCTTCTCCATCGCTTCTGCATTGGAAGAAGGATACAGCATTGAACGTATCCATGAACTGACCAAGATTGACCCGTGGTTCTTGGGCAAACTGAAAAATATCGTTGACTACAAAATCAAACTTTCCACTTATAATAAGATTGAGGATCTGCCCGAAGATGTACTTCGCCAAGCTAAAGTGTTAGGGTTCTCCGACTTCCAGATTGCACGTTTCGTACTGAAATCCAATGGCAACATGGAAAAAGAGAATCTGGCCGTACGAGCTCATCGTAAAGCATTAGGTATTCTTCCGGCTGTGAAACGTATCAATACCGTCGCATCCGAACATCCCGAACTGACCAATTACCTGTATATGACATACGCTACCACAGGTTATGATGTCAATTATTATAAGAACGAAAAATCAGTGGTTGTATTAGGCTCGGGTGCTTACCGCATCGGTTCATCTGTAGAATTTGACTGGTGTTCTGTAAACGCTGTACAGACAGCACGTAAATTGGGTTACAAATCAATTATGATTAACTATAACCCTGAAACGGTTTCTACCGACTATGACATGTGTGACCGTCTGTACTTTGACGAACTTTCATTCGAACGTGTACTTGACGTGATTGACCTGGAACAACCGGGTGGTGTCATTGTATCGGTAGGCGGACAGATTCCTAACAACCTGGCTATGAAATTACATCGTCAGTCAGTACCTGTATTGGGAACTTCACCTCTTTCTATCGACCGTGCTGAAAACCGTCATAAATTCTCGGCTATGCTCGACCAACTGGGCATTGACCAACCGGCTTGGAAGGAATTGACCAGCCTGGAAGAGATGGAAGAGTTCGTCAACAAAGTAGGTTATCCGGTGTTGGTTCGTCCTTCATACGTACTCTCGGGCGCTGCCATGAATGTATGCTATAACGAAGACGAATTAAAAGAATTCTTGCAGATGGCCAAGGAAGTTTCTAAAGAATATCCGGTAGTCGTATCACAGTTCATGCAAGACACCAAAGAAATAGAATTTGACGCTGTAGCCCAAAACGGTGAGGTAGTGGAATATGCCATATCAGAACATATTGAATACGCAGGTGTACACTCGGGTGATGCAACCTTGGTATTCCCGGCTCAGAAGATTTATTTCGAAACAGCCCGCCGCATTAAGAAAATCGGTCGCCGCATAGCCAAAGAATTGAATATTTCCGGTCCGTTCAATATGCAGTTCCTGGCTAAGAACAATGAAGTAAAAGTGATTGAATGTAACCTGCGTGCCTCACGTTCATTCCCATTCGTTTCCAAGGTATTGAAACGTAACTTTATTGAAACAGCCACCCGCATCATGCTGGATGCTCCATACAGCAAACCGGACAAGTCGGCATTCGACATTGACTGGATTGGTGTAAAAGCTTCTCAGTTCTCATTCTCACGCTTGCACAAGGCAGACCCGGTATTGGGTGTAGATATGTCTTCAACCGGTGAAGTAGGTTGTATCGGTGATGACTTCCATGAAGCCTTGCTGAATTCACTGATTGCTGTAGGATTTAAAATTCCTACAAAATCAGTTATGTTCTCGTCGGGTGCTACCAAGTCTAAAGTAGATTTGCTGGAAGCCAGCCGTATGTTGGCAAATAAGGGATACGAGATTTATGCAACTGCCGGAACTGCTACTTTCCTGAATGCACACGGAGTAAACACTATTCCTGTTTACTGGCCTGATGAACGTCCCGATGCAGAAAATAATGTAATGAAGATGATTGCCGAACACAAGTTCGACCTGATTGTCAATATTCCGAAGAACCATTCTAAACGTGAGTTGACTAACGGTTATAAGATTCGTCGCGGAGCAATCGACCACAATATTCCTTTGATTACCAACGCCCGCCTGGCAAGTGCTTTCATTGAAGCATTCTGCGAAATGAGCGAAAAGGATATTCAAATCAAGAGCTGGCAGGATTACAAATAATCCTTTCCGATAAATATAAATGAGGGTGTATCTTCAGTCTGAAGTGCACCCTCTTTTTTTTGATAAGCCACTGCTATGGGGCTAATATGGGAGTACGTTAAAAATGAAATTTGTTAACCAACAAAATCCGATTTCCATCATTCAGCGCATTTCTTATAGTGTCAGGTAGTGATTCATAATCTCTGCACATATTTTCCAGTTCTTGGCTGATAAGACTTACAATAGTTCCTTTACCATCTGAGGACATAGGTTCTATAATATCATATACAGAAGATGATTTTGTAAACTTTCTACATCCACATTTATTATTGAAAGGATTGAATATAATAGTATATTGACTATTCCCATCTTCAATAAGTCCTATCCAAGTACTATCAGAAACGACGATAGGACTGTTTACCAACCTTAAGTAATCGGCAGAAGGCTTACTTCGACGAAAGGCTAAATAATCTGTTTTTGCTTTTTGAGAGATAGCTTTATCTAAAAAATCAAAAACAATGAAGGTGTGTACCTTCCCATCTTCATCCAATATTGCCAAAGAATCTGAAGGCGAACGATAATAACATAATCCTGAATTGTTATTCCTGAAAATTTCGTTTGTCGTACATCCTCCTATATAACCTTCTTGATAAGGCATTGAGCGCGCAATAGGATTCATTAACGAATCCGTATAAATCAGAGCCGGCATTTGTGTTCCGTCAGGTGTCGTGTTAAATATAAAATTGCCATTCTTCAGACGTTTGAAGGCATCTGCAAAAAAAGGAATTTTCTGTTCACTTAAGAAAGTCCCGGATTCAGTGTAATGAATGATTTTTTTGGAATTTGTATCTAATACGTACACTCCGGTTTCGTCTACATGCATATCCCAAGGAAAAACATATTCTCCCGGGCCCTGTCCTACACGACCATATTTAATATCAGATGTACCATCCTTTTTAAAGGATACAACAGTTCGTAATGCGCTTTGGTCTAGAATATAATATTTGTTATTGTATTCTATTATTTTGTCAGCACAAGAGAACATGATGTTGTTTCCTTCGTTCAGAACAACGAATGAAGTATTTGCGATATGACTCAAGCTTCATCATAGCTCATGCCCTACGCTTCGGCCAACCCATGCAGGTCATCCTCAAAACAGCGGTCAACTCCCCGCCTGTGATGCCACAGATGTCAATGTAATCGCGCCGCATGAAAATATCCTTCAAGTTGTTCAAGTCACTGAATACACTCACCTTGCCGAAACGATGGGGCGACTGAGAAAGTAATAGCGACCGGCAGTCACCCGACGGTGAACGATTGCGGTCTTGTCCACATATACATAACCGTCTTGGCGAAGGCTCTCGAAATTCTGTATGCCGATGGAATAAATACTCTGCTCTATACTGATTACCTTTAGGATTCTGCAAAAGTAAAGACAGCTATTTCTTCTTGAGATAAATCCGAATCAACCTAATTATTTTCCCTTTTTCACTTATAGTTATAAGAAAAAATCCATAACTTTGCCACGAGTTAACCAAAACAAACATAACGTTGACATTTTGATTCAACAAAACAACAAACATCAAAAGCTATGAATAACTTTTTCTTAGAAACGCATCAAGTGGTCAAACGCTTTGCCAACCACACTGCGCTGAATGGTGTCAGCATTCAGGTCCCCGAAGGACAAATCTTTGGATTGCTGGGGCCGAACGGTGCCGGCAAAACCACACTCATCCGCATCATCAACCGCATCACGGCCCCCGATTCGGGAGAAGTACGCTTCAACGGACACCTGTCGCAAGCCGAAGATATTTATCATATCGGTTATCTACCCGAAGAACGCGGATTATACAAGAAGATGAAAGTGGGCGAACAGGCTATCTACCTGGCTCAATTGAAAGGTCTCAGCAAAGCAGAAGCCACTTCACGACTGAAGCTATGGTTTGAAAAGTTTGAAATCACTCCGTGGTGGAACAAGAAATTGGAAGAGCTGTCCAAAGGGATGCAGCAAAAAGTACAATTTATCATCACTATACTGCATAAACCTCAATTACTGATATTCGACGAACCTTTCTCCGGCTTCGACCCTGTGAACGCCGAACTGCTGAAGCGTGAAATACTGGAGCTGAAGAAAGAAGGACATACCATCATCTTCTCCACGCACAACATGGCTTCGGTGGAAGAGATATGTGACAATATTGCACTCATCAACCATTCTGAAGTGGTGTTGCAAGGGAATGTGAAAGAGGTGCGTTCTCGTTTCAAAGCCAATACCTATATCTTAAGCACTCCGAAAGGACAACCCTTGAAAGAATCCCCTCTGTTTGAGATTGTAGACAGTCAGCCCACCGAAGAGGAAATCCGATATACCCTACAAAAGCAACAGGATATGTCCAACTCGGCATTACTGACCCAAATAGCCCAACAAACCGAAATAATCTCCTTTACCGAATGCCTGCCCTCCATGAATGAAATATTCATCCGTACGGTAAAAGGTTTGGATAAACACTAAATGCCCAAAGCCATGAACAAGATATTAATCATTATACAGCGTGAATTTCTGAACCGAGTAAGTAAGAAATCATTTATTCTTCTTACCATCCTGATGCCGTTCATCTTTGCAGCTCTCATTTTTGTTCCTGCACTGCTGTCGACGGTGAAAAGCGATGAAGTTAAACAAGTAGTAATCATTGACCACACACAAAAGTACATCGGACAATTCAAGGATGATGAATCTTATCATTTCATCGCCGGACAAGAAATGTTGCCCGAATACCGAAGTGATACTACCCGCATAGACGCCGTAGTGGAAATTACCGAAGACCTGATTCAAAATCCCACAGCAGCCGCCATCTATTCGCGCAAAGAAGTGACTAAGGGTTTGTTGTCATTGGTAAACAATACGCTGAATGAACAAATCAGACACGATAAACTGACAAGTTACAATATCCCCGAATTACAAAATATCATGCAGGATTTTGATAAGAGATACAGTGCACGTACCATCAAATGGAGTGAAGACGGCAGTGCAAACGAATCAAATGCCGGCATTGCGGTAGCCGTTGGTATGATACTTACCTTCCTTATCTATATGTTCGTTATGTCTTATGGAGGTATGGTGATGCAGAGTGTCATGGAAGAAAAGACAAGCCGCATTGTCGAGTTAATGGTATCATCGGTCAAGCCGCTTCAACTGATGCTTGGCAAGATTATCGGTATCGGTCTGGTAGGCATTACCCAACTGCTGATATGGGGTATTCTGCTTGTTGTACTTTTGGGTATCGCCGACAATACTTTCGGTGGAGATACAGCCATTCTAAAAGGTGCCGAAGGCATGATTAGTGCCTTACAAAACCTGAATCTGCTGAAACTCGGAACCCTCTTTACCCTGAATTTCATCGGCGGATTCCTGATTTATGCCTCCATCTTTGCTGCTATCGGAGCCTCTATCAATGCCATGGAAGATTCACAACAGTTTATGACTCCCATTATGATACTGATGGTGTTCTCCCTTTACGCCGGTATCTATAGTGGCGACAACCCGGACGGTCCGCTGGCTTTCTGGTGTTCTCTCATCCCATTTACCTCGCCTATCGTCATGATGGTACGTGTTCCGCTGGATGCACCGACCTGGCAAATTATTCTTTCGCTTTGCCTGCTCTATGCCTCAGCACTTGCACTCATCTGGATTTCAGGAAAAATATATCGTGTAGGTATCCTGATGTATGGCAAAAAGCCGACACTAAAAGAGATGATTAAATGGATTTCTTATAAATAGATATAATTCACTCTAGCCCTATCGGGCACTCTCACAAGAAACGGGGGTGTGTCAAAACTAAACCGGTCTATCAAACCTCAACTGTAGGGGCAAGGTTTACCTGCCCGAACCAACGGTCACAACCTTGGAAGTAATACACCAAGCAAACTGTTTTCGGGCGAACGAACCTCGCTCCTACTAGCCAAATGACAGCATCATCAACGTTTAGACACAACCCCACTTTTTTATTACTTCCACTCACCCAATTGAATACCCAGCTTTTCCCAATGCCCGATAAATGAATTCAACGAGTTACGGAAACGATCAAAATCCTTATTGGATGGATTTGTCCAACCCACTTCGGCATATGCAGCAAGACGCGGATAAATCTTTTTATTCATACTTTCAACTGTAGGAATAAATTCACCCCACATTTGGCAACCGATACCCAACACTTTACTTTGCTGAGCCTCTGTCAGTCCCTCAGGAATCGGATTGAATTCATACGATTTTTGCAAAGGAATAGATTCATAATCATAGTCCAGATAAGTATATATATGATAAGAGTTAACGATATCATATCCTTTCTCAATAGTTTCTTTAATCAATTCAGGCTCCCCTTTCCAGAAATGAACAATTGTGCCAGGAGCCAATTGCTGTTGTGAAGCACCACTTCCGTCTCTTTGATAATCATTTACCTGAGCTCCCGTAATTTCATTCCATCCCATCATGTGACGGTTTTTAGAAGCCAAGAAATTAGAAATGTTATTTGTAAAAAAGACCTGCAAGCCACCCGGTGAAGTTATCTTGTTCTGCTTCATATAATTGCGTACCATCGGTGATTCCTTCCAAGCATTATATCGTAATTCATCTCCACCGATATGAATAACCGGAGAAGGGAATAATGCAATTACTTCCTCCAATACATCTTCCTGAAATTGGATAACACGAGGATCAGCCACATTATAAGCATTGTAATGTACCCCAAAGTTACAAGGCACCTTAATCTGCTTTCCGGTAGTTCCCAACCATGGATAAGAAGCAATAGCAGCACTGGCATGTCCCGGCATCTCTATTTCAGGAACAATCATAATATGGCGTTTGGCAGCATAATCCACTACCTCTTTGATATCATCCTGAGTATAAAAACCACCATGAGGCTTGCCATCAAACACATTGCTGTGGAAATGGTTAATCTCTGAAGAGTCACGGAAAGCACCGACCTCTGTCAATTTCGGATATTTCTTGATTTCAATACGCCATCCCTGATCATCTGTCAAATGCCAATGAAATACGTTCATCTTCAGTTCTGCCATTCTATCCAACAGATTGAGGACAACTTCTTTACCTTTGAAATACCGACCTTCATCCAACATGAAAGCACGCCAGGAAAAAGCCGGATAATCCGTCACCAAAGCTTTTTGAACTGTCAGGCGTCCTTCTCTTTCTTTAATAATCTGGCGCAAAGTCTGCACACCGTTAAACACTCCTTCGGGAGTAGAAGCCTTAATTGTAATCTGGCTTCCGGCAGCTTCCAATACATATCCACCTTTTTTATCAGGTAAAACGGTCGAATCCAATAAAAGAATAACATCTCCTTTGTCTTTCCCTTCCTCCAAAGTGACTTCCACTGCAAAATCATTTTTCAAATAGGAAGCCAGCAACAAAGCCTCATTAGACAATTCATTAGAATAAACAACCATCGGCTTATCCTTCAACTTCACAAAGCCCTGAACATAATTAATCTCTTGCGGCTGAGGAAGCACGGCATACGCTTCTATCGGCGGCTGTTCACAGGAGCTACACACAACAATGCACAACAAAACGACAATAAGTGATTTGAGTTTCATAAGTATTAGAATTAAAATTAGTTTCAATAATAGCTTTTGACTACTTCAACGCTTCTTCAATGGTATTCATCAAATGATTAAACTCCTCTTTTTCATATCCAATAGAAGTATAGATTGCTTCTCCTTCCTTATTAAACAAATACGTACGAGGGATAGATTTTTCTGCAAAAAGTGAAAAAACTTCCCGTTTAGGGTCAGGATACAACGGGAAAGTAAACTTCTTACGCTCATTATAAGCCTTCAGTTGTTCATCCGTATGTTCGCGACCAATCACCAACAATACAAAGTCTTTATTATCTTTATATTTAGGCCAAAGCATCTTTTGTACTTCTGCAAGTTCCAACTGGCATGGGCCGCACCAAGTGGCAAATAAACTGACCAATACCACCTTACCCTTTAAATCGGCAGATGAAACATCTCCATAGACTGATGATTTCAACTGAAAATCCGGTAACTTATCTCCCTTCTTCAATTCCTGTGCATGCATTGCAAAACTGGTGCATAACAACATCAATAATAATCCTAACTTTTTCATTTTCATAATTCTGAATATTTAATTTACGATATAATGAAGACAAATATATCTGTTTTTCCTATATTTGCCGACTGAAATATCATTTTTTAGCCTATGATGACTTTTATTTCGTGTGCCAAGACAATGACGGATCATTCTAAAGTAGAAGTCCCTACCACCGGCACACCACAATTTCAAGCTGAAGCCATTCAGCACGCACTTGGTATGTCCAGGTTCTCTGCCGAAGAACTAGAACGCCTGTTACGGGTAAACAGTAAAATAGCAGCCGAAAATTATCTCCGGTTTCAAGATTTCTGTTCGGAAGCAAACAAAGCTCTTCCTGCCTTGTTAGCCTATACAGGCATAGTATTCAAACGTATCTGTCCTCAAGACTTTACAGCAGAAGATTTTCAATACGTACAAGATCATCTGCGTATCACTTCCTTTTTATATGGATTACTTCGTCCGCTTGACCTGATAAAGAATTATAGATTGGAAGGAGATGTCAGACTGCCAGAACATGAAGGAATATCTATGTTTGATTATTGGAAACCAATATTGACGGATGAGTTCATCAAATCCATCAAAGCACAAGGAGGCACATTGGTCAACCTTGCCAGCAACGAAATGAAAGACCTTTTCGACTGGAAACGTATAGAACAACAGGTACGCGTAATTACACCCGAATTTCAGGTTTGGAAAAAAGGGAAATTAACGACTGTCGTTATTTATACTAAAATGTGTAGAGGAGAAATGACACGCTATATCATCAAAAACCGCATTGAAAAGCCTGAAGAGCTAAAAAGCTTCAACTGGGAAGGATTCTGCTTTGATGCAGAACACAGCACTGAATCGCAGTACCTTTTTAGCCTTCTTTCATAAAAAAATATTAAATATTCAAGCTGCACAAACTTTTTTTCAACGCTCATGTTATTTAGTTGAAATTGGGAAGATATACCTAAACAATAATTTAACTAATAGAAATGAGTATGAAAAAATTAATGTTTGCACTGGCAATTGCCAGTATCAGTTCTGCAACGTTCGCGCAGCAGAGCAACAAATCACAAAATGCTATCGTCAGCGAAAGCGTAGATGTTATGGAGGTTCCGGTAGATAAGTACAAAGTAGAAACCAATCGTTTTTTTGATAATTGGTTCTTCTCTGTAGGAGGCGGTGCACAAGTATTATTCGGTGACCAATCCGACCTGGGCAAATTCGGCAAACGTATCGCTCCCGCTCTGAATGTGTCTATTGGCAAATGGTTCACTCCCGGACTAGGATTGCGTCTGCAGTATAGCGGTTTGCAGTCAAAGAGTTTTTCAAGCGAACCTTCTGCATACTCCAAGCCTCATATGCTGAGCGAAGGATACTATCAGGATAAGTTCAACTATATGAACTTACATGGTGATATCTTGTTCAACATCAGCAATATGCTTGCCGGTTATAATCCTGACCGTATATATGATGCCGTCCCATTCGTAGGTTTCGGTTTCGCTCATTCTTATGACAAACCTCACCTTAATTCATTGGCATTCAACTTCGGTTTGATTAATACCTTCCATGTAGCAGATGCATGGGATTTAAACTTGGAGCTTTATGGTATGGGAGCTGAAAACAAGTTTGATGGCAAAACTCTGAACAAAGGATTGGACGTTATGTTGGGGGCATCAGTCGGTGTGACCTATAAGTTTCCGCAAAGAGGTTTCAAACCTGCTCCTGACGTGGATGCAATGATGGCCCTTACAGCATCCCAAATGGATGCTATCAATGCAGCTTTGGCTCAACAAATCGAACAAAACCGTCAGTTGAAGGCTCAACTTGCAAATACTCCTAACGAAGTTGTTACAGAACAAGTTACCGTCAACCAGCTGACTCCGGTTCCGCAGTCTGTATTCTTCCAAATTGGTTCTGCTACTCTGCCTCAAAACAGCACAGTCAACTTGCAACAGATTGCCAACTTAGTAAAAGACAATCCGGGCATCAAACTGAAAGTAACCGGTTATGCCGACAGCGACACAGGTAGTGCATCATGGAATAAACAATTGAGTGAAGACCGTGCAAATACAGTTGCAAACGAATTGGTTAAACTTGGTGTAAACAAGAGTAACATGATTATTAGCGGTATGGGCGGTGTTAATACATTGACTCCTCCGGCATTCAACCGTCGTGTAATTATCGAAGCCCAATAATACTCTGCCTTAAAAAAGGTAAGCCAAAGAGGGGGTGCCAAAACGTGGATGATACTGTCATTTTAGGGATATTCAGTAAATGTCTCTAAAAAATAAGATGGCATATGAAGATGATA
>ERZ773107.1581-NODE-1581-length-19729-cov-3.450849_pt1 | contig 19729 bp, 35 predicted proteins | sample MGYA00580571_ERZ773107 | MGnify/ENA primary metagenome ERZ773107 (study PRJEB29015, sample SAMEA2737843) | human gut metagenome | biome: human gut; feature: human-associated habitat; material: faeces | place: China | collected 2012 ... | reverse complement strand
GCTGTTTATAACCGGATCATTGATTCTGACAAAACGGTATTTATAATCAACTGCCCGGCTCCTTGATACAGCGTTGCTGACAGTTTTACGGTTCAGCCTGTAGGCATCCGCGAACTCTGGTACCGTTATATCATGTGCCAGAAGCTTTCCCCTTTTATCATAAACATCATACCTGTTTGTCTCTCTTCCCATGCTCCAACCTCTCTTTGTATACAAGCTGATACGGCTTTTCTTTCAGCCAGTTGCGGCTTCCTGTGTTCGGATGCTTTATCATCTCGTCATATTTCTGCTGCCGTCTCAGCTTCTTTTTCCCAATCTTTTTATTTTCCAATTCACTCACCACCTAAATTACTGTTTAACAGTTTTCTTTCCAGATCGTCATAGTTGTACTGCCGCTGGTCGAAATTATTAAAACTGTTTTTCTTCTTTCCAGTCCCCGGATCCTTCCGGTTCTTCTCCTTGTTCTCCCAGGTCCTTACACAGGCTTTCCAGTCCTTGATAGGTTTGCCTTTCCCCTGCACCCATCCATTTGCAGTGTAATAATCAACAAACGACTGTGCGTTGATCCCGTTCTTTCTCTCAACACAGTAATCCGCAACCTCAATGACAGTCGGCGGGATAAATTTCTTAGTACCTTTAGGTACTTCTTTATTTAGTTTTTGTTTATGTTTATTAATAGGTTCACTTTGTGGTTCACATTGTGGTGCAATTTGTGGTTCACTTTGTGGTGCAAACTGTGGTTCATTTTTAGGATAATTTTGAACCACAAGACTATTCAGCTTATATTGCGCAGCAAGATTTCCACCACGTGATTTCCATTCAATGAAACCATCTGTCGCAAGTTTGTTTCTCGCCCTTTTTAACGCTGATGCATTTAATCCAGACCGGAGTCCAAGGACTGACGAGGCTACCGTAAACGTATCTGGCCACCCTGCTTTATTCGCTATGGACATTAACGCATGCCATAAGGCGATTGCAGTGTTGGGCTGCGGGTTTAGTTCGAGCCTGTCGTAAAATGCTTTTATCTCAGCTAAATAATTCATTTTTCTTCCACCTCCCGGATCAGAACCTCTATGTGAGGATTTCTACTGTCTGCACGAAAGGTATCTGTAAATCCGGAAATATTCTGCCACCCATCATTTTCCAATACACCGCTCTTTACAAGTGCATCCTGTATCACTTTTCTTCCGAAAGACGATACATTATCAAGATCACGGCGTTTGTTTTTCTCTACCCACAAATAATCCATAATGACTTTTTTATGTATCTTTACGCCATTTAAACACTCTCTGATGGCATAAATAACGATTTTCTCATTCCGGGCTTTGAGCTGGCTTCCTTTATAACGGTTTGTTCTTTCTGCCTCTATCAAATCATTCAGATTATCCAGTCTCCCTGGAATGATTAGTAAGTATTCCAATCTCACGCCACCTTTCAAATGTCATTTTCATATCCAGCCGCTTCTTCTGGATTGTTCTGGCTCTGTGCAGCTCCTTTGCGAGATATTCATCCAGTTCTTTCTCATCCACCGGATCTCCTGGTACCGGTCTGTAATAACCATTTCCAATATTTATGATGCAGTCTCCGGAAGAGTTTGCCTTTTCGATCTCTCCCCGGAACTTCCGGTCTTCTGATGGGTTAGGAAGTCTCTGCAAAGGTTTTGCATGCCCGTAGGGAATATCATTGAGCGTCTTCATCAATCCCCTTTCCTCTCCGGGCTGTGCCCGGAGATAATCAATCAGCTTTCCATAAATCGTGATAATCTATTTCTTGCATGAATAGGTTTCTTTCTGCCGGCCGGCAAGGTGTTCCAACCTTATAACCACGACTTTCCAAAAATACTTCTGAACTCTTCTCTTGTACCATAATGAGATTCATAATATTCCTGCGCCATAGCTTTTAATTTCAGATCAATTTCTTTTGCATTTGCTCCCCTCTGCGCCCCGTTAGGATGCAGATCAGGTCTGAGTGGAATAACAAAACCATACTTTTCACTATTTTTACGGTTTGAACTGCCAAAGATATGATGTCTTTCCACCGGGTATGTTCCGGTAAAATAACAGTGATCCATATCATCCGTGAACACGCTCCAAAGCTTTTTGCTCATGTTCCCCACTCCTGTTTCATTCGTTCCAATTCATCCGGTGTAGCTGTCTCAATGCCAAGTTCCTTTGCTTCTTCAACAATCCGGTCTATAAAATGGCTCATTTCTGTAGTATCATATTCACTGGATCCTTTAATCATCAGATAAGAAACCCAAGTTTTTCCATCCTTTATAAATTCTTTAACACGCTTCCAATGACCGCCAATCAATGTCAGATCTACTTCTTTTTTCACTGTTATAGTGACATACCCAGATTCATTTTCATAAAACGCTCCGTATTTCTGCAGCATTTCCTCATAGACTTCATCCTTGCTGGAATAGATGTCTTTGCTATTGGCAATCTTTGTCATAAGCACCCATGCATAAGCATTAGCATCAAGACTTCTTTTCTGACGATACTTAACTGCCTTAATCTGCAATAAATCATCCGGTTTTAAATTCTCAATCTGCTTTGCTGCCGATGCATCAACCTCAAATGTAAGGATGATGCCTTGTCCATTGAATGTACGGCTCGCTCCGGTCAGTTTTCCTGTAGTATCCATAAACTACTCTTCTTTCTTTTTCTTATACCAGTACTTAACCTGTTCAATGATCTTAGAAGCCATTTCACTTGATAGATCTGAAGTCTTTTCAAAATGATAGCGTTCTTTCAGCGTTTTCCAGATATCATTGGATGTAACATTCTCACACATATCAGAATACGCACTTACAAAATCTGTCATTGTCCTAAGCTGTTCTACAGTTGCTGGAACAAAATCATTTTTAGGTTCTACCGTATGGCTTTTTGAATCTGGATCCTGCATCTCTTCGGTAGGAATACAGAACACTTGAAAACAAGCATATTTAAAAGCGATCGCCATTGCTTTATTCGTAGCCTTATCTCCGCTGTCCATTCCTTCGCCAATCGTTACGGCTGTGATGCTGCTCCCATCTTCTGCAAAAAAGGTGTATTTAATCTTGCAGACAGAATAAATCAGTGTCGCACCTCTGGAAGATTTTCTTTCTTCTCTGGTCTGCTCCAAGACCTCTGGAACAATAAATATATGATTATTGACCAGTGCCGGATTAATCGCATTCATCACCGCATCAATCCCACGATATTTAAAACCCTGCGTTGTATTCACATCATTTTTTCCAACCGCACCGATTTCTTCCATGCACTTTGTGATTGCCTCATATATATTCGTTTTTCTTGCTGTTTCTGCCATATTTTCCCCCTTATCTGATTCTGCTGAATGTAATGCCATTCTCTCTCATAAACGCTTCCATCAGCACGATCTGGAACGGATCAGCAATAATCTCATAAACAATTGAACCATTAACCGGCTTTGGCTCAATAAATTTTTCTTCCGGTGCAGTCTGCGCAACTGGTGATTCCTGCATCGGAGTATCAATAGCAGAACTAACCTCTGATGCCTTACGTGTTTCCTCTTCGGCTTTTCTTTTGGCTTCCTCTTCCTGTCTGCGCAAAATCTCTTCTTTCTGTTTCTGATACTGATTCATGATTTCAATAGCATCTGATAATTCTAAGGTTGCCTTGTATTTCTCAATCCCTTTATCCTCAAACTCTGATTTCATGCTGCGGATAATACCGAGATCTTTTTCTACATGATCCACTCGCTCTGCAATGGCTTCTGTGATCGCTTTCTTTGTAGTGGTGGCATTCTCCCACTTGCTGTCATAAATTCTCTGTAACGGAAGATATCCGCTCGCTTCCCCATGCTCTGCCATTATCTCTGTATAGATTTCAGAAATCAGCGATTTCTTTTCTTCCACACGCCTACGCTCAAATTCTTCCACCTGATTGTTAATAAAGATAATCGGTTCATCAATCAGCTTGTCCAGTTCTTTTACCTGATCTTCAAAATTGGTGTAAGGAATCATAAAAGATTTCTTCACTTCCAGCTTTTTATCGTTGACTGATTTTTTCAGTTTCCTGAGACTTGCAATTGTCTTTTTGGCTTCTGTTTTGGAATCCTCTGTGAAAATCATATTTTTATAAATTTCCAGTTCGGAATTAAGTTTTTCCTTAATCTCCTCAAAATTAAAACCAATAACACCATTTTTCTGCTCTACATTTACTCTGATTTCTTCCATCTTTCTTTTATCCTCTCTTCCTCTGATTCAATATCTGCCATCTCTTCACGTCTGGCTTGTTTCTCATATAATCTGTGGCGGCGTTCTCTATCCCTCTCGTACTCTTCAAGCATATCAAGGCTGTCCGGTATATAATCACTGCACATGTCCTACCTCCATAAGTTAATCCCGATACCTGACAGTTTCGGATTTCTGGTCATCTTCTATCTTGATTTCAAGATTGTTCGACTCAAGTGAGAAGTTTCCGCAAATGTCTCCGTTCGCTTCAAACATCACGCTGCCCTTTTCCAATCCAAGGCTTTCTAATAATTCCGATAAATCTTTCAGCCCGTCCATTAACTTTCCTTCATCTGTTCTGCATAATCTAGTTGCTGGCATTCATAAATTCCTCCAAACTCATCTGATAATAATCCTTACATAAAATCATGTTTTTCAATGCTTTCTCCCGCATCCGTTTCTCCTGTTCTTCCTCTTTACATTCTTCACAAAGCTTCCCTTCCCCGGGATCCAGGCTGCACCTGCAGGCTTCGCATTTTCTGTAAATCATAATTTCACTCTTTCCTAAATGTCTTTTTCGTGTTACACTAAACGCAGAAATACTTTTGTATTTCCACGGTTTAAATAGCACCAGTTCTCGCCAAAGAATTTGATGGTGCTATTTTTATGCCCTTCTGTGGTCTGCTCCACAGTCGATAAACTCAATGTCGGCTTCCTCCTTTCTCCGGATCCAGTCTTTCCGGCGCTCCTGCTCCCGCTTCACTGCCAGTTTATAAATCTGCATGCCTGCCACAAACAGCGCCAGCCCAACGGCGATTCCTGCGATCAGCAGGTCATATGCTGTTCCATCTGCTTCACACATTGCTCCGAAGAGCGTCATCGTCCCGCCTGCTGCCATTAAAATGTAACTAAGCTGTTTCACCTACGCTCCTCCTATTCTGGTACGTCCTTAAATTCAAACGTGATCCTTACCCCGGCGATATCCGCTAATTTATACAGGTCTTTCAGTCTGGTCTCTTCAGGATGTAAAATCCTATCTGTAATAGTCCGCTCCGGAATCCCACTCTTTGAACTTACATCAGACGTTGACAAATTCTTCTGCCGGAATCCTCCGGCTAACAATCCTGCTACGTAGTCATAGCGCTTTTTCTCTCTGTTTTCACATAAATTTGTTTTTGGCATCCTCTCACTCTCCTTTCTAAAAAATGGCACAAATCTTTTCGAGTTGTATGTTAATATGTGTATATCAAAAATAGAAAGGAGGAAATACACATGACACATACCGCTGAAAAGTCCTTAAAATTTCTTCGCGCCAAAGCTCTAACTGGCATAAAAGACTTTAAAGACTTAGATTTAATGACTGAACTTGGTCTTTCTTATGAAATTGCCTTTAATGTCATTGCTGAGCTTGAAAAATACGGTTATATAGAAGTTGATCGTCAATATGTCAATTCACATTTCACACTGATTTAACTTCTATAAATAGTCCTGAGTAATTTTACTTGGGGCTATTTTTCTGTCCTGCTTGTTGGACTGGAGTTGTGGTATCTCCTAGTCAAGAAGTTTGTCAATTTTAACTTTTAGGATTTTTGCAACAGAATTAAGGTTTTCAACGGATGGTGTTGAATTGTTCCATTTGGAAATTGCTCCTTTACTCAACCCGGCTTTTTTTTCAACAGCATTGACACTCATGCCCTTTTCTTTGCAAAGTTCCTTGATTTTGTCATAAATCAAACTTGCACCTCCTTTTAAATATTTGAAAATATTCAGTAAATCTATTGACTTTTTGCTGAAAATATTCTAACATACAGTCATCACACAAATATATTATTAAGAATTTTTTCTTAGCCTTTTGATTTACTGAAAGTTTTCTGTGTCACAAGTATTATTATACTGAAAGTTTTCTGTTTGTCAATAGGCTTACTGAAATTTTTCTGTAGATTTTAGGAGGCTTATTATGACACTTTTAGACCGAGTGAAAATGCTCTGCAAAAAAAAAGGTGTTTCCCAAGGAAAAATGGAAAAAGAAATTGGGATAAGCAATGGTGCATCTTCAAAATGGAAATCTAGTTCTCCAAGCATGGAAATATTACAAAAGCTTTCTTCTTATTTTGAAGTGTCAGTTGATTACCTAATGACTGGAACAGATGAAAACGTTTTATCTGATAAAGATAATCGTGATATCGCTAAAGATATGGAAAACATCAGGAACAAACTAATGAATGGTTCAGATGGTCCTCTTTCTTATGATGGGGATCCAGTGTCTACCGAAGATGCCGAATTATTACTCGGTCAAATCGAGTTAATGATGCGCAGATTAAAACCTATCAACAAAGAAAAATACAATCCTAACAAGAATAAAAAGTAGGTGCAGTTTAATTGAGAAAAGACATAAAGCAGTTAGTGACTTACTACGTAAGAAAATTTAATACACGAAATCCTTACGAGCTTGCAAAGTGTCTGCATGTACAAATCCAGATCGGGCAACTTGGAAGCCAGGCTGGGTGTTACATGTTTCTTAAGAATCACAAATGCATTTTTTTAAATGAGGATTTAGATGAAAGTGAGATGCGTCTCGTCTTGGCTCATGAGCTTGGTCATGCGATCATGCATCGAAAAGAGAATTGTTATTTTATCCGGAACAAAACTCTGATGCTCACCTCAAAAATTGAGATTGAAGCAAATACTTTTGCAGCGGAGCTATTGATTCCGGATGAATTAATTTTTGAACATCCAGATATGCCAGCAGATCAGCTTGCTAGGCTTGCTGGATATAACGAAAAAATTATGAATTTCAAGAGATTATTGTGAGGTAAATATGGGATTAAGTTATAAAAGATCGAAAAATCTTGGGAATGGTACAAAGTTAAATATAGGAAAATCATCTATCGGAATGAGTGCTGGTGTGAAAGGTGCAAGAATAAGTGCGAACACTAAAGGCCACGTCAGAATGAACTTTAGCATACCTGGAACGGGTTTTAGATATACGCGTACAATCAGCAAAAGCGGTGGTGCTGCAGCTATGTTGACTATCGGCACTATTAATATAATGATTTATATATGTAAAATCATATTCATATTTATGTGGTGGCTTTTGAAAATTACCTTTGTGTGCATGTATTATATTTTTTATTATGTAGCTATCGGGTGTAAAACATTGATTCAATGTATCAAAAACAAAGCATCCGAAAGAAGAGGAAAAGAATAAAAAACCGCCCTGATGCCACCAACACCAGAGCGATGATTGTAGATTTTACCGAGTAGCCGGAAATCTACGAAAGGAAGGGATGCCAAGGGAAGTTATACTTAACCTTGTATTATCCGTATCTACAGAGTTACTTGTACATGTGCTCTGCAAATACATTGATAAATATTTAAAATAATCTGTTTCTTTATTAATTTTAACACACTCCGGCTGCCCTGCAAAGTATATAATAAAAAACCGCCCCTGCGAACCGGACACCAGTCAACAACAGGAGCGGATGCGTGCTCCGAAGATACACGCCCTCAACAAGCATATTGTATCATTCGGAGCAGCCAATAGCAAGCAGAACAGTTGTTCTTTGCTGGCTGTTATTTTTATACCTAAAAAACAGAAAGGATGGTGCATTATGGCAAAAAAACGTATTGGAGAACTTCCTAGCGGAAATATCAGAAAGCAGGTATTTCTTGGTTATGAATTAATATTTGATGAAAAGGGGAAACCTGTTATTGATTCAAAAACAGGCAAGCAAAAGAAAAAAAGGATTTATGAATCTGTAACTGCTTCTTCTGTCAAAGAAGCTAACCGGCAGGCTGCTCAATTGAAACTTTCAAAAGAGAAAAAGCCCAAAACTGATCTGCGATTTTACGAAGCAAGACTCAATTACATTGAATCAAAACGAAATATTTTATCTCCATCGACGGTTCGCGGTTATATGCAGATGAGCTCCTATTTTGGATCTCTTGACAGCCTAAAGCTATCTGAAATCAACAATCTTTCCATGCAAAATTGGGTGAATCTGTTTTCTTCAAACCATGCACCTAAAACTGTAAAAAATGCATATGGATTTATCACTGCGGTTCTTTCCTCATATAATATAAAAGTCTCTGCTGCTCTGCCGGCAAAACAACAGACTAATTTATATGTTCCATCAGATAGCGATGTACAATGCCTGATACAGCATTTTATCGATAAAGGGGATAAAGATATGCTTATTGCAATTTATCTTGCCGCTTTCGCTACATTAAGACGTTCAGAGATATGTGCCTTGGATGCTCACGATCTGGATCGAAAGGCAATGATCTTGCACGTTCATGACAGCATGGTAGTAAATGACAAGCAGGAATCCGTCAGAAAGCAGACAACAAAGACTCTTCTGTCTGATCGTTTTATAGAATTACCGAAATTTGTTATTGAACAGCTCCCACGTTCCGGTCCATTAGTCTCCATTAAGCCGGATGTTATCACAAACCGATTCTGCCGGGCTTTAAAAAAGCATAACATTCCAAAATTCCGGTTTCACGATCTCCGGCACTACTCTGCATCCATTATGCATGCAATCGGAATCCCTGATGTCTACATTATGGATCGTGGTGGTTGGAAGTCTGATACCACTTTAAAAAAAATTTACCGCGGAACCATCGAAGATTATAAACAGCAATTCGTTAATCAGACTAATTCTTATTTCGAAAAATTGCATGAAAATCAAGTCTGATTTTTAAATGTATGCAACACGATTTGCAACACATTACTATTAGATACTTAGTTTAAGCCATTTATAAGGCTTTTTACACGGGTTCGATTCCCGTTATCAGCTTATCAGAGAAAACCCAGTAGATTCAGGAAGTCTTGATTCTACTGGGTTTTTGTTATATCTGAACAAACTGAAATAGCACATAAATGAAGAAAAAAGTATAATTAACGAGGACTTATGCAACACGAAATGCAACACGAATTTTAATGTTTTTTAAAAGCCGGCAGAGACTCTTCTCCAACCGGCTCCATCCCTCACCTATTTATAATAGGTAGACACATATTTCTCCGATGCAGTAATATACAATCCAGATTTAAGCTTGTACATACTGCCACCGCCGACCTTGATTGGTCCGTTCGCAATGGTAAAGACTTCATTCTTACGTACTCGTCCGGCTACCGCTGATTTATCCCAGCTCGGAGATCTTCTTACTGCCAGATCATCCACCAGAACTTTCACATACTTCTTTTTCTCTGGAAGTTGTACCGGTACAACTGGCTTAGGCTGTGCCTGTACGTAATCTGCCAGAGCATACGCAATTGCTGTGCAGATCTGCTCGAATTTCTGCTGATATGCGGATGCATCCGGATCATTTACGAAGCAGATCTCGATCAGCATAGACTTTGCTTTGGTCTTTTTGATTACATATAATCCGTTACCTTCTTTTACTCCACGGTTCGTGAATCCAAGAGCTGCGATATATTCACAAACTTCTATTGCGTCAGGATACTGTCTTCCCTGGAATGTATATGCTTCCACACCATGTCCTTTTCTTGCCTTATCATTATTGAAATGAATACTAATAAAGTAATCAAGATCCGTTCTGTTTGCCATCTCAACTACTTTTTGTAAATAGGCCTTCTGCGTCGCCGCTTTATCTATTGTACATGGCACAACTTCCACACTGCATGCTTTAAACATTTCTGTCAATCTGCTGCATACCTTTCTTGTTTCAATACTCTCTACGATCACACCAGATGTTCCTGATCCGGGACCGGACAGGGTATGTCCTGCATTTAAACCAATTCTCATATCTTTTTCTCCTCTTTCTTAATTTCAGTATGGTTATCAATAAGTTTCTGTGTAATTTCCAATCCGGCAATCAGGAACTGTGGAACATTGACATTCATCTCCACAAGATTTTCTAAAATGCTGCGGATCTCATTTACTAAATAAGTTGCCAAAGTGAACCATCCAAACAGAAGCACAAATCCAAGGTCTACTCCAATAATGTCTCCCATGTACGTGAAGCAGGTAGCGATAAAAAATGCGATTCCGATCACAATCCAATACCACACTTTCTTGAATATTCCTTTTGCGCCAACAGCGCTGGATTCATTTTTGTTATAAAACCTCGCTTTGCAATATCCTGTCACATAATCCACAATATTAAGGATCAAGAAACCAGCAAACAGGAACCAGTACTTGCCAAAAATGGCAACTCCTACAGCAGCAACCGCGCCGTAGATCATGTTGATCTTGTCAAATTCTTTCATAGATCATCCTCTCTTTCTTCTTTTATTTTTATTATAAGTTCTGCCACAGGTGTTTTTGTGCCAACTTTGGCAGAATAGAAATGCCGGGCAGCCAGTCATGATCAGACCTGCTATCCGGCACTTTGGCACTTCATTATTCAGTTCTTTCTTTTATCCGATTACTGCCTTAAACCAGAGTATGTCAGCGGTGTATATTTTTACTCCATCATTAGATGAAAATAGAAGTACGACTGTATCCGTTAAATCGGGAACTACATATACCATTAGATTTGATAAATCTATCAAAAATGACATTATTGCAACCAATAGTAACGGCAACTATTTTTCACTTCTAAAAGAAGGCGTATATCGTATATCAATGCATGAAATCAATGGTGGACAATTAACAATGTTAGATTCTAATAATGTTAATATTTACAAAATAGCAAAAGGTAGTGCATATGGAGCGATGGAATTTTATATTGCAATCAACAAAGCATCATCCGAGAATGATAATTGGTTTTTACTGACTTTTAAACCTAGTTCAGATCACACGTTTTATAGAGATCAACGACACTGTTGGCTTACAATTGCTTATATTGGGAAAAATGTTGCATAATCTTATTTTTTATAAAATAGTGCCACACACTGTGGTTTCACAGTCCGTTGACTGGCAGACGCATTGTACAGCGTAAATGTAGCTTCAGCTTTTGTCATACTTACAATTGTCCCCTGTGTAATAAGCCCAGCCCATCCAGTAGACTTTACATATGCAAAAAACGGAATGGATCTGCATCCGTCCGGTATGGGAAATGTCACTGTAAAATCTGCTGTCTTTCCAGCATCAATCGTCACTAAGTTGCTGGCTGATATCATAGAACCGCTAATATCAGATAATTTACTCTGGTTTAAGGCACTGATGGCACCAGTGCAAGTGCCATCCCCTATCTTGGAAATATCCGTCTTTCCAATGATTCTACTGATAAAATGTTTCAATCCTTCTAGATCAAGAAATTTTTTCGCCATACGTTATCCCTCCTCTTATGCAAATGCCGCATCGATTTCAGTGGTTGTGATTGCGACCATATCAGATGTCTTCATATATCCACTCAGGTCAAGTTCTCTTATTCCAAGTTTTTCGAACTTCCCATTCACCCAGATGTATTCATCATACACGTTCTGTCCACTTCCGCTATTTGCGATCAGATAGAACACTCCTTTTGTACCAGTTGTCGGAAGTTTTTCCACAACCTGGAAATCAATCCCTGTGATGCCACTCATAGCTGCTGTGATTGCTGCGATAACAAAAGCTGTGGAAGCTGCCTGTGTGGTATTGGTTCCGGCTGCTGCTGTCGGCACTTTTGGGGTTCCGGTAAAGGTCGGGCTTGCAAGTGGTGCTTTTTTTAGCAATTCCGCCTGCACCACCTTATTCTGTACCGGGTTTGTGGAAGTAGAGCTCAAGGAGGCGTCTACCGTTGTCTTGTTCGCTCCATCTGCCACACCGTCGAGTTTCTTTTTATCAGCTGCTGTCATAAGACCATGCGCACTCTGTGTTGCATCTGCATAGGTTGTATCTTTCGGAGTTGCCCAGGTTCCGTTTGCCTTAAAAAATTTTTCCTGGTCCCCTGCCGCCGGTGCTGGAACAGAACCTTCTTTACCTGCTACAGACGCTGTTGCACCAGTCATAGCTACCGTCTTGTTTGCATTTTCCGCGATTCCAGACAGCTTATTTTTCTCCGCTGTTGTATAATCATTTGTAGATAATCCTTTTCCATCTACTGCGTCTACTTTTTTAATTAAAAGTGTTCTCACCTTTCCAATAATATAAGTTGCTCCTGCAAGATCTAAATATTTGTTTGCCATCTTTCTTCTCCTTCCGGTCTACAGACCATTAAAAATTTTATCAAGCTCTTCCAGTGTGATTGCGTCAGCGCTGTTCACTGCCCCAAGTTCCTCCGCTGTGTAATGCGGCTTTTCCGGGTTCTTCGCCCAATCTGGCACTGTCGGATCACGTTCTGAAACATCCCCAACGATAGGCTCGCCATTCAACCTTGGGAGATTTTTCAGTTTTTCGTAATCATCCGTGCCAGAATTGACTTCATCTGATTCAAGTTCAATATTTGAATCGTCACTTATTTCCATGTCAATGATTGGAATGTCCTCACTCATCATAATATGTCCTCGTTTAAAATATCCTCTATTGGCCTTTTCTTTATCTCGCTAGCTACAACTCCTTCATTTTCCAATTTGCATTTAACCTGTATTTCAGCCAGGCCCGGATGCAATTTTAATGTCTCATTCTGCTTAAGCAATGTCGTAATATAACCATCTTCTACTGTCGCATCCGCGTTGATAATCACACCATTCTGCCGTATCGTTATGATTGCTTTTTCTATTTTATCCAAATCAATATTGCTTAGTAAAATTTTAATTGTCGGTGTTGTCCCCCTTCTCATTAAGCATCACCTCCGGATAAAGCCACATCAATCTCTGTATCCGTAATACTTACAATTTCATTGATTTGATTTTGCAAATTTCCAGCTGCATCTTCAGACAATTGGTTTTTAATCTTTTCAAACCATTCCATAAAACTTGACTGTTCCGATTTTTTGAAATCTCCCAAATCTGACTGCACCTGTTGATATATTGTTGTCGTATCAAACTCACTGATTGCAGATATAATCCCGCATCTTGCATTCTCATATCTTGTATCAGTTATTTTCTGATTGGAAATGACGGAAGAATTTTTATTAATAAACAAATCTGCCAACCCAAGTTCCCACACCGATTCTGTCCTTGTTAAAGCAGGCCTTACTGGTTTTGCCGCTGGAACGCCTTTTAAAATATAAAGATCGCAAATTCTTTCAGAATCATTATCATTCCAACGAAGTACTACTGTATCAATTCTGTCATAACTGGCATCTGAAGCCTGCACTGTAAGTGTTCTCTGATTTTCTTCCAATTTTAATCCACCAGAGCATATAGCAAAACCCGGATTCACTATTACATTCATTCCACTGCCTGCTGCAACCTGTAAATTTGTCGATGGATTCGGTAACACTCCATCGGTCATTATTTTCCCTATCAGCTTTCGCAACGGTGCTGATGTAATCGCACGATCATACACAGGTGTCCCATCACTTTCAAATGTCACATGTGAATCAAATGGAAATCCTATCATTTTTGCTTCCTCCTAACGCTTAATTATAATTGGGGTTCCGAACTCCATGTTCATAGACCATTGTCCGGATTTCATAACTTCATAACAACCAATAAGTCTTGCTTCTAATGTCATGCCAATTTCTGCAATCACAACCGTGCATTTATCTCCAAGATCAAAATCTTTTCTGTACTCATAACTGTTTTCAAGAGCATCAAAATCAACATTGACAATACGTGGATAATCTACCAAAGCATTTAAACCTTCATTGTCCATTGCCGCAGCAAGCTCATCTGATCCATACTCATTTCTGTTTAAAGAAGAATTTTCCTGTAAAAACCAATACTCTCCATCACCAACAGCCGCATTGAATATAGCTCTCGATATGTATGTCGTAACGTCTGAGTCTGTTTGCTCATTCGTAATAAGACAGGCATTTTTATAACTAGAATCGTCCATCAAAATATTAGGATTCTTAATATTCCCGTATTTTGTTGAAAAAACAATTGGATTGTTTCTTTCGGAATTATTTTCTGTTCTGTCAATCCCGGACCAACATTCAAATTGCTTTCTGCTATTATAGAAATCATATTTTACCCTATATGACATTCCGGATGGTTTTAAAATGTCATATATTTTCCAACCAAGATATTCTCCATTTCTGTAATGAATAGATTCTTTTCCTCTTCCTTTGGATTCTCCTGGCACAATTCCTAAATCAGATTCTTCATTTGCGATCTTCATTGTTTTAAATGCATTAAAATAAGCATATGCCACATCCTCTGCTTTCCCGCTCTGAAATGACCATGTTGGCGCATTTATTATATTTGAAACACCATTTTGAAATACTACATGTCTGTCTGGTTCTTTTTCCAAAAAATATCCGCTTAACTGTACACTGGAATATCGTTCTTTTTGAATATAATTTATCTGCGATACCTTGCCTAATTCCGGCCTGTCTTTCGTATAAATATACCTTATTTCTTTTGAATACTGATTTAATGGTATTTGTATCGAAAAGCTTCCTGCTTCATGATATTTCCTATTCCATTGCAAATTGGAGGATCTTAATAAAGCAATTATCTGAAATTTATTATCTAATGCAATTACATTAAATCCTTTCACCTTGATCCTCCTAAATTGCTGCATATAGCTTGTTATAATAAATAGTTACATCCAATAAATTGCTTCCGGTATCTGCATCAAAAGAAATCTCTGTACTTCCAACCGGTATCTCCATATCGTCAAAGGCAGATGTACGATCGCAATGACCAATATAGTTTTCCCCGTTTTTCTTTACTGTTGGCGGGTTCTGTGTAAAATCGATTACTATCACATCATCCGCTTGCATTGTATCGAAAACCCTCACATAATTCTCATCAATCATGATTTTGGGGTTTATTACCTCTCCTTTTGCAGCAATCACTGTTTTACAATAAGTTGCCACATCACCATCATTATCTAATAACACTTTTTTGGCAAAATTGAATTTTCCTCCCGTGATTCCATTCGGTGTAGATGGCGATATACTGCATAAATATGGAAATGCACACATCCCTATTACAGACGCAATGTTTTTTCCGAAGTTATCATAACTTCTTAAAAATGGATCTGGACATAATAGCGTAACTGTCATTTCAAGCTTTCTAAATACATTTTTTGATGGCAAACTAAACTTATAAATTTTCCCTTCACACCACATTGTCAAACCCATATATGTGATATACATACGATATTCCATTTTCGGATTAAAAAACGTCACTGCCGCTTTTCTCAAGATATCATTTATAGCCGGATTTCTTGATACAGCATTGATTGTTCGGTCTTTAGGGGCAATCCTGATATCTGAGATAATTCCTCCATCCCCAATAGCATTATCAACTGTAGTAATGTCATTTTCATATTCCCCAAATCCATCCAGCCCGTCCGATGGGATTCGCCAGTCTGTCCCATCTATTAGGAATTCCCTGTTATCCTCTCTTACAAATCGAACAATTACTATAGTATCCATATGCAGCTCCTTTCATTAAGCCATATTTACTTTCCACTCTAACGGCCCTTGCTAATTCATCTGGTCCTGCTATTGGTTGATTTATATTTATTGTCTGATTAAAATTACCATGTTCAGACCCTTGTCCAATCATAGATCCTCCTTTTAAATCTGCCTGCACGGTTGAAAGGCTCGCATTGACAGTCTTTGCCATTCCATCTGCATCCATTAGATTTTCTATTCCCTCATCAAATCCAGCCACGCACATTTCTCCTAAATATTTGAACTTTGTAGATGGCGAATGAATTCCAAGTGCATTTTTCGCTGCGCTGAATAGATTTCCCGCAAGATTTTTTACACTGTCTGTAAGCCAGCTCCATCCGGCAGATATTCCATTCCAGATACCGTCTACGATGTTCTTGCCAATGTTTCCCCAATCCATTTCCTTAAAACAATTGACCAAATTAGAGAAAAGTTTAGGAACCGCAGATGCTAAAAGTGCAAAATTTACCAACATAAACTTTGCCAATTGACCAAGGATCTCAATCGCTGCTTCCACAAGCTGTGGCGTGCTTTTAATAATGGCGGCAACCAGATTTTTTATAATCACTGGCGCAGCTTCCAACAATTTTGGAATGCATTTTACAATTCCTTCTATCAATGCCAATAATACTTTTATACCTGCATCGATAATATTGGATAATGTATCTGGTCTTGTCAGTGCCATGACCAAGGACAATACCGCATTGACTCCTGCATCCATTAAATCAGGTAATTTATCTGAAATTCCATCAATTAAATTCAGAAGTATATCGCTTCCTCCATTAAAGACGGAATTAGCATTATCCGTAATTCCTGATAAAATCGTCATAATCACGTCATATGCTGTATCACCCAGCGTTGGCAACATTGAAACTATTCCACTTATTAAAATAGTCAGTATTTCAGATCCACCGCTCAAAAGTGCAGGAAGATTTTCCTGCAAACCGGTAATGATCGATGTTATCATATCCATACCTGACTGCATAAGATCCGGAAGGATATCATTTGCAATTTCCGGTACGCGCTCAAGAATAACTGGAACCAGTTCTTCCACAAGATTTCCGACACCGTTTAATGCTATTTCAACTCTTGGAAGTACATTTTCCGCGACAGTTCCTACCGTTTCAACAAAATCATCAACAAGTCCGTCAAAATCCTGTGTATCATCTGCAACACCGACAAGCAGGTTCTGCCATGCAGATTTCATTGCATTTACACTGCCCTGAATGGTCGTACTCGCTTCTTGCGCTGTCGTTCCAGTAATACCAAGTTCATCCTGGATTACATGTATTGCTTCATACACATCTTTAAGGCTGCTTATGTCATACTGGACTCCGGACAGTTTTGTGGCATCTTCAAGAAGTCTCTGCATTTCTTCTTTTGTGCCGCCATAGCCAAGCTTAAGGTTGTCAAGCATTGTATAGTTCTGCTTTGCAAAGCCTTGATATGCATTCTGGATGGATTCCATTGATGTTCCCATCTTATTTGCATTATCTGCCATGTCAATTACTGCTTGATTTGCGGCCTGCGCTGCTTCCAGTTCATTTGACGTGCTTTGTTTCAAAGATGCGGCAAAACCAGATACCGTATCCATGTACTCATTTGCAGACAGTCCGGCGGTCTCATATGCTTCTGATGCATTTTTCATGACCTCATTTTGAGCAGTCATGAGATTTCCATATTCCTCACGGACTTCGCTCACACTTTTTCCGACAGTGTCCGCATACTCTTCCGCGCTCTGACCACCGGCTCCAAATAAAGTCTCTACACCACCTGCAAGCTGTTCATAATCTGCATATGCATCAATTGCGGCTTTCCCAATTGCACCAATGCCGCTTGCTGCAGCCGTAGCACCAGCTGCAATTCCGGCGGTTATCGCCGTAATTCCTGTTGTCGTGATTCCACCCAGTGCACTGACGCCTTTTTTGAATCCTTCTGTTAATAATTTTGTATCAAATATTAAAGATCCATCAGACCTTCACCGGATCACCTCTCAATCAAAATAGCTGCTGAACTTTTGTTCCTCTGCAATATCTTCCTGTGTTTTTCGTTCAATCTCCCATGCCCGCCGCAATTCTGCATAGATGTCCCTGTCTTTCTCGTTTCTTTTCTCATAACAACGATATCCCATGACTTCACGCAGCTTTGTGGCATCGTTCAATCCTCGAATCAGAGCCAGAAACTTATGCCAATGCAATTCCTCAACTTCTAGCAAATCAATGCCATATTGACCTAAAAATGCGCTGTAAATCAGATCTCCATCTATCTCATAATCCAATGCAATCACATCTTTATGGCCCATGCCCCGTGGCAAAGGATATTCCGGTCGTGAAAAGGAAAATAAATCAGGTATACTGCAATAAGCTGGCATCCTGTTTTTGAAAAGATAAGACACATCGATCTGTTCGCCACGCTGTAATTTACTGACCTCAATTTCAAATCTCATCCATAGCCGAAAATCTGTATAAACAGAAAAGTCACTGCCGCCCACTCTGACGGTGTTTGGTAGTGACTTTTTTGTAAGATCAAGCATTGGAAGCTCCTGGAAGATTTGCGATGGCGGTTGCACTTTTTGCAAGTGCAGCAATTTTTTCTGTCTGCATGCCATTCATAGTTGCTCTCATTTTTTCAATCTTGTAATCAGTCAGTGGCTGATTGTAAGTGTCGTTGATTTTTAATACCGCAATAGATAATTCAGACAGATCAATCTCTTCTAAATTATCAGAACCGAAAGCTTCTTTTGCATTCTCAGCGCCGATCATATCTTTCACAAATTCATGGATTTTCTCAAATTTCTGTCGCGCTTTAATCCGAAGATTATCGACCTTTAAAACACTGTCCATTTTTTCCATCACGGAAACGGTTTTCTTCGGAAGATCATAACTTCTTCCATTAATGATAATTGTATATTCCATATTCTACCTCCTACACGTTATCTGAAGTGTAAGCCGGAACTCCGGCGATTACTGTTGCTGTACCTCGATCAATTGCGCCAATTGTAAAACTGAAATAAATCTTTTCAGCGACAGAATCAAAATGGTCTAAAATCAATGTGGATCGTGTTTTCCATGCTTTGAATTTTGGTGAACTTTCATCTCCAATATTTCCATCAAATACGATCAGCAGATCCATTTTTACATCCTCGCCCGTCGGCAAATTGAAAAACATATCATACAGATAATCAAATGCAGGATCACCTTTATTAGCCTGCAGCTCCTGTGCAAGCTTCGGGCTGTAATATTTAACATCGTCTTCCGGCATTTCGTCCTGGATGAAATCGTTCGTATCCGTCTGTGCATTTAACACAAGATCAAACACTGTAGATTTTCCAATTCGCGCCCACGTAGATTCTGCGCTTTTTGCAACATTCAAAAACGGAATTGTTTTAAATTTCTTTAATCTCACTAAACCAGACATCACAATACCTCTCTTTCTCTCATATATGTAATAGACAGTGACATCTGATAGAGTGTGTCATTATCAGATGCTTCCATCGGATAAGGATTCCCGGTAATAGAGAACCCTGTAACTGTTCTGTTTTTATCAAGCTGTGGAAATTCATATATGTAGCCAAAATCATCTGCCCAGTAGGTTAAATCTTCCAGCCATTCATCCGATTCTTTTCTCTCAGATTTGGAACCGGTCGACTGACGTGCCATAAAATTATAATATTCCGTAATCTCACAGCTTCCATCTGTCATTTCTTTAAAGTCTCTTGATGGAGATTTGAAAAGACCATACTGATCAGATCCGTCTGAGACATGGTTCATGTCAATCGACAGGCTTTCGTAATTGCTGAGCAGTTTTACAATATATTCTGAAACTGTCATTTCTCTGCTTTATCCTCCATTTGCAACTTTCTTTGCACCGGAAAGAATTTTTTCTTTATACTGCTGCTTCATGCGGTCAAACCAGTAATTACCACGTTCCGGTGCCTCATGGAACTTTGCCGGCATGTAATACCATCGTCTAGCGTATGGTGTACGGTACTTGATTTGCCCACTACCGATCGCAGTGTTCAAGTGACCGGATTCAATCAGAATATTCTCTCTCTTTGGCACTTTAGGTTCACTCAATCGGAGACATTCAGAATCAACAAACTCCTGCACCGTATTAAATGTGTTTTCC
>ERZ773107.1580-NODE-1580-length-19736-cov-4.533001_pt1 | contig 19736 bp, 14 predicted proteins | sample MGYA00580571_ERZ773107 | MGnify/ENA primary metagenome ERZ773107 (study PRJEB29015, sample SAMEA2737843) | human gut metagenome | biome: human gut; feature: human-associated habitat; material: faeces | place: China | collected 2012 ... | reverse complement strand
ATTAATTATAGTAGCACTTTCAAATGTTCTGCAACAGATTACAGGCGATAACGTCGCAATTCGGGAAATAGTTATTATGTTTTACGTGGCGAATGAGGGTATAAGTGTGTTGGAAAATGTGGCGGTGATTTACCCGCGAATGCCGAAAGCAATAAAAGATATATTGCTCCAAATTCGTGACAGTAACAGTGCGGACAGTGAGTGAATATAATATATGGGGAGTGAGATATATGATAGTAGGAATAAATTGCGGACACACTGTCAGCGGTACAGTCGGCAGCGGTGCGGTCGGATTCCTTAACGAAAGCAACGAAACGCGCCGAGTCGGTTATAAAGTAATGGAGTATCTCAGGGCAAAAGGTGTTACGGTGGTTGATTGCACTGATGATTATTCTTCTACGGTAAGCGGAAATTTGAAAAAGATTGTTGATAAAGCAAATGCACAGCCGCTTGATTTGTTCGTTTCGATACACTTTAACAGCGGCGGCGGCAGAGGAACTGAGGTTTATACTTATAACGGAGAAGTTTTTAAACAAGCGGAGCTGGTATGTGAAAATATGGCGGAGCTTGGGTTTATAAACAGAGGTATAAAAAACGGCTCAAATTTGTATGTCATTCGCAGAAGTAATGCGAGATCGATGCTTATAGAAGTGTGCTTTGTCGACACCGAATCGGATGCGGATTTATATAATAAAGTCGGCGCAGACAGAATTGCCGAGGCAATAAGTGACGCGATAGTTGGCGAAAAAATGGAGGAGGAACTTACAATGTCGCAATATGAAGAATTAAAACAAATGATTTCGGAACAGACTGCAAGAGTTGATGTTTTGCAGAATGAGGTTTACAAAATCGAAAATCCTATGATTTATAATTATATTGATGATAATATGCCCGACTGGGCAAAAGAGGCTGTTCGGTGGTGCGTGGATAACGGTATAATTGTCGGCACAGGCAGCGGATTGGGGCTTGATGATACAAAACTTTGGACCTGCGTAGTGATGTATCGTTTGTCAAAAACATTGAAATAATAAATACAGCTGCCGATAAATTTGTCGGCGGCTAAAAAAATAAACAAATCTTTATAAAAATCACTAAAATATCTTGACATATCTATGTAAAATAAGGTATAATAGATATTGTTGTACAAACAGTGTATAACTGAGTCCATCAAGTCCGTTTTTAGAATTGACTTGCCGGAGGGAGGGGAAACAATGTCTGAAGTAAGAGTAAAAGATAATGAATCATTAGATAGCGCACTTCGCAGATTCAAGCGTCAATGTGCTAAGTCAGGTGTCATGTCTGAAATCAGAAAGCGTGAGCACTATGAAAAGCCAAGCGTAAAGCGTAAAAAGAAATCAGAAGCTGCAAGAAAAAGAAAGTTCTAATTTTTAATTAGCAACATAAGGAGATGACGATAATGTCTTTAAAGGAAAAATTAGCAGAAGATCTAAAATCGTCAATGAAAAACAAAGACACTGTACGCAAAAATACAGTACAACTTGTCCGTACTGCAATATTGCAGGTTGAAAAGGACAACAAAGTAACTCTTGATGACGAGGATATTTTGGAGGTAATTGCAAAGCAATTAAAGCAACGCAAGGACTCTCTTCCTGAATATGAAAAGAGTGGCAGAGAGGATTTAATCTCTCAGTTAAAACAGGAAATGGAATGCTTGATGGAATATCTTCCTAAACAGCTTACAGAGGACGAGCTACGTCCTATTGTAGAAGAAGGCGTTAAAGCAGTAGGTGCAACCACCATGAAAGACATGGGTAAGGTTATGGAATACGTTATGCCGAAAGTTAAGGGAAGAGCAGACGGAAAAGCAGTCAGCACGATTGCTAAAAGTTTGTTTAACTAAAAATATTACAGAGAGAGCTTCGGCTCTCTCTTATATTTCATTTTTGCTGGTGTAGCTCAGTTGGCAGAGCAACTGATTCGTAATCAGTAGGTCGGGGGTTCGACTCCCCCCATTAGCTCCAATCGGAACAGGTTATGCTTGTTTCGATTTTTTTGTGCAAACAAATCAAAAAGCACGCCTGTATCAGACGTGCTTTTTGTCTTTAAAGATTTTCTTTAAAATAATTTTCAAGAACATTTGCGGCTTCAGTTTCGTCGTTACCTTCAACTTTGACAGTAACGAAATCACCTTTACTGATGCCAAGACAAGTTATTGTAAAAAGTCTTTTTAAGTTTTCAATTCTCTGGTTATATTCAATGCTAATGTTCGACGTAAAATTTTGTGCTTTTTGTACGAGTTTGCCGGCACATCTGGCGTGAAGTCCGTGTTCACCTTGAATTGTATAAGAAAATTGTTTCATGGTAAAAACCTCCTATCCTTCGGAAATATCAATATGATTATTTCCAGATACGTTATTTCTATACCCGGCGGTATAAAAATAAATGCACAACTTTGTACATTGGCTACATTATATCACAGTCGATTGATTTGTCAACAAAATGAATAATAATACCATTAAATAGATAAAAAATCCGATTAATACGAAATGTTTTTTATGAAAAGTGAAAGAAAAAATAACCATTAAATGTATTAATGGTTATATGTTTACAGGATATAATATAACAAAACATCAAAAATGTGTATATTTTGAGGATATATCCTTAATATATGTTAAATATTTTTCGACTTCAGACTGCGGAGAAAGGATTTTTACACCTGTTCCGAGTCCTGCAAGCCAACCGTAAAACTGTGAACTGATGTTTACATTTAATTTGGCAACGAACGTATTTTCAGTATTTGAGTTTAAAATAATATCCTTGCCGAACCTATCCATAACAACACCGATAAGGTTATTGTCAAATTCAATTTCGAGTGTATTTTCGTCACCTGCAAACATACCGAATGTTCTTTTTGAATAGTTTCCTATATCGAATTTGCTGAATTGGTCACCGCCGTCACGTTTTTCGGCGGTTATTGTTATGTTAAGCATTTTGTCTACACGGTAATGGCGTATTTCTTTGCTATCATCATCAAAACCAATCAGATAGTAATTTTCATCGTCCCATACCAAAATATACGGACTTACGGTGTAATTTGCACCGTCCTTTTTCGGTTCAAGCTTTTTGGCAAGCGTCCATGAACAATATTTGAAAGTGATTTTAACATCTGAAGATATTGCGGAATGAAGTTTATCTATATTATAGAAGATACTCTCATTCATCGTCTTAATTCTGTTTGAAACAACGACTTGTCTTTGAAGCGTTTGAGCCTCATGACGGCTGGCGAGCTGTTCGATTTTGTGAATTAACTGATTTGATTTCTTTTCTGTAATGAATTTTGAAGATTGAACTGCGTCAACCAATAACTTCAATTCTGCAATTTCAAAATCTCTTGACGCGAGATAATATCCTTTCGGCTCGCTTCTTCTGCTCAAAATATCGCAACCGAATAATTTAAGCCGTTCAATGTCATCATAAATGCTCTTGCGTTCGGCACTTATACCTTGCTTGGCAAGTGCCGAAATAATATCATTTGCGGACATTGCGTGATTTTCGTCTGTATTTTCCTTTAACATCTGCATTATGTACAGTAATTTCAGCTTTTGATTAAATGATTTCCCCATTGCAATCCCCCCAAGTGTAATATAATTTAATGATACCACAAGTTAATGAGTCTGTCGACAAAATGTCGACAGCTCCAAAAATCACATCTTGCGATGTAATTTTTGAGTGTTTTTAGAGAAAAAATCATAAAGTTCCTCCAAAGTCGAAACTTTAGATTTTAAGCCATTTCTGCCGCACAGGTCGCCAGAAATGATTATAAATTGAGGTTGCACCTCAAACACCCAAGAACAAAGTAGACAAAACCATAACGGTTTTGTCTACAATCTGAAATGCCTTTCTCAAAGAGAAAGGCATTTTGGTTTATAGTCCAAGTTGTTTTTTGCAATCTTCAAGAACTTTTTCGATAGTCTTTTCGGCTGTTTCAAAGCTTTCTGCGAATGTGCCGAGATACAACTTGATTTTCGGCTCTGTTCCCGACGGTCTTACGATAAAGTAAGTCTTTTCGTCTGAAAGGTTGTACTTCAATACGTTTGACTTCGGCAAACCTTTAAGAGGTGAAACATTGCCCTTTGTATCTTTAATTGTTTGTGACTGATAGTCGGTGTAAAGTACAACGTCCATACCTGCAACTTTTGTCGGCGGTGTTTGACGTAGGTCTGTAAGTAACTGTGACATCTTTTCCATACCGTCTTTACCCGGCATTACAAATGAAACTGTCTTTTCTGAATAATATCCGTACTTCTTGTATATATCCATAAGTGCTTCGTAAAGTGACTTACCCTTTGTTTTGTAGTAAGCAGCCATTTCTGCGATAAGCATTGTCGCAACAACGCCGTCTTTGTCGCGTGCGTGAGTACCTACAAGATAACCGTAGCTTTCTTCAAAGCCGATAAGATATGTATGGTCGCCTGTCTTTGCGAACTCTGTCATTTTTTCGCCTATGTACTTAAAGCCTGTAAGCACGTTCATAATTTCGATACCGTATGAATGAGCGATTGCGGCGGCAAGCTCTGTTGTAACGATTGTCTTGATAACAACGCCGTTTTCAGGCAGAGTGCCTTTGGCTTTCTTTGATGAAAGTATGTATTCAACAAGCAAAGCACCTGTTTGGTTGCCTGTAAGTGTTCTGTATATGCCGTCGGCGTCACGAACAACTATACCGACTCTGTCACAGTCGGGGTCTGTACCGATGATAACGTCAACGTCATTTTCCTTTGCCATTTTTATAGCGATTTCAAAACCTTCCTTGTCCTCCGGATTAGGTGACTTAACAGTCGGGAAATTACCGTCCTCTGTATCCTGTTCCTTAACGACAAGCACATTTTTAAAGCCCATACGGTTAAGTATTGCCTTGATAGGTCTTGAGCCTGTGCCGTGGAAAGGTGTGTAGATAAGCTTGAATGTATCTGCAACTTCTGCTACTGCCTCGGGATTTTGTTGTTGTGTTTGAACAACATCAAGGAATTTTTCGTCAAGGTCACTGCTTACGATTTCAAGCAAGCCTTTTTCTTTTGCTTCGTCAAGCGAAATAAACTTAACATCGTCAAATATATCGTAGCTGTCGATTGCGGCAACAACAACATCAGCCGCGTCCGGAGGAAGTTGTCCGCCGTCAGGACCGTATACCTTGTAACCGTTGTATTCTTTAGGATTGTGGCTGGCGGTAATCATAACGCCGGCACTGCAGCCAAGTTCGCGAATACCGAATGAAACTTCCGGAACTGAATGAACGATAGGGAAAAGATAAGTCTTTACACCTGCACAAGTAAGAACCTTAGCTGTTTCTTCAGCAAATGTGCGTGAAAAATTACGTGTATCGTAACCGATAAGAACACCTGCTTTTGCGGCGTCCTCACCGTTTGAAAGAACGTATTTCGCAACACCTTGACTTGCACGTCTTACGTTATATATATTGATTCTGTTCGTACCCGCTCCGATAATACCTCTCATACCGGCTGTACCGAATTCAAGTTCACGATAAAATCTTTCTTCTATTTCTTTTTCGTTGTTTTCAATAGATTTAAGCTCTGCTTTTGTGTCATCATCAACCACGTCGCTTGTAAGCCAACGGTTGTAGGTTTCCTTGTATCCCATTGATAACTCCTCCTTAAAAATAATCTCATATTAATATTATATAATACTTTCTCAAAATTTTCAATTATGAATATGTAAAAATTAAAGAAAAGTTATCGTATAAATTGACAAAAAAAACGCAAAACTTGACGAAAAGTGTATTTTGTTATAGAATAGCAGTAATATGTATTAATAAGGAGGACACTTTTATGGCAGTAAAGGTGCATGAAACAGGTTACGGCAAATGGAAAGTGCCTGTGATAATCATAGCTGTTATAGTTGTTTTGGGTCTTGTGGGAACGGGCATACTATTAAGCGACAGCCTTGGTGTTTCAATAGAAGAAGGAAGTAAGAGAATAGAGGTTGCAGAAGGTGACGGTACGTCATCTGTTGCAAAACTGTTAAAGGACAACGGCATAATAAAGTATCCGCTTTTGTTTAAGGTGCAGTCAAAGCTCGGCGGATATGACGGTAATTTTCAGCCGGGTGCGGCAACGATTGATGACGGAATGAGTTACAGTGACATACTTAATCTTATAATAACGCCGAGCCGTGAGGCTGCGAAAATTACAATACCGGAGGGCTATGAAATCAAGCAGATTGCACAGAAACTTGATGAGGCAGGTATTGTAAGCTGGCAGGACTTTTATGCGGCTTTAAATCCCGATGATTATGATTATGCGTTCTTGAAAAACTTGCCTGAACGTGACGGACGTATGGAGGGATATTTGTTCCCTGCAACGTATGAAATTCCGAACGGAATGTCGGCACACGATATTATCGACCTAATGCTTGCGGCATTTGACAATCAGTTTAAACCGGAGTATTATGAACGTGCGACAGAGCTTGGATTGACGGTTGATGAAGTTATAACTATGGCGTCAATCGTTGAACGTGAAACGGACAGCGGAACGGAAAGAGCAAAAGTTGCGGGAGTATTTTATAATAGAAGAAACTCGGGTATGAAGTTCCAGTCGTGTGCGACGGTACAGTATATTTTAGGTGAAAGAAAGCCTGTACTTTCGATTGCCGACACGCAGATAGATTCACCGTATAACACATATATGTATGCGGGATTTCCGATAGGTCCTATATGCAATCCGGGAACAGAATGTATAGAGGCGGCACTTTATCCGGAGGCAACCGATGCGTATTACTTTGTACTTGGCAAGGACGGCTCACATATCTTCTCAAAGACATATGAAGAACACCTTGCGGCAATGCAGAGTACCGAACAAAATATTTCGGTCGATGACAGTGCGATTGAAAATCAAGACAGTTTAAAACAATAAAGAGGTTTGATAAATGATAGAATATGATAAAGACGCGATTGTTCCGCCGTATATAACGGAATATTTGCGTGCGAAAACAGTGCATAATGATGAATTTATGCACTCGCTTGAAAAATATGCGGAAGAAAACAGTGTTCCGATAGTAGAGCCTGAAACGGCAAGGTTTTTGTCGGTGATGTGCAGAACGGTTAAACCGAAAAAAATACTTGAAGTAGGTTGTGCGATTGGGTATTCTTCTATATTAATGGCACAGGCTACAGATGATGACTGCGAAATAGCAACACTTGAATGTAACGAAGATATGGTGCGTATTGCAAGGGAGAATATTAAAACTTCGGGATATGCGGAAAAAATATCGGTTATTGAGGCGGATGCAAAGGATTATCTTTCGTATATTGACGATGATGAAGTTTTTGATATGATATTCCTTGACGGTCCGAAAGCACATTATATTTATATGCTTGACGAGTGCGTGCGATTGCTGAAAAAAGGCGGTGTGCTTATTTCCGACAATGTGCTTTACAAGGGAATGACAGCGGACGATAACCACGTTGTGAGAAGAAAAATCACGATTGTAAAACGTCTTAGGAAATATATTGATATGCTTATGGAGCATAAGGAGCTTGAAACATCGCTTTTACCGCTTGGTGACGGTGTTACAATATCGGTAAAGAAATAATAAAGGGTAGGAATATATTTATGAAGAAACCAGAACTTTTAGCTCCCGGCGGCAGCTTGGAGAAATTGAAAACAGCGATAGATTACGGTGCGGACGCGGTGTATATCGGCGGTGAAATGTTTTCACTACGTGTTGCGGCGGAAAATTTTTCAAAGGAAGATATGCAGGAGGGTATAAAGTACGCTCACGACAGAGGTAAAAAAGTGTACCTTACCGCAAATATTCTTCCGCATAATGATGATATTGAAGAATTTGAGGGGTTTGTCAAAGATATAAAGAATTACGGCTTTGACGCAGTGCTTGTGGCAGATTTGGGGTTGTTTGATATGATGCAGGAACTTGCACCGGAAATACCTATTCATGTAAGTACACAGGCGAATAACATTAATTATCGCTCGGCAATAAAGTGGTACAAGATGGGTGCAACACGTGTCGTGCTTGCAAGAGAAATGTCGTTTAAAGAAATTGCGGAATTTCAAAAGAAAATTCCTGAAGATTTGGAGCTTGAAGCATTTATACACGGCGCTATGTGTATATCATATTCGGGCAGATGTCTTTTGTCAAACTATATGACGGGACGTGACTCAAACATGGGTGCTTGCGCACATCCGTGCAGATGGAATTACAAACTTGTCGAGGAAACAAGACCGGGTGAATATATGGACGTGTTTGAAAACGAAAGAGGTACGTTTATATTTAATTCAAAGGACTTGTGTACAATCCGTCATATACCTGAGCTTGTGCAAAGCGGTATTGCAAGCCTTAAAATCGAGGGCAGAGTAAAAACTTCTTATTATGTTGCAACGGTTGTCGGGGCATACAGACGTGAGATTGACAGATATTGTGCCGATCCCGAAAATTATGTGTTTAATGAAGCGGAATACGAAGAACTTTGCAAGGTTAGTCACAGACCGTATACAACAGGTTTTTATTTCGGCAAGCCGGATGAAAATTCACAGGTTTACACGTCAAGTTCGTATATCAGAGATTACGACCTTATCGGTATAGTCAAGTCGTATGACGCGGAAAACGGCATTGCAACGATTACACAGAGAAACCGTTTCTTTAAGGGTGACGAAATAGAGATAATTCAGCCTATGAAACCGTTTTTTGTACAGACGGTTGACAGTATGTGCGACGAAAACGGTAATGAAATCGAAGTTGCAAATCACGCGGAGCAGATAGTTAAATTTAAAACGGCACAGCCTGTTTGCGAGGGTGCAATGCTTAGAAAGAAAAAGTAAAAAAACAGAGCAGATTTAATAAAAAAACTACTTTTTTTATTAATCTGCTTTTCTTTTTTGAGAGAATATGATAGTATAATTTATAACGGCAAATTTGAGAAAGGAAATTTATAAAAAAGGAGAAGGTTTTATGAAAAACAATGTTAAAAAATTGCTTTGTGCGGCATTGTCAACGGCAATGATTGCGGGAAGTATCGTATTGCCTATGACAGCAAGTGCGGCAGAATATACTCCGCTTGTTGAAGGCGATAATGTTTTGAAAGAGTGGAAATTTTCATTCGGAACAACCAAAAAAGACGGATACACAGACGTAGCGACAGACAGAAATGTAATAAAATCGAAAGATTACGGTTTTATAGGCAATGATGAAAGTGTCACAGAAAGTACGACAAAGTATGACAGCTTTGAGTATAAATCGGGACAAACCGTGAAACTTGATGAAAGTGTAAACGGTGTAGGCGTGGTTGAAGATGAGGACGCTACATATCCTGAGTATACGACAGGCGCATACTATCCTGTAAGCTTTGGTTTATATGTAAATAACGGTACATATTACAGAGTGCACGCAGAAGTGACTACACTTGACTCAACAAAAGACGCAGAGGCTTCTTTGTATTATGAAAGAAGACACCCTGCTATGCACAAACAGAAGATAGAAGCAGGAAAGACTGTTTCTGTAGATTTTTCTGTTGATGTTGAAACAATCAACTTCAAAAATGAAGGAAACTTTGTAGATGATATGCTTAACTTGTCGCTTTTGGGCGATAATGCGGCACTTTCTTCGCTTGTAATTCAGCAAATAGACGAAACAGGCGAAAATAAGCCTACAACATTATGGGTATTGGGTGACTCGACAGTTACAGACGGAAATGCCGGACTTCCATACTTTGATTTGCAGAATTATACGGGTGTAGGTGCATATTTGTCAAAGTACGTTCCGTCAACCGTTGCGGTATCAAACCAAGGTGAAGGCGGATTAAATGCCGCAGATAACGGTCACTTTAGCATTGTAAAGAATAACATCAAAAAAGGCGACTTTATGTATGTTGAATACGGTCACAACCATGCAAAGGCGGGGGATAATCCGCATGGTTCATCAGGATATTTGGGTTGCTTGTCAAAGTATTACTACGCTTGTAAAGCTGTAGGTGCAACACTTATTCTTGTAGGTCCGATAGACAGACATAACTCGAGTCAATATGACGAAACAACCAATACATGGTCTACAACTTTGGCTCAATACAGTAAGGCGGCAAAATATTATGTTGATATTATCAAAACAGCCGGTGCTGAAAAAGCGGCTGAATTTGTAAAAAAGGCTGCGGCTGAAAAGACAAGCGGTGATGATGTTTCTGACACAACATACGCTTGGGCGGACAGTGTTATAGCCGAAGGTGTGACGGATAAGGCAGACAGTAATGTTGCATTCGTGGATTTGAACCAACCGACTCTTGATTGGCTTGGAACAGTGACAAAAGAGGCTACTGTAAAAGATGAAAAAGTTACAAACAAACAAGCTTTGTCAAACTTCTATTTCCAAACATCTAAAGGGGGGAAAACTGACGGTACACACCCTAATGACGCAGGAGCTGACGCTTTGGCACACAAGTTCTTTACAGAAGGAGATGTAATTGAATATCCTGCACTTGCACCTCTTATGACAAGAGTTACGAACGGAAGTACAGATGTACAACCTGTTCCGGTATCCAAGGATATTATAAATGCAGGTTATCCGTCAAATGATTGTTGGCCAACATATCAATCATTGGCTTCATACGAATTTGCGACAAGAATTTCGGGTGTTAATTTTGACTCTGACGGCGTACTAAAAAGCGTTGATGTTCTTCCTCTCGACAAATCAATGATGAGTACATACAGTAGAGCATATGTTGCGGTATATAATAAAGAAACAGGTGTTCTTGAAAATCTTGCCGTTTCAACAGATCACGTTGATAATACACAGGACGGAGTTCAAAATCTTAGATTCGACACTGATTTGACGGTTGGTGACAATCAAACATATAAAGTAATGTTGTGGGGTTATGAGGACAAAGAGGGTAGTCCATTGACTATGGAAGCATACGCATATCCTCATACTGAAAGCGTTGTAAAAGAAGCTATAATTAAAAATGAATCAAATGAGTTAAATGAAGAATTCAAGTATACCGGTGTAGAAAGCGGCGGCAGCCTTGACGGAAAAGGCGGCTGGGCATCGGGCGGTTCAAATCAGACTGCGTCTGACTTTGCGTTTACATATGGTGAAGCTGATTCAAAATCATATGCACATATTTCTTCAAATGGTCTACAAGCAAACGGATCAGCTCAAGGAAGTGCATATGTATATAAAAAGTTTGATAAGCCTGTACAGTCGGGGAAATTGATGATGGATTTTGATTTCCGTTATAATAGCGGTACACCGTCAATCTTGTTTGTAACAAGCGGTGACCCGTGGAAGTGGCCGGCAGCGATTAATCCGTTCAAAGTTGCACTAAATAGTAATAATGCGGTAGAAGTTACAATGAACGGTCAAGTTGTAGGTACTATAAGTGCTAAGAGATGGTCAAATGTTCATTACGAACTCGATTTAGACACAGGTATTGAAACAATGTCAATAGACGGCGGTACTCCTGTAAAACATGTTGTTGACAATTATCAAACAACAGAAATAACAGTTTCTCCTGCAACATTGGATCAAATTGTATTTGAATATGTAAATAAGGCGGCTGCATTTGATTTCGATATTACAAACTTAAAGATTGCTACAATCGAAAAAGAAGCACTTCCTCAATATAACGTTGCGGTTGCTTCGAATGACGAAACAATGGGTACAGTTGAAATCAATGGCGTTGATGAAACAGCAACCACAGTTGATTTGAATACAATTACAACAGTTAAAGCTGCTGCAAAAGACGGATACCGCTTTACAGGTTGGTACGAAGGTTCAAATCTTGTTTCAAGTGACGCAGAATATTCATTCAGAGTAAGAAACAATGTATCTCTTACTGCTAAATTTGAATTAAAGCCAAGCTTTGACAGTATAACAACTTACAAAATAAAAGCTACTGAAACGATGGTAAAAGTTCCTGTTGAAGAAGCAAAGGATATTACTTTGACAGTAGAAGACGCGAAAAATGCAGAGGGTGTTGATGTAGCTGTTGACAGTGAAAACACTGACGAAGTAACATGGACTCTTGTAACAAACGACGTGGAAAATGTAACACTTGTAGGTAATATACTTACTGTATCACCTGACTTTACATTGCCTGAAACAAGTCAAAAGGATATTGTGGTTAAGTGCGTATGTAACGAAATTGAAAAAGAAATTACTATAATGCTTCATACATACAATTACTTGCTTGATATGAGTTTTGATGACGGTGAAGTTACAGGTAACCTATATAACAGTGATACACAGTGGAAAGAAAACAACCAAGTTATGAATATCGGTCTTATCGGACGTGGCGCACATAATATTGTTGACAGTCCGTTTGGCGGAAAGGCTTCGTATCATTCATTGAGCGCAAACTACGGTACAAGAAACGGTTCATCGAAGTTTACTTCAATGAGCGGTGACGCACTTGTTATCGACCTTGATTTGGGAATTGGTGAAAAGAGCTTCATAAAGTTCGGTGATAATTGCCAAACAAATCAAGATGTTGCCACAGGTTCATTCCTTGTATTAGAGCCGAAAGACGGTAAATTGATGTACTATGATTATGCCGATTCTTCATACAAGGAAACAGGTTTGACATCATCAACAGATAATAAGACATATTCATCATTGTATCATGTTCAAACTGCGGTTGATTTCAAAGCTAAGACTGAAAAAGTCGTTATAACACCTTACGTAAACGGTGATATGGATACTGAAAACGCAGTTACACTTAATTTGGATATAAAAAATGCTACTGCAACGGCATTTTCAATGTTGGGTGTATCTCATGCAGAAAATAACGGTACAATCCACGTTTTGACAGATAATATTAAAGTAAGAACAGCTGCGTCATCATCAGCATCATCAGTTGAATAAATCAAAAAAAAGACCGCGAAAAGCGGTCTTTTTTTGGTAAAAATAATCTACAAAAATAAAAAATGTACAACTTGAATTTTGCATTTTGAATAAAAAATTATGTGCTTTTTTGTGCAATATTTTCATTCAAAGTTTCTTAATAATATTGCACATACAAAAAAAATATGATACAATATATACCATATAGATGGGTTGAGTTTGTGCAGATTTACTTAAATCGACATACGATACCTGTTAAATTAAACAAGACTTGGAAACAAGTTAAGGAAAGAAAGGGAGAGAAGAAATGAAAAGTAAAAAACTAATTTCATTACTTTGCGCCGCTGCTATGTCAGCATCTGCTTTCGCAGGCTTGACAGTAACAGCAAGCGCGGCAACACCTGTTTACACCTTTGATGGAAGTGACATCACAGGCTTTTCAGGTAATGGAACTCTTGCACAAGTGAGTGATGACAAGGGTGAATATTTCTCAATTAAAGCTAATGGCAGCAGTACATATTCTGCAACATTGACTTTACCTGCAGATGCACAATTAACAAGTGCTGACGGCTACACAATCGAATACGATGCAAGACTTCATAAGTCAAATGGTATGGGTAGATACGGAAGATATACTCAAGTTGCATTCATCGATTCGTCAAATGCAGCTAAAGACTCCAGAGACTATGGCCCATACGGTGCATTGTTCTCAGGCGGTAATTCAAGTACTGAAACAGGTCAAGGATATACAGCAGGTGTGGCATCTTCATTGTCTGCAAGATACCAACTTGACGGTACAATCGTAAATGACCCTGGTACAGAAACATTGGCTGCTGATAATACATCAGTAACAGGCATTGCTGATGATATGTGGGTTAGAGTACAGACATACGTTAAAGGTGATGTAGCTAAAGTAACAGTAATAGATGTAAATAATAATAAAATAGTTGATGGTGTTGATTATATCAACAGTGCAACAAAACTTGATACTATTTATGTAACAGCCGGTCGTGGTGATGACAGTGTTACAGGACCTGGTGAAGTATGCCTTGATAACATCAAAATTTATTCGGGTGAGGCAGAAACACTTACAACAGATGGTTTGAGAGGTGTTGTAGCAGCAGCCACACCAATTCCTGAACCTGAAACAGTATCCGGTTCAGCGCAAACTCTTGCAGCCCCGGCATCAGTAACAGATGCTTATACAGCTGACTTTAACAATGCTACTGTAGGAACTGTTGCATCAATCGAAACAGAAGATCAAGATGCAAAAACAGTTGTTGATGGTATGAAAGTTAAAGTTGGTTCAAGAAGTACAGGTGCTGATACAAAGACATATGCCGCAATCGCAAAGGTTGCTACAGGCGATAATGCACTAAAACTTGCTGCAAACCAATTCTCAACAAATGGTAGAGGACCGGTTGTAACTCTTGATGATACAAAAGAAATTTCATCAGGCGAAACTGCAATTATGGGATTTACAACATATCTTTCAGCCGCAAAGGGTACTGATGAAGGTGGTCTTCCGAGATTGTTCTTGATTGACAACACAACAAATATTGATGGTAACGGTTGTGCAAGAGATATACTTGCAGTTATTACAACCGAAGATGCAAGCGGATATACAAACGGTGATACACCAATCGGTATTCAGGTAACAGAAGGTTGGCACACTGTAGTTGTTGCAGTATCAGAAGGTACATACAGAGTATTTATTGACGGTAAATATAAAGATGGTGAAGGTAAACTTAGCCCTGCAGTTAAGGGTACTAAGGTTGGTTCCGGTTCAACATCAGCTCAAGTAACTCATCTTCCAAGCTTCGCAGTTGAAAATACAAAGTCAGACAGTGGTACAGCTTATTCAAAAGCCTTGATTGATAATGTAGTTGCATATAAGATTACAGATACACTTGATGCTAAGTATCTTCCAACTGAAACAGCAGCTCCGACACCTGCTCCGATACCTGCAAAGGTTACAATGAGCGTTGATGAAACTGCAAATACAGTTACATTGACATCAGATAAGGATACAGATGCAGTTCTTGTTCAAGCATCATACAGAACTGATAATACATTGGATTCAGTTAAGAAAGTTGTTAATGTTGCTCTAACAGCAGGTACAGCTTATACAGTTCCTGCAACAGATTTAGATGCATTCACAACAAATGATAAGATAATGGTTTGGGATAGTCTAAAGACTATGACACCGCTTGCAAGTGCTTATACAATAAAGAACGGTGCCGCTCAAGCTACAGCTAAACCGGCTCCGACAGCTGAACCGACAGAAGCTCCGGCAGAAACAGTTGCTCCGACAGCTGAGCCGACAGAAGCTCCTGCAGAAACAGTTGCTCCGACAGTTGAGCCGACAGAAGCTCCTGCAGAAACAGTTGCTCCGACAGATACACCGGCTCCAACAGCAACAGCTGTTCCTACTTATGCAGTATCAGGTACTGTAGACGCAGGTGTTAAATCTGTAACTCTTACAGATAAAGCAGAAGCTGAAAATACAATTGCAGGTACAATCGAAGATACAGCTGTAACATTTACAGGTGTTAAAGCCGGTACATATACAGTATCAGCTGTAGCTAAAGATGATTACAAAGATTTAACAGTAACTCCTCAAGAAATTACAGTTAGCGGCAATCTAGCAGGTGTATTCACAGTAACAACAACTGCTAAAGTTAAGAGTGCTGTAACTACTACAGTAACAGGCGGTACTGCTACAGTAACAGGCGCAACAGAATTGACAAGCGTTGCAGAAGGTACAGAACTTACAGTAGTAGCTAATACACCTGCTTTGGGTTATGTTGCTGCTAATCCGACAATTACAGTAACAAAGACAGGTGATGCTGACACAACAGTAACTGTGACAGAAGGCAAGTTCACAATGCCTGCATATCCTGTAACAGTAAAAGTTGCATATGCAGCAGACCCAACAGTTGCTATTGCAACTCTTGAAAATACTGCAACTTCAGGATGGGGCAGTAACAAAGCTGCTGCAACAGTAAATACTGAATCGGGATTAGAGCATTTCAATAATGATACTGATACATCATGGGCAGGAACAGCATTTGCGCAGTTTACATTGCCGACATTAGCTGAAGGCGAAGGTATTGCAAAAGCTGAATTGATTTACAATGTAAAACAAGGCGGTGCTAAATCAAGAACATCTAAAATTTTCGCTTTGACAAACGGTGATATTGACTTGACAACAATGACAGGTGCTGCTGCTGACAGATTTGCTGATGCAAGAACTCTTATTACTTCATTTAATGCAGAAGCAGGCGAAAATGCTTTGACAACTGATGTTACTGCTGCTGTACAAGGTAAGAGCGGTAAAATTACTCTAATGTTTACAGACAATGCAGCCGGTGCAGATTTATATGGTAAAGCATCAGCTGATAAAGCTCCTGTTTTGAAGATTACAAAAGGTAAAGTAGTTACATTTAATGTGGCAGCTGCTGCAAATTCAGATACAAAAGTTGCAGGTGCAAAGATTGTAGTTAAGAATGGTGATACAACTGTTGCAACTATAACAACTAACGCTGAAGGTACAGCAACAACAGCTTTATCAGCAGGTACTTATACATATACTGTTGAAAGCAATGATTACGCAATTAAGAAAGACGGTACACTTACAGTTGCAGATACAGTTGTAACAGAAAACGTTACTTTGGCAGCTAATGTTCCAACAACAGTTGAAATTGCTAACCCTGCAACAGGTACAACTCTTGCTCAAGGTGAAGATGCTACTTATACAGCTACTGTAAAAGATCAAGACGGTAGAGTTATGACAGCAACTGTTGATTGGGCTGTAGTAGACGGTGAAGATGCAACAGTAGAAAATATTACAGTTGCAAACGGTAAAGTTACAGTTGCAGAAGAGGCAACAGTAGGTGACTACAAAGTTAAAGCTACAGTAAACGGAACAACAGTTTCATCAACTGCTGATTTGAAAGTTATTGCTGCTGAAAAACTTAACCTAAGCATTACTTCTCAAGACGATAAACAAGGTACAGTTGCATATACTGTAAACGGTGTTGCAAGTACAGATACTCAGTTGAATAAGGGTAAGAAGATTGTTGCAACAGCTACTCCTGCGGCTCTTTATGAATTTGTAGGCTGGGCAACATCATATGAAAATGTAATAGCAGGAACATATGTAAGCACAGATGCTCAATATTCATTTGATTTAACTGTTAATACAAAACTTATTGCTATATTTAATTATACAGGTATCTATTATCAGAATGATTATAACAATGCAACAGAAAGTGATTGGAAATCGGGCAGTACAGGTAGATATACTGTATCTATTGCCGGTGATGACGATAAGTATACAGATGTAAGTGCGATTTCAGGTGGTAGTAATGGTACAACTATCAGTAGTAATGCTGTTCAAGTTGACGCAGATAAAGATTATATTGCTGAATTTGATTTGGCTTTAACAGGTGGAACTAATCAATTATCAGGATTTGCGGTTAAAGCAAAAGATTCAGGAAAATATGCACTTGTATTACAGTTGAAAACAGCTAATACTACAACATGGACTGTAAACGGAACAGATGACGTTACACTTGAAAAGGGTGTATTCTATCACTACACAATAGAAAAGGTTGAAACAGGTGTAAAGGTTACAATAGCACCAAAAGCCGGTGGTGATGCAGTTGTTGACGGTGTAACATATGCAAATGATACAGCTACGACAGGCGAATTTGCCGGCACAGTAAGCAATGCAGGTCTTGCAGGTATGCAATTTAATACAAAGAGATATTATGCAGGAATGCAGATTGATAATGTATTGGTAAAAGCACCTGCAGCAACATCTGCAACTAAATAATTTATAAAGTAATAAAAGAACGGTCGTATGACCGTTCTTTTTGCTTGACAAATTTAGCATTGTGTGATAATATAATAAAAGAAATGGTAAACAAACCATGCTGCATGTTAATAATTTAGTAGAAAGAAATATTTTCTACGAAATAGTTACCTATTTGTGAGATAGGTAACTATTTTTTTATTATCACTATACAAAGCAGTAAAACCAAAGTTAAATAAACAATAGCTTCACTCATATGCACACCCCCTTTAAGGTGGTGTCAGCATGGTTTGCAACCATTTCAGAATGTTATTATATCATAGGGGAAAGAATTTGTCGATAAATGTAAATGATATGATAATTTCTTATAATAAAAATATGGAATTTTGCGTTTAAATAACAAATATTTCAAAAATATTTCGTATTTTGCGTTTAATGTGTAATCTATATGTAATAAAATTACGAAAATTACTTGCATTTATATACAATATATAGTATAATAGTTTAGATAGCAAAAAAGTAATTTCGGAGGGGTTTTATGTACTGCAAAAATTGTGGCAGACAACTGAAAGAGGGAACGCGTTTTTGTGACAGATGCGGTCAATCAGTAAGAAAAAACAACCAGAACAGCCAAACTACAAAACGCAAAGAAATCGAGGAACTGAAGGCTGAACGTCTTAATCGTAAACGTCGTTTACAAGAAAAAGAGGCAAAACAAGCCCGTAATAAAAAACGTAGAAAAAGTAAGGGAAGTGTTATGATTTTCATAATCGTAGCACTGCTTATCGCAATAGTAAGTGTGATTATCGGCTATAATATGATGGCTCCGAACGATAACGGATTAGGCACTGCTCCTACGTCAACAAATTCGCCTGCAAGTGCAACGAATACGCCGACAGATACAGCAAACAACGTATCATCAACATCATCGCCGTCAAATTCAGCAAGCAAAAACGGTTATTCAAAAATGACAATAAGCGGTGTGACGTGCGTTTATCCGTCTACTTTTAATTCAAATCCGACAACAGGAAATCAAAAACTTAACTTGACCGATGCGCTTGGCGGTGCAACTATGACTGTTTCGCAAGAGGGAAAGAGCGGTGCTCCGTCTGACCTTATGCGTGACTATGCACGTCAAACGGGCGGCGAAGTTTCATATTCTCGTGCCGGTGACGATTGGTATGCAGTCACTGTGACAACAGATGATACTGTTTACCACAGAAAATGCGTATTGAAAAACGGAATTGCGGTATATTATGATTTCTCATATTCTTCAATGACATCAACAGCTCAAAAATATACTGAATATATTGACTATATGGACAGCAATTTCAAATAATTTAAGAAAGATATTTGATTGCAAAACATATTGACGCAATCAAAATTAAGCAAATCAATATTTTTAATATTTTAGATTTCGAGCGGACAGCCTTTGTTGGTTGTCCGTTTTTTTGTATTCGTTCGATGTAGCGACTGACTATTGTTTCCGCGTCTGCTATTGCTCTGCTTTCAAGTTTTGGATTATAGTCTTTGAGAATTATTATTGCTTGGCTCACATACGGTGATGAAAAATTATTTAAAATAACTACTTTCTTTGTCAATTCTTTCATTACTAATCTCCAATCATTTCAATTTGTTTTATTTCCATTATTTCCGACTATGAAAAAGTATATACCTGCTTTGTTTTTGTAACATTAATCAAAAATAAATGTAATAATATGTAAATATCGTGCATATAAATAGTAATATATGGGAAAAGTCGAGTAATATATTTATTCATATTGCAATATTTGAAATTATTTTGTAATAAAAACGTAATAAAAAGCTTGACAATGTAACAATTTTGTAGTATACTATGGGACAAGTAATGAAAGGGGTTTAACTTTTATGACTACACAAGAGATGACAAAACAAGAAATGATAATGAATTTGCGTGAAAAACGTGAAGAAAAGAAAAAAGCACAAACCATGAATTTCCCCCCAAAACCACCCTAAACTCACCTGATCTTCTCCAAATCCCACAATCCACTACCATTTACCTTTACAACCAACGAGAACCCAACGAAACCCAATGGAGACCACAAAACAGCACTAA
>ERZ773107.1579-NODE-1579-length-19736-cov-17.346883_pt1 | contig 19736 bp, 14 predicted proteins | sample MGYA00580571_ERZ773107 | MGnify/ENA primary metagenome ERZ773107 (study PRJEB29015, sample SAMEA2737843) | human gut metagenome | biome: human gut; feature: human-associated habitat; material: faeces | place: China | collected 2012 ... | reverse complement strand
GCTGCCGCACCTCGCTCGCCGTATCGGCACTTAGAATTATGCGGTATTGCCTTACGAAAGAACGCAGGACTTTAGCCTGCTAAATTCTCTATTTGTGTAATTTGTTGTTTTTGTGTTGACAAAGGCAAAAAATTGCGGTACAATCAACCACATAGCTAAATCAAATGTGTCGAAGGAAAGTTAGTAACGGCTTTTGCCGCCCCCAGAGAGCTGCCGGTTGGTGCAAGGCAGCGGGCAGGTACGCCGCGAACTGGTTCCGGAGCAGTTCTGCCGAAAGCAAGGTGAATAGGCGGTTCCGGGGGTGCCCGTTACAGCACAGGGCTTTGTTGGAAGCCTGTTGAGTGGGTATAGTACTATACCAATAAGAGTGGTACCGCAGAGAGCTTTACGCCTTTGTCTCTTGTGAAAACGGAAGCCGTTTGGCATTCCGTGCTACAAGCGGCAGGGGCTTTTTTGTTACTCAAACGCGTTGGATAGAGGCTGCCGCATAGGGGTTGTTTTAAGAAACGGAAAGGAGTTTTTTCAATGATTCTGAATGGTTCGCAGATTTTTGTCGAAGTGCTCGCGGAGCAGGGGGTCGATACAATTTTTGGCTATCCCGGCGGCGCAGTTCTGAACCTGTACGATGAACTATATAAAAACTCTGACCGCATCCGCCATATCCTGACCGCCCACGAGCAGGGCGCTTCCCATGCGGCAGACGGTTACGCCCGCGCAACGGGCCGCACCGGTGTGGTGCTGGCCACCAGCGGTCCGGGCGCCACCAACCTGGTCACCGGCATCGCCACCGCTTATATGGACAGCGTGCCGATGGTTGCCTTTACCGGAAACGTTGCCACCAGCCTGCTGGGCCGGGACAGCTTCCAGGAAGCTTACATTGAGGGTATCACGATGCCCATCACCAAGCACAACTTCACCGTGCGCAAGGTCGAAGACCTGGCCGACACCATGCGGGCAGCCTTCCGCATTGCACAGTCCGGCCGTAAGGGCCCCGTGCTGGTGGATATTCCCAAGGATGTCACCGCGAACTCCTGCGAGTTCACCCACAAAGAGCCGGAGCTGATCCGAACCGTGACCCGCTATAATGAGGAAGAGGTCAAGGAAGCCGCACGGCTCATCAATGAATCGGAACGCCCGATCGTCTACTTTGGCGGCGGCGTGCGCAGCGCGGCGGGCTGCCAGCCCCTGCGTGACCTGCTGGAAAAGACCGGTATGCCCGCCACCCACACCCTGATGGCCGCCGGCGTGCTGGGCTATGGCGAGCCGCACAACCTGGGTATGCTGGGAATGCACGGCTGCTATGCCGCCAACAAGGCTATTTCGGAAGCTGATCTGGTCATTGCCGTCGGCGCCCGCTTCTCGGACCGTGTGGCGTTGAACCCGAATAAGTTTGCCAGCAAGGCAAAAATCATCCAGATCGATATTGACCCCAGTGAACTGGGCAAGAATGTGGATGTGGATCTGGCACTGGCAGGCGATGCTTCCTATATCCTGCAAGCCATCCTGCCGTATGTCGAAAAGACCGAACATAAGATCTGGATGGAGCAGATCCGTGAATGGCAGCGCAATGACTACCACCCGAAGGATAGCTTCACCGAGCTGAAACCCCACCAGATCATCAACGAGATCTGTGAGCAGGCCGGCCCCGAGGCCGTGTATGTAACGGATGTCGGCCAGCACCAGATGTGGGCTGCCCAGTACCTGCACCACACCAAGAGCCGCGGCTTTTTGACCAGCGGCGGCCTGGGCACCATGGGCTTTGGCTACGGCGCGGCCATTGGCGCACAGGTTGCCCTGGGCAATGACCACCGCGTGGTCATGCTGACCGGCGACGGTTCCTTCCACATGAACCTGAACGAAGGCTGCACCGCCGTCAGCTATGAACTGCCCATCATCACCGTTATTTTTGATAACCAGGTGCTTGGCATGGTGCGCCAGTGGCAGACCAGCTTTTACGGCAAGCGCTATTCCAACACCGATCCCCAGCGCCGCACCGACTTTGTAAAGCTGGCTGAAGCGTTTGGCGCAAAGGGGTATCGTGCTACCAATATTGCCGAGTTCAAGGCAGCGTTCGCCGACGCCATGAAGCAGAAAGGTCCTTCCTGGATCGACTGCCGCATCGGCAAGGATGAAAAGGTTCTGCCGATGATCCCCGGCGGCGGCGATATCAACGATATCATCATGGAGTAAGGAGGCAGCACGCAATGCAGCAAAATCAAAATCCGAACAAAGTTGCCGCAACAGAGGCACCCCGGCGAGTCATCAGTCTGCTGGTGGATAACCATAACGGTGTTTTGGCGCGCGTGTCCAGCCTGTTCTGCCGCCGCGGCTTCAACATTGACAGCCTGACGGTTTCCGCCACCAACGACCCGGCGGTCAGCCGCATTACCGTTACCCTGCATGGTGACGATGCCGCCATCAGCCAGCTGATTTTACAGACCGAGCGGCTGGAAGTGACCCGCCAGGTATTTGAACTGACCCCGGATAAGAGCCTGCAGCGGGAACTGCTGCTGCTGAAAGTGGCCTGCAATACCGCCGAGCGTGCCGAAATGCGGGAAATCGCTACGATTTATAAATCCAAGATCATTGATCTTTCGCCGGACTCTATGGTGTTTGAACTGACCGGCCGCCCGGAAAAGATCAACGCCTTCCTGAAAATGTTCAGCGGATACGATATCCTGGAACTGTGCCGCACCGGCATTACCGCGCTGGAGCGCGGCGGCAAGCATCCCCACATGCAAAAGCCCCCGCAGGAAGTACGCGCCGCTCAGCTGCCGCTGCCCGGCACCCACTGCCCGCAGGACGAAGAATAAAGCAGCTTTTGCGGTTCAACGAACTTGCATTTGGCCCGCAGCCCTTTCAGGAATCCCCGGCGGCGGGTTGAAGATAGATACGTTTTTATTTTTACAAACCATACAAACAAAACAAAGGAGAAATTATCATGGCAATCAAAAAGTATTATGATTCCGACTGCAACCTCGGCGTGCTCGATGGCAAGACCGTTGCTGTTATCGGCTTTGGCTCCCAGGGCCATGCCCATTCCGAAAACCTGGCTGAAAGCGGCGTGAACGTTGTTGTCGGCCTGCGCAAGGGCTCTGCCCACTGGGAAAAGGCATCCGAGTTTGCTGCAACCCATGAAAACTTTAAGGTGATGGAAGTTGAAGAGGCTGCCAAGGCCGGCGATGTTGTTATGATGCTGGTTCCCGATGAACTGTGCGCTGACATCTACAACAGCCAGGTTGCCCCCTACATGACCGAGGGCAAGGCACTGGCTTTTGCACACGGCTTCAACATCCATTTCAAGACCATTGTTGCCCCGAAAAATGTTGACGTTATCATGATCGCTCCCAAGGGCCCCGGCCACATTGTCCGCCGTCTGTACACGGAAGGCGAAGGCTGCCCGTCCCTGATCTGCGTAGAGCAGGATTACACCGGCAAGGCAAAGGAGATCGCCCTGGCATACGCTTCCGGCATCGGTGCCGGCCGTGCAGGCATCCTGGAGACCACCTTCAAGGAGGAAACCGAGACCGACCTGTTCGGCGAGCAGGCTGTGCTCTGCGGCGGCGTTTGCGAGCTGATCCATGCTGGCTTTGACACCCTGGTGGAAGCTGGCTACGCACCGGAAATGGCTTACTTCGAGACCTGCCACGAGATGAAGCTGATCGTTGACCTGATCAACGAGGGCGGCTTCTCCAAGATGCGCTACTCCATCTCCAACACTGCCGAGTACGGCGACTACCGCACCGGCAAGCGCCTGATCACCGAGGAGACCCGCAAGGAGATGAAGAAGGTCCTGACCGAGATCCAGGACGGCACCTTCGCTTCCGAGTTCCTGACCGAGATGAGCCCCAACGGCGGCCGCAAGGTCCACTTCCTGGCAAAGCGCCGCATGGAAGCCGAGCTGCCCATCGAAAAGGTCGGCGCAGAGCTGCGCAGCATGATGAGCTGGCTGAAGAAGTAAACCCTCTCAGGCGCTTCGCGCCAGCTCTCCCGAAGGGCGAGCCGCTGGCGTATCGGCAAAGTTCCTGCTGAACGATTTGAATTTCATTTTCCTATAAAGCGCCGGGCGCTGTTCTCTCACCCAGTAGCATCAAGTCTGCTGTTGTTGATAAGGAGAGCGGGGCCCGGCATTTTGTGATAAACACCCCTGGCTTGCCCGGCGTGCCAATGGCTCCCCCTTTGGGGGAGCTGGCAACGCCGTCAGGCGTTGACTGAGAGGGTTTCAGAAAAGAGAGAGGATAACATGAGAAGTGACAACGTGACCAAAGGCTCGGAGCGCGCCCCGAACCGCAGCCTGTTTTACGCCCTAGGCTACACCCCCGAAGAGCTGGAGCGCCCCCTCATCGGCGTGGTCAGCGCCTACAGCGAGATCGTGCCCGGCCACATGAATCTGGATAAAATCGCCGATGCGGTCAAGGCCGGTGTCGAGATGGCAGGCGGTACGCCCATCCTCATCCCGGCCATCGGCGTCTGCGATGGCATCGCCATGGGCCATGTGGGCATGAAGTATTCCCTCGCCTCCCGCGAGCTCATCTGCGACAGCGTCGAGACCATGCTCATGGCCCACCAGCTGGACGGCCTGGTCCTCGTGCCCAACTGCGACAAGATCGTGCCCGGCATGGTCATGGCTGCCGTCCGCATGGATGTGCCCGCCGTGGTCTGCTCCGGCGGCCCGATGCTGGCCGGCACCTACGGCGGCGAAGAGGTCAGCCTCTCCAAGATGTTCGAGGCCGTGGGCGCTTACAAGGCCGGTATGATCACCGATGCGCAGCTGGAAGACTGCACCTGCAACTGCTGCCCCAGCTGTGGAAGCTGCTCCGGCATGTACACCGCCAACAGCATGAACTGCCTGTGCGAGGCCATCGGCATCGCCCTGCCCGGCAACGGCACCATCCCGGCGGTCTACTCCAAGCGTCTGCAATTGGCAAAACACGCCGGTATGGCCATCATGGAGATGGTCAACAAGGGCATCACCGCCCGCCAGATCATCAACGAGCGCTCCATCCGCAACGCGCTCACCTGTGATATGGCGCTGGGCTGCTCCACCAACACCGTGCTGCACCTGCTGGCCATCGCCTACGAGGCCGGGGTCCCCATCGACCTGAAGCTCTTCAACGAGATCAGCGCCAAGACCCCGAACCTCTGCCATCTGGCCCCCGCCGGCCCGACCCACATGCCCGACCTCTACGCCGCAGGCGGCATCCCCGCCGTGCAGGCCGAGCTGGCCAAGAAGGGCCTGCTGGATCTGGATGTGCCCACCGTTACCGGCAAGACCCTGGGCGAGAACATCAAGGGTGCCCACATCCTGAACGATAAGGCCATCCGTCCCATCGACAACCCCTACTCCCAGACCGGCGGTCTGCAGATCCTGTGGGGCAACATCGCACCGGACGGCTGCGTGGTCAAGCGCAGCGCCGTGGCACCCGAGATGCAGCAGCATTCCGGCCCGGCGCGGGTGTTCAACAGCGAGGACGAGGCCATTGCGGCCATCTACGCCGGTCAGATCGTCCCGGGCGATGTGGTGGTCATCCGCTACGAAGGCCCCAAGGGCGGCCCCGGCATGCGCGAGATGCTGAACCCGACTTCCGCACTGGCCGGTATGAAGCTGGATAAGACCGTGGCCCTGATCACCGACGGCCGCTTCTCGGGTGCTTCCCGCGGTGCTGCCATCGGCCATGTGAGCCCGGAAGCTGCTTCCGGCGGCCCCATCGGCCTGATCGAGGAGGGCGATATCATCAACATTGATATCCCCAATGCCAAGATCACGCTGGAAGTCAGCGATGAGGTGCTGGCTGAGCGCAAGGCAAAGTATGTCGCTCCCGAACCCAACATCAAGACCGGCTGGCTGAGCCGCTATGCCCGCATGGTCACCAGCGCAAACCTGGGCGCCGTGCTGAAGTAAAAACTCCCTCAGTCAAACCCTTGCGGGTTTGCCAGCTCCCCCGGAGGAGGAGCCTTTTCCGTCTTATTGCAACGCCAAAGCCTCCCTCTGAGAGGGAGGCGGCATCGCATCAGCGATGACGGAAGGAGTTTATCATTCCCCACAAACAACAAAATCCCTGCTGTGCAGCTGCACAGCGGGGATTTTTTACGATACGATGTTATTCGCCATGACCAAACAGCATGGAGCGGAAGGTGCGGAAGATGATCTTCCAGTCCACCGGGAAGCTGCGCTCGTGGACATACTTGATGTCCAGGTCCATCCACTCTTCAAAGCTCAGCTGGTCGCGATGGGGTGCGATCTGCCAGTAGCAGCTCAGGCCGGGGGTCACATACAGCCGCTGCCACTCATAGGCGGTATACTGTGTGACCTCACGGGGCAGTGCCGGGCGCGGGCCGACGATGCTCATTTCGCCCTTCAGCACATTGAAGAGCTGGGGCAGCTCGTCGATGCTGGTCTTGCGCAGGAACTTGCCCACCTGGGTGATGCGGGGGTCGTTCTTCATCTTGAACACAGGGCCGTCCTTCTCATTGTGCTCCATCAGGTCCTTGAGCTTCTGCTCTGCGTCCGGGCACATGGTGCGGAACTTGTACATCTTGAACAGCTTGCCGTTGCGTCCTACCCGCTGCTGGGTGAAAATGGGGCGGGCACCGGGGCTGTCGATCCAGATGGCCGCATAGGTGATCAGCAGCAGCGGCGAAAGCACCACCAGCGCCAGCGAGGACAAAAGAATATCCTGTGCCCGGCGCACCGCCCAGTAGACCCGATCCTCGTGGGAGACTTCGGAAAGATCCAGTGTCAGAGGCCGACGGATCGTGTCGACGCTGGGAACGTCATACCCGACCGCCATGGGGTAGGAGGCCGGTTTTACCATCAGATCTGTTTTCTTCCAATATTCCGTTGAATCATGAACCCGCAGAGTTGCCATACGAATCCCCTCCTGAATGTGTGCGAAAAATCAAGACGGACAAAGTGCAACAATCATTTGATATACCGCAACAGAAGTGCACTCTGTTTTTGCCTTCATTTTAGCACAAAACAGACGATTTTGCAACAAAAATGTCACTAAAAATGTTACGTTTTTGTTGCTAATGACGCCGAAAGGAATCGTACCGCAACAAAAAACGGACGAAGCATTCTGCTTCGTCCGTGAAGGACCGGGAACCGGTCAGCCGAACAGGCTTTTGGTGTTGTGACTGTAGACCGAGAGCACCAGTCCGACGCAGATGTACAGCATCAGCACCGAACTGCCGCCGGCGGAGTAGAAGGGCAGCGTGACGCCGATGACCGGCAGCAGGCGCAGGTTCATGCCCACGTTCACCGCGATCTGAGCCATCAGGGCTCCGCCGATGCCGGCACAGATGTAGCTGCCCAGCAGATCTTCGCTGCGGGCACCGGTGGCAAAGGTCTTGATCACCAGCGCCAGCAGAACGCCCAGCACCACGCAGCAGCCCACAAAGCCCGCCACGTTGCCGATCCAGCTGAGGATGAAGTCATTGTGGGCGTTGGGCACGCTGTAATACCTGCCGGTGAATAGGCCGTTGCCAAAGATGCCGCCGGAGCCCAGCGCGATCTCGCCGCGCTGCTGCTGGTAGATGATGTTCTTCCATACCGTCTCGCTGGGGGCCCAACCGGTGGTGTTTTCCGGGTCCAGCACCGCCAGAATGCGGTACCACTGGTACCCCTTGCCGATCTTATCGCTGAAAAAGGCAAAGGCCACCGCCACGGCAGCGCCCGCCGCCGCAAAGGCTGCAAAGATATACTTCCAGCTCAGCCCCGCCGCAAACATCATGCAGCAGCCGATGATGCCGTAGATGATGGCCGTACCGTCATCGCCCTGCACATGGATGATGGCAATGGGCACCAGCAGATGCAGCAGCAGCTTTGCCAGCTCTTTTGGCTCGTTGATGCGGCTGCGCACGTTGTTCAGGTGCATGGCAAAGGTCAGGATAAAGCTGATCTTTGCCAGCTCTGTGGGCTGAAAGGTAAAGCCGCCCAGTTTATACCAGGAGTAGTTGTCGGTATCACCGGCGTTGTAGCCGATGGTCAGCGGGCCGATGGACACGTTGCGGATGACCAGCGTGGGCAGCACCAGACCCCACGTCAGCACAACGTGCACCGGCCACACCTTTACAAGGCTGCGGTAGTCCACGCAGGAGAGCAGCAGCGCAATCACGATGCCAATGGCGGCAGCGCCCGCCTGCACCAGTGCGCGGCGGTAGTCGCCAATGCCGATGATGGCGCCGGTCACCTCGTCGGTGGCAAAGCCGTTGCCCTGCTTGGCTGCCCAGGAGGACAGCGCCAGCACCGCCATCACGCTGCTGAAAATGCACAGTAGAAGATACATCTTATCGGTGCGCTTAAAATATTGTCGAATGCTATCCAAAGAAAGCACCGCCTTTCGTCAGAACAGTCTGCCGGGGCGTGCCTGTGTACAGGCGATAAAAACCCAGCATACTGCTATTATACACAAACCTTTGCGCCAATGCAATGCGCCGGGTGTGACGGAATGGTAAAACATTGCCGGGGTGCTTGACAAAGCCCCGGTTGCATCCTACAATGAACCTGTGGGCGCAGCCTTGCGCACAACAGCCCCGGCGGTGTGCCGGGGGAGAGGAACGGAAAAGAAGAAATGGAACATACGTTTTATCGCCGTCTACTCAGCGCGGTGTGTGCCATTGCGCTGGCCTTTACAGCAGTGTGCCCGGCAGTGGCTGCCGCGCCGGAGGAAACCACCGGCACCCCCCAGACCCTGACCGCTTCCGAGGTAAAGGAGATGCAGCAGACAGATGCCGCCGTCACCGCCCTGACCGACAGCGCCGCTTACGCCGGAATGTCGGAGGAAGAGCGTCAGGTGGCTGCGCTGGCGCAGCTGGACGAACTGGTGGCGCAGGGGCTTGTGAAAAAAGACAGCATCTATGTGGATGCGAAAAACGGCATGGTAAGCTTTACTTACAGCTGCGGCGCACTGGGCGGTATTCTGCTCACCGATACCGAGAGCGAGGCGGACGCCGCCCTGCCCGGGCCGGAGATGGAGGATGCGCCCGCCCTGCTCGCTGCCGAAAACGGCACCGTGGGCAATGCGGTCATCTACTATGCTTTTGATAATGGCGTCAACAGTAACCGCTACCCCTACTATTCTTATATGAAGGACTACTGGAACGGCTATGGGCTGGACACCCATCTGGACATGATGGTGACTGTCTCCGACCTGAAGCGGATGGCAGACTACGACCTTGCCGTCCTCAGCGCCCACGGCGCGTACTATACCTATGAGTACGGCTGGCTGTGGAAAAAGCAGGCCACCGCGCCCATCATCCTGCTGCTGGAAAAATCTGATTTCTGGAACGACCTGCGCTACGGCTTGGAGCTGCTCAGCCACCGGGTCATCAAGGTGAACGGCTGCTACGCCGTCACCGGGGACTTTTTCGGCAATGCCTACCGGGGCGGTAAGCTGAACGGCACCATCGTGCTCTCGGAGACCTGCGAGTTCTACGGACGCAGCGGCCATGTGGACACCGCCCTTTCGGACGGGCTGCTCTCCGGCGGGGCAAAGGCCGTGGCGGGCTTTGTGAACAACGTGTACAGCGTGTACTCTCGCAGTATGCTGTGGGCGACCGTGAACCGCCTGATCGAGGGCGAGACCTTGCAGCAGGCCATTGATTACGGCCTTGAGGTCTACGGCGAAAACGACATCGTGTGGTATCTCAACCAGAACACCGGACGGCGTCCCCACGCGGCGGCGTCCTATCCCATCATTCAGGGCGATGCCGCTGCCCGGCTCACCGCGCCCGGCACGTTGACGAACGGCGCTGCGGCGCAGCAGACCCCTGCCGCCGCCTGACCATTGCACTTTTGTGTGTTTTATATTATACTTAGGGATGGCAGAGTGTCTGCCATCCCTTTTTTGAAACGATGAGGTAACCTTCATGTCAGAATATATCACCCATTCCCGCACCGAAACGGTGGCGCTGGGCAAGCGGATGGCCGCTGTGCTGGCTCCCGGGGCGCTGATCGCCTTTACCGGCGGTCTGGGCGCTGGCAAGACCGCCTTTACCGAGGGTCTTGCCGAGGGTCTGGGCTGCACCGACCCGGTGTCCAGCCCCACCTTTGCTATCGTGAACTACTACCGGGGCCCGCGCCCGCTGGCGCACTTTGACCTGTACCGCATTTCTACCGAGAACGATCTGTGCGCGGCAGGCTTCTACGATTATCTGGATCAGGGCGCTGTGGTGGCGGCAGAGTGGAGCGAGAACTTTGCCGACCTGCTGGCGCTGGAAAACCCCATCCGGGTGAACATCGAACGTCTGGACGATACCACCCGCAAGATCACCATTGAGGGGGTGACGGTATGAATATTCTGGCCGTGGATACGGCGGGCAAGACCGCCGGTGTGGCTCTGCTGCAGGATGATCGCCTGCTGTACGAGGTATATCTGGACGGCGGCATGACCCACAGCGAAACGCTGATGCCCATGATCGACAGCTGCTTAAAGATGTGCGGGCTGACCTGTGCGGACATCGACCTGTACGCCGTCAACGCAGGCCCGGGCAGCTTTACCGGCCTGCGCATCGGGCTGGCCGCCGTCAAGGGGTTGGCCTTCCCGCGCGAGACGCTGTGTGCCCCGGTGTCTACCCTGGAAGCGCTGGCCGCTGCCCACACCGGCGAGGGTACGGTGCTCTGTGCACTGGACGCCCGCCGTGCACAGGTGTACAGTGCTGCATTTGACCTTGCCACCCACACCCGTCTGCTGGACGATGACGCCCGGGCGGTGACAGATCTGGCGGATTTTGTAGAAAATTGCAAAAAGCCTCTGTTTTTTGTTGGTGATGGCGCGGGTCTGTGCTATAATAAATACAGCAATGTGCCGGGCGTGCTGCAAACACCCCCGGCGCTGCGGGGCGGCCGTGCCGCTGCCGTAGCACTTGTGGCAAAGCAGATGGCCGCAGCCGGGCAGGCTGTGCTGCCGGAGGCGCTGCTGCCGGACTACCACCGTCTCAGTCAGGCGGAGCGGGAGCGGGCGGAGCGTCTGGCTGCCGAAGCCGCAGCAAACAAACAATAAAAGCGGAACTGTGACCACTCACAGGGAAAGGACGTTTTTCCATGGCAAAACCCATCGCACTTGCCGCCGACCACGGCGGATTTGAACTGAAAGAGGCTGTCAAGGCACATCTGGAAGAGCTTGGTCTGGAGTATATCGACTTTGGCACCCACAGCACCGACAGCGTGGACTACCCCGATATGGCTGTGCCCGCCTGTGACGCAGTGGTGAGCGGCCAGTGCGAGAAGGCACTGCTGTTCTGCGGCACCGGTGTGGGCATCAGCATGGCAGCCAACAAGATCAAGGGCATCCGCGCCTGCTGCTGCTCCGACAGCTTCAGCTGCGAGTATACCCGCCGCCACAACGACGCCAACGCCCTGTGCATGGGCGGCCGTGTAGTGGGCGCAGGCCTTGCCTGCCAGCTGGTGGATATCTTCCTGAACACCGAGTTTGAGGGCGGCCGCCATCAGCGCCGCATCGACAAGCTGACAGCACTGGAGAATCGTTAAACCGTACCCGATAGAGCTATCTATTTAAAATAAGGAGCGTGTTTTTATGACCCCGATGATCGTTGAGCATCCGCTGCTGCAGCACAAGCTGAGCATTCTGCGCAACAAGCAGACCGGCACCAAGGAGTTCCGTGACCTCGTTGGCGAGATCGCCACTCTGCTGTGCTACGAAGCCACCCGCGACCTGCCGCTGGAGGAAGTGGAGATCGAGACCCCCATCACCATGGCAAAGACCAAGGTGCTGGCTGGCCGCAAGCTGGCCCTGGTGCCCATCCTGCGCGCAGGCATGGGTATGCTGGACGGCATGCTGACCCTGCTGCCTGCTGCCAAGGTGGGCTTCATCGGCCTGTACCGCGACGAGGAGACCCTGCAGCCCGTGGAGTACTTCTGCAAGCTGCCCCAGGATATCGACGAGCGCGACGTGCTGGTGCTGGACCCCATGCTGGCCACCGGCGGCAGCGCCATTGACGCCATCACCCAGATCAAGAAGCATGGCGCAAAGCGCATCAAGTTCATCGGCCTGATCGCTGCCCCGGAAGGCATCAAGGCCCTGCACGAGGCACACCCCGATGTGGACATCTACCTCGGCGCACAGGACGACCACCTGAACGAGAACGGCTACATCGTGCCCGGTCTGGGCGATGCAGGCGACCGCATCTACGGCACCAAGTAAACCACACCCCGCAATAAGGGACCCAAGGGCTGCTGCACGGCAAACGGTGCGGCGGCCCTTTTTTCTGTTTTCACCAAAAAGGAAATGACTTTTTCGGCGTGATTTTGCGATTCACGCCGCTTTCGGGGCGTTTCGCGCAATTTCCCCCAAAATCGAGGAAAATTATGCTAAAATTTAGGCAATACCGGGGGTCCTACAGCCCGGACCTCGCAGTGAACGTAAAGGGGGAATACAAATGAGACAAAAGAAACTGGCCCAGCGCGCAGCATCCGCTGCTTTGGCAGCGTGCATGATGTTCACGCTGTCGGCCCCGGCATTGGCCGAAAGCACCAATGCGCTGATGCAGATGAGCATCAACAGCCGCAGCAGCATTGCACGGCTGAACGAGGAAAACAGTATCGTGGTGAACGGCAAGGCCGTCAACAGTGTCAACTATGCTGATATCCTCGGCGATGGTACTCTGAGCTATGACAAGAACACCAACACCCTGAACCTGAACGATTCCCATATGGGAAATTTGACCATCAACGCTCCGAATACAATCGTTGATTTGAATGGTGGCAGATACTCGGTGCTCCAAGGTAAGCTGGTCATTGAAGACGCAGCGGATGTGACCCTTACCAGCACTGAGTCCAGAGCGGTTTTCGGAGATACAAATATCACCTGCACCGGTAAGCTGCGTATTACCTGTGAAAATATTGCAGTAGACGGCAATCTGACTGTGAATAATGCTTCCAGCGTAGAGCTGATCGGCAAGAACGACAATGGCGGTACCGTTACCGGTGCGGCTGTTTTCAACAATACCGGCGAGGTGACCATCCAGAATAAGGATGCAACCAAGGGTGCCGCACGCAGCATCAGCTATTCCGGCAATTATGTCTACTACACCGCTGATGGTGGCGCACTGAACGACCCGCGCATTACGCCCATCGCCGCAGATGCAAGCTACCTCCACATCGTGCCCAGCGAACTGCACAGCATCACTGTGCCGGAAGGCTGCACTTTCAAGGTGGACGGCGCAGACCTCCCCACCGCCCACGCAGGCCAGACCGTCACCGTGACGGCACCGGACAAGGGCGACCACTTTGAGTTTGCAGGCTGGACCATCAGCCCCGACAGCGTGACGCTGACCGATGCAGATAAGCTCACGGCCACCTTCACCATGCCGGATGGCGACGTGAAGCTGGAGAACAGCTACAATCAGCTCTATGATGTGACTGTTAAGAAGGGCACCGCAAAGCCTTCCTTTGCAAAAGAAGGCACCCTGGTCACCATCATTGCCGACTACATCCCGGGCCGCAAGTTCGAACGCTGGGATGTGCTGAGCGCCAATGTAACCCTGGACAATAAGAACAACGGAACTACCACCTTCAACATGCCTGCAGGCGAAGTTCGGGTGGAAGCAAAGTATAAGGCGCTGCAGTCCATCACCGTGAATGACGGTACCTATACCGTGAACGGCGAAACGACTACCGAAGCCGTCAAGGGTGACAAGATCGTTGCCACCGCAAACCCCGCACCTGAGGGTGAGAAGTTTGTTGGCTGGAATGTTGTGGGTGTCGATGGCCTGACCGACGAGCAGAAAGCCGTCTCGCCCATTGAGTTCGATATGCCGAAGAACGGCGTGGAGCTCACGGCACAGTACAAGACCCTGCGCAACATCGTGGTGAACAATGGCACCTACACCGTCAATGGCACCGACGACAAGCAGGCTGTGGAAGGCGACAAGATCAACATCAAGGCAGCCGAGCGCCCGGGCTATCAGTTCGTGCGGTGGGAAGTCGTCACCGATAATGTGACCATCACCGGTGTGAACAACAAGGAAGCCACCTTCATCATGCCGAACGAGAATGTGGAGCTGAAGGCGCGCTACAATAAGCTGTACACCATCACGGTGGATGGCGGCCATGCCGATGTGACCTCTGCCCTCACAGGCAAAGAGATCACCGTGGACGCCGATGTGCCTGATGGTAAGAAGTTCATGGGCTGGAAGGCCGAGGGCATCACCCTGACGCCCGCCCAGCAGCAGAAGGAGCACATCACCTTCTTTATGCCGGAAGGCGATGTGACCCTGACGGCCGAATACAAGACCCTGCACACCGTTACCGTGATCGGTGCAAATGGTACAAGTGCCGTGCTGCCGGATACCTACATTGAGGGTGACACGGTCACCGTCAACGCCGCAGACTACGGTATCCCGGCGGATGAGTTCGACAGCTGGGAAAGCAATGACATCCGCCTGACCACCGATAAGAGGCAGAGCCCGACCCTCACCTTCAAGATGGTGGACAAGAACGTCACGCTCACCGCAGTGCCCAAGACCCTGTTCACCATCACGGTGACTGGCGGCACGGTCAACGGCGAGGGCACCACTGCCCGCGTGAAGGCTGGCGACTGGGTCACCATCAAGGCCGAAAACAAGGGTGACGACTGGAAGTTCATTGAGTGGAAGCTCACCGGCCCGGAGAACTTCACCCTTGACACCAGCCAGTCCACCGTCCAGTTCCAGATGCCTTCGGGCAATGTGACGCTGGAAGCTGTCCAGATGGAGTACCGCACCGTTACCATCAACAATGGCAACAGCGGCACCACAGTGAACGATAAGGCTCTGCACGGCGACAGCATCACCGTCACTGCCGACGAGGTGGATGGCAAGCGGTTCGTTGGCTGGACCTACAAGTCTTCGGACATGACCTTCAACCTGACAAATGACGAGCTGGGCGAGAAGACCTTGAACTTCACCGTGCCTGAGGGGGATGTGACCCTGACTGCAAACTACAAGCAGCTGTACACCGTCACTGTGGATGGCGAACTTGCAGGTACTGTCATTGAGGGCGAAAAGGTCCACGTCAAGGCGAATGTCCCTGAGGACCACGAGTTCGTAAAGTGGACCAGCAATGTTTTCCTGAATGGTCACGACACGGATGAGGAATTTGATTTCGTTATGCCGGTGCCGGGCCAGAATGTGGAGCTGACCTCTGAGACCAGCCAGCTCTATTACGTCACCATCAACGACCAGGGCGCCGATGAACCCACGCAGACCTTCGTGGTAAAGGCCGGTGATACTGTCTACCTCGAGGCCGCAGGCCGCGATGGCTGGAAGTTCATTGACTGGGAAGGCGATGTAGACCTGATTTTTGATAATGAAGACCATACAAAAGCACACTTCACAGTTCCTTCCAACACCAATGTGACGGTCACTGCGAAATACATGAAGTACCGTACCATTACGGTGAACGGCGGTACCGTGAACGACAAAACTACGATTACTGACGCCCTGCGCGAACAGAACGTGGAAATCAAGGCCGAGTACGACCCGGAGGAGCAGGTCTTTGACCACTGGGAGGCCGAGGGCCCCGATGGCTGGGCATTGACCGAGGAGCAGAAGGGCGCTGAGAGCTTCACCCTCAAGGTGCCCAAGGGCAATGTGACTCTGACGGCTGTGTACAAGACCCTGCACACGGTCACCGTCATCAACGGCACCGCACAAAACGGCGAGACTACCATCAAGGCCGTTGCAGGCGAGAAGATTACCCTCACCCCGAATCTGCCCGATGACCAGGAGTTCGACTGCTGGTACAGTGAAGACATCAACCTGAACGAAGAACAGCGCAAGACCCCGGAGCTGACCTTCAAGATGCGTGATTTCGACATCACCATTGAGGCAAAGTCCAAGCAGCTCTACTTCGTTGAACTGGCAGATGCCGATACCACGGCAAACGGCGGGTCTGGCAAGGTGGAAGTGAAGTCCGGCGAGGACGTGACGATCGTTGCGCCCGAACGCGAAAACTGGAAGTTCATCCGCTGGGAAGTCAGCGATAATGTACATCTGGACAATGCGACTGCATCCGAAGCCCACTTCACCATGCCCAGCGGCAACGTGAGCGTGAAGGCTGTGTACTATGAGTACCACACCATCACCATGACCGACGACAAGGGCATTGCCTACAACGAAAAGGGTGAGGAGATCACCCGTGCCGTGCAGGGCGATGTGATCACCATCAAGGCAAAGGACCGTGAAGACCACGAGTTCAACCGCTGGGTGATCACCCCGGATAATGGCACTCTGGCCGGCAAGAACGACCCCGAGACTACCTTCACCATGCCGGACGAGGCCGTGGAGGTGGACGCGAAGTACAAGCACCTGCAGGGCATCACCGTGAACGGCGGTGCGGCCTACTATATGGACGGCACCCCCGTCGAGACCGCCAAGGCAGGCGAGACCATCGTCATCGTGGCGGAAGACCGTTCCAAGGACGGCCTGCGGTTCGCTTACTGGGAGGTCAACTCCGACAAGAAGGTGAACGTGGAAGGCGGCGAGAAGGCCACCTTTGAGATGGTGAACGCGCCGGTGGAGCTCACCGCCCACTATGAGGCACAGATCACCTACTCCAACGACCCCGCCATCTTTGATGAAGGTGTTGGCCTGCACGAGGATATTGTGTGGGAGGAAGTGGGCGACACCGTGAGCATCACCGCTGTGCTGGACAACAGCACCGATGAGGACGATATCGGCACCTTCCCCGGCATGACCTTCGACTACTGGGAGATCGTTACCCCGGAAAACCTCAACGTGACCAGCGGCCTCAACAGCGAGACCATCACCTTTGAGGTCCCGGAATGCGAAGTGAAGCTGATCGCTCATTGGAAAGACACGACCACCGTTACCCCCGCGGAACCTCTCGACCCCGGCTTCCCCGTTGAGCCCGAGGCACCCGCAGACGGATCCGGTGCCGTGATCGGTGTGGCCGCAGCCGGTGCAGCCATCTGGGGCGGCTACGAGATCACCACCCGCGTCATCCTGAACGACCTGCTGCCCGAGGGCGCGGCCATCCCGACCAACCGCGGTGAACTGGCAATGCTCATCTGGACCCAGAAGGGCAAGCCCGAACCCGCTGCAGAGCCCGACTTCACCGATGTGTCCGACACCGAGCTGGCCAAGGCGGCCCAGTGGTGCGTGGAGCAGGGCCTGCTGACCGCCGAGGACGGCAAGTTCGAGCCGGACGGCTGGACCCCGAAGTGGCGCGTCATCCAGGTTTGGAACCAGGCGTTCCCGAAGGAGTGAGCCCCCATCCCCCGCGCATGACCCCTGAAGCATAAGCAAGACCCCCGCACCTGCAGCAGTGCAGATGCGGGGGTCGTTTTTTGCGGGGCGGCTCAGTCGGCGCTGCGCTCCTCTTTGAGGATGGCGGTCACCTTCTGCATGGTGTCCACAGTGCGGCGCAGCTCGTCGTCGCCCAGCTCCGTGCGCAGGCGTTCGTAGCAGCGCTTCATGAAATCGTGCTCCTCGGCCATGAGCTCCACGGCCTTGCTGGAAAGTTCCACATAGGTGCGGCCGGCTTCCTTGTCGGTCTTCCAGGCCACGAAGCCCTTGTCCTGCAGCTTTTCCACAGCCTTGGAAAGCTCGGTCACCTTCAGGCCCATGGCTGCGGCCAGGTCGGCCAGATAAACTTTGCTGCCCGGGTGCTGCGCGGCCTGCTGCCGGATGTAGTACAGCACGAGGTAATCTGCCCGCTGGATGGTGCTGAACACCTTGTCAACGTCAAAATTGTGCAGGAAAAACCATTCTTCCGGTGCGTGGGTCCATTCTGTGCGCATGGTGCTGCCTCCTTTTTACCGCTCGGTGCGGCGGACGTATTCGTGGGTGCCGCCCAGGCTCTTGTAGGCCGGGCGGATGATCTTGTTGGCGCTGAGCAGTTCTTCGATGCGGTGGGCGCTCCAGCCCATCACGCGGGCCACCGCGAACAGCGGGGTGTACAGCTCCATGGGGATGCCCAGCATGTCGTAGACGAAGCCGCTGTAGAAGTCCACATTGGGGCTGACGCCCTTGAAAATTTTGCGCTCCTCCGCGATCAGCTGCGGGGCCATGCGCTCGATCTTGTTGTAAAGGGCAAGGTCCTTGTCGCGGCCCTTCTCGTGGGCCAGCTGCTCCACATAGCCCTTGAACACCACCTCGCGGGGGTCGCTCAGGGAGTAGACCGCGTGGCCCATGCCGTAGATGAGGCCCTTGCGGTCAAAGGCTTCGCCGTGCAGCAGCTTTTTCAGGTAGGCTTCCAGCTCCTCGTCGTCCTCCTGGTCGTGGAGGTTCTCGCGGATGTTCTGCATCATCTGCATCACCATCAGGTTCGCGCCGCCGTGGCGGGGGCCCTTGAGGGAGCACAGTGCTGCGGCCAGCGCCGAGTAGGTGTCGGTGCCGGAGGAGGTGACCACGCGGGTGGTGAAGGTGGAGTTGTTGCCGCCGCCGTGCTCTGCGTGCAGCAGCAGCGCCACGTCCAGCACGCGGGCTTCCAGCGCGGTGTACTTCATGTCCGGGCGCAGCATCCGCAGGAAATTCTCGGCCGTGGAAAGCTCCGGGTCCGGGCGGTGGATGTACATGCTGCCATCCTTTTCGTAGTGGTTGTAGGCGTGGTAGCCGTACACCGCCAGCATGGGGAAGATGCCTGCCAGCTGGATGCTCTGGCGCAGCACGTTGGGGGTGGAAAGGTCTGCGGCCAGCGGGTCGTAGGAGGCCAGGGTCAGCACGCTGCGGGCCATGGAGTTCATGATGTCGTGGCTGGGGGCCTTCATGATGACATCGCGGGTGAAGTTGGTGGGCATGGTGCGGCACTCGCCCAGCACGCGGCAGAACTCGTCCAGCTTTTCCTGGGTGGGCAGCTCGCCGAACAGCAGCAGGTAGCCCGCTTCCTCAAAGGCGAAGCGGCTGCCCGCCGAGCCGCGGATGAGGTCCTTGACGTCGTAGCCGCGGTAAAGCAGCTGGCCGTCGGCGGGCTTCTTGACGCCGTCCACATATTGGAAGGCGCGGATATCGGAGATATTGGTCAGGCCCGCCAGCACGCCCTTGCCGTTTTCGTCGCGCAGGCCCGCCTTCACCCCGAACTCGCGGTAGAGGTCCTTGGGGATGCGGTCGTGCTCGGCGCACAAAGGCTGCTGCTGGTCAAAATAACCCATTACGTTCTGCAGATGATCCATCGGTGTGTTGCTCCTTTCCCACGGCTGCTATGACAAAAATTAAGTACCCTTTCAGATTACAGAAAGGACATTTCTATGTCAAGGTACAGTTTGTAAACAAAAAGAAAACAAAACGTCGAAGGAAAAAACAAAAGCGGCCGGTACATCCGTAAGGACATACCGGCCGCTGGTTTCAGAGGGTTACAGACCTGCGTGACAAGATCTGCAGGGTGTTTTCGCTTTATTTTGCAATCATCTCAGTATAAGCCAGCACCAGCGGGCCCACGCCCTTGGCGTCGTTGCAGACCACCGGCTCGCTGAAATAGTAGGCCAGAGAGCCGTCACGGTGGTCCTTGCCGCCGAGGCCCGCCACAAGGCAGATGCCGTCCAGCTGCAGGCTGCCGTCCGGGTTCTTGGAGAGGTACTTGTCGCAGGTGCCGTAGAAGGCTTTCTCGGCCCATGCAGCCATGCGCTTGGGCAGGTAGCCCAGGCGCACGCCCTTGAGCACTGCGTAGGCGAACAGGGCGGTGCCGCTGGTCTCGAGGTAGTTGCCCTCCACGCCGGGGTGGTCCATCACCTGCCAGAACATGCCGGTCTCCTCGTCCTGGAACTTGTGCACGTCCT
>ERZ773107.1563-NODE-1563-length-19888-cov-14.928654_pt1 | contig 19888 bp, 16 predicted proteins | sample MGYA00580571_ERZ773107 | MGnify/ENA primary metagenome ERZ773107 (study PRJEB29015, sample SAMEA2737843) | human gut metagenome | biome: human gut; feature: human-associated habitat; material: faeces | place: China | collected 2012 ... | reverse complement strand
TAAAAGTAAATATGAGCAGATAATAAATAATTTGTCCTATGATGCGCAAAATGCAGAGATAGAGATTTTAAAAGAAGATTGTCAAAGCATTATTACATCAAATAACTTACCATCGCTTACAAGAATGAATTCTGATGATGCAGATAAATATATGGGCGAAATCAAAGTATTAAAGAGAATGGAAAATATAGGTGTTAATCCAGATGATTATGAAACACCAGAGCTTAATTGGAAAATATTATTCAATACAGTTATGCAGGATGTAACAAAGCAAAATTTATATAACAATCAAGTTGTATTTACAGGAGCTACAGCTTCAGAACTTAACGCATTTATTCAAAGTGTTGACAATGCTTATATAACAATAACATCTTCAAGAATTGTATTAGATGAAACAGTACAGCTTAAATCTAACATTGGAATTAATGCTAAAAATGTTCATTTTGAAGTTGGAGATACTGTTTTAAATAAAGCTTTTGAAGCTGATGAGTGTACTAACTTTACAGTTGATAATGTTAATTTATCAACTGGTGGATATGATTATGCGCTTTATATCATAAAATCACATTATTTTACAGTTCAAGACTGTACATTATCTAGCTCTAATCAAAGAGGGCTTGTAATGATGGGAGAAAACAAGACTTTCCGTATTGGCAGGCTGAGCCTTGCTGCCGCAGCCGGTCAGCGTCAGCGCCGCAGCGGAGATCAGTTTCAGAAATTGGTTGCGAGTGATTTTCATTCAAATATCCGGACGTTTGTCGTTCCGACCCCTCTTGTGAAAAGGCGTTTGGAGCGGCCCTGCGGTTGCGCAGCAATGAAAGCCCCAGTGGGGCTTTCAAGTAGGCGAGCGGTCTGCGATAGCAGATGGAAGGACTTTGTCCTGACAAGCGTCGGGGCCGCGACAAACGCGAAATAAAAAATAATTTTCCGCTAATATTGTCAGAGCGAAGCGGAGACAATTCTAAATCGTTTTACTCCTTCACCGGCTGATACTGCAGCACCTTCCGGGAGAAGCGGCCATCAAAGAACTGGATGAAGGGTCCGAGGCAGAAGGCGCAGAGGAGGGTGCCCAGGCCCACAAGGCCGCCCAGCAGCCAGCACAGCAGCGCACACAGGGCGTCCGTGAACACGCGGCACCCAAAGTACGGGAAGGGGGTGTGGTCCCGCAGGCCGAGGGAGAGGTAGTCATAAGGCGCGACGCCGAGGTCGGCGGTCTGGTAGAGCGAAACACCCAGCGCCGTCACCGGCACGGCCACGGCCATCCACAGCAGCTGCACCGGCAGGCCCAGCGCTTCCGCCGGGCCGAAGGCGGCGGCGATGGGGTCATAGAACGCCGTGACGATATACCCCATGCCAAGGCCGTTGACGAAGGTGCCAAGGCCGATGTACTTGCGTCCGAACCAGAACTCGACCACGAAGAACAGCACGTTGATGCCGATGTTCATCGCGCCCAGCGAGATGCCCAGCAGCTCTGCCAGGCGCATGTTCAGCGCACTGATGGAGTCGTTGCCGAGGTGGGACTGCTTGAACAGCGCGATGCCGAGGCCGATGATGATGACGCCAACCACCATGCCGAGGATGCGTCGTGCCGAGGGGGTCTGCCGGGTCTTTTCCATGTTCCTTCTCCTTTTTTCACCGTGTTGTGTCCGCGCTGTGGAAAACTCAACCGTGCAGGCGGGCCTCGATGGCCGCCTTGTCCAGCCCTTCGCCGATGACGATGAGCACGTCCTGCCCCTGCGGGATGGGGGCCAGCGTTTTTCCGGCGGCGGTAGCGTTCAGCTCCAGCCAGCCGGTTTCGCCCTGGGGGTCCGGAGCAAAGCCCTTCACCCGCAGCACATGGCCGCAGGCAGCATCCGCAAACAGGCGGTCGGCGGCGGCCTGCAGCTGGGCCAACGTCAGGTGCTGCTCCAGGAAGCACAGGGAGCTGAAGGCCTCGTGCTCGTCGAAGTGCAGCTTTTCGCAGCTGGCCTGCCGGGTGCCGCAGGCGGCAATGGCGGCCAGGTCTTCGTCGGTCAGGTCGGCCCAGTCCTTTGTGATGATCTCCTCCGGCGCGAACCGGCGGGAGCACTTGCAGCCTTCCAGCGCACGGGTCAGGTGGGCAGCGGCGGCCTTGCACCGCTCCGGCCCGGCCTGCTTTGTGCGGCTGAGCAGCACCCGGCCCGCGTTGGCTGTCTCAGAGGCCAGAATGTACTCTGCCTGGGGCGAGAGGGTCTCGGGCAGCATGGCGTCCACGATGGCGATGACGTTGCCGATCTGATACCAGCGGTCCAGCGGGTCGTCCCGCAGCACGTCAAAGAACTCGTCCACATCAAAGATGCCGCTGGGCTCCACCACCACCCGGTCGAACCCGCGCATGGCCATGGCGATGAGCTTGGTGCGCATCCGGCGCTGGTGGGTGTCGCAGTCGCACCCGCCGCTGATGGTCTCCAGGTCGCACCGGTCGCCCAGCAGGTCCTGCACCAGCATGGCGTCCACGTTCACCGCGCCAAAGTCGTTTTCCAGAATGCAGACGTTGTGGCCCTGCGCCACCAGATACCGGACATACTGCCGCAGGAACGTGGTTTTGCCTGCGCCCAGAAAGCCGGTGATAAGATCTACCTGTACCATATCAAAAAGCACCTCCCGTGCCGAACATTCATTCCGCTTCCCAGTATACCGCATCGCGGCGCTGTGCGCCAGTGGGCGATGAAAATTTTGGGGTGTGCCCTGCCCGCACCGTCTTGCCCTCGGCCGCCGGTTGTGCTATGCTTGCTGCAGAAAAAACACCGACCACTGCCCGGCCCACGCCGGAAAAGGAGCATTTGTATGAAATACGATTTCACTTCCATCATGGACCGCCGCGGCATGGACGCCATCGCCGTGGACGGCCTGGGCCACGGCTTTGCGCCGGACCCGCCCAAAGAAGGCTGGGACGTCATCCCCATGTGGGTGGCGGACATGAACTTCCCCACCGTGCCCACCATCCCGGAGGCCATCATCGAGCGCGCAAAGCACCCGGCCTACGGCTACTTTGACGCCGCCGACGAATACTATGATTCCATCATCCGGTGGCACGAAAAGCGCAACGGCGTCACCGGCCTGACGAAGGAATGCATCGGCTACGAGAACGGCGTGCTGGGCGGTGTCATCTCCGCCCTGACCTGCTTTGCCGCCCCCGGCGACGCGGTGCTGGTGCACAGCCCCACCTACATCGGCTTCACCTTCAGCCTGGAAAACAACGGCTACAAGATCGTCCACAGCCCGCTGGTGAAGGACGCAGACGGCGTCTGGCGCATGGACTACGCCGACATGGACAAAAAGCTCAAGGCAAACCACATCCATGCGGCCATCTTCTGCAGCCCCCACAACCCCTGCGGCCGTGTGTGGGAGCGCTGGGAGATCGAGAAGGCCATGGAGGTCTACAAGGCCAACGACTGCATCGTGATCTCGGACGAGATCTGGTCCGATATCATTCTGGCGGGCCACAGGCACACGCCCACCCAGATGGTGAGCGAGGACGCCCGGATGCGCACCGTGGCCCTCTACGCCCCCAGCAAGACCTTCAACCTGGCGGGCCTTGTGGGCAGCTACCACATTATTTATGATCCCGCCCTGCGGGACCGCGTGGTAGCCAAGAGCTCGAAGCCCCACTACAACGACATGAATGTGCTGTCCATGCACGCCCTGATCGGTGCCTACAAGCCCGAAGGGCATGAATGGGCGGACGAGCTGTGCCAGACCATCACCAGCAACGTGGATTACGCCTGCCGCTACATCGCAGAGCACTTCCCGGGCGTGGAAGTGGCAAAGCCCCAGGGCACCTACATGCTGTTCGTGGACTGCACCCAGTGGTGCAAAGCCCATGGCAGAACCATCGCGGAAGTGGAAAAGGCCTGCTGGAATGTGGGCGTGGCCGTGCAGGACGGCCGCATGTTCCACGGCCCCTGCTCCATCCGCATGAACCTGGCCCTGCCGCTTTCCCGCGTGCAGGAAGCCTTTGACCGGCTGGACAGGCACGTGTTCAACGGCGCGTGGGTGTAAACTTTTAAAATAACGCGCAAAAGGCCGCTCCCCGGATCAAAACCGGGGAGCGGCCTTTCCTGTTTATGGTTTGTTTTCACAGCCCGAACAGGTCTGCGTGGGTGCCGGTGCTGACCAGGTACAGTTCGGTCTCGGTCTGCCGATAAATCAGCAGCCAGTCCGGCTGAATATGGCACTCACGGCAGCCGGTATAATTACCGGTCAAACTGTGGTCACGATTTTTCTGCGGCAGGATATCCGGCACGCGGAGCACATCCACGACCGCCTGCAGCAGCTCCATGTTATAGTGGCGCTTCATGCAGGTCTTGAAATCCTTTTTGAACTGCGTAGAAGTGTTCAGCTTTAACACGGTTTACCCCTCCGCAGCCAACTGGGCGAAAAGATCAGCAGTAGACCCTTCAAAATGTTCGCCCCTGTCGTTCTTCACCATGTCATCCACTTCGTCGATGGCCGCCAGTGTTCTGGCATTGGGCGTCTCATCGTTTTCCGGGGTGGTCACGCCCTGCAGATATGCGACCACATAGAGCAGCTTGCTTTCCGGCACCTGGTCAAGCAGGCTTCTGGCCAATTCTCTGGTACTCATATTACCGCCTTCCTTTCCTGTGCAGTTTACAGCCCGGCTGTCTCAGTGTATGCGGGCGTTTCTTTTTCTCTATTATATCACATCGCTCTCCCGCTTACAACGCCGGGGAACGCAGAGATAAGAAAAAGCACCTTGAATCACTTCAAGATGCTTGGTGGTTGCGGGGGCCGGATTTGAACCAACGACCTTCGGGTTATGAGCCCGACGAGCTACCAGACTGCTCCACCCCGCGATATTTACTTTTTGCATCTCAGCGGTTCTCGCTGACTGCTCAAATATAATACCACAGGGCGGGGCAGATGTCAATAGTTTTTTCGAATTATTTTTTCTTCTTTTTCCAGACGACCACACCGGCTGCGACCGCTGCCGCGATCACCACCACCGGCCATGCACCGGCAAGGGTGACGGCCAGCTGCTGCACGCCGTCCACAAAGTTCTGCCAGCCGTCGGCAAAGGCGCTGACGATGCGGCTGCCAAAACCCTCGCTGGGCGGCGAGTAGGTGCTCACCTCGCTCAGGCTCACGTAGACCGTGCACTGTTCCACCTGATCGCTGTACCAGTCCATCTGGCTCTGCCAGCTCTCGATCTGGCTCTGCACGTCGGTCAGGCTGGACTCGATTTCCAAAAGGTCCGAGAGGTTGTCGGCCTGCTGCTGCAGCTGCTGCAGACGGGTGCGCTGGGCCTTGAGGTTCTCGAGCCGGGTCTCCACGTCCAGATACTGGGCGGTGACGTCGTCGGCCTGCTGGTTTTTGTAGGTCACGTTGCCTGCCTCGGCAATGGCGGCGAGGAAGCTGTCGTAGTTCTCCTGCGGCACCCGGTAAGTCAGGCTGACGCTGCGGCTGTCGTCGGTGCCCGAGTACTCGCTGCTGGACTCCAGATAGCCGCCCGCCGCCTGCAGGGCAGCGTCCAGCGCGGCGCGGGCCGCGTCGTAGTCCTTGCTTTCGAGGCTGAGGTTCGCGGTATAGATGATCTTCGCACTGGCGCTGTCGGTGCTGTGGGCACCCTCGGCTGCGGCGGCATCATCCGCAGAGAAGGTGGAGACGCCGTTATCCGCGCTGCTTTCCAGCGCCATGGTGTCCAGACTGTAGTTTGCAGCCATGGGGCTGTCCACCGCGGCGCGGTCCACGCCGCCTGCCGCCGCACTGGCGGCCGAGCTGTTGGCGGCATACTCCACCAGATTGCTGCTTTTGGCCCCAAGGCCGATCTGGCCGGTGGCAAAGGCACCATAGCCCACCACGCACACGGCAAGGCAGGCGGCCAGCATGCCCACCTGCTTGCGCGGGAAGTGGATGAGCTTGCCCTTTTTCTTTTTCTCCGGGGCAGGCTGTGCCGGGGCAGCGGCCTGCATCATGGGCTGGTTCTTTTCTTCTTCGGTCAGCTGGCTTGTCATGGCCAGCAGCTTCGCTTTGAGGTCGTCCGGGGCGGCCAGGTCATCGGCCTCCATCTTGTACTCATACCACCTCATCTTCGATCTCCTCCTTCAGCATCGTCTGCAGCTGTGCGCGGCCCCGCCGCAGCCAGCTCAGCACCGTGTTGGCCGGTGCACCCAGCATCCGCCCGATCTCTGCCGCCGTGTAGCCCTCATAATAATGTAAGTAAATGGCGTTGCGGTAGTTCTCCGGCAGAGCGCGCACCGCGTCCATCACACTGCCGTCCGGGAAGGCATCCGGCGCGGGCAGATTCTCGTCCAGCTCGGTGTCCTTCTGGTGGGCTGCGCGGGTCAGGTCCCGGCAGCGGTTGATGGCCACCCGCAGCAGCCACGCTTTGAGATGCTCCTCATTCTCAAAGGTGCCGGTGTAGTGCAGGAGCTTCTCGTACACATCCTGCACCACATCCTCGGCGTCTGCGGCACATCGGCAGTTGTGCATGGCGGCACGGTACACAGCATCGCTGTATTTCTGCACAGCCAGCGTAAACAATTCGTTTCTGGTCAGCTGTCCCATAGTTTCTAGCTCTCCTTTAAAGCAGTGGAATGGGGGACATTCACCCTATACACGGCTGAGCGGCCCCGAAGATTGCACGGCTGGAAAAATTTATGGAAAAATCACCGGCGGTAGACCCTTTGCAGCAGCGCTACCCGCTCAGCGAGAAACGTCTCGGCCCTGGGGTGGTGCAGCCAGCGCTTGCCCGCGGCGGTGTGCACCAGCCTGCGGCCCAGGGCGGCCGGGTCGGTGTCGGCCAGCAGCACGTCCTGCCCGGTCAGCTGCAGCGTCAGCGCCGCCGGGGTGTCCGGCAAAGGCGGCAGCGGGTCCTCCCACACGAAGGGCGGCAGCAGCTGCACCGCCACGGTGGTGCGGGTGCACTCCTCGGTGAGCAGCAGGGCGGCGGGGGTGCCGTCCGGCTGGACATGCAGGGTGCTGTATAAAAGCTGCAGGCTGCCCTCGGCCAGCAGGCGGGTGCTGCCCTCGGCTGCGGTGGGCGAAAGGGTGAGGTAGTCCCGCGCCTCATCCAGATAGATGTGCCGGGCCGGGGCCTGCAGTGCCGCGTACAAGGCCGGCAGCGCAAAGCAGCCCGCTGCATCCAGCGCGCGCTGCAGCAGCAGATAAAACTCGGTCAGCGGGTAAGCTGGGTCCGGCTGCGGCATGCCGAAGTCCGGCCGGGAAACGTGTCCTCCGCCCATGGGGTGGTCCCTCCTTGTCTGTGTTTATACGTCCATTCAAGTTTTTTTATTGTATCATGGTTCCCGCCGCATTACAACCAGTTCTCCGATTGTAAACCCCTTTGCAAATTTCATGTTGACCAGCTGCAGCCCGGTGCGCTATACTCGGGCACAGATGCCTTGCTTCATTTTTTAAGAGGGGAATTACGATTATGAAAAACAAAAAACTGACCACTTACCAGATGGCCGTCACTGCACTGATGGCCGCCGTGCTGTGTGTGCTGGGCCCGCTGAGCGTGCCCATCGGGGCCATCCCCATCTCGCTGTCCAACTTCGTCATCTGCCTTGCCGCATGGCTGCTGGGGGCCAGGTTCGGCACCCTGAGCGTCGCCATCTATCTGGCCATCGGTCTGGTGGGCGTGCCGGTGTTCTCCGGCTACGGCGCGGGCATTGCCAAGCTGGCCGGCCCCACCGGCGGCTATCTGGTGGGCTACCTGCTCATGGCCTTCATCGGCGGCCTGTTCATTGAAAAGAGCAAAGGCCAGCCGGTGGTCTCTGCCGTGGGCCTCATTCTGGGCGACGCCGCCTGCTATGTGCTGGGCACGGCATGGTTCGTGTTCCAGATGAAGTGCGAGCTGGGCTATGCGCTGGCCGTGTGCGTGTACCCGTTCATCGTCTGGGACCTGGCCAAGATCGTGGTCGCCTGCCTGCTGGGCACCCTGCTGCGCAAGCGGCTGGACCAGGCCGGCGTGCTGAAGCTGAAAGAAGCCGCCTGACAGCGGCATGATGTGTTCCCTGCTTCGCGGAACATGATGTGCCTGCGGCATGATGCTGCTTCGCAATGATGTTGTGCGCTTTGCGCACAAATGTTCGGTTCAGGCAGCTGCTGCTATAAAACAAGCCCTGCATGGGAGTTTTTCCATGCAGGGCTTTGCTGTTTCTATCGGTTTGGTTCATGCCTGCGCAGCAGGCACATCATTGCTCCGCAGGAGCAGCATCATTTCTGCGCTGGCAGAACATCATGTCCCGCGCACGCGGGATGCATCATTTCTCGTACCCCAGCGTGGCCGCCATGACGGCCTTGATGGTGTGCATCCGGTTCTCGGCTTCGTCGAACACGATGCTCTGGGGGCCCTCGAAGACCTCATCGGTCACTTCCATGGCGTCGCGGCCAAAGCGCTCGCCCATCTCCTTGCCCACGGTGGTCTTGTGGTCGTGGAAGGCGGGCAGGCAGTGCATGAACACGGCATGCGGACCGGCGATGTCCATCAGCTGCTGGTTGATCTGGTAGGCGGCGAGGTCGTTGATGCGCTCGGCCCAGACCTCCACCGGCTCGCCCATGGACACCCACACGTCGGTGTAGAGCACGTCGGCACCCTTGGCAGCCTTGGCGGGGTCCTCCTCAAAGGAGATGGTCGCGCCGGTCTCGGCGGCGATGGCCTGGCACTGGGCCACGAGGGCCGGGTCCGGCTGGTACTTCTTGGGGGCGCAGGCGGTGAAGTGCAGGCCCATCTTGGCGCAGCCCACCATCAGGCTGTTGCCCATGTTGTAGCGGGCGTCGCCGAAGTAGACGAAGTGGATGCCCTTCAGCTTGCCGAAGTGCTCCCGGATGGTGAGGAAGTCGGCCAGGATCTGGGTGGGGTGGAACTCGTTGGTCAGGCCGTTCCACACTGGCACCCCGGCGTAGTGGGCCAGGTCCTCCACGATCTGCTGGCCGTAGCCGCGGTACTCGATGCCGTCAAACATGCGGCCCAGCACCCGGGCGGTGTCGGCGATGGACTCCTTCTTGCCGATCTGGCTGCCCGAGGGGTCCAGGTAGGTCACTTCCATGCCCAGATCGTGGGCAGCCACCTCGAAGCTGCAGCGGGTGCGGGTGGAGGTCTTTTCAAAGATCAGGGCGATGTTCTTGCCCGCCAGCTGGTCGTTGTGGCGGATGCCGGCCTTTTTTTGGGCCTTGAGGTCGGCGGCGAGGTCCAGCAGCTGCTCGATCTCGGCAGGGGTGTAGTCCAATAGCTTCAGAAAGCTGCGATTTTTCAGTTCCATTGTATATTTCCCTCTCTATGCAAACATTCTTGAATATTTATTCGAATCATGATTCTATTATAGTACGTTGCATCGGGAAGGTCAAGAGGAAGCTTACAGCTCCAGCTCTGCCCGGCGTCCGGTGGGCCGGTAGGCGGTCAGCTTCACGCCCGCCTTCTTGAACATGAACCGCGCGGCCACGCTGGAATCGCTGTCGTGGTACTTGTCGCCGTAGTACACCACCTCGGCGATGCCGCTTTGGATGATCGCCTTGGTGCACTCGTTGCAGGGGAACAGGGTCACATACACCCGGGCGCCTTTCAGGTTGTTGTGGGCGCTGTTGAGGATGGCGTTCAGCTCCGCGTGGCAGACATACATATACTTGGTGTCCAGCGGGGCCCCCTCGCGCTCCCAGGGCATCTCGTCGTCGTTGCAGCCGATGGGCATACCGTTGTAGCCCAAGGAGAGGATCTTGTTCTCCGGGCTGACGATGCACGCGCCCACCTGGCTGTTGGGGTCCTTGGAGCGCATGGCCGTGAGCAGGGCGATACCCATGAAGTATTCGTCCCAGTTGATATAGTCGGTACGTTTCATCGCGGGAGACCTCTTTCCGAGAAATGGTTCAGCGGGCGGCACACGGCCGTCTGCGCGGCGCTTTCAGTATATCACAGCCCTGCCCCGTTTGCAATGAAAAGAGCCGCCGCACAGTGTCCCTCGTGCGGCGGCTCTCGTTGGTTTTCAGGGGTTATGCTTCGGTGTTCTGGTCAAACAGGCCCTTCTGCTTTGCCTTCTCCCAGGTCAGGCAGACGCGCAGCTTGCTCACGGGGAAAGCCGGGTGGAACTTCTGCTCATCCTCGTTGGTGTCATCCTTCAGCAGTTCCTGCTCCACGGCCCAGCGGGCGGCCTTCTGGGCATCGGTATCCTCAGCGTCAATGTCGCTGTAGAGGGCCGTGCTCTCTGGCTCCGGCTTGCCTGCGCGCTCCCACAGCAGCTTTGCCAGAGCAATGCGGTTCGTGGGCATGGCCACATCGTCCATCTGGGTGATGCGGTACAGGCCGGTGCCCACTTCGTAAGCACCCACAGCCGCGATGCCGCCAATGACCACACCGGCTACGATATCGCCGCTGCCGTCGTCGGTGACGACCGGCTGGTCCGGGCCAGGCTCGGAGTCATCGTCAAAGCGCGCTTCAATGGTCACGTTCGCGCCGGGCATGGTCAGCTCTGCAATGGTCAGGCCGTTCTGGCTGACGTCGCGCAGCTCGTCGGTGATATCCACTTCCTTGCCATTGACGGTCTTGGTCACCGTCCAGCCCGTGAACTTCTTGCCGGGGCCCTGCTCGTTCGGGGTGGCAGTGATCACATCGCCCTTTGCGGCGGCGTCCACTTCTACGTTGTTCCGGGTCACGGTGCAGTTCACGGGGGTCACGTCATACAGAATATCTGCGTAGTCCGGCACGGCCTTCACGTTATAGGCGGGCACGGTCAGGGTCACCACGCGGACACTGCCGCTCAGCAGGCCGGTCGTATCCGTAATTTCGGTCTCGGTGCCGTCTGCGGCCACCTTATACAGCTTCCAACCGTGGAAGGTCTTGCCTTCAGGGTCAGTATTGGCGGTCAGGGTCACCTCGGTGCCTGCGGCTACAGGTGCATTCAGTACTTCGTCCCCAAGTTTTACGGTGGCGTTCTCGGTGGTCACAGTGTACATCGGGCGCACATAGCCGCAGGTGTTGCAGTCAATGTCTTTTGCGTTGGTGTAAACGTGGGGGGCTTCGTCTTTTACGCTTCCCTCTTTATCCGGGCAGTCCGGGTCGCTGCATTCATGCCAATGACTCGTCTCATCATACGTCCATTCGCCGTTATAGCTGTGTCGGTGCACATCCAATGTAAATATCACGCTGCTGCCTTTAGCATTACTTGTGCCGGTATTATACTCGTAAGTAACATTGCCTCCGTTCGAATCAACAATTAGAGTAGTGCCTTTCAGCGTACCTCTCTGCCAGTTGCCTGCTTTACTGATATCAAAGCCGTTCGGTGCCAATTTATTCAGGTCAAACTCACCGTTTTCATTTACAGCAATGGCATAATGATTGTTACTGCAATAAATAGTAGTATACGACGCGGAAAATGCATTTTCGTTTAAATTTAGCGCCGTCAGTTGGTTTTTATCACAACTTAAATGCTGTAATTCCCTATGCTGGCTCACATCTAACTTTGTCAGCTTATTCTGATCACAATACAGTTTCGTTAACTCTGTGTTCTGGCTAATGTCCAATTCGGTCAAACTATTCTCACGACAATCCAGCTCTGTTAATGCTGTATTATTGCGTACGTCCAGTTCACTTAGATCATTTTCATCACAATACAGTTTTGTTAACGCTGTGTTCTTGCTCACATCCAGTTCGTTCAGGTTATTCCCCCAGCAGTTCAATTCTTCCAATGCCAGGTTATTGCTTACGTCTAACTTGGTCAGATTACTCCTATAACAGTATAGCTTTGTTAGTGCTGTGTTCTTGCTCACATCCAGTTCACTTACACTTAGCTTATCGTAAGCACAATACAGCTCCGTTAATTTTGTATTATTATTCAGGTTCAGCGCTCCCAGATGATTTCCATTATTGTTACTACAGTTTAACTTTTCCAACTCCAGGTTCTTGCTCACGTCCAATCCCGATAGCGCGTTGCTACTGCAGTACAGTTCCGTCAGCGCCGGGTTGTTGCTCACATCCAGCCAGACCAGATTGTTTGCGCTACAGTACAATTTCACCAAATGGGTGTTCTTACTTACATCCAATCGACTCGTCAGGCGGTTGCTACTACATATCAGTTCTGTCAAAGCCGTATTACTTGTCACGTCCAAGTCTTGTAGTTGGTTATTTCTGCAATTCAATTCTTCCAGTTCCAGATTCTTGCTCACATCCAGCTCTGTCAGTTTATTTTCATAACAATACAGCTTCGTTAGCGCTGTGTTCTTGCTCACATCCAATGTTTTTAGAGAATTAAGGCTGCAATCTAGTTCTTTCAATTTCAGGTTATGGCTAAAGTCTGCTTTATACAACTGGGTGTTTGCACATTTCAGCGTTTCCAAATTGGGAAAATACTCAATACCGTCAAAGTATGGACAGTACGTATTTTCCTTCAATTCAATTTCTGTTACAGCTTCTCGTTCCTCTCGACTGAGAACACCATCCTGTGGATTATTATCAATATTTTCCGTAATATAATCTCTGAAACCATAAGATGGAAAATTCTTTGAATTGATCTCAATATCTCCCTCTGGAATTACATCTTCTTCCTGTTCGCCTGCCGCCGCACCGGTCTCCTCTGCCTGCTCAATCGCCGCTGCAAATGCGCCCACGGGCAGGGTGGATGCCATCATGCACGCCGCAAGCGCCGCACTGAGAAACCGCGTACTCTTTTTTCTCATTGTTTATCCCTCGCTCTCTTTGTTGTCCGGGTGCCTTCCCCCGAAGGCGTGGCACTTCGTCTTTATTATACCCCCCACCCCTATATGCGTTGCAATAGTTTCGGACTTTTTCGCCCCACCAAAGTTTTTCGCCATTTTTCGGCACAATGCACAACCGTACCGTTTTGCGCCGCCCCTCACGTCAACTTGCACAAAACAACGCCGCGAAGTTTGGCGGCCGATTCGCCAGAATTTTCAAACGAAATATTTAAAATTCGTTTTGAGTGTGGTATTATCTTTGTAAAATATGCCACAAAAGCGGAGAGAATGCTCCGTGCGGCGGAAATGAGGGAAAAACCGATATGAAATACGCAAGCAACAACATCCGCAATATCTTGATTGCCGGTCATGCCGGCAGCGGCAAGACCACGCTCACCGAGGCGCTGGTCTATTTTTCGGGCGCTGCCGAGCGTATGGGCCGGGTCGAGGACGGCACCACGATTTCGGACTTTGACCCCGAGGAAGCAAAGCGCAAGGCCAGCCTGTCGGCATCCGTGGTGCCCGTGGAGTACGAGGGCATCAAGTACAACCTGATCGACGCGCCGGGCCTGTTCGACTTCGAGGCCGGTGAGTACGAGGGCATCCGCGCCGCCGAGAGCGTGCTGGTGGTGGTGTCCGGCCGCAGCGGCGTCACCGTGGGTGCCGAGAAGGCCTTCCAGCTGGCCCGCAAAAACAACAAGGCAACGATGGTCTTTGTCTCCAAGTGCGATCTGGAGAACGCGAACTACTTCAAGATCCTCGAGGACATGAAGATCAAGTTCGGCTCCACCGTCTGCCCCTGCGTCGTGCCGGCAAAGCTCGACGACGGCACCCCCGTGTACATCAACCTGTTCAGCCAGAAGGCCTTCAAGTACGAGGGCGGCAAGCAGATCCAGGTGGACCTGCCGGACATCGGCCACCGCTTCCAGGGCCTGATCGAGGCCATGAGCGAGGCCATTGCCGAGACCGACGATGAGCTGATGGAAAAGTTCTTCGGCGGCGAGCCCTTCACCACCGAGGAGATCGTCGAGGGTATGCGCAAGGGCGTCAAGGACGGCCTGATCACCCCCGTGTTCTGCGGCAGCGCCGTGAACCAGCAGGCACTGGATATGCTGCTGTTCAACATGCATAAGCTCTTGCCCAGCCCGGAGCACGAAGCCAGCACCCTGGCCGAGGATGCAAACGGCGAGCCTGTGGAGCTGCACTGCACCGTGGACGAACCCACCGCCGCCTACGTCTTCAAGACCGTGGCCGACCCGTTTGTGGGCAAGCTGAGCTATCTGCGCGTGGTCAGCGGCAAGGTGACCGCCGGTGAGCCCCTCACCAACGCCCGCACCGGCGACGTGGAGAAAATTTCGAAGCCCCTCACCGTCATCGGCAAAAAGCAGGTGGACTCCGACGGCATCATCGCCGGTGACATCGGCGCCGTGGCAAAGCTGGTGAGCGCCAAGACCGGCGACACCCTGTGCGACGCCGAGCGTGTGGTCAAGCTGCCCGCGCCCGTGTTCCCGCAGCCCAGCCTGTTCATGGCCGTCACCGTGGCCAAGAAGGGCGACGAGGGCAAGATTTCCAGCGCGCTGGCCCGCCTGATGGAAGAAGACCCCACCCTGAGCTACCAGAACAACGCCGAGACCCATCAGCAGGTCATCGGCGGCCTGGGCGAGCAGCATCTGGACGTGGTGAAGGCCAAGCTCAAGAACAAGTTCGGCGTGGAGATCGGGCTGGAAGCACCCCGCATCGCCTATCGTGAATCCATCCGCAAGGCCTGCCAGAAGCAGGGCCGCCACAAGAAGCAGACCGGCGGCCACGGCCAGTTCGGCGACGTCGTCATCAACTTTGAGCCCTGCGACAGCGAGCAGGTCGTCTTTGAGGAGAAGGTGTTCGGCGGCAGCGTGCCCAAGAACTTCTTCCCGGCCGTGGAAAAGGGCGTGCGCCTTGCCGCTGAAAAGGGCGTGCTGGCCGGTTATCCCGTGGTGGGCCTGAAAGCCACCCTGCTGGACGGCAGCTACCACCCCGTGGACAGCTCGGAGATGGCCTTCATCATGGCCGCCAAGCTGGCTTACAAGGCCGCCATGCCGGAAGCCGGCCCGGTCATTCTGGAGCCCATCCACACCCTGAAGGCCCATGTGCCGGGCGACAACACCGGCGACATCATGGGCGATGTGACCAAGCGCCGCGGCCGCGTGCTGGGCATGGAGCCCGACGAAGACGGCCTGCAGACCATCATCGCCGAAGTGCCGCTGGCAGAGCTGGCCAACTTTACCACCTTCATCCGGCAGACCACCCAGGGCCGCGGCTGGTTCACCACCGAGTTTGCCCGCTACGAGACTCTGCCCGAGATGCTGGTGCCCGCCGTGGTGGAGCAGGCCAAGAAGCTGGGCAACCTGGACGAAGCCGCAGACGACTGAGCGCGCCAACTCCCCCAGCCGCCTGACCGGCGGCAGCCCCCTCCGCCATTGCCGCGCAGCGGCACATCATTGCGCAGGCACATCATTTGTTCCGCAGGAACAACCTCATTGCGCAAGCACATCATTTTAGACATCACCCCGGCCCCCGTTGACACTTTTCCCTCTGTCAGCGGGGGTTTTTTGTTGCGGAAAAAAGCAAGAAGTTCCTGCAGCCGCTGTCCGCTCTGCCTTTTCCCGCCATTCGCGCATATTTCGCCCCCATTCGCGCAGGTTTGCACCCGCAGCGGGCCGCCGTATGGTATACTTTTGGCAGAAGCATATCCCCCCCCCCCCTGTCATTTTCATTCAAAGGAGGAACGCAGCATGAAACAACGCAACCTCATCCGACGCCTGACGGCGGCGCTGGTGTCCGGTGCCATGGCCCTGAGCCTGTGTGCGCCTGCGCTGGCCGCGGCAGACGAGCCCGCCGCAACGCTGCAGCCCGGCACCTACCCCGAGGGCAGCATCGCCGTGGTGTACAAGGATAAGGAACATCCCATCGTGGTGAAAGAGAACACCGACGACATCCTTGGCGACGGCACCCTTGCCTACGCCGACGGCGTGTTCCGCAGCACAAAGACCATCGAGAGCCTTTACATCGACGTGAACCCCGAAAAGACCGTGGACATCGACATCACGGTGGAAGACGGCCCGGCGGTGAAAACCGCGCTGTACACGGCAAACGTCCACAACATGACGCTCTCGGGCTATGTGCCGAACGGCCCGGCGGTGAATACTGTTTACGCCGGCTGCACCGGCAGCCTGACCGTTAAAAACACCGCCGCGCAGGGCGATGCGGCGGATGCGGCGGAGGAAGTCATGTTCATAAACCAGTCCAGCAGCGAGATGGTGCTGCGCCTGTCAGACTACCTTGAAGGTGTGCTTGCGCCGGGCGAGATGTACCGCTACAGCAAGACGGACGGCCCCATAACCACTCTGACCCGCAGCATTACGATCAACGCAGAACCCACCTACTCCCTGACTGTGAAAAACGGCTGTGCCATCAGCGACCGCACCGGGCAGGTCAGCACCCGCTTCTACCGGGGCGAGTTGGTGGAGGTGCATGTGGAGCGCCCCGCCGATGCACTGGAACTGGACCACTGGGTCCTGCCGGAAGGGCTGGAACTTGCGGACGATGACCCGCCGGAATGCCTTTTCTACATGCCGGACGAGGATATCACCGTGGGGGCCAACTGGAAAAAGGCCGAGAACACGGAAATGGAACTCCACGTCACCTATAACGATCACACCGAGGTCTTTACGCCGCAGCATCTGGAAAACAATTCGAACGCGGATGTGACCTTTGCCAACGACACCTTCACCATCCACTCTGATTTCACGATGGACAATCAGGACGTGAAGATACAGGGTCTGGCCGACCCCAGTACCGGCACGGTGCCCAGCGTGGTGCTGGACGGCATCGTGAATGGCAGTGTGTATGCGGACGGCGTAAAAAATGCAACACTGCAGGGAGATCATGATGGTTATCTCGTGGACGATGACGTTATGATCAGCGCCAGCGGCGACGTGACCATCACGAACGAGAGCGGCTCATGCGTGCACTATGAGTTGACTGTATACAATGCGCAGAGCGTGACCGTGACGGCCCACACCCCGGACAGCGAGGAGAGCGAGGAGAGCGATTCCGGCGACTATGCCGTTAACGGCGATGCCAGGATCACCTGCAGCGGCGACGTGACCCTGACGAACACCGGCGGCGGCGTGGTGGGCGACGACCTGCTTGTGCACGACGCACAGGATGTGACCCTGGACGGCCATTATGGCTCCTATCTCGTTTTCAATTATGCCGACATCACCTGCCGCGGCAATGTTGAGATCACGAATCCCATCGGCGGCGGTGTGTGGGAAGGTCTGACCGTGTACGCCGCGCAGGACGTGACCGTGCATGCAAATTCGGGAGAGCGGTACGCCGTGGAAGGCGCAGCGAACATCACCTGCACCGGCGACGTGACCCTGACCAATGACAGCGGTGCGGCGGTGGATTACCTGCTGACCATTGCAGGTGCCCGGGATGTGACCATCACCGGCAATGTGACCATCCCCCACAACAAGGACCGCGAGGAGCTGATTGGCTACGATGAGGATGAGGAACACAGCATCCGCTGCTCCGGCACTGTGACCCTGCGCAACGAGGGCGACGGTGACCTGTTCACCAACCAGCTCACCTATACGCCGGACACCAGCGTGGAAGTGTACGACATCGCAGTGGACGGCGAGACCAAGCGGAAGAATGCCACAGACGCTGTGGTGCTGACCTGTGGAAAGAATGTGACCGTGATCACGTCCGACGTGACCGACCCGGACGCCCCGGATGCGCCAGAATGGAACAACGACCTGACCGGCGCGAAGGAGCTGATCATCACCTCCACCCTGAAGCCCGTTGACCCCGGCGAAGCAGCAGACGGCGACGGCTCGACCGTCGTGGCAGTCATCGCCGGTGCGGCCCTCACGGGTGCCGCCGTGTGGGGCGGCTACGAGGTGGTCACCCGGGCGATGCTGTACGGCATGCTGCCGGAAGGCACCGCCATCCCCGCCACCCGCGGCGAACTGGCCCAGCTGCTGTGGAACGCCGCAGGCCGCCCGGAAGCCGGTGCCGTCGTGACCGTGTACCCGGACATCACGGACGCCGACCAGCAGGCTGCGGCCCGCTGGTGCACCGAGCAGGGCCTGCTCACCGCCCGCAGCGACGGCACCTTTGCCCCCGACGGCCGGGTGCCCAAGTGGCGGGTCATCGAAGTGTGGAACCACGCCTTTGCAAAATAACGCCCCCTCATCAAAGGCCAGCGCTTCTGCGCTGGCCTTTTTGCTGCACTGCACCGCCCTTCTCTCCCCTTTTTCCCCCGCAGCCCCGCCTTTTTTATTGACAAACCCCCTGCTTGCTATTATAATAATGTAGTCAAAATGGCATCATTGCGCGGCTTTGCACCTGCGCGAAACAAATAGAGACAAGGAGAGATTCTCAAATGGCACAAGAGATCAAGATGTCCGCTGCTGGCCTGAAGGCGATGCAGGAGGAGCTGGAATACCTCAAGACCGTCCGCCGCAAGGAGCTGGCCGAGGAGATCAAGGAAGCCCGCAGCCACGGCGACCTGTCCGAGAACAGCGAGTACGACGAGGCCAAGAACACCCAGGGCCTGGTGGAGAACCGCATCACCGAGCTGGAGCAGATGATCAAGAACGCCGTCATCATCGACGAGAGCGAGCTGAGCGTGGACAGCGTGTCTGTGGGCACCCACGTCACCATCCAGATGACCGGCGAGGATGAGACCGAAGAATACGACATCGTGGGCCGCACCGAGGCCGACCCCCTGAACGGCAAGATCAGCGACGAGAGCCCCGTGGGCCACGCCCTGCTGAACAAGGCTGTGGGCGACAAGACCGAAGTGCTGCTGCCCACCGGCCACACCGTGGAGTACACCGTGCTGGCCATCACCCACTCCCAGGGCTGATATAGGATATAATAGGAGAAACCATGGAAGATCAAAAGAGAAACCCCGCACAGGGCCTTTCCGAGAGCGAGCAGGTGCAGGTGCGCCGCCAGAAGCTGGCAGACCTGCAGGCCGCCGGGAACGACCCCTTCACCCTCACCAAGTACCCGCAGGACGCCTACTCGGCCGACCTGAAGGCTGAGTTTGCCGAGCTGCCCAACGAGACCGACAGCGGCAAGCAGGTGGCCCTTGCCGGCCGTATGATGTCCAAGCGCGTCATGGGCAAGGCAAGCTTTGCCCACCTGCGCGACGACAAGGGCGACATCCAGCTCTATGTCCGCCGCGACGAGCTGGGCGAGGAGTCCTACGCTGCGTTCAAGAAGCTGGACGTGGGCGATATCATCGGCGTGAAGGGTGAGGTGTTCCGCACCAAGACCGGCGAGCTGAGCGTGCGTGCGTTTGAGCTGACCCTGCTGGCAAAGAGCCTGCGCCCCCTGCCCGAGAAGTTCCACGGCCTGACCGACACCGAGATGCGGTACCGCCAGCGCTATGTGGACCTGATCGCAAACCCGGAGGTGAAGGACACCTTCGTCAAGCGCAGCCAGATCCTGAAGGAGATCCGCGCTTATCTGGACGAAAAGGGCTTCCTGGAAGTGGACACCCCCATCCTGACCCCCTTTGAGATCGGTGCCTCTGCCCGTCCCTTCTACACCCACCACAACAGCCTGAACATGGACATGGTGCTGCGCATCGAGACCGAGCTGTACCTCAAGCGCCTGATCGTGGGCGGCATGGATCGCGTGTACGAGGTGGGCCGTATCTTCCGCAACGAGGGCATGGACCCCAAGCACAACCCGGAGTTCACCACCATTGAGCTGTATCAGGCCTTTACGGATTTCCATGGCATGATGGATCTGGTGGAGGAGCTGTACAAGCGCCTTGCCCTCAAGATCTGCGGCAGTCTGGTCATTCCGTATCAGGGCAAGCAGATCGATATGAGCCACTGGGAGCGCCTGACCATGGTGGAGGCTGTGAAGAAGTATTCCGGTGTGGACTTCAACGACTGGCAGACCGATGCGGACGCCATCGCTGCCGCCAAGGCGCACAACGTGGAACTGCCCGAGGTGCCCACCAAGGGCGCCATTCTGGCCGAGTTCTTCGACGCCTTTGTGGAGGACAAGCTGATCCAGCCCACCTTCATCTACGATTACCCTGTGGAGATCAGCCCGCTGGCCAAGCGCAAGCCGGATGATCCCGCCTTCACCGAGCGCTTCGAGTATTTCATCGACTGCACCGAGTACGGCAACGCCTTCAGCGAGCTGAACG